>Ga0105242_10001477_pt1 | contig 18509 bp, 13 predicted proteins | sample KBSM24metaG_FD_81521 | JGI IMG/M metagenome (GOLD analysis project Ga0105242, IMG submission 81521) | Miscanthus rhizosphere microbial communities from Kellogg Biological Station, Michigan, USA - KBS M2-4 metaG | ecosystem: Host-associated > Plants > Roots > Rhizosphere > Soil | place... | reverse complement strand
AAGGGCCGACCCCCAGGGATTATCTGCCGCTCAAACTGACGCTGCGCCTCTTCTAAATCTTCCGGGAATACTGGGTCAAAGCAGGATACTTTTTGGAGGGACTCGATATCGTACCCCAGAATTTGCGCCATGCGCTCATTGCAGAACATGGTTCGGCCTTGGAGGCTAACCAGCCATACGCCTTCAGGCACGGCTTGGACAATCCTGCGGTAGGTTTCATTGTTGAGTTTCACGCTTTTGATCCAGAAGCATGCCGGAATTTCACCTTCGGCTTTTTAACTATTACCGGTTCCACCAGGCACACTTTTTGAAGCAATGCAGTAAGGTCGTCGATCTTATACGGTTTCCGAAGATAATATACCGATTCTGGCTCAGCTACATCTCTGAAAGCTCTGTCCCGGCCGTATGCAGTTGACAAAACAACTTTTACACTAGGCCGTATCTCCCGTAATGTTTCCAAGACCTCTTTACCGGACATCCCAGGTAAAGTCAGGTCGAGCAGAACAATGTCAATCTCTGCTGCTTGGGCTTTAAACAGATCGACGCCTGTGGCACCTTCGCCGGTTTCCAAAATAGAAAATCCTTTTCTCCGCAGCATATTTGCGATCGGTAGACGGAGCATGTCTTCATCGTCGATGATCAGAACCGTTGCAGTTATGTTCTGGGCTTCCACATGTGGGGCGGACTTCATAATATCGCCGGATTCCAGTTCAGCTTGCCCGACACACGGCAAAAGAACTTCGAAACACGAACCCACACCGACCGCGCTCTGCACTCTAATCGTTCCGCCATGAGACAGAATGATACCTCGCACTGCGGCCAACCCCATGCCCCGGCCGGTTTGCTTGGTCGAGAAAAACGGATCGAAAATCTTAGCTTGGACCGCTTCGGACATGCCGCAGCCTGAATCGCGGATCTCCAGCCTAAGGAATTCCCCACCGGGGTTCTCTGAGGATTGCTTCGGCGCCTGAACCGGCGCCAAAGTCACGGAAATCTCGCCTCCTTTCTCGCGGAGCGCATCGGATGCGTTGGTTATCAGGTTCATCACCACCTGACGCAGTTGTGCTGCGTTCCCGCGCATGTGGGGAAGGTTGGGAGGAACATCGATCTTCAAAACGGCACTCTTCGTAATGGCAACCATCATCAGCTGAAGCATTTCGCGCACGAGTGCCGCCAGGTCGACCTTTTCGAAGATGGCACTTTCCTCGCCAGCGTATACCATCAACTGCCGCACGATTTCTGACGCCCGGGTCGCGATCGTCTTGATTGTCTTCAGCCCTTTTTCAGCGGGTGAGGCGTCGGCAAGATCCGATAATTGCAATTCCAAGTTGGCCAAAATACTGGCGAGAAGATTATTGAAGTCATGTGCGATCCCGCCAGCCAATACTCCCAGGCTTTCCAGTTTTTGGCTGGCAAGCGCTTCGGCTTGGCTTGTCCGGAGATCGGTTATATCCATCAGGGAACCGATGTAGCCGGTGAAGACTCCTTCCGTCTGGAAGCGCGGAATTCCAGTGCAGATCACAGATCGGTACTGCCCGTCGGCGCGCCGCAGGCGGTATTCGAGACGACACTCACTCCGCGCTTGGAACGAAGCCTCGATTCCGGCCAAACACGCCTCCCGGTCGTCAGGATGCAGTCCAGCCGTCCAGCCGTGGCCCCATTCCTGCTCCATGGTGCGGCCGGTAAAATTCAGCCAGGTTTTGTTAAGAAAGGTGGTTTGTGAGGTCGCATCCGTAACGAAGATCATTACCGGGGCGGTATCGGCCATGTTGCGAAATCGCTCTTCGCTTTCAGTGAGAACCCGTTGCGCTCTGCCCAGCGCGGCTGCGTTCTGCCGGGTCTGGCGACGGTGAAGGAGAAGCGCGACAATCAGCAGACTCTGGAAGACGATCATGGCGATCACGCCCATGATGCGCCACTTGTATTGTTGCCACAGGCTGATCTCGCGGAAACGAATAATGCTATCCTCCGGCAGACTGTCTGCGCGAATACCCCACCGCTGAAGTTGGCGCCAATCGAACATCGGCGTGTCCGGAGCATTCTCCACTGGGATGCTCGACGCCCGCGCTCCCGATACAACTGTCAGTGTCAATTCAGCCAATCTAGCCGTATTGGCTTCCATGGTCCAAACATAGCCGCCCACGATACCGAGGCCAACATTTGCGAAGGACATCCCGTAGAACGGGGCGCGCGCCAAGGGGGCGATTGACCGAAGGACGTCCTGGGACTCCAAGAGCTTACCTTGGCCATCCTGCACCTGCTGCCAGACGTAAAGAACGACGGACCGCTCCGGCAAATTCTTGATCTTCGCCTTCAATTCTTCAAGCGCCAGGTCGGTGAGGTAGGTAATGGCCACCTTGGTTTCATAGCCCTTCAACTGACCCCGTGCGATTTTCTCGTAAACTTTGTCATGCGCCGGAGTTCCGCTGACTATGAAGACATGCTCTGCACGGGGATGTAATCTGAGCGCCAGATCAATTGTTTTTCGGTAGCTGTTTACAAAGACGATCCCAGTGGCTCCGGCCCCTGATTTAAGCTGCGCCGCGCTGGGATAATTGGTAGCGCCGAAGACGATGGGTGTATGCGGAAGGAAGCCACGGCGGTATTTGAAAAGAAACTCCAGAGGCGCACTCGCGTTAGGAACGACAACATCGATGTTGCGGTCGGCATACTTCTGCCGAATATAGTCGTGCAAAAGCTTAGATTGATTCTCTCCCGGGAACCGGCTGGATTCCAGGAATTCGGAATAAAACTCAAGGGGTCCAGACGTGGCCGACCGCATGGCTGCTTGAAAACGGCGTTCGAATTCCTCATTGGCGGGGTGGTCTTTCTCATCCCAGTACAACACCAGCACTCGTATTGGCCTAACTGACGGCTGGGCCTGTACGCCTAAGGGCGCCAGGCAAACCAGGGACGACAAGAGGACTAACGTCGCTCGACTCAGTTTCGATAACGTTTTCATCAAAAAATCATCTTGATGCCAAGCTGCATCTGCCGTGACGACCCGGACTCGCCGGTTGGAAAGCGCGTGTTTGTGATACGCCCGAAGCCCGGAGTGTCAACTACATTTCCCGGCTGGCCAAAGTTTGCATGGTTGAAAAGATCGAACACTTCGACCCGGAACTGCATGCGGATCCTGTCGCTCAGCTCAGCGTTCTTCATTAGCGAAACGTCAGTATTGTTGAACCCGGGTCCGATAACCACATTCCGGCCCAGGTTGCCAAAGCCCGCAACCGGCGAAAATACCGTGGTGTCGAACCAACGATCCACGCTGCCGATAATCGCGATCGGCCCCTTTACGTCAGGCCGGAGCGTATTGGCGACACCTGTGACCGTACTGTTGGAGGTTACGATGTTGACCGGATTGCCGCTCTGCGCCTGCACTACGATAGCGAGCTGCCAACCCTTTACGAAGCGGGAGCCGTGGAAAGGCAGGTCATATATCGCGCGGGCAACAAGGCGGTGCCGGGCATCGAAATCCGAGAGGCCCCGGTCGCCACGTAGGTTATAACTGTCCTGCACAACTATGCCCTGCGAGCTGAGGGAATTATAGTCCAGCGACTTCGACAAAGTATAGGCCACGTTGATCTGCAGGCCGTTCGCGAGCGGCTTGCTGACCGAAACCCACAGAGCATTGTAAGTGGAATTGCCGGTGCTCTCCGCCTGTGTGACATTGCCGACCGGCACGTTCGGCAGAATTGCGCTGGCCGGCGAGATAACCGGATACGGTCGCACTCCGACAACGGGCTGGTTAATGTTGCGCCTGAGGATGAGGTGGGTGCCCTTGGACCCAAAGTAGCCGGCCATCACTGCGAGACCGGGTAAGAATTCGCGCTGCACATTCAGGTTCCATGACTGCAGGTAAGCATTGTCGAACCCATGGTTGACGGTTACAGGCGAAAGTCCGGCGGCGTGCGCCAAGTCAATTGCGTTCTCGAACTGAATAGCGCCGGTAACCGTGAGCGGGATGGCCAGCGGGGGATTCCCACTTAGACCCGTCACCACGCTTGTCATTGGTTGATCTACATAGATCCCGTACGCGCCGCGCACGGAGGTCCTTCCGTCTTTGAATGGGTCCCATGCGAAGCCCAGGCGGGGCTGAAAATTCCTATTATTCTGATGGTAAATGTCGTCGCCTTGCCCCAGGCGAACGAGCGAGGCCGAACTGGGGTCAAATACGATGTAGCGGCCATAGCGCTCGCTAGGTGTGAAGTTCCACTCGTAGCGCAAGCCGAGTTCAAGGGTGAGGTTCGGCCGCCATCTGTAATTGGTCTGGATGAAGAGGCCGAGAGCTCCTTGCTCAATACTGCTTGACTGGTTGCCGAGCGTCACGCTGAAGGAGTTGGCTGTATCGGCAAGAAATGCGGCGACGCTGGGAAAGTTGAGTGCTCCGGTGCCAAGACGGAAGTTATTGTTGAGGAATTGCCGAAACTCGCCTCCGATTTTGAGTGAATACCGCCCACACAGGCAACTCATCATGTCTCCGGCCACAAGGGTGGTGTCAGCACGCCCGGATGGAAAGACCGACGGGCCGCCGAAATTAAGGGCGCCACCGGAAATGTTGATCTGCGGCAGTCCGATGGGCTGGGTAATACCGTCGCGGATACCAAAATCCGCGGGGTTTCGTAGCGCGTTCGGCAGCGTCGTACTGGAGAGTCGATTCAGACCAACGCGCAACTCATTGATGCGATTTGCTCCGAAGGTGTGCGTCTCGTTTAGTGAGAAGAACTGCCTTTGCGGGCGTTGGACATATCCGAAATTGGGAATGGTGTTACCCCTCAGGGTGGGTTCTACCATCTGAGTGAGGTCGAAGCCGTAGTAGGCGTGCAACCGATCGCTCGGGTTGAAAATGTGAGTGATATCCATCCCCCACTGATCCGCATCGACAGGCGCGGCTGCCGAACCGACGAAGCGCGCCGTTCCCGCGGAGTCGATGATGTTCGCCCGCGGTATCAGTTCGATCAGCTGCCTGATCACGCCATTGGAGGTGGACTTGCGCTCCGCGTCGCTGAGGACCAGGCTGTTGAGATCCACCTGCTGCGCCTGGCGGAGGCCTTCATATGAGAAAAAGAAGAAGGTCTTGCCCTTGACGATGGGGCCTCCCAGATCACCCCCGAACTGATTGCGTTTGAAAGGCGAGGGCGCGCTGGAAGTAAGTCTAAAGAAGTTGCGGGAATCCAGGGCATCGTTGCGCAGAAACTCGAACAATTCGCCGTGAAATTGGCTCGCACCTGAGCGAGTAGCCAGATTGACAATCGCTCCCGAGCTTTGGCCATATTCTGCGCTGAAGGTTGAGTTGTCAATCTTAAACTCCTCTAGCGCACTGATCGAGGGTTGGAACAGAATCGAGCTGAAGACTAAATCGTTGAGGGTGATCCCGTTGATCATGTAGTTGACAGTCTCCTCGCGGTTGCCGGCGGTGTTGATCGCCAGTGCCCCCAAACCTCGCGTTGGTGCAGCCGAGAATCCGGTCTGGGGCGCAGTAACGGACCCCGGCGAAAGCACAGCTAGGTCCAGAAAGTAGCGCCCATTCAGCGGTAATTCCCGGACCGTCCTGCCATCGATCATATGCCCCACGGAGGTGGTGGCCCCATCGATGTGAGCCGCCTGAGCTTGCACAGTGACTTCCTGCGAAACATCTCCGATCTCGAGACGCGCGTCCTGGACTAGGGTCCGGGCGACCTCCGTCTTAAGGCTTTCCACCCTATACAGGCGAAACCCTGAGGCTCTTACCTGCATGCGATAGACGCCGACCGGCAACCCAGGGATTTCGTAAATTCCTTCAACATTGGTCCTCACGGAGCGCTCAGCAAAAGTCGCCGAGTCACGCACAACGATCTCTGCGCCCGCCACGATCCGGCCTGAGGGATCAATCACCCTACCAGTCAACGTACTGTTCGACTCCGCTTGGGCGCACTCTACCACGATGCCAAGCAGTAGCACGCCGCCTATAATTAAGGAGGATATGGCGAGCAAAACATCCCACACGCTGTGCGTTCGCATGAATCCTCTGATTAATGCCATAACACCGAGCAGAGATACAGAAATCTCTATCCAGTTATCCCGGAGTTTGTCGCGATAGCGGCATGGCATTACGATATCATTCCCATCATCTGAGGGGGACGACCGTGGATTTCCTCCTTTGGAGTCGACTCGCAAATGCAACCTAGGTTACCTGCGTCAGAATGCAGGTGGGTTCACCTGATACACGCGATCGCTGGTGAATTTGACTGTGCCATTGAGTGCACCGGTGCCGGGTAAGTCGCCCTTGTACACGAGCGTCTGGTAATCGATAACAGAGTCCACGGATGTGGGCGGACCCAGGATGTCCTCCACTTGGACGCGCGACATGCCCATTTTGATTTGGCTCCAGGCAAAGGGAATCTGCCAGGGGGCGATCGCCGCGGGATTGCTCGTTCTCGCACGATCATAGCCGGTGGGCTTCTCGGCATTCGCAGCCGACTCTGTCTGAAGAGCTTTTACGGTTTTCTCCAAATCAGCGATCCGGCGATTCTGCGCATCCACCACATTCTTGAGAAGTCTGATGTCCGCCAGCGCGTCCTCGAACCGGCGATCCCGATCCCTTGATTGACCAAGACTGAACGGCGAGGCTGCCAGATAGATAAGACCAAGCGCACCGACGATCCAGTTTCGCGACATGACGCCCTCCTTTAGGCTGCTGTACCTTCGAACGTAAGCAGCGCTTCAGAACGTAGATGCAGAAATCATCCCTTGGTAGGTAACTGGCGCAAAATAGTGTGCGGATACGGGACTTTCGGTGGTTGATGGGCCGCGCCTAAGCTACACATTTGGGATAGCGCTTAAAAGAAAATGGCCCCCAAGGCCCCTGGAATCATCAGGTTTGCAGAGGCTGAAGCCTTCTCGAACTGCAAGGTGGTGGAGTCAGTGGTGCGCTTGAACTCATTGAAAGAGAATCATCTAGGAAAATATCTAAGATTCCTCATCCTACTGTGTACAATCCTCGGCGTCCCTTGGACGGCTTGGACGCAAGACGGTTTTCCGAATTCTCCATTCTTACCGGTTCTGCCGAAGCCCGATGCAATCGCACTCCCTAAGGACTCGAACCCGCCAGGCGTCCAGTGGAAATCTCTCCTCAATCACTCCTTTCGCTTCCTGTTGCTTGAAAACGCATTCCGCTATGCCACGGAAGCAGGCACGCGAAATCCAGGCCTGCCCTACTTTAGCGGCTATTTCAAGGCCGTCGGAAACTTGCATGGTTGGGCGGATGGAGATCCGTTTTATGTGAACTACGTCGGCCACCCAATGCAGGGGGCGGTGGCGGGATATATCTGGGCGCGGCATGACACTCAATATCGAAATGTGCACTTTGGCAAGGATCCCGAGTATTGGAAAGGCCGTTTGCGCGCAGGAGCATTCGCCTGGGCTTATGGCGAATTTACGGAGATCGGGCCGGGGATAAGCGAGGCGGCCATTGGGAACGTACAGGCATTTTTTCCGCAGCAGGGATTCGCGGACCATGTGGTCACTCCAGCTATAGGTTTGGGCTGGATGATCGCGGAGGATGCGATGGATCAGTATCTGGTTCGTTACATCGAACGAAAGACGCAAAATCGTGTCCTACGAGCGGCGGCACGCGGGGGTGCAAATCCAGCCCGCAGCTTGGCCAACGTCCTCAACGGCCAGTGGCCGTGGGCCCGCCCCAGGGATGAGGGCGGGACGATAACAGTCCAACCAAAAGTCGACCGAGATCAGGAGATCGAGCCTAAGCCCGGCGTAGCTCCGTTCGAGTTTGTCGCCAATGCCTATGGGTTCGCTGGGTCCCAGGGCAGTTGCGCGGGGGGTGGAGGATCGGCGGCGTTCCGGATTGGCTCCGAGTGGCAAATCGTCGCAGATGTCAATGGCTGCAAGATGAACGCACTCCAGCGGAATCTCACCGGCGATTCGCTCACCTACATGGTGGGACCGCGCTGGACCCCTCCCATCTCCGGTCGCCTGGTTCCCTATTTCCAAATATTGGCCGGCGGAAATAAGCTCACCCAGGAATTAATGTTCCCGCGGCAGGAAGCCTACTTGAACGCTCTGGCAACGAGCACCGGCTCGGCCCCTCCTGATCATTCGGAATATACACAGCAGTTCGAACGTAACGGTTTCGCCATAGCGGTGGGGAGTGGGCTGGATTTTCATTTTAACCGCGCCCTGGGGTTCCGGCTGATCGGACTCGAATACGTGCGCTCATGGACGGGCGGTCTGCCGGGTTTCGAGTCTCAGAACGGTTTTCAAGTGAAGGCGGGAATGGTATTGCGGATGGGTAACTGGTAGCAGCTCGACATTTGGAAATTTCCTCTTTTGCTGGCAGGAATTGCGCATCCTGAATGGAAATCCGGAGTGCAAATTAGGGTGGGTTGATGAATTCGATAGCGAACGGTTATGAAACTGTGGCGTTTTTGGGGCTTGCAGGAGGATTTGAGATCCTGGAGCGCTTTCGCCCCGCACGTGAGGTAGATCGTTGGAAGCACCTCAAAATCGACGTTGTTTCGTTCGCGCTGGCGATTTTGATGAATCGCATTTCGCAGTATTCGATCACCGGGTTCCTCGCGGCTCATGCGCCAGCGACTATACTCGGCCACTGGTTCACCTTGCAAGGGCTGCCGAGTTCAGCACGGATCTTCCTGGCCATTATGCTGGCTGACTTCGTCATTTACTGGATCCACCGCGCTCAGCACGCGTTCGGCCCGCTATGGCAGACGCACCAGTGGCATCACTCCACTCAACAACTCTATTGGTTCTCCGGCTTCCGTGTTAGCTTCCTGCACACTTTCATTTACAATATCCCGCAAGCGGCGATTCCGATCCTTGTGTTTAACCTTTCTCCCCTCGAAGTCAGCATTGCCTATTCCATCGCCTTACTGATCCAGTTTTGGGAGCACACCAATCTAAACATTGGCATTGGGCCGTTGCAATATCTCTTCATCACGCCCGCCTATCATCGCGTACATCATTCGGTAGAGCACAATCGGAGGAATTTCGCCGCGACATTCAGCCTGTGGGACCGGCTGTTTGGCACTTACTATGATCCCGCCAAGCTTCGAGCAGACGCACCGCTCGGACTAGGTGAGCCGTACGGCGTAAAGAAGATGGCTCGGATGTTGGTGGGATTTTAGCACGAACAACTTTTGGTCCATAAGATTTGCCGTTCGAGTGAATTCTCCCATGGCTGCCTACCGTTAATGATTGTTTTTGCCTGCCCAGTAATATCCGTTACGAGTCCGGATTTTCAAATCCGGCCTGAGTACGTCGACCACGATGGTGTGGTAGCCGGCTTCGTCCGGATTAGTGGGGCGGTAGGTGAGCAGGTATTGGCTGTGCAGCTCTTCGGCCAATTGGAATACAGCGAGCTCGAAATCCTTTTGAGTGGTGTAGTCATATTGGCGGCCGCCAGTGTAGGTGGTATAGATCTTCAGCGGGTTCGCAACGGCAAGCCCCTTCGCGGCATCGTAAACATCCTTGACCAGGGGCATCCAATTGCCCATCTCGTGTTGCGACTGAATCGTAGGTGTCTCCACGTTTCCTGCTGGAAAGTAGACGGCTCCCGGCGGACGGTTGTCGAGCACACTGCGGGTCGCTGGAGGTGGCAACTTGCGCATCGCCATGAAGCGCGAGATATTGATCGAATAAATTACTACGTTAGCTAGTTCGGCCGCGCTCAACACTTCACGGGGTTTAAGGTTGCTGCTGTTATCTGCCGCTTCGCTAATCAGCAGTAGCACCTTACGGCGGCTGCCTGGCCGCTTGCGTAACAACTCGATGCCCTTACTGGCGGCGTCGTTTAGACGGCTGGTCGAATTACCCGCTTTCAGCTTCTTCAGCGCCGTCGAAAGATCGTCGGGGTCCGCAGTGAAGTCCGTTAACGTTGTGATACGAGAATCGAATTGGAGCACCGCGGCCTCGCCGTCATCCCCCAGAATCTGTGCCTGAATGGCCGATCCCGCCTTCTGGACTGCGGTTAGCATCTTTTCGACCCCAGAACTGGCCTGCACCACTACCACCAGCGATATCGGATAGAGGGCAACATCCTCGGTAACTTGTTGCAGGTCATCGTTATCCCGCAAACGAAAGTCTTTAGGCGTCAGGTCCTTGACGACCGTATCGTTGTGATTCGTCACGGTGACGGGCGTGATCACAAACCTGGTTTGGATGGTGAATGTCGCCTTGTCTTCTGGCGCCTGGGTCTGTGCACAAATCCGTGACACCAACAGCGCAAAGAAAAGAGCCTGCAGGGCTATTGTGTTACGCACCGTTCTGCATCCCTCTCTGTGGAGACGAACATGCCGTGCACGGGAAAGTCGATCCTACGGTTTTCATGGACTCTCAGATGCATCATACCTATGGTCGGACTTATAAGGTTTTATGAACGGAGATGCTGGCGGCTATGGCAAGAACAGCCTTTCCGTTTGCACCGCAGATCACGCAGTACTACTACACCTGGGATCGCGTGGATGCCAAGACGCACCAGAACCTGGCGTGGCTGTATGCGGGGAGTTCCTACTTCAGTTGGTCATCATCAACGGTATTTTGTCATTCATACTAACGCCCGGCAGCGCTTGGCTTGCCGTGGCGGGAACCGGGCAGGAAGCCTCCCGCTTCTGGGAGGCATTCTTCAATCCCACCTATTGGCCGAGCCCTGGTCCTTCGGACACTAGTGTGTTCGTCGCTCGCTGGTGTATGGGCTCTCATTACCGCCACTCGGATCGACGAATCCCAATCCGATCTGAAAGCTGAAGTGATCCGCTGGTCCACCCGCTGGCTGATGCCTTCGTTTGTTCTGATGCCGATTGCCTTCTGTTGGTATTTGTCGGCGGTTCCGGAGAACAGCCGGCAACTCATCCAGGCTGGCATCGGAACGATCGGATCCGGGCTCCTCACGCAGGTCACGCGGGCGGCCCTGGTAACCACAATGACGTCCGCCACAATCCTGGCGATCGCGTACTTTCTGGCGTGGCGCAATCCCCGGGACTTCAAGTTGGGGCACGCGATAGCGGTGCTCCTGCTGGCTTTTGCCGCCACCGGCGCCACCGAGCATGCACGTGAAGTGATTCGCAAACCCCTTATAAGCCAGTATATGTACTCCGATGGGGTGCGGCGGTCGCAAGTGGCTGGCCTGAATCAGGTCGGGTACACGACAGGCAGCCCTTGGAAAACGTCAATGCCTACAAGCGAACTGATGTTTCGCGGACAATGCATGAACTGCCATACGATCGATGGATACCGGTCTATGCGGCGGTTGATGAATGGAAGAGATCGCAAGTCGATTGGCAACATGCTAACAGTGCTGCACGAGACGCCAGCGTCCTCTCTCTACCGGAATTTCATGCCTCCGCTCACAGGAACCAAGCCTGAGATGGAAGCGCTGGGGGACTATCTAAACGCTCTAGTGAATCAAGCCCCGCCAGCCCTTGCGCGTGATTTTCGAGGCACCGCGCCGGTTCGTTGATACGCGCAGAAGAGGCGCCGGGTTGTCACCGGCTTATCATGTTGCTTTCGTCATGAAAACCTTGAAAGTGGAGGGAAACCAAAAGAAGCTTTGGAGCGTGTCGCTATGCGCCCAAGGCAGGTGCGCTACCAGGCTGCGCTACGCCCCGACATTTGCTGCTTCCTTGATTTTAAACCACTTTCTCAATTTCCGATACCGTCCCGTCTGCCCAAATCGACCCAAACGAGCTCGAAGTGAAGTTTCGCAGCGGTCGAATCGTCAGGGAGGGGCTGAAAATAAGCTTGAGCGAGCTTCGGCTGGCTAAGCGTCATCGCTCGGCCCGAGCACGCTGGAACACCAATGTTGGCGCTCCCTCGATCTTCGTCATATCGCGAGAGCGGGCCAAGCTTGGCTACTTCTGGCGCCACGCCTACGGAACATCCCACTCGAGGCCATTTCACGGAAGTGTCGTTAACCCGGATACGGGAAAACCGATCCTGACGTGTGACGATCAACTGCGTCGGGTGGACTTCCGAAAAGTGAAGCACTCTGAGCTGATTCTGCCGGACCCGCTGAACGGGAGACGCCCCTTTCATAGCGCGCTGTGGCAAGCCGACAATGCCAAAATCCCGCGGATCGCTCCCATGGAGTTCATCGGACGGTACCTCGATGGCTTCTTCGACTACGGCATCGTCGATGAAGTCCATGAGCTCAAGGGCGAAACGGCGCAAGGCAATGCCTTGGGAACTTTGGCGTCCGCTTGTGACTGGACTGTGATTTTTACTGGGACGGTGTTGGGCGGCTAGCCGCGCGCAACGGAGCGGAATCAGGGCAGTGGTACTGCTTGTATTCTTCCTCGTCGTTCTGTGGCTTCCGCCCTGACCGATGCTTTCGCGGCGATCGGTAATCCTAATTCGATATCGTTTTAGGTGAGGGCGCTGCCGGCCTGTTCGAGCGGTCATCCCTTTGTGCAACAAGGCTCGCGGGTAACAGGGTAAGTGCGACGACGAATGTTCGTGTCAAATAACACGCGGTTCAACCGCCAGTGAGTCAGAACTTCTTTAATCATCGGGGTTTCCTTTCGCAATTAGAAACCGCGGAGACCCGAACATTCATCAGCGGGTTCTGAGAGAATTCGGCATACGTGAATTTGAGCGTGTGCCGGGTCGCCAGGGTCTTGCAAAGAAAGAAAGCGACGCGTGGGTAGAGTCTGCGCCAGACTGCTGAACGTGGGTATTTCTTTAGTCCGAATCAATAAGTGTACGTAGTTGTGAAAGCGCAGTGAAACGGCTGACCCACACCGGAAGCTTTAAGGGGTGTTGTCAACGCGGTCGCCGCTGCGTGCTAACATGTTTGCAGTTTTCCCCAGATTACGAACAGAAAGCGAGGACACATGAGTAAACAAACTCCATCATCTCCGGAACGGCGTTCGTTTCTCACTCGTTTCAAGGCCGGAGCGTCTTCGATCGCAGCGCTATCAATGGGCGGAATCGCGATGGCCCAGGTAAAGTCACCAGTGACTAGTCGTTGGGAGCCGGCGCGTCATGACAAAGACGATTGGATGGACGGACTCCCGGGCAAACATCGATTGGTGATCGACACAACAAGCCCAGAGGGCTTCAAGAACGCACTCCTGTACGCGAACAACTTTATGTTGGCGAATCGCAACGATTACGGCCTGCAGAATCAGGATATGGCCGTGATCGTCGTAGCGCGCCACATCTCTACGGCGTACGGCTACAATGACGATATGTGGGCCAAGTACGGAACGTCTTTGGCGGGCCAGGCGCCTTCCACAGATGCGCAGGCCAAGGAACCGCCGAAGGCGAACCCCAATGCCGCGAGTTTGGTCCCGCTTTCGAATCAGGGCGTTCAGTTCGCAGTGTGTGCCATGGCGACTCGCCGGCTGGCAGGAGCGATCGCTCGCTCCGCGGGCGGAAACACGGACGCCGTCAACAGCGAGTTAATAGCCAATCTGGTGAGTAATGCCAGGATGGTGCCGGCCGGAATCATAGCCGTCAATCGCGCGCAGGAGCGCGGCTATTCGCTGGTGAGCGCCTAACTTCAAAGAAATTGCGAGGTCTCTAGTATGAAACGAGCACTTCTGAGGGTTACCGTCGTCGTAATGGGAATGTCGCTTGCTGTAGCGCAAACCCAGGTCAAGAAATCAACTGTCCCGGGGATCACCAACTTCGCTCAGGTGGAAACAACCGTCGCATGTGCCGGCGCCGTAACCCCGGCCGCAGTAGCCGGGATCAAGAAGATGGGGTTCGCATCCGTCATCAACCTGCGGTTGGCAACCGAACCGGGCGCCGATATCGATGCGGAAGCGGCGGCGGCCAAAGCTGCTGGCATCAACTTCGTGCACCTCCCGCTCAGTGGAAGTGCACCTGACCCCGCGGTGGCCGATCGCTTTCTCAAAATAGTCACGGAACCCGGCAATCAACCTGCGTTCATTCATTGCGCCAGCGGAAACCGCGCCGCCGCAATGTGGTTTATCAAACGCGTACTCATCGACAAGTGGGACAATGATCGTGCGTTGGAGGAAGCCGGGGATCTCGGTTCTATCAGCCCCGTGATGAAGGCTTTCGCGCTCGACTATATCAAAGCACACAAAAAGTAAGACCCTCGCCTAATAGCCCGGACATCCCGGTGCACGCAAATCCCCACGACGATAATGCCGCAGGGGCTTCCGCGGTGGATGAGCTCACAAGTACTCTCCTAACGCTCGGCATCCTCGCGACACTTGGGATGGGTTAGTCGCTCGACAAAGCCATCCAAAGATCGTGAGCAAGTTGCCGGGAGGACTACGAGCGTGGCGAGGACTTTACTCTCGTCCTCGATTAACGAACAGCTGTGGCCTCAGCGGTGAGAGCTATAGTGAAGTCGTTAGCCGGCGCGCTTAGTTTATGGCAACGGTCCCAAAGCAATCCGAAGCGCCTTCGAAGCTGGAAGGCGGGAAAATTCCCGACATCGTAGCCGCATCAGTTCCCGACACGCTCACAGCTCTCCAAGTCAACCCGACCTAGGTCTTACCCGAGTTGAGGTAGACATCCGCCGGAAGGCACATGGCTACAACGAAGTAGCCGAGACCAAGGAGCATCCGATCCTCAGGTTCCTTTCAAAATTCTGGGGCCTATCGGCATGGATGCTCGAACTAATAATGGTGCTGTCGGCCATCTTACGCAAATTCTCGGATCTGGCCGTGGTGAGTGCACTGTTGATCGTGAATGCGGTTTTGAGCTTTGCTCAGGAACGTCGCGCGGCCGGTGTTGTGGAAACGTTGCGGAAACGGCTGCAGGTGAGCGCGCGGGTGCGCCGCGATGCAAGTTGGCAGGTCATACCGGCCCGGGAACTGGTTCCCGGCGACATCATTCGCGTGCGCCCCGGCGATATTATCCCTGCGGATACAAAACTCCTCACTGGAGAGTTGAGCGTTGACCAGTCGGCTCTTACTGGCGAGTCGAAGGATGCGGACAAGGCAACCGGAGACGTGCTTTCTTCGGGATCAGTCGTCCGCCGGGGGGAAGGCAACGGCGTGGTGATGCTCACCGGTGCGCAGACTTATTTTGGCCGAACCACTGAACTTGTGCAAAAGGCGCGTCCAAAACTGCACATCGAAGCAGTCGTAGCAAAAGTCGTCCGCTGGCTATTCGTCATAGTGGGCGCTCTCTTGAGCGTTGTCGTTGTTCTTTCGTTGATGCGGGGCGTGCCACTGATCGAGATGGTTTCGCTATTGCTTGTCCTGTTGATGAGCGCGGTGCCTGTCGCTCTCCCGGTTATGTTCACCGTCAGTATGGCCGTTGGTGCGGCGGAGTTAGCCAAGCGTGGCGTGCTGGTCACGCGTCTCAGCGCGGCCGAGGACGCCGCGACGATGGACGTGCTCTGTGTGGACAAAACTGGCACGATTACAATGAACCAACTTGCCGTGACCGGCTTGATCCCTCTGGGTCAATCAAAGGACACCGACGTGCTATTCGCCGGCGCACTGGCTTCACAGGAGGCCAATCACGATCCCATTGACCTGGCATTCCTCAATGCGGCGCGGGAGCGGCACGTTTTCGATGGCGTTGCAGCCGTCAAGCCAATCTCATTTAAGCCGTTCGATGCGCAAACCCGGCGGACAGAAGCGGTAGTCGAACAGAATGGGCAGCGTTTTCGGGTGATGAAGGGAGCGGTGCGAACGATCGCCGAGACCTGCGGGCTCAGGCCGCCGGAAATCGAGTCGCTGGAAGCCCGCGTCAGCGAATCAGCAGGAAAAGGATATCGAACACTGGCGGTGGCGCGTGGCCCCGAGACCGGTGTTCCAGGACTGGTGGGACTTGTGGCGTTGTACGATCCGTCCCGGCCCGACGCCAAGCAGCTCATTGCCGAACTCCGAGACCTCGGCATAGCCGTGAAGATGCTGACTGGGGACGCCCTGCCGGTTGCGCGTGAGATCGCTCAAGGAGTCGGACTGCTAAACATCGTGAAGGTGGCCGACCTTAAGGCAACCAACGCCAAAGCCGGGAACGAAGCCGTGGATCTCCTGGCTGGAGCAGATGGATTCGCCGAAGTATATCCGGAAGACAAGTACATCGTGGTGCAGCATCTGCAGGCCGCGGGGCACGTGACCGGCATGACCGGCGACGGCGTCAACGATGCTCCGTCCTTGCGTCAGGCAGAGGTGGGAATCGCCGTAAGCAATGCTACCGACGTTGCGAAAGGAGCTGCCAGTGTGGTCTTGACCGAACCAGGGTTAACGAACATCTTGGCGCTTGTCGAGCAGGGACGAACCATATACCAGCGAGTGTTGACATGGATCATTAACAAGATCAGCCGCACAATCCTAAAGGCCGCTTTCGTGTCTATCGCTTTCATCCTTACAGGCAAGTTCGTTGTCTCGGCCTTCGCGATGCTGTTGCTCAGCTTCATGACGGACTTTGCGAAAGTCGCCCTGGCAACAGATCGTGTTCGCCCCTCTAAAGAGCCGGAGACATGGGACATCGGAGGTTTCATTGAAGTGTCTGTAGTTCTGGGCGTGGCGATGGTAGCGGAGGCTCTTTTGATTTTGGACATTTGCTGGTCGAGATTCGGTCTGGCGACCAATGACAGTGCTCTCTACACCTTTAGCTTCCTGATTCTGATCTACTTGGCTGTGTTCTCCATCGTGTCGGCGAGAGAGCGCAGATGGTTTTGGTCAACGATGCCCAGTAAGACGCTCGTGGCGGCGCTCGCGGCGGACGCGCTCATCGGAACGGGCCTAACGCGTGTTAGTATTCCGGGCCTCGCGCCACTGCCTTGGTGGCAAACACTCGCAATTTTTTGCTATGCGATGTTCGCCTGCTTGGTAGTTAACGAGGCAATCAAGGTCGCCATGATCAAATGGCGCGTTCCTCGTGCGGCCGCATAAGCTTTGAGAAGTTACTCGCCCGCTCTTGTAGGACCAGCCGGCTTCCTGCTTCCTGGTAAAGCATCCGGTAGTAGGCGTTGGGTCTCCCCACGCGATATATTCGTTTGACGTGACCAGTGCCAATGAATAGGGATTCGAGCCAAACATCCGTGTCCGTCCCTCGAGTGGAAACCGGCCTGGTCCACGCGCACGGTCTCGCAGCCATCTTGATGTTATTCGCATCTCTGGTTTTCGGGATCACGGTGTCCATCGAGCTTCTCTGGCCCAACCTTCTTGACGGATCTCCGTGGCACAGTTGGGGCCGGCTCCGTTATGACCATACGCAAGGGATCATGCTGGGCTGGCTCGCCAATGCTTTCTTCGCGTTTCTCTATCACGCCGTTCCCGTGCTGACGGGACGTCCCGTTACCAGCGTCCGGCTCGGACAGTGGTTATTTGGATTGTGGAACTTCGCCGTCGTTATCCCCGGTTGGGTTCTGGTGCTGGCCGGATTCAGCCAGCCGCTCGAATGGGCCGAATTCCCGTTGGTTATCGATGCCTTCGTGGTCCTGGCTCTCCTGATCTCCGCCATCCAGTTCCTGCCGCCCTTCTTTTCGCGTGGCCTCGAAGACCTGTATGTTTCCAGTTGGTACATCATCGGTGGTCTCGTATTCACGCTGCTGGCCTATCCGATGGGCAATTTCGTTCCGGAGTTGGTGCCGGGCGCTCGTGGCGCGGCGTTCAGCGGGTTGTGGATTCACGATGCAGTGGGACTCTATGTCACCCCTATGGCCTTGGCGGTGATCTACTTTGTGATTCCCGCCGCGACGCGAAGACCGATCTATAGCCACTTTCTCTCGATGCTGGGCTTCTGGCTGCTCTTCTTTCTGTATCCGCTCAACGGCACCCATCACTACGTCTTTTCGGTGATTCCGATGAACGCACAGAAGGGGGCAATCGCAGCCTCGGCTCTTCTGGGCGTGGACGTCATTCTAGTGGTTGCGAATCTGCTGCTATCGCTACGCGGCTCAGGCTTTTTCCCGCGCGATTTGCCGTTGCGATTTGTCAGCACAGGCACGATGTTCTATCTGATCGTGAGCATTCAGGGCTCCGTGCAAGCACAGATGTCGGTGAACCAGGCGGTCCACTTTTCGGATTGGGTGATCGGCCATTCGCATTTGGCCATGCTGGGATTTGCGACTTTTGCCGCCGCGGGAGGCATCACGCACGTCTGGCAGAGAATTCCGTGGGCCCGCTACAATCCCCGCGCCCTCACGTGGGCGTATTGGCTTCTCTTTGCCGGTGTCATCATCATGGTGACCGATCTCACGGCAGCGGGACTGGTGGAAGCGCGGCTGTGGCAATCGGCGGCACCGTGGCTCGAATCGGTTCGAGCAGCGCGACCCTACTGGCTCGTTCGCACGCTTTCTGCGATCCCGATCACGGCGGGGTTCGTGGCGCTTCTGGTGGGAATGACTACCGGCAAGCGCGGTGCCGGCATGGATGCGGTTCGCGATGGCATAGGGTTGGAGCCTGTTCAAGAGATAGCCCCTCGTCTGGCTCCTGCCATTACGGAGCTAACATGAGCCGCTCCGTTCCCAGCAATGCCGGACGCGTTCTCCGCATGTCCTACCTCGTGGCTGGTATTGCGGGGCTCGGGTTTTTCGCGTTATCAGTTCTAGTCTT
>Ga0105242_10001476_pt1 | contig 18511 bp, 15 predicted proteins | sample KBSM24metaG_FD_81521 | JGI IMG/M metagenome (GOLD analysis project Ga0105242, IMG submission 81521) | Miscanthus rhizosphere microbial communities from Kellogg Biological Station, Michigan, USA - KBS M2-4 metaG | ecosystem: Host-associated > Plants > Roots > Rhizosphere > Soil | place... | reverse complement strand
CGGCCTGATCGGCCCGCTGGTCGTCGGCGTCGCGGTGGACCGCTGGGGCTCGTGGACGATTCCGTTCTACGTGACCGCCGCCGTCTACACCGGCGGCGCACTGGCGTGGCTCGCGATCGATCCGGAACTGACGATCACCACGATCACAAGAAACCGCGGAGGGCGCATCCTTCGACAAGCTCAGGATGAGCGCTCATGGTGAGCCTGTCGAACCATGCGTGTTCTCAGCGTTCTCTGCGGTCTCCGCGGTTTTTTCTTCGTCGTGTCACGGCTTCTCTTTGATCCAGACGGCCATCTCGCCTTGCCCGCGGTTGTTCCACGCGTAGTACGGAATCGCCACGAACGGGCGGCTTCCCTCGCCGGTGACGACCTCGACGCCGTTGAGCAGATCCGGACGGAACCGCGATCGCAGCGCCGCGTCACGCGGGACGACGAGGTCGAGCGCCTGGCCGCCGTTGTCGATCGCTTCGACGGCATAGACCAGCGGACCGCGCTGGATGGCCATCCGTCCTTCGTCATCCTTCACCCCGGCGTGCGCGACGATGCGGCGGGCGGGCATCGGGAGGGTGAGGTGAATCGTGTCGCCGCGCTTCCAGTTGCGCCGGATGCGGACGTAGCCGTCGCGGACGTCGAGCGCCACTCGCTCCGGCTCGGCGTTCCGGCCGCGGACGGTGATCACCGGCTTCTCGCCCCCGTTGTCGACGAAGCGATACAGGTCGCTCGCCACCGGCTGATCGCGGGCCCAGCCCGGGATGCGCAGGGCCACGGTGAAGGCGCCCGACCCTTCCGGCTCGAGGCGCAGCGACACGTCGCCGTCCCACGGGTATCGCGTGTCCTCGACGATCTTCACCGTGCGGGTACCGAGCTTCACATCGGCATGATTGCCGACATAGAGGTTCGCATAGATGGTATCGGGGGTTTGCGCGAAGACCAGGCCCGGCAACTGCTCGAGCATCCGGGCGAGGTTCGCGGGACAGCAGGCGACCTCGAAATACTCGGTCCGCTTGGCCCGGCCGTTCGACTCGAGCGGGTTCTGGTAGAAGAACGTGTTGCCGGCCAGCGACACGCCGGCGAGCACGCCGTTGTAGAGGATCCGTTCGAACAGATCGATGTACTTGCCGTCGCCGTGCAGCAGGAACATCTTGTGGTTCCAGAGATCGTTGCCCACCGACGCGCACGTCTCCGTGTAGGCGCGAAGGTTGGGCAACTCGTAGTCCTCGCCGAACGACTCGGTGGTGCCGCGCGCGCCGACCCCGCCGGTCAGGTACAGCCGCTTGGAGGCCACGTCCTGCCAGAGGCGATCCGCGGCCTTGGCCAACGCGTCGTTGTCGGTGAGCGCGGCGACATCGGTCACCGCTTCGTATAAGTACATCGCCCGCACCGCATGCCCGACCGCGCGATCCTGATCGACGACCGGCGCCTGATCCTGTTTGTAGGCGCGATCGTTGTACATCTCGAAGGCCTTGTCCGGGTACGGCGGCATGTCCGGGTGCGGCTTGCCGCGCTCGGCGACGAGCCATTCCGCGGTCTTCAGATAGGTGGCGTTGCCGGTGGCGCGGTACAGCTTCACGAGCGCGAGCTCGATCTCTTCATGCCCCGACACCGCATGACGGCCGTTCGGACCGAACGTGCGGCACACGAGATCCGCGTTCCTGATCGCGACGTCGAGCAGCGTGCGCTTGCCGGTCGCCTCGAAATGCGCGACGGCCGCTTCGTAGAGGTGGCCGGCGTTGTAGAGCTCGTGGCTGCCGTTCTCGTAGATCCAGCGCTCAGGACCGACGCCGGGCGCCGGGTGCTGCGGATCGATCGTGCGCGCCGGAAACAGGTAGCCGTCCTTCTCCTGCGACGCGGCAATCAGCTGAATGAGCTCGTCGAGCCTGGTGCTCAGCCTCGGGTCGGGGACGATCGCCAGCGAGTACGACGCCGCCTCGATGATCTTGTAGATGTCGGTGTCGTTGAAGCGCCGTCCCTCGTACGCGCCGCCCTTCCTGCCGGCGGCCTTCTCGAAATTCGCGACCCGGCCGGTGTCGTCGTTCTCTTTCAGGATGTGCGGGATCGTGACGGTGCGGTTGACCTCGAGCTTCGGCGCCCAGAACCCATCGTCGATCGTGACGGCGGTCATCGGCACCGCGCGGATCGGGTAGTCGTGCGGCGGCGCGGCGGGCGCCGCGGCAACCAGTCCGGCGGCAAGGGCCGCGGTGAAGATCCTCATGCCGGGATTATCGCTCTCCTGACAGCACGCTGTCAGGAGGCGGCGGCTACCTTGACGTGGTCGCACTGACGCGACGAAGGAGGCAGCCATGACACATCCGGTTATGTGGTTCGAAGTACTCGGCAACGACGGCGGCAAGCTGCGGCGGTTTTACGGCGACCTGTTCGGCTGGACGTTCGACGTCGCCCCGCCGAGCGACTACGGCATCGCCCGCACCGGCGGCGCGCGCGGGATCATGGGCGGCGTCGGCCAGGTGTACCCGGGCACCTCGTCGTGGGTGACGTTCTACACGGAGACGCCCAACGTCGCCGCGTCGCTCGAGAAGGCGAAGGCGCTGGGCGGCAAGGTGGTGATGCCGCGCACCGTGCTGCCCGATGTGATCCTCGGGCTCTTCGAGGACCCCGAAGGCCACACGCTCGGCCTCGTCGAGGCCGCACCGGCTGCCGCACAATAGGCGGATGCGCCGCGCCGACCGTCTGTTCCGGATCGTCCAGCTCCTGCGCCGTCGCCGCACTGTCGTGACGGCGAGACAGATCGCCGAAAAGCTGGACATCTCGGAGCGGACGGTCTATCGCGACATCCGCGATCTGGTCGAGTCGGGGACGCCGATCGACGGCGAAGCCGGCGTCGGCTACCGCCTGAAGCCCGACTACGATCTGCCGCCGCTCATGTTCGATCGAGAAGAAATCCAGGCCCTCGTGCTCGGCGCGCGGATCGTCGCCCAGTTCGGCGATCCCGCGCTGGCGCGCGCCAGCGAGTCGATCCTCAGCAAGGTGGCCGGCGTCCTGCCGAAGGAGCTGGAGCCGCTGCTCGCCGACACGCGCCTGTTCGTCCCGCCGACCAGAAGCACGGCACGTGCGTCGGCGGGGCTCGCGGTCGCGCGCGACGCGCTGGTGGCGCGGCGGCGATTGCACCTGAAGTACGCGAATGAGCGGGGGGAGGCGTCCGAGCGGACCGTCCGCCCGCTCGGGGTGTTCTTCTGGGGAAAGACGTGGACGCTGGCCGCGTGGTGCGAGATGCGCACCGGTTTCCGGAGCTTCCGCCTCGATCGCATCGAAACGGCCACTATCGGCGAACGGTTCGAAGACGAGACGGGCCGCACGCTGCGGGACATGCTGCAGCAGATCGGCCCGGCCGCGGTCAGGCTGCTCGATTAAGCTCTGGGACGGCATGGCACAGCACCCTACCCGGCGCGACGCGGCGCTCACCCTCGTCCAACAGCTGCTGCTGGCGGCTAACGGTCACGACGCCGCACGCGTCCTCGAGTGCTATGCAGAGGACGCGGTCGCGGTCAGTCCGGTGTTCGGCGAAGTCAGGGGCCGCGCAGCGGTCGCGGAAACCTGGTCGACGCTGTTCACGATGTTCGCCGATCTCACCATGGAGAACGTCGACTTCCTCGTCGACGGCGACCGTGTGGCCGTACTCGGCCAGATCAAGACGACGGATCGGATCGGCTGGTTCGGCCTGCCGCCGACCGGCAGCCCCATCGCCTACCGGCTGGTGATGCTGTTCACCGTGCGGAACGGCGTGATCGTCCGCGACGAGCGGATCTACGACAGCGCCGGCCTGATCGAGCGGCTCGAGAAGGCGCGCCTGGACAAGGAGCTGCGCACCGCGGCCGAGGTGCAGCGCGAGCTGTCACCGAGCCGCGGCCGCGTCGGATCGTTTTACGAATCGATCGGCGACTCGCTGCCGTGCCGCTCCATCGGCGGCGACTTCTTCGAGGCGATCGAGCTGCCGTCGCGCCGCTGCGCCTTCGTGATGGGCGACGTATCCGGCAAGGGGCCGGCGGCGGCGCTGCTCGCGGCGATGGTGCAGGGGATGTTCGCGGTCGAGGCGCCCGCCGGCGACGGTCCCGCGCAGACGCTGTCGCGGATCAACCGCCGCCTCGCCGGGCGCGGTCTCGGCTCGCGCTTCGCGACGCTCGTGTACGCGGTGCTGTCGCCTGACGGACAGCTGGTCTACACCAACGGCGGCCACAATCCGCCGGTGCTGATCGGCCGCGGCGCGATGCAGCGGTTGACGACGGGCGGGCCGATCGTCGGCGCCTTCGAGGACGCGCGGTTCGAGGAAGAGACGCTGCAGTTGGACGACCGCGACACGCTGGTGATGTTCACCGACGGCGTGACCGAGGCGCGCAACGCGGGGGATGAAGAGTTCGGCGACGAGCGGCTGCTCGAGTGCCTCGCGTCGACGCCGTCGCCGGCCGATCTCCTGAGCCGCGTCTTCGCGGCGGTGCGCGACTTCTCCCGGCCCGCGGAGCCGACCGACGACGTCACGTTGCTCGTGACGAGGTATCTGGCGCGTCGTGGCTAACGACTCGCGGCGATCGACTTCTTGACCGCCGCGATCGTCTTCTCCGCGCGGAACGCCGCGATCTTCTTGCCGTTCTCGATCGTCTTCTCCGCGGGCACCAGGCTGACGCCGTTGATCGCCGCCTTGCCGGCTTTGATCCGCTCCGGCAGCCTGACGCCGTTCAGATCGTGGACGGCGATGAGCGCCGAGATGTAGTAGTCGTCGTGCAGCCCTTCCATCTTCTCGTGGATGCCCAGCGCGCTCTCCTCGAACTTCTCGACCTCGTCGTAGTTGTAGTACTCGGGGATGGCGTGAGCGCGGGCATCGACGCCGGCGGCTTTCCATTTCGCGTTGAGCGCGTCGGCGACTTCCTGAATCGGCTTGATGTTGCCGCCGCTGTCGCCGAGCAGCACGATGTCGCGGAAGCCTTGCGTCTTCAGGCTCACGGACATGTCGGTCAGCACGGCACGATAGGTCTCCACCGACAGGAACACCGTACCGGGCGTGCGCACCCGCTCGGGGTTGCCGGGCTCGAGCGTGACGATCGGCGCGATCAGGGCATTGCCCAGCCCCCTCGCGATCGGATCGCCCATCACGCGCAGCACGTTGTTGTGCTTGCCGGTCGTCAGGTAGGGACCGTTTTCCTCGATGCCCCCGGTCATGATCACCGCCGTCGTCTTGCCGGCCTTGATCAGATCGCGCACCTCCATCATCGTCAGATCCTCGATCCAGACCGAGTCGTGCATCTCGATCGGCCGGGGCATGCCGAGCACATCGACGCGCGGCTGGGTGTTGACGGACGCCGTCGGCCGCGGCGGCTGGGCCGCCGGAGCTTGAGCAAAGGCCACCGCTGGAAGCAGCGCAAGCGAGAGTCCCAGCGCGAGTCGTGTTGTCATGATCTCCCCTTCAACGTCGAACGTCGAACGTCGAACGTCGAACGATGAACGATGAACGACGAACGCAGAACCTCGAACGACGAACGTCGCTACGGCACCGCCTGCGGCGGCACCCGCTTCTTGGTGGCCTGTTCGAACGCGTACGCCAGCTCGATCAGCTTCGGCTCGCTGCACGCCATCCCGGTGAAGCTGACGCCGAACGGGCCCGGCTTCGCGTTGAAGCCCGACGGAAAGGCCGGCGTCGGCGCGTTCGGCACGAGCGCGAACGGCACGATGACCGTCGGATAGCCGGGACGCGCGGCGATGCCGGCGCCGCTCGCGCCCGGGAAGAGGATCGCGTCGAGCCGCTCAGCCTTCATGATCTCGTCGATGCCGTGGGGCCCGCCCAGGCGGATGTCCTTCGCGCGGTCGGCCTCGTAGCGCGCCCGATCCTTCTCGACGTCCATCTCGTCGGAGATGTCGAGCAGCGACTGCCCGTACTTGATGGACCCGGCCTTGACGTGCGCCGTGTTCCATTCGCGCAGCTCGGTGAGGGTCTTCACCGGCGCCGCGGCGCCGAGCGACTTCAGCCAGGTGTTGAAGTCGCGCTTCATCCCGTACTTCAGCACGACGGAACAGTCCTCGTCCTTGCCTTTGGCATTGTTCGCGCCCGAACAGCCGTTCCAGCGCAGGAAGTTGTTCTTCGGATCGGGATCGACGACGCTCGGGATGTTCGCTGGATCGACGATGATCGCGCCCTGCGCTTTCAGGATGGCGATCGCGTCCTCCATCGCCTTCTTCTGCTCGGCGTTCAGTCCGTTGCCGCCGCCTCCACCGCCACCGCGTCCGCCGCGTCCCGCATCGGCGGCGGGCGGCGGCGGCCCGGGCGGCGTGAACGCGTCGTAGAACGAGGCGCGCGGAATGCCGATGCGCGCGCCCTTGAGCCCGTCGGCCTTCAGAAACCTGGTGTAGTCGCGACCGGGCGCCGGGGTGCAGAGCCTGGTCGCCGGGTCGTTGGGATCGGGCGACGCGCTTTCCATCGCACCGAACATGATCGCGACGTCCGCCACGCTCTTGGCCATCGGCCCGGCGGTGTCCTGGTCGGCGGTAATCGGGATCACGCCGTAGCGGCTGATGCGGCCGACCGTCGGCTTGATCCCCGCCAGCATGTTCTGGTTGGACGGGCTGAGGATCGATCCCGACGTCTCGCTGCCGACGTTGCCGGCCCAGAAGTTCGCCGCCGTACCGATCCCCGAGCTCGATCCGCCGGTCTGCAGGGCGGGCCGTCCGTCGAAGGTCGCTTCGCGCGGATCCTTGCGCGGGTCGTACGGGTTGTAGCCCTGGCCGCCGACCGCGTTGTAGTCGGCCGGCATCGGCGTCGGCGCGCCGGCGACGAAGTTGGCCAGCTCGCTCATGCCGGTCTTGGCGATGATGATCGCCCCGGCGTCGATCAGATTCTTCGTCAGCGTCGCGTCGTAGGGCGGCGTCAGGTTCTCGAACGCCAGCGCGCCGCCCGTGGTGCGCATGAACGTCGTGTGTACGTTGTCCTTCAGCGCGATCGGGATGCCGTGGAGCGGTCCGCGGATTCGGCCGGCCGCGCGCTCACGATCGCGCTCCTCGGCCAGCTCGAGCGCTTTGGGATTCACCGTGATCGCGGCGTGCAGCAGCTCCTCGTACATCCCGATCCGCTGCAGATACTGACGGACGATCTCGCGCGACGTGACGCGCCCGGCCTTCAGGGCCGCCTGCATCTCCGGAATCGTCGCCTCGACGACCGTAAATGGTTTGTGGGCGGCCGCAGACGGAGCGGCGGGCTTTTTCGTCTGGGCGGTGAGCGTCGCGATCAGCGTGCCTGCAGCGATGGCGACGAGGGCGGATGTGACGAGACGTTTCATCCGGCGATCATAATCGACCTGCGACGATCGACGCGGAAAGCGCGGACAGGGTCAGGGGCGGACACATGGGTCCGCCCCTACGACTGGACAGGCTCAGGGGGCGAACACATGGGTCCGCCCCTACGACTTGGCCAACAGGCACCGGCTCGCTCGGCTGATCGCTGTCATCCCTTGTTGTAGGGGTCGACCCGCGTGTCGACCCTTGCCTGTCATCCCTTGTTGTAGGGGTCGACCCGCGTGTCGACCCTTGCCTGTCATTCCTCTGTTGTAGGGGTCGACCTGTGTGTCGACCCCGAAACCCGTGATGCTCACTGCCAGGTCAGGCGTCAAGCGCGTTCGCCAGCGCCAGCGTCAGGTCGGCGGCCGCGCGCGCAAACGTAGCGACCGCCTTGATGTCGACCGCGTCGGGCCACAGATCGCGCGGGTTGTGAAACCAGGCGTTCGCGCCGATGAACGAGATGAAGCGGCCGCCGCCTTCCTTGATCGTCGCCGCTTCTCCGCCGACCTGCGTGGCCGGCGACTGGCGAATCGTGCCCAGCCCGTGCGGCGCCAGCGCGCGGACGGCGGCGTCCCGCAGACGGTCGTCGGAGGATGTCATGCCGGTATCGCCGGTCGAAGTGCCGATGTTCGCGCCGAAATGGATCCAGGCGTGCGCCTCGCGCGCGAGCGCCGGGTTCCGGTGCAGGTAATCGTGCAGGCCGAGATGCCCGAGCTCGTGCCCGCTCGACGCCACGAACTTCACGGTGCGGCGCGGCCGCGAGGCGACCACCGCACGCATGGCCTCGAGCCAGCACACCAGCCCGCCGCCGCGCTCGGACGCGTTGGCGTGCCAACCGCTGCGCGGCGTCATCACACACACCGGCGATTGAGCCGCATCGGTTCCACGAATCTCTGACACGACATTGAACGCCTTCGCAGGCTGACGCGTCGCGTGGGCGACGACCTCGACCTCGAGGCGCGACGAGGCGGCGGATTCGACCGCGGCAAGATGCTCGCTCGAGACCTGCAGCACCGGCGGCCCGAACGGCTCACTGAACCATGCGGCATTCACCGGACACAGCCCGGGGTGTCCGCCCATCGTCACCGCGACGATCGCGGCGTGCCGAGACGGCTGACGCATCTTGCGCAGCGCGGCCTCGCCGTTCGGCGCGACGCGCGTCCAGCCGATCGGCTGATCGCCGTCGATCGGTCCAATCCGGCCGCTGACGCCGGCTGCTCCTGTGAAGGCGCCGTCGAACATCGGCAGCCCGTCGATGCGCCGGCCGTCGATCCGCATAACGGCGGCGTGCGTATCCACACGCGAGAGGTCGAACGGCTCGAGCGCGGCGGTCGCTCCGGTGGCGCGGGCGCGGGCGAGCAAGGCGTCGGCAGACGCGCGATCGACCGCCGTCGCCGTTCGATGATGACCTTCCGCCGAATAAGCGCGGATGGTGTGGGCGGCCCTGGACTCGATCGCATCGGACGGAGGAGCGATCGCCAGCAAGGCCGCCAGTTCGAGGAGCTCACGGCGGGTCAACAGCACCGGCGTATTATCGACCAGTGAACTTCGATCCGACGTGGCTATTTCTGTCGCTGATTCCGAGCGGGATCGGCTTCGTGCTGTTCGTGTACGGCAAGAAACAGGAGCGCTGGCCGCACATGCTCGCCGGCGTCGTCTTCTCCATCTATCCGTACTTCACGCCCAGCATCGCGGTCATGATCGCCGTCGGCGTCGCGCTCGGCACGGGTCTGTGGCTGGCGGTTCGGGCAGGATGGTGATCATGGATCACGGTCCGGCTAAAGCCGGACACTACCGGAACCCGGTCGAAGCGGACCAGACAACGGTGCTGTCCGGCCGGACCTGGAGGTGCGGACGAGACGTCGGTAGTGTCCGGCTTTAGCCGGACCTACTCGGAACGCAGCGCGCTCGACGGATCGACGATCGACGCGCGGCGCGCCGGGATGAGATTCGCCAGCGCCGCAACCAGGAGGAGCAATCCGATCGCGGCGCTCCAGGCGATCGGATCGACGAAGCTGACGCCGTAAAGCGCCCCCGCCATCGCCCTGGCGCCGCCGAGCGCGAGGACGGCACCGACGCCGACACCGGCCGCCGCAATCGCGAGGCCCTGTTTCATCACGAGCCCGACGACGGCCGACGGCTGGGCGCCGAGCGCCATGCGGATCCCGATCTCGCGGGTCCGCCGCGCCACCGAATAGGCGATCACGCCATACAGGCCGATCGAGGCGAGCAGCATCGCCACGATGCCGACCGAGCTCACGCCGATCGCGCCCGCCTTCGCCGGCAGCAGCGTCGCCGCGACCTGCGCATCCATCGTCTGGTTGTCGAGAAAGATCACGCCCGGCTCGAGCGCCAGCAGCTCGCGCCGCATCGCTGTCAGCAGCGCACCGGCGTCGCCGCGTGTCCGCGCCACGATCTCCTGGCTGCTGTCGGGCTTTTGCGCCACGGCGTAGTGAATGTACGGCGTCGCCCCCTCGCCGACGGTGCTGACCTTGTAGTCCGCCGACACGCCAACCACCTCCAGCTCGCGCCCGTTGAACGTGGTGATGCGGATCCGCTTGCCGATCGCGTTCTGGTTGGGCCAGTACTTCCGCGCCATCGCCTCGTTGACGATGACCACGCCCGGCGAGGTCGGCGTATCGATCGGACTGAAGTTGCGTCCCTGGACGATCGGGATGCCCAGAGTCGGAAAATACTCCGCGGAGACGCGCGCGACGTCGATTACGAGCCCCTTGTCGTCCGGGCCGTGACGGTCGGGCAGAAACACGTTGTTGCGGTTGTAGTCGATCGAGAACGGCAGGCGGCTCGCAAGCGCGGCCGATTCGACGCCGGGAATGGCGCGCACACGCTCCAGCGCGCGCAGGTAGAACTGCTCGGAGCGCGCCGCGTCGTAGCCGAGCATGTTCATCTCGGTCGAGACGATCGCCAGGCCGCCCGTCTGGAAGCCGATCTTCACGTGCTGCGCGGCGACCAGGCTGCGCGTCAGCAGCCCCGCCGCGACCAGCAGCACCAGCGTCACGGCAATCTGCGTCGCGACCAGTCCGTCGCGCAGCGTCCAGCGGCGGCCGCCGGCGTGGCTCCCCGCGACCTCGTTCTTCAGCTCGTTCACCAGGTTCGGCCGCGTCGCCTTGAGCGCGGGGGCGAGGCCGGCGACGACAGCGGCGAACATCGTGACGCCGGCGGTGAACACCAGCACGCGAGCGTCGATGCGCAGCGCGAACGCGAGGGGGATCGGAATCGGCAGGCTGATCGACATCGCGATCTGCGTCAGCAGCCAGGCGAGGCCGACGCCGCCCGCGGCGCCCAGCGACGCCATCACCACGCTCTCGACCAGCAACTGCTGCACGAGCCGCCTACGGCTCGCGCCGATCGCGAGCCGAATGCCGATCTCCTTCTGCCGGCCGGACGCCCGCGCCAGCAGCATGCTCGCCACGTTCGCGCAGGCGATCACCAGCACGAGGCCGACCACGAGCATGAGCGCGAGGGCGATTGGCTTCAGGGTGCGGTCGGCCACCGGATGGATGTGCACGTCCTTGGTCGGCAGCGTGCTGATCTCGAACCGTTTGTTGGTGACTTCGTAAGAAGTCTCCAGCCGCTTGCCGATCAGGCGCATGTTGGCGGCGGCGCTGTCGTAAGTCGCGTTCGTCTTGAGGCGGCCCTTCACGAACATCCAGCGGGTGCCGCGTCGCTCCAGCCTTGTGTTGCCGGTCGGCGACGGCACCGTGCTCATGATGCCGCCCGGCTCCACTTCGTCGACGTACGACATCGGCGTCCAGATTTCCGGCGCGAGCAACGGCACCATGCCCGTGAACGTCTTCGGCGCCACGCCGACGATGGTGTACGGCTGGCCGTGAAGGCGAATCGACTGGCCGATCGCCGAAGCGCTCAGGCCGTACTCGCGATTCCACAGCCGGTATGAGATCACCGCCGCTCGAGGCGCGCCGGGCTTGTCGTCGTCGGGTACCAGCGTGCGGCCGGCGACCGCCTTGACGCCGAGCACCTGGAAGTAATTGCCCGTGACCGTCTCGCCCATGGCCAGACGCGAACGGTCGGTCAGCTTCACCGCGCCGAGGTCCGGGCTGTAGGCGAGCATGTCGCTGAACACTTCGTTCTGCGACTTGAAGTCGAGGAAATCGGGGTACGAGCTCGTGGCGTACTGATCGTGGTCGCCGCCGCTGGTGAACACGTCGACCAGCCGATCGACCCGTTCCACCGGCAACGGCCGGAACACCAGGGCGTCGACAATCGTGAACAGGGCGGTGTTGAAACCGATGCCGATCGCGAGGGATGCGACGGCAATCAGCGTAAAGGCCGGGCTGCGGCGCAGCCAGCGCAGGGTAAAGCGGACGTCAGCGATCAGGTTTTCGAGCACCCAGTAGCTGACGAGCCGCAGCGGACGAAAGTTCTCAGAGCATGAGCCAGGCGGCCACGCACGCCGCCTTCTCTTCCACGCGCCAGGGACCGGCGACCGTCCTGCCGAGCGCCCCGACGGTCCGCGCGATTTCCACCTGCGTCCTGCGCAGCGCCTTGATCGCCAGCGCCGGCAGCGTTTTTTCGACAACGACCTCGCACTCGATCTCGTGTGCCCTGAGCGCGTCCACGAGCACCGTGCGAAAGAGCTGTCCTTCGCTGGCGTGTGCACGAATATGAAGGTTACCGACTCGTGACGGGTCGATGACGCTGCCGACCACCAGGTATGCGTGGCGGCAGCGCAACCCTGCGAGGCAGTCGTCCTTCAGCAGCGACGCGATCGAGCGATTCGCGCAGCGCTCCACGATCCTGACACGCCGCGCGAGCTCACCAGGATCGCCTTCCTGTTTGTAGAAACCATCGTGATACGGCTGGCGCGTTTCGGGGACGGCGGGATCGCTGAGCTCGACGATGCGGCGGGCGAGCACGACGGGGGCGGAGGCGGGCCCACTGAGCGCCACCACAATCGCGTAGCCTGATTTCACGCGACAGCCGAGCGCCACCCGGTTCATTTCATCAGCTCGTTGACCTCGTTGAACGTCATCGCGTGCTTCGTGAACGACTTGTAGGTGCCGGCGCCCTTCACCTCGCGCGCGATGTCTCGCAACACCGCCATCGTGGCGCGCATCGGTCCCGACCCCAGGCTGACGCGGGCGACGCCGAGCGCCTCGAGCTCGGGAATCGACGGCGATCCGTCGACCGCGAGCACGTTGATGGGGCCGCCGATGCCTTTGACGAGGGCGCCGATCGTGGCCGCGTCGCGCACGCCGGGGACGAACACGCAGTCGGCGCCGGCATCGAGGAACGCCTTGCCGCGCTCGATCGCGATCCCGAGCCGCGTCTCCGGGGCGCCGAAGCTGCGCAGAAACCCGTCGGTGCGCGCGTTGATCACGATGCGCACGCCGGCCTTGGTCGACGCCTTGATGATCGTCTTGATCTTGTCCACCTGAAGCGCGAGCAACTCGAGCTCGGTCGCGCCGGGCACGCAGTCTTCCAGGTTGATGCCTACCGCGCCGGCGGCGATGACGCGCAGGACGACATCGGCCACGGCGTCGGGCGTTGCGGCGTAGGCATGCTCGATGTCGGCGGTCACCGGGATCTTGACGCTGCGCGAAATGCGCGCGATCGCCTCGATCATCTCGTTCGCGGGCACGACGCCGCCGTCGGGGTAGCCGAGCGCCGCGGCGACACCTGCGCTGGTGGTGGCGATGGCCGAAAATCCTTCGGCTTCGATGAGACGCGCGCTGGCAGCGTCCCAGGCGTTCGGGAGCACCAGCATCGGCGGCGTGCGGTGCAGGGCGCGAAGCGTTTCAGCCTTGTCCGGCATCCGGTGAGTATACCGGCCAAAAGAAAAAACCGCAGAGATCGCAAAGATCGCAGAGAAGAGTCTTCTCGGCGTTCTCGGCGTGCTCCGCGGTTTTTTCTTACTCGGCTCGCAGCGTGATCATCGGGTCCACGCGGGTCGCGCGGCGGCCGGGCACGTAGCTCGCGACCAGGGCGATCGCCACGAGCAGCAGCGCGATTCCCACGAACGTGCCGGGATCGTGCGGCGAGACGCCGATCAGCAGGTTGCCCAGCGATCGCGTGATCGCCCACGACGCGGCCAGACCAATCGCGATGCCGGCGCCGGTCAGCGCCATCCCGTACCCGACGATCAGACGGAGGACGTCGAGGCGCGTCGCGCCGAGCGCCATCCGGATGCCGATCTCCTGCGTGCGGCCACTGACGACATACGACAGCACGCCGTAGATGCCGAGGCTCGAGAGCACGAGAGCGAGCCCTCCGAACAGCGCCAGCAGCGTCATGCTCAACCGCGACTGCTCGGTTGCCTGATCGACGTACTTTTCCATCGGCTGGACGCTGAAGACCGGCACGTCGCGATCGAGGCTGGTGACCGCCTGACGGATCGACGCGGCCAGCTCCTCGGGCGGGAGCGGCGTCCGCGCGAACAGCGTCATGGTCGGACGGCGGTTGCGGAACCAGGTCGGCAGCTGTTCGAGCGGGGCGTACACCTCCATGTTGTCCGGCTCGCGGACCAGCCCGTAGTGCCGCACATGGCCGACGACGCCGACGATCTCGCGCCAGATCGGCTGCGCGCCTGGCCCATGTCCGGTGAACTCGAAGGCGATCCGTTTGCCGATCGGATCGGCATCGGAGAAGAACTTGCGGACCAGCGCCTCCTCAACGATGGCTACCGGTGCGGCGCCGGCGGTGTCGCGCTCCGTGAACGCGCGTCCGCGCACGACCGCGATCCCGGCCGCCCGGAAATATCCTGGCGAGGCCGCCTGAAACAGGCACATCGTCGCCTCTTCACTCATCGAACGCGGCGGCGGCTGCCCCTCGTAGCGCACTTCCGACTCGGAGCCGCTCCCCTCGAGCGGCACGGCGCTGTTCAAGCCGACCGCTTCGACCGCCGGAATCGCCGTGGCGCGGCGCAGCAACTCGCGGTGGAACGTCGACCAGCGTTCGAGCTCCGGATACCGCGCGGCCGGCAGCGACACGCGCATCGTCACGACGTGAGCCGGCTGGAAGCCGAGGTCGATTGCGCTCAGCGCCGCAAAGCTGCGAATGGTGAGGCCCGCGCCGATCAGGAGAACGAGCGCGAGCGCCACTTCGGCAACCACCAGCATCGATCGCAGGCGCCGTCCCGCGCCGGCCGATCCGCGGCTCGCGTCCTTGAGCGACGTCAGCAGATCGACCGACGAGGCGCGCATCGCGGGCGCGAGGCCGAAGGCGACGCCGGTGACGATCGAGACGGCGGCCGCGAACGCGAGCACCCGGACATCGACGGCGACCTGATCGATGCGCGGCACCGTGATCGGGCCGGACGCGACGAACGCGCGCACGCTCCACCAGGCGAGCAGCACGCCGAGCGCGCCGCCGGTGGCGGCCATCAGCAGGCTCTCGGTCAGCATCTGCTGGAAGATCCGGCGACGACTGGCGCCGAGCGCTTCGCGAATCGCGATCTCCCGCTGGCGCCCGTCGGCGCGCGCGAGCAGCAGGTTCGCGAGGTTGGCGCAGCCGATGAGCAGGACGAACGCGACCGCTCCCGACAACGCGAGCAGCGCCGGCCGGATGTTCTGCACGATCTGCTCGTAGTAGGGCTGCACCGAGACGGTGTGGTCGGTGTTCGACACGGGATACTGCGTTTCGAGGCGCCTGGCGATGGCGTCCATGTCCGACACTGCCCGTTCGACGCTGATGCCGGCCTTCAGCTTCGCGATCGCAAAGAGCCCCGGGTGCGCGCCGCGGTCCGCGGGAAACGTCGGCACGAACGGCCCGAGCGGCAGCCACACGTCGGTCGCGCGCGACGGAAAGCGCATGCCGGCCGGCATCACGCCGACAATCGTATGGGTCTCGCCGTCCAGCACGATGGTCTTGCCGACGGCTGCCGGATCGGCCGCGAAGTGCGAGCGCCACAGGCGCTCGCTGACGACGGCGACCCGCGGCGAGCCGGGCCGATCCTCGTCGGCGGCGAAGGTGCGGCCGGCGATCGCCTCGAGACCGACCGCCTTGAACACCTCTGACGAGACGAGACTCGCGATGAGCCGTTCCGGCTGACCGCCGCCGGTGAGATTGACGACCGTGGCGCGATAGACGCCGAGGTGCTCGAAGACCTGGTTCTGCTCACGCCAGTCCACGAAGTTCGGCCACGCGATCGAGATCGGCTGGCCGGTTCGCATCGCCTCCATCACCATGACGATGCGAGGCATGTCGCGGTAAGCGAAGGGGCGCAGCATCACCGCATCCACCACCGTGAAGATCGCGGTCGTCGCGCCGATGCCGAGCGCCAGCGTCAGGATGACGATGGCGGTGAACGCGGGATTCTTGCGAAAGGCGCGAAGCGCGAACCGCACGTCGCTGGTGACGGCGTCCACGGGGCGGGCCCTCATGGAGGACAGCTCGTCGACGTCGCCGGCGAGCTGCCGCATCGCCTCGTCGTGGCCGAGACCGCGCGCCCGCAGCGCGGCGTACTCGTCGTCCAGGTGCTGGCGCATCTCTTCGCTGATTCGGCGAGGCCATTCAGGCATGGTCGACTCCTGCGATGCGGTTGATCGCTTCGGCAAAGGCCCGCCAGGTATCACGTTGCGAGGCCAGCACCGCGGCGCCGGCCGGCGTCAGGCGGTAGTAGCGCCGGCGGCGCTGGCCGGCTTTTTCAATCCAGCGGCCGAGGATCCAGCCGCGCTTCTCGAGGCGATAGAGGAGCGGATAGAGCGACGCGACGCGGAACTTGAGCACCCCTTCGGAGCGCGCTTCGATCAGCTTGCTGAGGTCGTAGCCGTGCCGGGGCTGATCCTCGACGAGCGAGAGGATCAGCAGCTCCGCGCTGCCCTTCTTGAGCTCGCGATCGAGCATCCGGGCCCTTATATGCTGCATAGCGACATATTGCTCAAGGGCATATGACGGGATCAAGCGGGAAAGGGTTGCCAGGGACTCCCGGTTAACATCGGCCCTCCGCGGTCCGTCTCCTTCCGTGTCGGACCCTGAATGGAGCATGTGCTCGAGTTTGGCCGCGTGTTACCCGCCGGCGACCCTGTGACGAGCACGGCCGGGACCGCGGCGCTCGGCGCGACGATTCGTGCCGTCGCGGCCGGCGATCAGGACGCCTTCTCCCGCCTGTACGCCGACTACTCGCGTCTGGTCCATGCCATCCTTCTCGGGCGCATTCCGCGGCGCGACGTTGACGACCTGGTCCAGGAGGTGTTCCTCACCGCCTTCACGCGGATCCGCGAGCTGCGCGAGCCGACGGCGTTCGGCGCCTGGATCGCCACCATCGCGCGCAACCGGGCGACCGACCACATGCGCCAGATGCGCGAGCAGGTCGAGCTGCCCGACGATCTCGCCGGCGGCGATCCGATCGAAACCGAGGCGTTCGCCGTCCTCGAGATCGTCCGCGCCCTGCCCGAGGCGTACCGCGACACGCTGCTGATGCGGCTCGTCGAAGGCATGAGCGGCAACGAGATCGCCGAACGTTCCGGGCTGACGCCGGCGTCGGTGCGCGTCAACCTGCACCGCGGGATGAAGCTGTTGCGAGAGAAGCTGGGATGGCACGCCAATGAGTGACGATTACCTCTTCGACGGGACAGGCGAGCCGGATCGCGACGTCGAGCGGCTCGAGCAGATGCTCGGGCAGATGCGCGGAAGTCGAAGACCCGCACCGCAGATTCCGGTAGTGTCCGGCTTCAGCCGGACCGTCGAGCGGAAAACGTACTTCGGCGTGCGGTTTCTTGGACCGGCGCTGGCCATGGCCGCCGCCGTCATGCTGATGGTCGGTCTCACGTGGAAGAACGTGCCGACGGACAACGGGTCGTGGGAAGTGGCCACCGTCATCGGCACGCCTCGGATCGACTCGAGCGTGTTGATGGGCGAAGGGCGAATCGCGATCGGCCAGACGCTGACGACCGACGCCGGCTCGCGCGCGAAGATGGAGGTCGGCGACATCGGCCAGGTGACAGTGGACGAGCTCACGCGAGTCCGTCTGGTGGAAACGCGCGATGGCCGGCATCGCCTCGCGCTGGAGCGCGGCACGCTCCACGCCGCGATCGCCGCGCCGCCGGGTCAGTTCATCGTCAGCACGCCGTCGGCGACGGCGACCGACCTTGGCTGTGTCTACTCGCTGCACGTCAACGACGATGGGTCGGGGCTGTTGAGCGTGGAGGCGGGCTGGGTCGCGTTCGAAGAACGCGGGCGCGAGTCGTTCGTACCGGCGGGTGCCTCGTCGAGAACCGATCGCGTCAGCGGCCCGGGAACGCCGCGGTACGACGACACCGAACAGGCGTTTCGCGACGCGCTGGATGACGTGGACGCGGGGACCGACCCGGCGAGAAGGGCGGCGGCGCTCCGCCTGGTGCTCTCCCGCGCTCGCGGCCGCGACGCGATGACGCTCTGGCACCTGATTCCGCGGGTCGGCGCCGCCGATCGCGGCCTCGTCGTCGACGCGCTCGCGGCGCGCGTCCCGATGCCGCCGTCGATCACGCGCGGCGCCGTCCTGCGTCTCGACAGCGCGGCGCTCGATCAGTGGTGGGACGCGCTCGGCCTCGACGAGGCGAACTGGTGGCGCAAGTGGAAGCGGCCGCTGATGTAGTTGTCGTGGTCGAGGCTGTTCCATCGCGACTATAATCCGCTCGGTTCCGAGGGGACGAGATGCCCATGCAGCTGCTTCGGCGAGGCTTGCGTTCGGTCGCGTCCATCAGCGTCGCGATCCTGTTTGCCGCCGCCGCGGTGCACGCGGACGGGATCACCGTCATGAGCTCCGGCGCGCTGTCGGCCGCACTGAGGGAACTGGTTCCGGCGTTCGAGCGGGCTTCCGGCTTCACGCTCACGATCGTCTCGGGCGGATCGGTCGCCGGCGCACCTGATTCCATTCCCGATCGCCTGCAGCGCGGCGAACGGGCCGACGTCGTGATCATGGCGGCGGCCGGTATCGACGAGCTGGCAAAGGCCGGCCGCGTCGTCGCCGGCAGCCGCGTCGATCTCGCGCGGTCCAGCATCGGCATCGCCGTGCGTGCAGGGACGCCGAAGCCCGATATCAGCACGGTCGACGCGCTGACCCGTGCGCTGCTTCAGGCACGCTCGGTCGCCTATTCGTCCAGCGTCAGCGGCGTCTATGTCTCGACGGAACTGTTTCAGCGCCTCGGCATCGCCACTCAGATGCAGGCGAAGAGCCGCAAGATCGACGGCGAACCGGTCGCGGCCGTCGTCGCCCGAGGAGAGGCTGAGATCGGATTCCAGCAGATCAGCGAGCTCCGCCCGGTCCCCGGCGTCG
>Ga0105242_10001474_pt1 | contig 18518 bp, 14 predicted proteins | sample KBSM24metaG_FD_81521 | JGI IMG/M metagenome (GOLD analysis project Ga0105242, IMG submission 81521) | Miscanthus rhizosphere microbial communities from Kellogg Biological Station, Michigan, USA - KBS M2-4 metaG | ecosystem: Host-associated > Plants > Roots > Rhizosphere > Soil | place... | reverse complement strand
TTCGCCGCGGCCTTCTTCTCGAGCTCCGCCAACTGCTGGCTCTTCATTTCCATCAGCTTCTGCAGGTCGGAAGCGTTTTTCTCCAGGTCGGCGACGCGCGACCGCGATTCCGTCAGGGCGCGCTCGCGCGCAACACGATCGTCCTCGCGCGCCGCGCGCGCCGCGCCCGGATCAGGCTTTACCGGATCCGCCTTGGACAGCCGCAACTGGTCTTTCTGGGGCGCGGGCGCCGGCGCCTCGGGCTTCGCCGTGATGCGGCCGGTCACTTCGCGCTCGCGTGCGGGGGCTGCGGGCGCCGCCGCAACCGCGGCGCCGAGCTTGCGCTTGTAATCGGCGAAATCCGCCATGTGCGATTGCACGAGTTCGTTGGCTTCCGCTGCGTTGGTCGCGGCGATCGCCTCGCGGTCCGGCACGTTCAGGATGCGCCCGGCCCTGACCAGGTTCACGTTGCCGCGGATGAACGCATCCTGGTTGGCGCGATACAGCGCGGCCAGCATCTGGTTGAGCGTCACGCCATCGGGCTTGGTCCGGCGAGCGATCGCGCCGAGCGTGTCGCCCTTCTTGACTTCTTCCTGCCGGGCGCCCGCTGTCGGGGCCGCAGGGATCGGACGCGCTTCCGGACGCGACGCGGGCTGTGCAGGAGCCGCGGAAGGCGCGGGCTTCGCTGCCGGCGCGGGCGCGGCAGGAGGGGCGGGCGCCGGTTTCGGCGCCCGGGTCTCCGGCGGATCGAGCAGAAAGGTGTATTCACGCACCAGGCGCCCGGTGGCCCACTGCAATTCGACAAGGACATCGAGGAACGGCTCATTGACAGGCTGCGACGTGGTGAGCCGGATGACCGGCCGGCCGCCGCGCTTGTCGATCGAAAGCTGCGCGCCGATGAGCGCCGGACTCAGCTCGATGCCCGCCTGGCGAAACGCTTCGGCCGAGGCGAGGCGCGCCGTCAGGGAATCCTCTTCGCCCGATTGCAAGGAAACGATTTCGATTTCCGCGTTGAGCGGCTGGCCGATGGCGGAATTCACGGAAAGCCTGCCAAGACCCGCCGAATAGGCCAGCAGCGGCGCGCAAAGCAGCGCCGCCAAGGCAATACGAATACCGGTGACCGATTTACCCACTGAGCGCACCCTGAGTCGTTCTTCCGGGACTGACTACCATAACATCATGGCGTTAGCCCTGCAACCTGAGAGACCTTCTCGTTTTTGCTGCGGTAGCGCCTTGGAAAGCAAGGAATTCTTCCTCGCCGCTGGAGGCCTCAGCGCAGTCCGGAATCGAGCAAAATCCGCACCATTCGCCGCAGCGGCTCGGCCGCGCCCCAAAGCAACTGGTCGCCGACGGTGAACGCGGCGAGATACTCCCCGCCCATCGGCATTTTTCTCAGCCGCCCGATCGGCACCGCGAGCTTGCCGCTGACCGCAGCGGGCGTGAGCTCCGCAAGCGATGCGTCGCGCTGGTTCGGGATCACCTTCACCCAGTCGTGCGCTTCGGCGAGCATGCCTTCTATTTCGCCAAGCGGAACATCCTTTTTCAGTTTCACCGTCATCGCCTGGCTGTGGCAGCGCATCGCCCCCACGCGCACGCAGATGCCGTCGATCGGAATCGGCCGCTCGCTGCGTCCGAGAATCTTGTTGCCCTCGGCCTGCGCCTTCCATTCCTCGCGGCTCTGGCCGTTGCCCATGTCCTTGTCGATCCACGGCAGCAGGCTGGCGGCCAGGGGATAGCCGATCTCGCCCTTCGGCAGCGCGCCATTGCGCAGCGCCGAAGTCACGCGCCGGTCGATGTCGAGGGCAGTGGCCGCCGGGTCGTCGATTGCCGGCTTCGCAACTTCGCCCAGGTGGCCCATCTGCTGCGCGAGTTCGCGCATCTGCGCGGCGCCGCCGCCCGAGGCCGCCTGGTAGGTCATGCAGGTGATCCATTCCACAAGGTCCCGCTGCAGCAGTCCCGCCATGCCCATCAGCATGAGACTCACGGTGCAATTTCCGCCGATGAAATCCTTCCTGCCGCGCGTCAGGCCTTCCTTGATGGTCGCCATGTTGACCGGATCGAGAATGATCACCGCGTCATCCTTCATGCGCAGCGAGCTCGCGGCATCGATCCAGTAGCCCTGCCAGCCGGCGGCGCGCAGCTTTGGATGGATGTCGCTGGTGTAGTCGCCGCCCTGGCAGGAAATGATGACGGGCAGCTGTTTCAGCGCGGCGAGATCGGTCGCGCTGGCGACGGCCGTCGCGCCCTTGCCGATATCGGGACCCTTGCCGCCCGCCTGCGAGGTGGAGAAGAACACGGGTTCGACGTGGTCGAAGTCCTTTTCCTCGCGCATCCTCTGCACGAGTACCGAACCCACCATGCCGCGCCAACCTACGATGCCGATCCTCAACATGACCACTTCCTTGACTTACAGCCGTTCCGCAACCGCCTTTGCCATTTCCGCGGTGCTTACCTTCCTCGTACCCGCAGTATATATGTCCGCGGTGCGGTAGCCGTCGCGCAGCGTCTGCTTCACCGCGCGCTCCAGGCGCTGCGCGGCGGCGCCCTGGTTCAGGGAATGGCGCAGCATCAGGGCCGCCGAGAGGATCGTCGCCAGCGGATTCGCCACGCCCTTGCCGGCGATGTCGGGCGCCGAGCCGTGGATCGGCTCGTACAGTCCCTTGTTGTTCGCGTCCAGCGAGGCCGACGGCAGCATGCCGATGGAACCCGTAAGCATCGAGGCTTCGTCCGACAGGATGTCGCCGAACAGATTGCCGGTCACGATCACATCGAACTGTTTCGGGTTGCGCACCAGCTGCATGGCGCAGTTGTCCACGTACATGTGTGACAGTTCGATGTCGCCGAACTGTTTTGATTCCTGGGTAACGATCTCCCTCCAGAGGCGCGACGTCTCCAGCACATTCGCCTTGTCGACAGAACAAACCTTCTTGCCGCGCTTGCGGGCCGCCTCGAACGCCACCCTCGCGATCCGGCGGATCTCGGCCTCCGTGTAGCGCATGGTGTCGAAACCTTCACGCCCACCGGTCGCGTGCTGCCGGATGCCTTTCGGCTCGCCGAAATAGATATCGCCGGTCAGTTCGCGCACGATCAGGATGTCGAGCCCTGCGACGACCTCGGGCCGCAGCGAGGATGCATCCGCGAGTTCCTCGTAGTCCTGCGCCGGCCGCAGGTTCGCGAATAGCGCAAGTTCTTTCCGCAGGCCCAGGATCGCCTGCTCCGGGCGCCTGGAAGATTCCAGGTTGTCGTACTTCGGGTCGCCGACCGAACCGAAGAGGATCGCGTCGGCCTGCTTCGCCAGCGCAAGCGTCTTCTGCGGCAGCGGATGGCCCGACGCTTCGTAGCCCGCGCCGCCGACGGGAGCCTCTTCGAACTCGAATTTCAGCCCGAGACGCCCCAGCACCTTGAGAGTTTCGGCAATGATTTCCTTGCCGATGCCGTCGCCCGGCAGCACCGCGATCTTCATGTGGGCGCTACCTGAACAGCCAGGGAAACTGCGCCTGCCGGCGCGCTTCGAAGGCGCGGATCTCGTCGGCATGGCGCAAGGTCACGCCGATCTCGTCCAGCCCGTTGAGCAGCGAATGGCGGCGCGAAGGATCCACGTCGAACTTGTACGACTTGGAGCCATCGGTGGTCGACACCGTCTGCCGCTCGAGGTCCACGACGAGGCGGAATCCGGGCAGCGCACAGTCGTAGAACAGGCTATCCACTTCGGATTCGGAGAGCACCACCGGCAGGAAACCGTTCTTGAAGCTGTTGTTGAAGAAAATGTCGCCGTAGGACGGCGCGATGACGCACTTGAAACCATACTGCTGCAGGGCCCAGGGCGCATGCTCGCGCGAGCTGCCGCAACCGAAGTTCTTGCGCGCGAGCAGGATCTCGGCGCCCTTGTAGCGCGGCTGGTTGAGCACGAAATCCGGATTCAGCGGGCGTTTCGCGTTGTCCATCCCGGGCTGGCCGATGTCCAGGTAGCGCCACGCGTCGAACAGGTTCTCGCCGTAGCCGGTGCGCTTGATGGATTTCAGGAACTGCTTCGGGATGACCGCGTCGGTATCGACGTTGGCGCGGTCGAGCGGCGCCACCAATCCGTTCAGCACGGTGAATTTGTCCATCAGCGCCAGCTCCGTACGTCGACAAAATGTCCGGCGATCGCCGCGGCGGCCGCCATCGCGGGGCTCACGAGATGCGTGCGCCCGCCAGCGCCCTGCCGGCCTTCGAAATTGCGGTTCGAGGTGGAGGCGCAGCGCTCGCCCGGCTCCAGCCGGTCCGCGTTCATCGCGAGGCACATCGAGCAGCCCGGTTCGCGCCATTCGAAACCCGATTCCCGGAATACCTTGTCCAGGCCTTCCTTTTCCGCCTGTGCCTTTACCAGGCCGGAGCCCGGCACCACCATCGCCACCTTGATGCTGGAGGCGACTTTTCTGCCCTTCGCCACCGCGGCCGCGGCGCGCAAGTCCTCGATGCGCGAGTTGGTGCACGAGCCAATGAAGATCTTGTCCAGCTTGATGTCCTGGATCGGAGTGCGCGGCTTGAGGCCCATGTACACCAGCGCGCGTTCCATGCCTTCGCGCTTGATCGGGTCCTTTTCCTTGTCGGGATCGGGCACGCTGGCCTCGACTGTCACAACCATCTCGGGCGAAGTGCCCCAGGTGACCTGCGGCGCGATGTCGCGCGCATCCAGCTTGACCTCGCGGTCGAATTTCGCGTCCGGATCGCTCGCCAGCAATCGCCAGGTGGCGACCGCCTGGTCCCACTCCGGGCCGATCGGCGAGAAGGGACGCCCCTTGAGATACTGGATCGTGGTGTCGTCGACCGCCACCATGCCGGCGCGCGCGCCCGCCTCGATCGCCATGTTGCACAACGTCATGCGGCCCTCCATCGACAGCGCGCGGATGGCGCTGCCGGCGAATTCGACGGCGCTGCCGCTGCCGCCCGCGGTGCCGATACGGCCGATCACGGCGAGCGCCACATCCTTCGCCGTCACGCCGCGCCCGAGCTGGCCTTCCACGCTGACGCGCATGTTTTTCATTTTTTTCGTCACCAGGCACTGCGTCGCGAGCACGTGCTCCACTTCCGAAGTGCCGATGCCGTGCGCGAGGCAGGCGAAAGCGCCGTGCGTGCTGGTGTGGGAGTCGCCACAAACCACCGTCATGCCGGGCAGCGTCGCGCCCTGCTCCGGTCCGATCACGTGGACAATGCCCTGGCGCTTGTCGAGAAATGGAAAGTAGGCCTTGGCCCGGTGCTCGCGCATGTTGGCGTCGAGCGTCTCGACCTGGATGCGCGAAGTCGGGTCCTCGATGCCGGAAATGCCGCGCTCCCAGCCGGTGGTCGGCGTGTTGTGGTCGGCCGTCGCGACGACCGAGGACATGCGCCAGGGTTTGCGCCCGGCGAGCTTCAGGCCTTCGAATGCCTGCGGGCTGGTGACTTCATGGACCAAGTGGCGATCGATGTACAGCAGCGCGGTGCCGTCGGCATCCTCGCGCACCACGTGGCTGTCCCAGAGCTTGTCGTAGAGGGTTCTCGCGGTCATGAGTTATGGAGTTATGACGTAATAGTCATTTCGGCGTATGATTGTCAGACAATTTAATCAGATCATGGCATCCCTGTCAAACCCGCGGCACCGCCACGGCGAAGCGGTCGACGTCGTCTTCCGGACTATTCGCGACGGTATCGTCAGCGGCCGTTTTGCGCCGGGCCAGCGCCTGGTGATCCGCGACCTCGCCGAGCAGATCCCCTATAGCCGCAGCACCTTCCGCGAGGCGTTCCGCCGGCTCGCGGCCGAACGCCTCGTCAGCCTGGTGCCGAATCGCGGTGTCGCCGTGCAGCGGCTGACGCCGCCGGAAATGGCGGACCTGTTCGAGATCCGCGCCCTGCTGGAGGGCCAGGCGGCGCGCCGCGCCGCTGAACGGATCGGCGATGGCGGGCATCGCAGGCGTTTCACGGCGATGTGGGAGAAAGTCAGGCGCTGCGATCCGTCCGACCGTGCCGCCTTCATCGAGCACAACCAGCTGTTCCACGCCACCATCGTCGAGCTGTCGGGCAATTCGCGCCTGCCGGAGATGCTTGGCCAGCTCCAGATCCCGATCCTGATGTTCCAGTGGCGCACCATCATGACGCGCCAGGAAACCGAAACTTCCCAGGCCGAACACGGGACGATCGCGAAGGCGATCCTGGAAGGCCGCCCGGAGCAGGCCGAGGCGGCGATGCGCAGGCACGTGCAGCGCGCCATGCGGCGCACCCTGGATACCCTGCCCTAGGTCACACGCGCACTTTCCACGCGACCAATATTGCGCCCGCCGCGCCGAACAGCGCGCTGAGCGCGAAGCTCATCGACGGCCCGAGCGCAACCCAGGACCAGCCCGCGACCAGCGAGCCCGCCGCGCCGCCAAGGCCGTAGGCGATACTGGAGTAGAGAGCCTGGCCGCGGGACGCCAATCCGCCCGGAAACAGACGGTGCACCGCCGCGACGGACGCCGCGTGGAACACGCCGAAGGTCGCCGCATGCAGCAACTGCGCGGCGGCCAGCAGCAGCAGCGATTCCACGCCCCAGCCGATGGCAAAAAACCGCACGATCGCGCAAATAAAGCTCGCCAGCAGCAGCGCGCGCAATGAGAAGCGCCGCATCACGGCCGGCAGGCGCAGGAAGAGAACCACTTCGGCAACCACGCCGACCGTCCACAGCACGCCGATGAGCGTCTTCGAATAGCCGGCCTGCTCCAGGTAGATCGAATAGAACACGTACAGGGTGCCGTGCGCCGCGGTCATGCAGAAGCAGGCGCCGAAAAAAGCCAGCACCTCGGGCCTGCGCAGCACGGCGCCAAGCCGCTGCGCGGCCTGCGCGGCGTGCACCGCGCCGGCGGGCAGTGCGAATGCCGCGAGGCAGGTCAACGCGGTAAGCGCGATCATCACGCCGGTCAGGATCGACGCCCCGGCGCGGTCCATCCAGGCGCCCACCGCGAGCACCGCGAGAATGAAGCCGATCGAACCCCACAGCCGGATCGGGCCGTACTCGCCGGTGCGGCCCTGCAGCAGTGAAAAAGTGATCGCCTCGGCCAGCGGCGCGGCGCCGGCAGAAAAAAAGCTCAGCAGGAGCAGCGTGAGCGCGATCGCGGAGGTCCGCTCCTGGAACGGCAGCGCGATGAATCCGGCCAGCATGGCAAACGCCGAGAAGATGATGATCGCGCGCCGCGCGCCCGCGTAGCGCTCGCCCCAGCTGTCGGCGAGCCAGCCCCAGAGCGCCGGCGCGACGATGCGCGCCGCCTGCGGCATGGCGACGCAGAAGGCGATCTCGCCGGCCGTCAGGCCGCGCGCCGCGAGATAGAGCGAGAAGTACGAGACGTAGGCGCCGGCGTGCGCGAAAAACGCGAAGTAGTAGGCGGCAAGGCGCGCGGCGACGTGCATGATCGCAGCATGATATAAGCGCCGCCATGGCGCCGTCGCATTTTTCCCCCGTAGCGTTCTATGTCCTGTTTGTCGCCTCCGGATTCGCCGGGCTGATCTACGAATCCGTCTGGACGCATTACCTGAAGCTCTATCTCGGGCACGCCGCCTACGCTCAATCGCTGGTGCTGATCGTGTTCATGGGCGGCATGGCGATCGGCGCCGCATGGTGCGCGCGCGTATCAACGCGCATCCGCAATCCCCTCGCCGTCTACGCGGCGGTCGAGGCGGTCATCGGCCTGTGCGCGCTCGTGTTTCACGAAGTCTTTGTCGCCGCCACCGACTGGTCGTACGCCGCCATGCTGCCCGCGCTGGGCGCCGGCTGGCCGGCGCTGGCCGCGAAACTTGCGCTCGCCTGCACACTGATCCTGCCGCAATCCGTGCTGCTGGGCGCCACCTTTCCGCTGATGAGCGCGGGACTGGTGCGCGCCAGCATGAAGGACGGGCGCCGCGCACCGGGCGAAGCGGTGGCGATGCTGTATTTCGCGAACAGCCTGGGCGCGGCGGCGGGCGTCCTGGCGAGCGGCTTCATCCTGATCGCCTGGGCCGGCCTGCCCGGAACGCTGCGCACCGCGGGTGTCATCAATCTTGTTCTTGCAGCGGCCGTCGCGCTGCTCGCGCGTTCGGCAAGCGCGTCGACGCCGATTGCGCCCGGCAGCGGTGAAGCCGCGGGCGGCACGCCGCCGGCGCGCATGCTGCTCACGATCGCATTGCTCACCGGCCTCGCTTCGTTCGTTTACGAGGTCTGCTGGATCCGCATGCTGTCGCTGGTCCTGGGCGCCTCCACCCACTCCTTCGAGCTGATGCTATCGACATTCATCTTGGGCCTGGCGCTGGGCGGCCTGGCGGTGCGCCGCCTCGTGGATCGCGCCGCGAGTGCAGAATGCCTGCTGGGCTGGGTGCAGGTCGCGATGGGCCTGCTGGCCCTGGCGACCCTGCCGGTCTACGACCGTACTTTCGAATTGATGCAGTACTTCATGAAGGGCCTGGCGCGCACCGACGCCGGTTATCTGCTCTTCAACCTTGCCGGACAGGGCGTCTCGGCGCTCGTGATGCTGCCGGCGACGTTCTGTGCCGGCATGACATTGCCGCTGATCACGGGCGCGCTGCTGCGCGCCGGCGCTGGCGAGCGCGCCATAGGCCAGGTGTACGCCGCGAACACGCTGGGAGCGATCGGCGGCGTGCTCCTTGCAGTGCACGCCGGCTTGCCGCTGCTGGGCCTCAAGGGAACGCTGGTCCTGGGCGCGTTGATCGACGCCGGCCTCGGCCTCGCGCTGCTCTATCGATTCTCCGCGCAGGCCTGGCCGTTCGCCGCCTCGGCCACCGCCTGCGCGCTCGCCTTCGCCCCGGTGGTGCTCCTGTTCGAACTCAACGTCAACAAGATGACCGCCGGGGTCTTCAGGCACGGCGATCTTTCAAGTTCCGCGGACGCCGAGATTCTTTTCAACAAGGACGGCAAGACGGCGACCGTGCACCTGGTGCGCTACAGCGACGCGACGAGCATCCGCACCAACGGCAAGTCCGACGGCTCGATCAACCTGAACCCGGCGGGCGCGCGCGGTTCCGACGAAATCACGATGACGCTCACCGCCGCGGTGCCGCTGGCGATCAAGCCCGATGCGAAGAGCGCCGCGGTGATCGGCATCGGCACCGGTCTGACGATGCACACCCTGCTCCAGGACCTGGCGCTGGCGAGCGTGGACACGGTGGAGATCGAGGCCGAAATGGCCGAAGCGTCGCGCGGCTTTGCGCCGCGCAACAACGCGGCGTTCCTCGACCCGCGCGGCAGGATCTGGATCGACGACGCCAAGACCTTCTTCGCCGCGCGCGGCAGCCGCTACGACATCCTGATCTCGGAGCCGTCGAATCCCTGGGTGAGCGGCGTCTCGAGCCTGTTCACGCGCGAGTTCTACCAGCGCATCCGCGGCCACCTGAACCCGGGCGGCATCCTCGTACAGTGGTTCCAGCTCTACGAAATCCATCCCTCGCTGCTCGCGTCGGTGATGCGCGCGCTGGGCGAAGCCTTCCCGCACTACGTGCTGTTCGCGCCCAGCGACCACGACGTGCTGATCATCGCCTCGGCCAGCCCGATCCCGCTGCCGCCCAAGGCGGCGGTGTTCGAACATCCGGCGCTGGCGCAGGAACTGCGCACCGTGCACGTGCTCGGCCCGGGAGACCTGGACGCACGCTACCTGGGCGACCGCGCAACGCTGGAACCGCTGTTCACGAGCTACGGCATGCCGGCCAATTCGGATTACTACCCGGTGCTGGACCTGAACGCGGCGCAGGACCGCTTCACGGAGAAGAGTGCCTCGGACGTCGTGGCGCTGCTGAACGCAGGCATACCGGTGCTCGACATGCTGCAGCCCGCGCTGCAGCGCCGCCCGGTGAATCCGCTGCACCTGGGTGCCGCCACCTTCGAGCGGGTGGAGAACACGCGCCTCGCGCGCTACGCGCGGGATGTCCTGCTGGGGCCGAAGCCGCCGGATCCCGAAGGCATCTCGACGCTGCTCGAAAAAGACCTGGAGCTCTCGAAGCTGCGCCTCATCGAGTGTCGCGAGCCGCGCGACCAGGACGTGTGGCTGCACAGCATGATCAACATCGCGCGCACCGTGAATCCCTACCTCGTGCCCGCGGAAACCCGGGCGCTCTGGGCGCAGTTCACGGGCGCGGCCTGCTTCGCCACGCTGCGCGAATTCCAGCGCCGCTGGATCCTGCTGTTCGCCGCGGTCGGCCTGCGGGACGCCGCGCGCAGCGCCGAGCTCGCCTCGGCGCTGCTCGCCAGCCAGGAGGAACTGACCCGCGACGCGCGCGAGTACCTGCTCATGGCGGGGATGGCGGGCCACATTGCGGCAGGCAATCCGGAACGCGCAAAGGAACTCTGGACGAAATACGAAGAGCGGATTCGTGGCGCGGGCAAGCCCGTATTCAGGCTGCTGCGGTGCCGCGCGGAACCCGGCGACCCGGCCGCCTGCGCAAAGGCATTCGCGGCCTATGCACGTGGTTGAGCCGTTGTTCCTGCAAACCTGACGGATCCCAGCACGCTGCGGACAAACGCCTCGCGGTCGCGCCCCTGGAACGCCGCCGTCGCGATGCGCTCCCCCATCAGCAGCAGTGCCAGGCCGTGCACCAGCGCCCAGGCGGCGATCGACGCATCGCGCGCGCCGTGCGCTTCGGGCAGGCGCGCGGACAGGGCGCCCGAGAGGCCCGCGAAGGTCCCGGTCGCCACCGCGCGCAGCCGTGCGTGGCGCGCAATCGAGATCTGGCCGCCGAACATCAGCCGGAAGCGCTGCGGATGGTCGAGGGCGAAAGCGACGTAGGCCTCGCCCATGGCGCGCAGCCCGCCCGCCTCCCCGGCCTTGCGCTGCGCCGCGCCCAGCCGTTCGAAGCCCTCCGCGGCGAGCGCCGCGAGGAGCGCCTCGCGTTGCGCGAAATGCCGGTAAGGCGCGTTATGAGAGACCCCTGCGCGGCGCGCCACGGCGCGCAGGCTGAGTGCCTCAAGTCCTTCTTTTTCAAGGATATTCCCGGCCGCGCGCAGCAGCGCCTTTTCGAGGTCGCCATGGTGGTAGCTGCGCTTGCCGGATTTCGATGTTGACATTGACCACTTATCATACTAGAGTAATGTTTACGATGTCAACATTAGACAAAACGAGCATCCTGTTCCCGATGGTCGCGCTGGTGACGCTGACTTTCGCCGTGCTGCTGCTGATTCCGGTGCGGCGCTTCCGCGCCGGATTCGCGGGGCAGATCAAATACGACGATTTCAAATATGGCGAGTCCGAGCGCGTGCCGCCCGAGGTCAGCATTCCCAACCGCAACATGATGAACCTGCTCGAGCTGCCGCTGCTGTTCTACGTCGCCTGCCTGACCTACCTGGTCATCGGCAAGGTCGACGCCGTGGCCCTCGCCCTCGCCTGGGCCTACGTCGCGCTGCGCGTCGCGCACAGCGTGATCCATGTCACCTACAACCGCGTGCGCCACCGGCTGATCGCCTTCGCGCTGAGCAACGTCGTCCTGGTCAGTTTCTGGACCAACCTCATCCGGTCGTTCTGAAGGTGGCTCAGGATCTCTCGTTGCCGAGCGCGATACACCTCGCGGCGGTCATGCCCGCGGTGGTGATCGGCGTGACGCAGTTGTTCCTGGCCAAGGGCACCCCCCTCCACAAGACGATGGGCTGGATCTGGGTGCTGGCCATGCTGGTGGCCGTGATCTCTTCCTTCTGGATCATGGAGATCCGCAAGGGCGCGGGCCTGTCCTTCATCCACCTCCTGTCGGCCTGGGTGCTGTTCACGCTCGGCGCCGCAATCTGGCACATCCGCCGCGGCAACGTGCGCGCGCACAAGGGCTATATGGTCGGCACCATGGTCGGCCTTGCCGGCGCTGGGCTAGGCGCGCTTGCGCCCGGACGCTTTCTCTCGGTAGCGCTCTTTTGACCTGCCCCCGGTCTTGACGCGCGGCGCCGACTTGCTGTGTCCCAGCGTGCGCTTGCGCGCCGGGGCCTTGCGCTTCTCGTCGTAGGGATTCCTGCCGGTGCGCAGCTCGATGCGCAGCGGCGTTCCCTGGAGCTTGAATTCCTCGCGGAACCAGCCTTCCAGGAACCGCTTGTAGGCGTCGGGCACATGCTGCAGCGAGTTGCCGTGGATGATGACGCGCGGCGGGTTGGAGCCGCCCTGGTGCGCGTAGCGCATCTTGGGCCGCGCATAGCCCCTGCGGTGGGGCGGCATCTGGCGCTCGACCGCGGCGATCAGCGCGCGCGTTAGTTTCGGCGTCGATAGCTTCGCCATCGCCGCTGCGTAGGCGGCGTCCGCCGAGCGCAGCACCTCGTTCACGCCCTTGCCCGATTTGGCCGAGATGAACAGCGTATCGGCGAAGCCGAGGAAGCCGAGCTGCCAGCGCAGCTCGTCCTTGAGGCGATCGCGCATCGACTTGTCCGCGGCCTCCCACTTGTTCACCGCCACCGTCACCGCGCGGCCGCGGTCGAGAATGTAGCTCGCGACGTGCGCGTCCTGCTCCGTGATGCCCTCGACCGCATCGAGCACCAGCACCGCGACGTTCGCCGCCTCGATCGCCTGCAGCGTCTTGACGATGGAAAACTTCTCCACCGCGGCGCCGTGGGACCGGCCGCGCTTGCGCAGCCCCGCCGTGTCCACCAAGGTGTAGCGGCGGCCGCTGCGCTCGAAGGGCACCTCGATCGCGTCGCGCGTCGTCCCCGGCTTGTCGAACACCAGCACGCGTTCTTCCCCGACCAGCGAATTGACCAGCGTGGACTTGCCGACGTTCGGCCGGCCGACGATCGCGACGCGCGGGTTTTTCGCGTCATCCACGGCCTCCGGTTCGTCCGGAAATGGCCGCAGCACGGCCTCGATCAGCTCGCCCACCCCGTTGCCGTGCGCCGCCGAGATCGCGGCCGGATCGCCCAGGCCGAGTTCGTGGAATTCCGCCGCCGCGGTGGCCGGATCCATGCCCTCCGACTTGTTCACCGCGATCCACACCCGGTCCTTCAGGCGCCGCAGCTTTTCCGCGATCACGCGATCGCCCGGCGCCAGGCCGGCGCGCGCGTCGGTGACCAGCACGACCGCATCGGCCTCGACGATCGCCTGCTCCGTCTGGCGCGCCATCTCGACGTAGATGTCCTCGTCCGAGTCCGGCTGCAGGCCGCCCGTGTCGATGACGATGCAGGAGCGGCCGCCAAGGAGGCCCTCGCCGTAGTGTCGGTCGCGCGTGACGCCGGGAATGTCGACCACGATCGCGTCGCGTCGGCGGGTGAGGCGGTTGAATAAAGTGCTCTTGCCGACGTTTGGCCGGCCGACAAGAGCTACAACTGGCTTCACTGCAAGTTCAGTGCAAACAGGCCGCCATTCTGCGTCTGCACGAGCACGCCCTCGGCCAGCCGGACCGGGGAGGCACGCACCGCGCTGCCGTCGGTCGCCTGGCGGCCGATGAAAGCCCCGGATTCGCGCGCCACGAAATGCACGTAACCCTGCAGGTCGCCGACCGCGACCTCGGTGCCCAGCGGAATGGGCAGCGAGAGCTGCCGGTTCGCGAGGCGATCCTGCTTCCAGATGCTGCGGCCGTTGCCGCGGTCCAGCGCGTGCAGCGCGCCCTTGTCGTCGCTGACGAACGCATAGCGCGCATCGAAGGACACGCCCGTCAGCGTGGACATCTCGCGCGCCCACAGCTGGTTGCCGTTTTGTGCGTCGTAGCACGCGACGCGCCCCTGGAACGCCGCGCTGCAAACTTCCCTGCCCTGGGCCGACGGATCACCCACGATGTCGGTGACGCGTTCCAATTCGGTCGCCCCCTTGGGCAGCGCGACTGTGGCCTCCCAGCGCGCCATGCCATCGGCGAGCGCGATTGCAACGAGCTTGCCGCCCGAGAAGCCGGCGTAGGCGGCGCCCTGGTGCGCGGTGAGCCCGACCGGAGAGCGCACGATGAGCGCCGCGGCCGGCCTCTGGTAGACCCAGCGGCGCTTGCCATCCTCGATGCCGAACGCGAATATCTTGCTGTCGGCGCTGCGCACCAGCACCAGTCCGTCACTCAGCTTGGGCTGCGCCAGCACTTCGCTCGACACGCGGGCGCGCCACTTGACGACGCCGCTCTGCGCATCGAGCGCGAATACTTCGCCGTCCTCGGCGGCGACCACCGCCAGCACGCCGTCGCTGCCGACGCCGCTGGAGATGCGCTTGCCGACCGAGATCCGCCACCTGCTCTTGCCCGTCGCCGCTTCCAGCCGCGTCACGTTTCCGGCGCGCGACGCGGCATAGACGCTGTCGCCGACCAGGGTCGGGCTGAAGAAGAAACCCTCCGCGGCGCCGATGCTCGCGGACCAGAGCACCTTCACGGCGTGCGCGTTGGTCAGCGCCGGCAATTCGGCGGGTTTGGGTCCGGTCGGCGCGTTGAACCAGTCAAACGGGTTGGCTCCCCGGATGTCCATCGAGCCGCAGGCGGACAGCAGGATGGATGCAGTGAGGGCGGCGATTGCCGCCGCCAGGCGCAGGCAATGCATGGTTACCCGCCGAGCGCGTCCAGCCGCAGCTGCACGCTGTTGCGGAATGCGCCGCCCCTTGCGTCCGCCTTCTCGAGCGCCAGGCGGTACGCGGTCTTCGCGTCGGCGGGCTTGTTCTTCGCCACCAGGATGTCGCCCTTGAGCGCGGCATAAGGCCCGTCGAGCGCCGCCGCGTGTTTCGCCTCGAGCAGCGCCAGCGCTTCGTCATGGGATTTCTCGTCGAGCAGGACGGCTGCCAGCCGCAAGCGGGCGAGATCGCGCAGTTCGTCCGACGGCGAGCGATCGACCACCCACTGCAGCTGCGCCTTGGCGTTTTTCAGATCCGCGTGCTCGACATGGAAACGCGCCGCCACCAGCGCGCCCATCGAGGCGTAGAGCGTGCGCGGAAAGCTCTCGACGAGCGTCCCGCCGGCATCGCGCAGGGCCTTGGCATCGCCTTCCTGCGCCGCCTTGACCAGCATTTCGTACTGCGCGCCCGCCTGCTGCGCCTGGTTCGCCTGCCACAGGCGCCAGCCCTGCCAGCCCGCGCCCGCCAGCGAGATGGCCGCGAGCACCGACAGCAGCCAGGTGCCGTTGTCGGCCCACCAGCCCTTGACCGTCGCGAGCTGTTCCTGTTCTTCGAGATCGTATGCCATGCCTATGCCCTGACCTTTTTTAGAATTGCCGCGAATTCCTCCGCCACGCGCGCGCGCCCGATGCGCTGCTGGTCTCCTGCGCCGCGCAGGGCCTTCACCGATATCTCGCCCGCGCGCACCTCATCCTCGCCCACGATCAACGCCAGCCAGGCGCCGCTCGCGTCGGCTTTTTTCATCTGCGACTTGAAGCTGCCGCCGCCGGCATGCATCACCACCGAGTGCCCCGCGCCGCGCAGCGCATCGGCGACCACGAACGCCATCTCGAGCGTGCCGTCGCCCTGGTGCACCACATAAGCGTCCGGCCTGGGCGCCGCAGGCGCATTGCCGGAATCCTTCATCAGCGCCACGAGCCGGTCGCTGCCCATGGCAAAACCGACACCGGGCGCGGGCTTGCCGCCCAGCTGCGCGGCCAGGCCATCGTAGCGCCCGCCGCCGCAGACCGTGCCCTGCGCGCCCAGTGCGTCGGTGATCCATTCGAAGACGGTGAGATTGTAGTAGTCGAGGCCGCGCACGAGGCGCGGATTGAGCGTGAATTCGACTCCCGCAGCCGAGAGAAGTTTCTTCAGGCCCTCGAAATGCGCGAGCGACGCTTCGCCCAGGTAGCCCGACAGCGGCGGCGCCTTTGCGGCCACCTCCCGCACCGCCGGATTCTTCGAATCCAGCACGCGCAGCGGATTGGAATGCAGGCGCCGCTTCGCATCGGCGTCGAGTTTTCCCTCGTGCGCCTCAAGGTACTTGACCAGGTCGGCGCGGTGCCGCGCGCGCTCTTCGGCCGAACCGATGCTGTTGAGCTCCAGGCGGATGCCCGTCAGGCCAAGCTCCGGCCAGAGGCGCGCGCACATGACGATCAGTTCGGCGTCCACGTCGGGGCCGGCAAAACCAAATGCCTCCGCGCCGTACTGGTAGAACTCGCGGTAGCGGCCCTTCTGCGGCCGCTCGTGGCGGTACATCGGCCCACCGTACCAGAGGCGTTTCGGCCCGTCGTAGATCAGGCTGTGCTCGATCGCGGCGCGCACGCACGAGGCGGTGCCCTCCGGGCGCAGCGTGAGCTCCTCGGCATTCAGCTCGTCGCGCCAGGAATACATCTCCTTCTCGACGATGTCGGTCGACTCGCCGATGGCGCGGCGGAACAGCGCCGTGCTCTCGACCAGCGGCATGCGGATCGCGCGGTAGCCCCAGCGTTCCAGCCATGCCTCGACGATGGCGGCGAAAGAGCGCCAAAGCGCCATGTCTTCGGGCAGCACGTCGTTCATGCCGCGGATTGCCTGCAGGGAATTGCTCAAGAAACAGCCTTGATCGGAGTCGCCTTCGCTCGCGCGGGCCGGCGCCGTCGCGCACCTGGCGAATAGTTTTCCTTCACATAGGCCTCGACGATCGCCTGGAATTCCTCGGCGATGCGGTTTCCCTTGAGCGTCACGGTCTTCTCGCCATCGACGTACACCGGCGCCACCGGGACTTCGTTGGTCCCCGGCAGGCTGATGCCCACGTCCGCATGCTTGGATTCGCCCGGACCGTTCACCACGCATCCCATGACCGCGACCTTCATCTCCTCGACGCCGGGATAGCTTTTCTTCCACGCCGGCATCTGGGTGCGGAGGAAATCCTGGATGCGCTGCGCGAGTTCCTGGAAGTAGCTGCTCGTGGTGCGGCCGCATCCCGGGCAGGCGGCGACCATCGGCGCAAAGCTGCGCAGCCCCATGGTCTGCAGCAGTTCCTGCGCCACCGTCACTTCCCGTGTGCGATCCCCATTTGGCTCCGGCGTAAGCGAGACGCGGATCGTGTCGCCAACGCCTTCCTGCAGCAGCACCGCCATCGCCGCTGTAGAAGCGACAATCCCCTTGGAGCCCATGCCGGCCTCCGTGAGGCCGAGGTGCAAGGCATGCTCGCTGCGGCGCGCAAGCTCGCGGTAGACGGATATCAGGTCCTGCACGCCGCTCACCTTGCAGGAAAGCACGATGCGATCGGCCGGCAGTCCGAGTTTTTCCGCCTGCGCGGCGGAATCCAGCGCCGAGACGATCAACGCCTCGCGCATCACCTCGTCGGCGCCCGAAGGCGTGCTTCGGCGCGCGTTCTCGTCCATCATGCGCGCCAGCAACTCCGGGTCGAGGCTGCCCCAGTTGACGCCGATACGCACCGGTTTGCCATGCGCCAGGGCCGCTTCGATCATCATGGCGAACCGGTCGTCGCGCTTCGCGCCCTTGCCGACGTTGCCCGGATTGATGCGGTACTTGGCGAGCGCCTTCGCGCAATCCTCGTGTTCGGTCAGCAACTTGTGCCCGTTGTAGTGAAAGTCCCCGATCAGCGGCACGTCGCAACCCAGTTCGTCGAGCCGGCCGCGAATGCGCGCGACCTGCGCTGCGGCGGCAGGCGTATCGACGGTAATGCGCACCAGCTCCGAGCCCGCCTGCCAGAGCGCGAAGGCCTGGCGCGTGGTGGCTTCGGCGTCCGCGGTGTCGGTATTGGTCATCGACTGCACCACCACGGGCGCGCCGCCGCCGATCGCAATCCTGCCGACCATCACCTGCCTGGAAATCCTGCGAGCCATGCCCATGCGGTGCGCTCGGCCGGTCAATCGAGCGTGAGGCGCGCCACCTCGACCTTGACGTGCGGCGCCAGGTCGATCGGCCGGTCTTCGTAGGACAGCCGCACCTGCTGTGCGTTGCCGATGATCAGCTTGAACGGCGGCTTGCCCTCGACCGTCTGCTCGCTGCCCGCCGGATTGAGCTGGGACATCAGCGCTTTGCCGTCGCTGCCGCGGATCTCGACCCAGGACTGCCCCTCGAACTTGAGGACGATGCGGCGATTGCCTTCGGCCAGCGGCGCGGACGGCGCGGACGGCGCGGAAGTCGATGCCCGGGCTTCGCCGACAGGCCGGAGCGACGCGAGCTGCGAAGGCGGCATATCGGCGGGAGCCGTCGCAGGGGACGCGGCCGGTGACGCGTCCGCCAGTCGCCGCGGTTCCGCCGGCGCTGCCGGCTCCCTGGCCGGGGCGACGAAACTCATGCGCTCGGCACTCGAGCGCTCACGCTGCCATTCGAGCGCCACGGCGGCGATCACGCCCAGGATCGCCACCGACAGCGCACCGTAGATCAGGTTGGTGCGCCGGTTGTGGTCCGTGATCGGAATCGGACGCCGGGTGCTGGCGACCGCCGCGGCGTTGTCCGGCACCGCAACGCGCGCCGCCATCCGTCCGACCAGCTGTTCGGCATCGAGCTTCAGCAGGCGCGCGTAGGAGCGCACCATGCCGCGCGCGAACGTGCCGCTGGGCAGGGCCTCGAAGCGCTCCTGCTCCATTGCCTCGATCTGGCGCGCAGCGAACTTGAGCTGCTGCGCCACGTCGGAGACGGACAGGCCGAGCACGGCGCGCGCGGCCGCCAATTCTGCGCCGACGCCGGCAACGACACTGGGTTCGGCGACCGTATCGGCCGCCTCGGCAGGGTCAGTCATAGTCTCCGCGCTGC
>Ga0105242_10001472_pt1 | contig 18524 bp, 18 predicted proteins | sample KBSM24metaG_FD_81521 | JGI IMG/M metagenome (GOLD analysis project Ga0105242, IMG submission 81521) | Miscanthus rhizosphere microbial communities from Kellogg Biological Station, Michigan, USA - KBS M2-4 metaG | ecosystem: Host-associated > Plants > Roots > Rhizosphere > Soil | place... | reverse complement strand
TCATCCGCTCCTCCCAGTTGGCGTAGTCGCGGTTGGCGACCAGCACCGCGATCGGGCTGCCGAGGGTGCGGCCGTGGCGAACGCCGGAGCGGACCTCGGCACTATCCGTCTCGATCTTCATGCGACCGCCGCGGCCGTGGCCGAGCTGGCGGCGCGCCATGTCGCGGTCGAGCGCCTCGCGGTCGAGCTCCAGCCCGGCCGGCACGCCCTCGACGATCGCGACGAGCCCGGGCCCGTGCGACTCACCGGCGGTGGTGAAGCTGAAGGTCGTCATCAGGTCGCCAAGGCTATCGGCGCGGGGCTCAGCCGCGGGCGGCGGCACGCATGATGTCGAGTGGCGGCTCAAGGCCGGTCCAGATCCGCAGCGAGAGGGCTCCTTGCTGGACCAGCACCTCGACGCCGTCGACGGTATCGGCCCCGGCGACCTCGGCAGCGACGAGCAGTGGGCTCGGCTCCTTCCCGTAGACCATGTCGACGACTGCCTGGCCGGCGGCGAAGCCATCGCGGTCGAGCGGCAGCTGAGTGAAGGGGTCCTCGCCGTGCAGGCCGGCAGCGCTGGTGTTGACGATCAGGCCGTAGTCCTCCTGGCCGGTCAGGGTGCCGTCGGGGTCGGCGACGGCGACGCCGCCGAGCTCGGCGCAGAGCGCTGTCGCCCGCTCGCCGGTGCGGTTCCAGACCTCGACCTCCGCGCCCTCACGCAGCAGCGCCCAGACGATCGCCCGGGCGGCGCCGCCGGCGCCGAGCACCAGCGCCCGGCTGCCGGCCGGCGAGCGCGGCAGCGAGCGCAGGAAGCCGTCGGCGTCGGTGTTGTGGGCGCCGATGCCATCCGCGGCGAAGACCAGCGTGTTGGCGGCGCCGATCTCGCGGGCCACCTCGCTCGGCGCGTCGGCCAGCGCCAGCGCCGCCTGCTTGTGCGGGACGGTGACGTTGGCGCCGGCGAAGCCCTCCTCCGGCAGCGCCCGCACCCGCGCCTCGAACTCCTCGGGAGCGAGGTCGAGGGCGCCATAGCTCCACTCCTCCCCCAGTCCCAGCGCCGCCAGCGCCGCGCTCTGCATCGCCGGCGAGCGCGAGTGGGCAACAGGGTGCCCGATCACAGCCAGCCGCGGCATCTATTCCCCGCAGGTGCTTGGCGCGTTGCCGCCCGCCGCTTCGCGGGAATCTTCGTACTTCTGCACGTCGGCTTCGAATTCGGCTTCGGTCTTGGCGAAGCTGAGTTCGTTGCACGAGTTCGGGTTGTTGACGTAGAAGAGGTAGTCGGTCTTGGCCGGGTGAGCGGCGGCCTCGATCGCGGCCAGGCCGGGGCTGTTGATCGGCCCCGGCGGCAGGCCAACATTGGTGCGGGTGTTGTAGGGCGAGCTGGTCGCCAGCTGCGATTCGGTCAGCGGCTCGGAGTAGTTGCCGGTGGCGAAGCGGATCGTCGCATCGATCCCCAACGGCATCCCTTCGTGCAGGCGGTTGTAGATCACCGAAGCGACCAGCTTGCGCTGCTTCGCCACCCCGGCCTCGCGCTCGACCATCGAGGCAATCGTCAGCACGTCGAAGACCGTCAGGTTTTTCGACTTCGCGTACTTCATGTCGACGCCCTTGATCCGCTGCTTGAAGTCCTCAAGCTGCAGCTGCACGAGGTCGGCGACGGGGGCGTTCGGCTTCATTTCGAAGGTATCCGGGAAAAGGAAGCCCTCGAGGTCCTTGGCCCCCTTGCCGCCGTACTGGGCTGGGTTCAGATACCTCGAGCGCACCGTCGCCTTCGTGTAGCTGCCGGGAACGCCGTCTTCTTCGACCAGCTGCGCCGCCTGCGAGCGACTGTAGCCCTCCGGGATCGTCACCGTCAGCACCCGCTTCTGCGGCGGCTTCGAGAGCGCGTCGAGCGCGGCCGAGTAGCTCATCCCTTCGGCGAGCGTGAAGTGGCCGGCGTAGAGCGAGGAGCGCTTGCCCTCGATGGTGGCCCGGATCTGGAAGAAGGTGGAGCTGTCGACGACGCCCTTTTCGTCGAGGAGATCCCCAACTTCGCTGACGCTCGACCCCTTCGGGATCGTCACCGCGACCCGTCCCGACCCGTCACCGTGGAAGGGCTGGAAGAGCGACCAGAGGAACCAGGCGACAACCAGGGCCAGGATGACACCGGCAATGCGGAACGGGTGGCGGCGGATGGAGCCGAAGACGCCGCCGCGGCCAGAGCCGCTGCCACCGTCGCCGGCGCTGCCGCCGTCGCCGTGATTGTCACCGCCGTCGCGCCCGCCGCGCACACCCGCGATCTCCTCCCGCGGCAGCCCCTGGTCGTCCCACTCCGACTCGCGAGGCTCGTGCCAGGCCCGCTGGGCCTCGGTCTCCTCCGCCTCGGTGGGGTGTGGGGCTGCGGCCCCCGCCAGCGTCGCCTCACCGGCACCCGCACCCACACCGCGATCGTCGTCACCCTCGTCAACCTCACGGTCTCCACTCGCAGCCCCCGCGGAGTCATGCGCCGGCTGCTCGTCCCAAAACTCCTCATCAGGGGTGCGCGGGGGCGACTCCACCTCGGCGGAATCCGGAGCCACCGGCGAATCGGCCGCCGGCTCGCGCGGGGGCTCTGGGGATGGGTCGACCGAGCCTCCCCGCTGTTGCGAGAGAGACCCATCCCCAGAGCTCCCGCTCGCCCCCGCCCCCTTCTTCGCCCGCTTCTCAGCCTTCCGCTGCCGCTTCTCCTCCCGCTCCCGCCGTCGTTCCTCCCGCTCGCGCGCGGCCGGGTCGTCGGGATCTGCGAACGGGTCCCCGCTCAGCCAGTCGTCACTCATCGCCGGGCTCCATCGTCTCCGGGGTCGCTTCCTCGATCGCCGTCGCTCCCATCAGGTAGGCCTCGAGCAGGTGCGCCGCCGCCAGCGAGTCGGGTGCAGCGGTGGCGCCGCCGCGACGGCTCATCTCCGCCATCCGCGTCGTCAGGCGCTCGTCGTAGGTCTCGACCGGCACCGTCAACATCGCCTCCAGTTCCGCAGCGAAGGTCCGCGCCAGCGCCGCCTGGCTGCCCTCCTCGCCGCTCAAGTGCAGGGGCAGGCCGACAACGACTCGCTCCACCCCGTGCTCGCGAACCAGCTCGGCGACCAGCTTCGCCTCCGGGGGCTCGATCACCGGCAGCGGCGTCGCCAGCGTCCCGGTCGGGTCGGAGAGCGCACAGCCGATCCGGGCGGTGCCGTGGTCGAGGGCGAGAACACGCACGCAGGCTCAGCCAAGCTCCCGCTCGATCGTGGCGCTGGCCGCTGCCAGCGCCTCACCGAGCTTCGAGGGATCGCGCCCACCCGCCTGGGCCATGTCGTCGCGCCCGCCGCCGCCCCCGCCGACGAGCGGGGCCAGCTCGCGGATCATGCCGCCGGCCGAAAGTCCCCGCTCGACCGCGTCCTTGGAGAAAAGGGCGACCAGGCCGACCTTGCCGTCCTCGGCACCGCCGAGCAGGATCGCGGTGACGCCGCCGAGCTTCGACTGCACCCGGTTGGCCAACTCCAGCAGCTGCTTCGGGTTGCCGGCGCCGGGCCCGGTCGCCTCGGCGACCAGCACCTTGCCACGCTCGCCGAGCGCGGGTGCCTCGATCGCCGCCTCGGCCAAGCGATCCGCCTCACCGCCCAGCGCCTCGCGCTGCGCCCGCTCGGCGCCTTCGCCGGCCTCGCGCAGCTGCTCGGCGGCGCGGCGGGCACCGGCCAACGGGTCCTGCGGCGCGCCGAGCAGCGTGCCGACCTCACCTAGCTGGTCGTCGCGATGGCGCAGCAGCTCGCTGGCGGCCGGGCCGGTGATCGCCTCGACCCGGCGCACGTTGGCGGCGCTCGATCCCTCGCCGACGATCTTGAAGACGCCGATCTCGGCCGTGTTGGCGACGTGGGTGCCGCCGCAGAGCTCGCGGGAGACGCCCTCGACCTCGACCATCCGCACCCACTCGCCGTATTTCTCGCCGAACAGGGCCATTGCCCCAAGCCGCTCGGCCTCCTCGCGCTCCATGTTCAGCCAGCGGACCGGGGCGCTGGCGTCGATCCACTCGTTGACCCGGTCCTCGACATCGCGCAGCTCCTCGGCGCTGAGTCCCTGGCCGTGGGTGAAATCGAAGCGCAACTTGTCAGGGCGGACAGCGGAGCCGGCCTGGCGGACGTGGGTGCCGAGCCGCTCGCGCAGGGCGGCATGCAGGAGGTGGGTGGCGGTGTGGTTGCGCATCGTCGCGTGGCGCGTGGCGCGGTCGACCACCGCCTCGACGGCGACGCCCGGCTCGATCGCCTCGCCGCTCGGCTCGACCTCGATTGCCTGGTCTTCGCCGACCCGGTAGACGTCGACCACGTGCGCCTCGGTGCCGGCCCAGCGCAGCACCCCGGAGTCGGCGACCTGGCCGCCGCCCTCGGCGTAGAACGGGCTCTCCTCGAGCTTGACCAGGGCGCGACCATCGACCGGCTCGACCGCGGCGAGGCCGGTGGTTGCGGTCAGCGTCTCGTAGCCGACGAAGCGGGTCGCCGGGGTCGCGGCGGCGAAGGCGGCGACGCGCTCGTGGGTGTTCTCGGAGCCGTGCGCGGTGGCGGCGCCGACGCGGGCGCGTTGGCGCTGCTCCTCCATCAGCTCCTCGAAGCCTGAGTCGTCAACCGAGAGGCCCTCCTCGGCAAGCAGCTCCTTGGTCAGGTCGTAGGGGAAGCCGAAGGTGTCGTGAAGCTTGAAGGCGTCGGCGGCATCGATCCAGGAGGTCCCCCCCTCCTTGGCCTCGGTGACGAGGCGCTCCAGTAGCTCGGTGCCGCGCTCCAAAGTGCGGCCGAAGCTCTCCTCCTCATCACCGACCCAGCGGGCGATGTCGTCGCGCTGCTTCTCCAGCTCCGGATATGCGCTCCCCATCAGCTCGATAGTGCGCTCGGCGAAGCGGCCCAGCCAGGCCGACTCGAGGCCGAGCGAGCGCCCCTGCTGGATCGCCCGGCGCATGATCCGACGCAGGATGTAGCCGCGGTCCTCGTTGGAGGGGACGACGCCATCGGCGATCAGGAAGGCGGCGCCGCGCGAGTGGTCGGCGACGATCCGCATCGCCCGCGTCACCGCGCCGCCCTCGTCGTAGCGACGACCGGAGAGCTGCTCGGCGAGGTCGATCAGCGGCCGCACGTGGTCGGTCTCGAAGACCGAGGGAACGTCCTGGAGGATCGCCGCCATCCGGTCGAGGCCCATGCCAGTGTCGATATTGCGCATCGGCAGCGGGGTGAGGGTCCCGTCCTCGGCGAGGTCGTAGCTCATGAAGACGTGGTTCCAGAACTCGAGGAAGCGGTCGGTGTCGTCGCCAGGGCGCTCGCCCTCGCCTCCGAAGGAGAGGCCGCGGTCGAGATAGAGCTCCGAGCAAGGGCCGCAGGGGCCGCTCGGCCCGGCCTGCCAGAAGTTGTCCCCGCGGCCGAGCTGGACGATCCGCTCGTCCGGCACGCCGACCCCGCGCCAAATCCCGATCGCCTCCTCGTCGGGGCCAAGCCCGAGCTCCTCGTCACCGCCGAAGACGGTCACCCAGATCCGCTCCGGGTCCATCCCGAAGCCCTGCGTCGCCAACTCCCAGCCCCAGGGGATCGACTCGGCCTTGAAGTAGTCGCCAAAGCTCCAGTTGCCGAGCATCTCGAAGAAGGTCATGTGGCGGGCGGTGTTGCCGACCTCCTCGATGTCGGTCGTGCGGAAGCACTTCTGGACGTCGGCGAGGCGCGGCGCCGGCGGCTCTTCGCGGCCGAGGAAGTAGGGCTTGAAGGGCTGCATGCCGGCGGTGGTCAGCAGCACCGAGGGGTCGTGTACTGAGGGCACCAGCGAGGCCGAGGGCACGATCTTGTGCCCTCGCTCGGCGAAGAAAGAGAGATAGGTATCGCGGATCTCCTGCGCCCTCATGTGAGCAAGCCTAAATATCAGCGCCGTGCGGCGGCACGGCGGTACAACCGCGCCCCGGCCGGGTTGGATCACAAAAGCGCCGCTCGGCGAGCGGCGCCAGCCGCTATAGGTGCGGACACAAGCCACCCGGGTGCCCGCCCCCAGAACGCGCCCGAGCAAGGGAGGACCGATGAGAACTCGCCTGAAAATCGCCCTGCTGCTGACCAGCCTGCTCGCCCTCGCAGCGGTGCCGGCGCTGGCGCTGGCCCACTCCGGTGGCGCGACCGCGAGCCGCGAAGGGCCGAGCTACGAAACCGCACCGCCGCCGCTCCCCGGCCCCGGTGCCGGCCAGGCGGAAAAGGCGCGCGCCTACGGCCGCTACTGCAAGGGCCAGAGCAAGAAGCACGTCAAGGGCCAGGCGGGCACGCCGTTCAGCCAGTGCGTGACGGCGATGGCGAGGGCGGCGACGAACAAGAAGCTTCCCGCCCAGAAAGCCTGCTCGGGCCTCAGCAAGGAACACGTAAAGGGCCAGAAGGGGACCTCCTTCTCCCACTGCGTGGTCGGCGTCGGCGAACTGCGCAAGCAACAGCAGCGCGTCGGCTAGGGCGTCGCGGCGGCGGTTGCCTCAGGAGGAGGCGACAGCGATCGTGCCGTGACCAACGACCGCCCCCTCGGCCAGCAGCACGGCCGTCTGGCCGGGGGAGGCGGCCGTGAAGGGCTCATCGAGCTCGACCACGAGTCGCGAGTGGCGCCCGGTCTCGGCCTCGACCCGGGCGGGCAGCGCCCGCGAGTGGTAGCGCAAGCGCACCGCGTCGACGCGCTCACCGGGCCGGTGCAGGACAGCGTTGCGGACCTCGACCCGACACGTCTCCAGCTCCTCGCGGGGGCCGACCGTGACCGTGTTGGCGACGGCATCAGTGGCGACCACGTAGAGCGCCTCGTCGGCGGAGACGCCGATCCCGCGCCGCTGGCCGACGGTGAAGTTGTGGTGGCCGCGATGGCGGCCGAGAGTGTGCCCGGCGCTGTCGAGGACGGCGCCCTCGCGGTCGCGGAGGTTGCCGTGGCGGCGCAGGAAGCCACTCTTTCCCTGGCCGGCCAGGAAGCAGAGGTCCTGGCTCTCGGCCTTGCGGGCGACCGGCAGCCCGTGCCGCTCGGCCACCGCCCGCACTTCGTCCTTGCTCATCTGCGTCAGCGGGAAGGAGAGGCGGCTCAGCAACTGCGGCGGGAGCGCCGCCAGCATGTAGCTCTGGTCCTTGGCCGAGTCCGCGCCGGAGACCAACAGCGGCCCCTCCTCGTCCTCGGTTATGCCAGCGTAGTGGCCGGTGACGAGGCGGTCAGCGCCAAGCCGCTCGGCGAGGTCAAGCATCGCCGCGATCCGCACCTCGCCGTTGCAGAGGATGCAGGGGTTCGGGGTCTTGCCGGAGGCGTAGCCGTCGATGAAGCGGTCAACGACGCGGCGGCGGAATTCCTCCTCGAGGTCGAGCGTGAAGTGCGGGATGCCGAGCGAGTGGGCCAACCCGCGCGCCCCGAGCACGGCCTCCGGCGAGCAGCAGGCCTTCGTCGCGTCGGTCTCCGGGTCGGCCCAGAGCTTGACCGTGATCGCGACCACGTCCGCCCCGCGCTCGCGCTCGAGCAACGCCGCGACGGCGCTGTCGACGCCGCCCGACATCGCGATGGCGACGCGCTCGGGGGTTGCGTTTGAGGGGAAATGGCGATCATCCGGGGCAGGGGTGATCGCCATTTCCCCCTTGGGCGGCGCCGCGGGGGCAGGGACGAGCGAGAGCCGCGAGCAAGCGACGCTTTGGAGAGCACGGTGGAGGGCGTCGGCGGCGAGCTGAGCTGCGTGGCGCTTGGCGGGGATCAGGCCGCCGAGCGCGTCGGCGGCGGCGTCGATCGAGATCCGCGCCGCCTCCAGCGGCGTCGCCCCGTCGACCATCTCGGCGACGGCCGCAGTCGCCGCCCGGGTCGCGCCGCAACCCTCGGTGTCGAAGCTGACGTCGGCGATTCGCCCGTCCTCGATCCGCAGCGAAAGGCGCGAGTAGTCGCCGCAGGCGGCGCCCCCGGCCGCGCCGGTGAAGGCGCCTTCCGGTGCCGGCCCGAGCCGGGTCTGATCCTCGATGTAGTGCTCGAAGAGGTCGCGGTCCATACATCAAGGGTACGGGCCGAGCAGCACCTTCAGGTCGGCCGCGACGGCATTGGGTTCCTCCTGTAGTTGCCGCCAGGTCACGCGCATCGTCCGCCAGCCCGCGACGAGGAGCCTGCGGTCGCGCCGCTTGTCGCTCTCAAACGCCGCCGCGCGCGCGTGCACGGCGCGCCCATCGAGCTCGACCCCGAGCCGCTGGAGCCGCCAGAGGCAGTCGATCTCGACGAAGCTGCCCTCGATCGCAAGGTCGGCATTGAGAGCCGGCCTCGGCAGCCCATGTGCGTCGAGCAGCGCCACAAACGCCTCCTCGAAGTCGTTGCGGGAGATTCCGCCGGGCCGGTCGGTGCCGAGCAGCCGCCGCAAAACCGCCGCCCCGGGCCGCGCTGGATGTCGCACCAGCAACTGCGGAACGGAAACCCGGCTCGTCAGCCTCCGCACCTCCATCTCATTCCAAGCTCGCTCGGTCTCCCGTTCTCCCACGCAGCCCGCAAGATCGAAGACGGTTCGTGCCGCGCAGGTCACCGGAGTGCCTTCGACAACCTCGACCTCATCGGGCGGAAGCGCGAGCCGGTGCGTGACGATGCGAGGCCGCACACGGGACGAGCCGACCGCCACTTCGACTGCCTTGGGCTCGGACCGCAACAGCCCCCAAAAACTCGCCGCCGACCGGTGGCTGAGGCATGCCCCCGGACCGCAGGCATACACCGCCGCGAGCCACCGGCCCCTGTCGGTGAGCAATCGTGGCCCCACTCCATAGACGCCATGGTGCAACTGGTGCAGAAGCCCGCGCTCCAACCGGCTGGCTATCGCACCTCGGCCCAAGCCCAAAGCGCTCAGCTGTCGCCGCGTGACGACCCCATGTTGGGCCTCGGCAAGATCGCGGACCCTGCGGTCCCAAAATCGCTTGGTCGATTTTGCACCCATGAGGTGCATAAGTGACCAAGCGATTGGGACCCTCCCCCGGCAACCGCACCCGAGCACGGAAAGAGGCTCCAGCCCGCCGTTGCCGCCTCTAGCTTTGATCCCTTCAAGTGAAGGTGGGTGCCTGCTCCCGACCCCAAGAGGCCATGAAGACGGTGGCTCCCGCGCCGTTTGTGTTGGGTCAAACGGTGAGACGGCTCTCGTACGGGCTCGAGCCTCGGGCGAACCGTAGCACCGGGGGACTACTCGTCCCAGTCGAGGTTGGAGAGGTGCAGCTCGGCCTCGCTCCAGCTCTGTGGCGGCACCCGCAGGGCGATGTCGCCGTGGCCGAAGCGGTCGAGCGGCCAGTCGGCAGTCAGCGCCGCCTCAATCCCTGCCTCGATCAGAGCCTGGTGCCAGGCGCGGGCAGTGCGGACATCGCCGAAGTCGCGCACCACCTCCCAGGCGTCGTAGCGCGGGTCGTCGACGTAGATCGGCGTCTGGCCGGGCCCCGGTCCCGGGCGCCACCGCTTGGGCAGCCAGTCCCGCAGCGCCATGGCATCAATGCCCCGGCAGTTTGCGCTCGTGGATCGCGACGCCAACCTCGCGCAGTTGCGCCGCCTCGACCGGGGCCGGGGCACCGGTCAGCAAGTCGAAGCCAGATGCGGTCTTGGGAAAGGCGATCACGTCGCGAATGGTCTCAGCCCCCGAGAGGCGCTGCACGATCCGGTCGACGCCGTAGGCGATGCCACCGTGCGGTGGCGCCCCGTAGCGGAGCGCCTCGAGCAGGAAGCCGAAGCGGGCCTCGGCTTCCTCGGCGTCGATCCCCAGCGCGGCGAAGACCGCCTCCTGTGTCTTGGCGTCGTGGATACGGATCGAGCCGCCGCCCAGCTCCTGGCCGTTCCAGACCACGTCGTAGGCGTGCGCGCGCGCCGCACCCGGGTTCTCCGGCTCGAACTCCCCGGCCGGTGCGGTGAACGGGTGATGGAGCGAGTCCCAGCGGCGCTCGCCCTCGTTCCACTCCATCAGCGGCCAGTCGACGATCCAGACCAGCTTGTGGTCATCGGGGTCGATCAGGTCGAAGCGCTCGGCCAGGTCAATCCGCATCTGACCCAGGACCGCGTCGGTGACCTTGCGCTGGTCGGCGACCAGCAGCAGCAGGTCGCCCTCCTCGGCGCCGAGCCGCTGGTTGAGGTCGGCCAGCTCGGCCTCGCTGAGGAACTTCGCGGTCGGCGAGCGCCAGCCGTCTCCCTCGCGGAAGGCCCAGACGAGGCCCTTCGCGCCCAGCTCCTGGGCACGCGAGATCAGCCCGTCGAGCTCCGAGCGTGGCATCTCGCGGCGGCCGGCATTGATGCCGCGGATCGAGCCGCCGCCATCGAGCACCGAGCGGAAGACCTTGAACTCGGTCTCGCGCAGGGCGTCGCCGAGGTCGACCAGCTCGAGGCCGAAGCGCAGGTCTGGGCGGTCGGTACCGAACCGGCCCATCGCCTCCGAGTAACACATGCGCGGCATCGGCAGCTCGATCGCAGGGCCGCCGACCCGCTCGAAGACGTGCTTCAGCAGCCGCTCGTTGACGGCGATCACGTCGTCGCCGTCGACGAAGGACATCTCGATGTCGAGCTGGGTGAACTCGGGCTGGCGGTCGGCCCGGGTCGCCTCGTCGCGGAAGCAGCGGGCCACCTGGTAGTAGCGCTCGAAGCCGGACATCATCAGCAACTGCTTGAAAAGCTGTGGCGACTGCGGCAGGGCGTAGAAGGAGCCGGCCTGGAGGCGGCTGGGGACGAGGAAGTCGCGGGCGCCCTCCGGGGTCGAGCGGGTCAGGACCGGCGTCTCGACGTCGACGAAGCCCTCCTCGTCGAGGAACTCGCGCATCGCCCTGGTGACCCGGTGGCGCAGCATCAGCGCCTCGCGCATCGGCTCCCGCCGCAGGTCCAGGTAGCGGTAGCGCAGGCGGGCGTCCTCGTTGACCTCGCCGGAGAAGCCCTCGACCTGGAAGGGCGGCGTCTCGGCGTCGGCCAACAGCTCGGCCGCGGTCACGCTGAGCTCGACCTCGCCGGTCGGCAGCTCCGGGTTGACGGTCTCCGCCGACCGTTTCACCACCGTGCCGCCGGCGCTGAGCACGTCCTCGGCGCGCAGCCGATGAGCCAGCTCAAACGCCGCGCCGGAGCTGTCGGGATGGAAGACCAGCTGCACGATCCCGGTCCGGTCGCGGAGGTCGATGAAGATCAGGCCGCCGTGGTCGCGGCGGCGGTTAACCCAGCCGGCAACCCGCACCTCGGAATCGACCCGCTCGGGGAGCACCTGCCCGCACCAGCTGTCGCGGTACCCGTTCGGGCTCAGCGGCGGCGCCTCGCTGCCCGCCGCGCGTACGGCGCCCTCTGCCTCACTCACGATTCCCTCCAGTCATCTCGTCGACAAGGTTGCCGGTCTCGGCCGGGCGCTGCTCTCCGCTCTGCATGTCGCGCAGCTGGGCGCTGCCATCCGCCTCGAGGATCAAGACCTGGCGGGCGCCGATCCGGTTCGCGTGTTTGAGCTGGCTCTTGAGGCTGCGACCGCCGAGGTCGACCTCAGCGGTGAGGCCGGCGTGGCGCAACTCGCGCGCCACCGCGGTCGCCCGCTGCCGCTGCCCGGGGTCGGCGATCGCCACAAAGGCATCGCGACCTACCGGCTCGGCCTCCTCATCCAGCGCCAGGAGGATCCGCTCGATCCCCGCCGCCCAGCCGATCGCCGGCGTCGCCGGGCCGCCGAGCTGCTCGATCAGGCCGTCGTAGCGGCCGCCGCCGCCGACCTCCGACTGCGCCCCGAGCTGGTCGCAGACGAAGGAGAAGATCGTCCGCGTGTAGTAGTCGAGGCCGCGGACCAGGGTCGGGTCGACGACGTAGGCGATCCCGGCTGCGTCGAGCAGTTCCCGCACCTCGGCGAAGTGCGCCGCGTCCGCCCCGTCGAGCCGCTCGACGATCGTCGGTGCGCTCGCCATCACGCCCCGGGTGCCCTCGTGGTCGGAGTCGAAGGCGCGCAGCGGATTGACGTCGATGCGCTCGCGCACGTCCGCGGAAAGCTCACCCTCGTGAGCGTGCAGATGCGCCTTCAGCTCCTCCAGGTAGGCGCGCCGCGAGTCCAGTGAGCCGAGGCTGCCGAGCCGCAGCTCCACGCCTGGCACACCGAGCTCGCCGAGCAGGTCGGAGAGCAGCATGATCACCTCGGCGTCGGCAAGCGGGGAGTCGGTGCCGATGCACTCGACGCCCAGCTGGTGGAACTGACGGTAGCGGCCGGCCTGCGGGCGCTCGTGGCGGAAGAAGGGACCAACGTAGGCGAGCTTGACCGGCTGCGCGAGTTTGTGCATGCCGTGCTCGACGTAGGCGCGGCAGATCGGCGCCGTGCCCTCCGGGCGCAGGGTGAGACTGCGCTCGCCCTTGTCCTCGAAGGTGAACATCTCCTTGCGGACGATGTCGGTTGACTTGCCGACGCCGCGTTCGAACAGCTCGGTGTCCTCGAAGGCCGGGGTCGCGATCGGCTCGTAGCCAGCACCGGCGAAGATCCCGCGCGCGACCGTCTCCAAGCGCGCCCGCGCCTGGCCCATCTCGGGCAGCACGTCGAAGGTCCCGCGCGGTGCCTGGAACTTGCCGGCCATCGCTCAGCGAGCCAGCGAAGCGAGGAAGGGATTGGTGGCGCGCTCGGCGCCGAGCGTCGTCAGGCCCATGTGGCCAGGGTGGACGACGGTCTCGTCGGAGTGGGAGTCGAGCAGGCGGCCGATCGACTCGATCAGAGTTGGGCCGTCGCCGCCAGGCAGGTCGACCCGGCCGACCGAGCCCTGGAAGAGAACGTCGCCGGAGAAGATCGCCTCCTCGCCGCGCACCGAGTAGGTGACGTGGCCGGGGCTGTGCCCGGGGGTGAAGATCACCTCGAGCTCGAGGCCGGCGAGCGAGAGCGTCTCGCCGCCGGCGACGGTCTCGTCGGCGTCGTAGCTCTCGTATGGACCGAAACCCTCCCAGGGGACGAAGGCCATGATGTCGGCAAGGACCGGCACCTCGATCTCCGGGCAGTAGACCGGCGCTCCGGTCGCCCGCGCCACCGGGGTGACGGCACCGATGTGGTCGAAGTGGGTGTGGGTGAGCAGGATCGCCTCGACCTCTCCCCCCATCCGCTCGGCGGTGGCGAGGATCCGCTCCGGCTCCTCACCGGGGTCGACAATCAGCAGCCGTTCGCCACCCTCCGGGCGCAGCAGGAAGCAGTTCTCGCCGATCGCGCCGACGGTCAGCATCTCGACCTCGAGCGCCATCGGCTACTCCCCGCGAGCACGGATGCGCTGTCGCTCGCGCCGCCGCCAGAGGGTCATGTCGATGAAGTACCCGGCGGGGATGTAGAAGGCGAGCATGAAGGCGCCAAGCGCCAGCGAGACGCCGATCGGCCGTTTGAAGATCGCCACCAGCAGCACCGCGAAGATCACGGCGGCGAAGAGGCCGCGCGTGATCGAGCCTTTCCAGGTCGGCGGCAAGTCTTGTTTCTGGGCCGGCTTGCGACCGGAGCGGGCGCGCGCTTTCGCCTCCTCGCGACTGCGGGGACGGCTGGCGCGGCGCTTGGCGTCGATGCTGCCGCCCTGGGTGCCGCGGCGCTTGCGTTGGCGCTTTTTCTTCGTCTGGGCCATGGCGAGTTAGCCCTCAGGACACTAGTCGGTCGCCGCGGCCAACCGTCGCTCGATCACGTGGAGGGCGGGGTCGAAGCCGCGCATCGGCACATCGGCGGGGTAGGCGACGAGGGCAGCGGCGGGGATCAGTCCGATCAGCTCGGCCTCCAGCGGCCGGGCACCGAGCGGCTCGGCCAGCTGCCGCACCCGCTCGACCACCTCGCCGAGCGGCACCGCGAGCGGGTCGTGGACGTTGGTCGAGACCTGGCCGCGGCCGCTGGAGAGGACCAGCCCGATCGCCCGCACGCCGGGCAGGCCGCCGCCCGACTCACGGAGGCCGGCGGCGACGACACGGGCGACATCGAGGTCGGCGCTATCGAGCTCGATGTTGAAGGCGGCCAGCGGCGGCCGCGCCGTGACCAGGGTGGCGCCGGCACCGCGGTGCGGCAATTTCGGGCCGAAGTCCGGCCGCAGCTCGCCCGACTCCATCCGCAGCCAGAGCTCGCTGAGACCGCCATTGCGAAAGTAAGCGCGCTCGGCCCGGCCCGGCTCGCGGGCCAGCTCGCCATAGAGGAAGACCGGAACGCCGAGGCCACCGATCTGAGTCGCGACAGCGATCGCCTCGGCGCGGGCGACCTTGCGGTCGGCTGGGTCGAGCCAGACCAGCGGGCAGACGTCGAGGGCGCCAATCGCCGGATGGGCGCCCGCGTAGCGGCCCATGTCGACCGTCTCCAGTGCCTCCTCGGCGCCGGCGACGAGCGCCTCGACCAGCGCGCCCGGGCGCCCGGCGAGAGTGAATACACTGCGGCTGTGGTCGGCGTCGGAGTGGCGGTCGAGGACCGCGGTGCCACGCCCGAAGGCGACCTCAAGGCGCTTCAGAACCGCCGCATCGCTGCCCTCCGAGACATTGGGGACGGCGAGCAGGGCCGGCATAGCTGACTAGAGCAGCAGCTCGCCGCCGTCGGCGATCGTGCGACCGTCGATTTCAACGGTCGGTTTGAGGATCACGCAGTCGAGGTGGACCGGAACCTGGACGGTGCCGCCAATCGCCGCCGAGGCTCCAAAAGCGACGTGGGCGGTGCCGAGGATCTTCTCGTCCTCGAGGATATTGCCGGTCAGGATCGCCTCGTCGTTGGTGCCGATCCCGAGCTCGGCGACGTTGGTGCCGTCCTCGCCGTGCGCCGTGAGCAGCTTCATCAGCGCCTCGCCGTCGCTGCCGGTGGCCTCCTTAAGGTGGCCGCCCTTGACGGTCAGCGAGACCGGTGTGTCGAGCAGACCGACTCCGGCAATCGAACCGTCAACGACCAGCGTCCCTTCGGTCGTCCCCTCGACCGGAGCGATGAAGCCCTCGCCGCAGGGCAGGTTGCCGAAGGCGCCGCGGGTGCCGAGTTCGCCGCCGTCGGCGATCGCCAGCCGGCCTTGCAACCCGATCCGCAGGTCGCTGCCGTGTGGGCAGGTGATCCGCGCCTCGGAAGCGTCATTCATCAGTTCTGCGACCGCCCAACTGAGCCGCCGCGTCTCGTCGAGGTCTACGTTCATCAGCCGCGCCAGCATCTCCTCGGTGACGCCCGGCAGCGTGCCGATCCGAACGCCTGCTTCGCTGGCCCGTTTGCGGGCGGCGGTGTGCGAGAGCGACTGGATCGTCGCCGCCAACACCACGTCGGCCTTCTCCATCGCGGCGGCGACCGTGTCGGGCGGCTCGGCAGCGGCTGACTCGCGCTCGGAGATCACCGCCAGGGTCGCGTCGGCGCCTTCGCCCTGCGCCTCGATTCTCATCAACGCACCGATCTCTTCGGTAACCGGATTGCAGATCACCAGCACCTCCTCACCCGGCGAGATGCCCATGCAATCGCGAATCACCGTCCGCACCGCCATATCGAGATCCGCGCTCATCGCGCAACCCTAGCTAGCGAGTCTGAACGGTGCGTGCATTTTCCCTGCACGCGCCCGACTCAGTCGTCGTCGTGCCGATGCCGGATCGACCACGCCTCGAACCAGACCAACCCCACCAGCAGCGACCCAAAGGCGATAAACGGTGGCAACCACCCCTTCGGCTGCCCCACCCCCAGCACGATCACCGCAAACGCATCGACCGCCAGCAAGAAGGCCACCAGCACCGGCCGCAGCGCCGCCCAGCCCGTGCCATCGCCGCCTCGACCGCCTGCAGCCATCCGCAAAGAATGGCACCCGGCCGCGAGCAGCCAGAAGCATCCGCCCCACCGCTACCATCCCGTCCCCCGCCGGAGTAGCTCAGCTGGTTAGAGCAGCGGAATCATAATCCGCGTGTCGGGGGTTCGAGTCCCTCCTCCGGCATCAGTGCGGCGACGAGTACAGCTGCCACCGTTCACCCAGAGAAGGCCAGAGGCCACGGCTGGCTTCACATCTCGATCATCAGAGTGACCGGACCGTCGTTGATCAGGGCCACGCCCATACAAGCGCCAAAGACGCCCTTCTTGGCCCCGAGGCGCTCGCAGAAGTAGTCGTAGAGGGGCTCGGCGTGCTCGGGACGGGCGGCGGCGATGTAGCTGGGTCGGTTGCCGCGCCGGGCATCGCCATAGAGGGTGAACTGGCTGACGCAGAGGACCTCGCGCTCGCCGAGCGGCTCGTTCATGCGCCCTTCAGCGTCGTCGAAGATCCGCAGGGCGCGGACCTTGTCGGCGAGGCGGTCGGCAACCGCCTCATCGTCCTCGTGGCCGACCCCGAGCAGGACCAGCATCCCCGCCCCGATCTGAGCGACGCGCTCGCCCTCGACGTCGACCGCCGCCTGGCTGACCCGCTGGACCAGTGCCCTCAATGCCCCGTCACTGGGGCATCATCGCCTGTGGTGGCGATGGATGCGCACGCAGCGCTGCTTCCCTTTGACGAGCTTCTTGCGAAAGTGCTTGCGGCAGTGGACCTTGCGGGGCTTAGGGCTGGCCGCCCCCGGCAGGTTTGTTGCCGCCACGGGGAGTGCCGGACCAGGAAATACTTCCGGCCCCCGGCTCAAATGGCCGTCAACGTCTCGGTAGATGCCCGGTACCGCAGCACTTAGGACCGTCGCCTCCACGAAGCTCGGCTTGTCTTCGTAGTACTGGCGGACAAAGCCGTCTTCGGGTTCGACCGGTGCGCCGGCTTCGCTGCGCTGGACCGAGAAGCCGACCACGTAGGTGCCGACGTGCAGGTTGCGGATCGCGTAGCGCCCTTCGGCGTCGCTGAGCGCGCAGCGGACCTCGACTTCGGAGCCGGGGACCAGCGCACAGGCGCGGATCCCCGGCAACGGCACCCCGCTGCCCGCTTCTCTGACGCTCCCCTCGACCACCACGGCAAGCTCGAGCTTGGCATCAACGTCCGGCGTTTCGTTGTAGCCCTCGACGAAGAACTCGGCGCTTTCGCCGGGGAAGATGCCGCGATCTTCAGGGGCCGAAAAGAAAGCCCGGTATGGCCCGGGTGGCAGGCGTTCGCTTTCGTAGCGCCCCTGGTCTGCTTGCACGCAAGGTAGATCCAATTCGGGAAGAAGATCGTTCTGGAAGCAGACTTCGACGTCACTCAGAGCATTGCCGGAACCGTCGGTCACCCTCCCGGTCGCCCAGCCGCCAAGTTCGAGCGCGGCGCTGACGCCGGCCTTCACCGAGCCTTCAGGCACCTCGAGCATGCGAGCCTTCTCGGGCCGATAGGTGCGCAGGTAGTACTGGGAGACGTAACGCGGATCGGCGACGGGCACGAAATGCACCCGGTAATGACCCGGTTCGAGGCCGACAATTTCGTAGGACCCGCCTTCGGTTTCGTCGCAGACCAGCGGCGTCGAGGACGCGAACCCTGCTTCGGCGCAGACTTCCACTCCGTTCAGGCCTTCGAGTTCTTCCGACTCCACGACCCGGCCCGCGATACCTCCCAGTTCCGCCGCCAACGCCGGCGCCGCAGCGATCAGCCCCAGGCAAAGCCCCATTCCCACGGCAACCGCAGCCGTGCGCGCCTTCCAAATCCCCATCCCGCCTCCCCGCTATCGAGCATTTGCCCTAAGAGACGGTGATTATCGACTAAATCCCTATTCCGCTTCAAGCTCTTCGACCAAAGAACCGGCATCGTAGGCGCCGAAGTGGCGGCGGCCGTTGACGAAGAAGGTCGGGGTGCCGGTGGCGCCGCTCGCCTCGGCCGAGCGCAGGTCACGCTCGATCCGCTCGCGGTGGGCGCCGCTCTCCAGCTCCGCGGCAACGCGCTCGACATCGAGCCCGATCTCCCCGGCCACCTCCAGCATCGTCCCCTCTGCCAGCCGTGGCTGCGCTTTGTAGAGGGCGTCGTAGTAGTCCCAGAAGCGTCCCTGGGCGGCAGCCGCCTCGCTCGCCTCCGCCGCCAACATCGCCAGCGGGTGCTTCTCGGGGATCGGCAGGTGGCGGAAGCCGAAGACGAGCTGGTCGCCAAGCCGCTCGCGCACCCGTCGCAGTACCGATTGGGCACCGAGACAGAAGGGGCACTGGAAGTCGCCGAACATCAGCAGCTGCAGCGGCAGCTCGAGATCGCCACGCAGGTGGTCGTTTGAATCGAGGGGCGGGGTCAGCGTGGCGTCCACTCGGCAGGATGTTATGCCGGAATGCACCACGTCGAGTCGATCCTGGTCCTGATGCTGGCGGCAGCACTGCTCGTCCGCCTCGCCGAGTTCGGCAAAGTGCCGGCGCCGATCGTGCTCGTCCTCGGCGGGCTCGCGATCGCCTTCGTGCCCGGCCTGCCGGAGATCGAACTCGACCCCGACATCGTCTTCCTGGTCTTCCTGCCACCGCTGGTCTTCTCCGCCGGCTGGCGCACCTCGCCGCGGGAGCTGCGCACGGTGCTGCGACCGCTGGGCCTACTCGCGATCGGCCTGGTGTTCCTCACCGCGGCGGTCATCGCCGTCGTCGCCCACGCCCTGGTCCCCGACCTCGGCCGGCCCGAAGCGGCCGTGCTCGGCGCCGTCCTCGCCCCCACCGACGCGGTCGCCGCAATCGCCGTCTTCCGACGCGTCGGCGGCCCCGAGCGGGTGCGGCTGCTGGTCGAAGGCGAGTCGATGATCAACGACGGCACCGC
>Ga0105242_10001471_pt1 | contig 18525 bp, 5 predicted proteins | sample KBSM24metaG_FD_81521 | JGI IMG/M metagenome (GOLD analysis project Ga0105242, IMG submission 81521) | Miscanthus rhizosphere microbial communities from Kellogg Biological Station, Michigan, USA - KBS M2-4 metaG | ecosystem: Host-associated > Plants > Roots > Rhizosphere > Soil | place: Michigan... | reverse complement strand
TGGGACGTAATCGACGGCATTGGCCGGCGCTTCTCCCGACAGGCGGCCGATCCGCGCGTCGACGTTCGGGCCGGGAATCAGTCCCTTGAGAAACTCGATGTCGACCCACGTATCCAGCGGCAATACGGCCTTGTCGAAATCGGGATGGAGCGGGGGCGGCGGCGAGGAACCGAATGCCGCCACTGGGAACGTCTCCCCCGACAACATGTTCGTGGCGCTGAAGGGGGGCAGCTCGCCCGCGCTCGGATCGGCGAACGGCAGCACGGGAGTCGTATCGACGTTCGAGTCCCGTTCCCACCGGAACGCGACATCGAAACACTTGTCGATTCGCTTCTTGAATTTCCAGAAGCCGATCGTGATACCGACGCAAAGGTGGACGCTCCCCTCGATGAAAAACGGTCGCGGCACTTCGACCGACAGCGAGGTGTCTATGACGATGTAGAAGCTCAGCCACATCAGCGAGACGTCGACGTGGCCGCCGAGCATCGCGAAGCCGCCGATCTGCGGGCCCTGGAAGCTGATGAAGCCGCCGATCTTGATGTACACGCCCACCGACGCGCGCACCATGCCGCCGGCATAGCTCTTATTGAAGCCGAAGGTCACGCCGGCGCCTGCGGCGATGCCGGACGCGGAGAGCATCAGGTACCCCTTGGCGTCGAACAGCGCCACGATGCGCGCGGTAGTCGGGTTCTGTGGCGTCCCCATGTTGATGAACCACGCCCGCTTGTTCTTGAAGAAGAACGCGGCGCGCATTTCGGCGTTCAGGTCGAGGATCTGCCCCTTCTTGTCGCCGTCTTTCGGCAACTTGTAGGTGACACCGAGGCCCGTCTCCACCGATTGCGAGCTGATGGCGAGCAGCGCGAAGAACATCGGATCCTCGCCGACGAGGCCGACGCGCTCGCCGAGGATATTCGCCTTTCCCTCGAGGTAGACCAGATCGGGAAGGGACAGGAGGAGAAAGAGCTTGCAGGAAAACGTTTTTCCGCTGGACTGAACGTCGGCCAGTGAGACTCCCGCGCCGACGGAGAATGCGTTGTCGTATTTGCCGGTGTCGTCGGGCGTTTCGAATTTCGAGACGCTGATCCCTTCCTGCGGCGGGCTTCCGGTCTTGACCTTGTAGTAGTCGAACCAGCTCTTCGTGTCATCGAGTTGCGCGGCGTGTTTCGTCGCCACATAGCGAAGTCCGAAGAGCCCGTCGAAACCGTAAATGCCGAGACTCGTCGCTCCGAGAGGGATCGGAACCGCAAGCTCGACGAATGCTTTGACGAGAAATGCCGGCACCTTCGGCCGATACTTCATCGAGGCGCCGCCGGCGATCTTCATCTTTGGCAGCGCGAAGCTCACGCCTCCTTCGTATTCGGGATCGCCCGCGCTGCCGCCGACGCTCAGGTAGCCGGAGATCAACACCTGCGCCGATTCCCTCGTGGCGGTGCCGGGAATCACGAGATCGATGGCCAGACTCTTGATCTCCAGATAGCTGCGCGACATCGGGCTGCCGTCGACGGGGAAATAGAACTTGATGCCCTTGCCTCGTACGTCGACGCCGCCGGGGTTGATGTCGAGGGCGGCGTCGAATCCGAAGTAGCGGAACTTGGTCGTCGTGCCGTCGGAATAGGTCTGTTGATGCGATCCGAGGTGAATCGCGGAGACCGACAGCTCAGCGGGTCCGATGGGGAAGACGAGATTCTTCGGCAGCGGAATCGTGCCGCCCTCGATCTCGAAGCGGCCGTCGCTCCAGATGAGAAGCTTCTCGATCTCGATCGGGTCTTTGAGGACGTTCTTGAGCAGGTCGTGCGTGAAACGGATGCTGCCGGCCACGCCGAGGTAGAAGTCGTCATCCTTCTTGCCGAGGAAGACCGATTTGAGTGTGACGTCGAATACGTCCGGAAAACTGATCGTCTTGAAGCCCTGGTCCTCATGCGCGGTGATGTCGAAGTCGCCGTTCTGGCGGATGTCGACCTTGATGCGGATCTCGGCCGGATTGTCGTTCGCGTCCTTGAATCCGGGAATGACGAGCGTTCCTTCGATCGACGAATTGATGATGGCATTGAGCTTCAGATCGATCTTAAACTTGTCGAGACTGACGCTGAAGTTCTCGCCGAACGTCAATTTCACGACCGGCTTCGGGACGTTGGCCACGGCCGCTTCGAGCGCGAGGGTGCCGGAAATGCCACCGGTTCCGATCAAAAGGTTGCGGGCCTTGATCTTCGCCGTGGAGCCGGGATCGGGATTCCAGGAGGCGGGGAAACTGATGGTGCCGTCCCGGACATAGACGCCGACGAAGTCGACCGGGCGTCCGTCGGCCGTAGCTTCGGGGATGTTCGTCGTACGGCTGAAATCTACCTTGAGTTCGTGGACGTCGAGGATCAGGCCGGATTTGAGTATTTCGGAGCGGGGGACGTTGACGTTTAGGTTCTGGGCGAGATCGAATTGCAGTCCCTTTTCCGTCGAGTAGTTCAAGGAGGCGACGTCGAAAGTAAGCAGTGCCGGCTTGTCTTCCCCGGGGGTTTGAGGATCGGGAATCGGTTTTCCGTTCGCGTCGACTTCACGGAGGACGGCACGGGGGAATTGGATGCCGATCGTCAGCGTGCCGAGGGAAAGCCCGAGTTGTGGAACGACAAGAGCGGTGACCTCCTCCAGCGACAAAGCGCCGAGCCACCGTTCCAGGAGACGCTGAATTCGCTCGAAGATCGCATCGAGCGAGTCCGAAATCTCCAGGTACTGGTCGAAGATGATTTGAAAAACGTCGAAATTGTTGCCGTTCGAGCTCAATTGTGTAATGAGATCGGCAATGATTTCGTCGGTCGTGGGAAGAGAGTTTTGTTGCAGGAGAACCGCGGGCGCATACCGGGGATCGGTATTGAAGCGATTGATGAATTCGAGGATCGGATCGGGATCATTCGTCAAGATCGACAACGCTTCCGTGAGCAGTTCCTGTTTCGTGACGCCGGCCAGCTCGAGCATGAAATCGAACAGCGCGGACGCCGAAAATTCGAACGCGAGAAGCTCGAAATCACTGAGATGGCGCAGGACGCCCCATTTGTAGTTGAAGGAGATGTCGAACCTGGAGTGCGCGCCGCCGGCGGCCGGATCCAGCGCCGGGTTGAGGATCAATGCAAGCCCGCCGGTACCCGGCACTTCGAGCTCGAGCCTCTTGTACGTGACCAGCTCGAGACCATAAAACGCTGCATCGCCGGACGACGATGTGTGGACCTGGAGATTGCGGTAGTAAAGGTGCCTGAACAGCGACGAAAGGCCTTCCTTGAATGAGCCGAGATCGTCCGGAATCCGATCCAGCGGCAGCAGAGTGTTCAAAGCGGGCAGGAACTCGTTTGTCGCCATAGCGTGTCAGGTAACCTCGACGTTGCGATACAGCTCACGCCGAAAATAGTCGTTGAGCTTCGTCACGATTCTCTCTTTTCGGGTGGAATCGGAATACTTGAACCCATTGACAGCCTCGATGAGCAAATCGACGTTCTTTGTCTTGATAGCCAGGTTGATGAGCGGGTGAGAACCGGCACCACCTTGATAGGCGTAAGCGAGCAGAACGTATTTCTCGGCGACGTTCAGCCGCGGCTTGAGATCGGCCGGTACGGCCGCGTAGATGGGATCGTAGTACTGGGGAAGAACGAACTCCTTGACGAAACGCGGGTAGAGCTCGACTATTTTCGGAAGGCGAAACTTCTTCAGGAGCGCGAGGTTGTTCCTTATGAGCACGAACGCCGGGCCTCTCTGGATTCCGATGCTACGCTTCATGAGCTCTCCGAAGCGCGCCACTTCCTCTGTCTCGTGACCCGGCGTCAATTCCTCGAAATTCGAAGGATGGAGCCAGGCCTGACCGCCGAATAACTTGGTCATCAAGCCATCGAATTCATTCCAAGCCGTTACCGCTTCGGGATTGGCCACGAAGCGGTCTTTCTCCACCTCGGGTACGAGCTTGACATTCGCCTTCGCCTCTCCAGCCTGTTCGGCGTGATAGAAGATATTCCCCGCGTATATGTTGTAGTACTCAGCGACCGGCCGTTCCATACTGATGCGCCGTATCGTGACGTCGTAGCCCGTGTTGTAGGCCGGGTCCGGATCCCCGCTGTTGAAGATCGGATCGACCACGATCGTGTCGGGGTTCTTCGGGTTCGCGTATTTGTAGTTCCATGCTTTTTCGTTCAGCTCGAGTAACTTTAGCAAAGCCGTCTTCACTGCCGTGGCGCTGGTTGCCGACACCGTGAAGCTCAATGGATCGCTGATGCGCGTTCCCCTGTACCACAACGCGAAGTCCGTGACCGTCGGCGTCTGCGCCGCGTGGTTCTTGTTAATCAGAACTTTGAAGTTGATGTTGTAATAATGGCTTGGCCACCATCGCCCCATGTCCAGACCCCACGCCATTGTCATTGAGGAGTGGCCTTCAAGTGCGATTTTCTCAAACTGCACGTAGCCACGCACGCCGGGTAAACCGTTATCGAAGCCGAAACGGTCGGACCACGTGGTATCGTCTTTCCTGGAAGGCAGAGAGTAGTAGCTGGCGATGAACCACGACGTGTTGCTAACGCCCGCAGGCGTCAGCCGGAGACCCTTGAGCTCGAATACCTCGTCTGACAGATTCTCATCGAGTAGAAGGCGTTCGAGATAAAGCTTGTCGACTGGGTTTGTCTTGCTGACAACGTAGTAGCGTCCGGATGCGGGTTCCTGTTCGATGATCTGAGAGTCGTAGTCGGCAGGGGTTGTCGGAAAATGAGGAACGAACGGAGCAAAAGGCGTGATCCCGATATACGTGCCTGACTGAACGAACCGCTTCTTGAAGACCGGAGCCGGCGAACGTTTGTCCATCAGGCCGAGTATGTTTTCAGGCTGATGGATTACCGATCGAGTACGAGAACTATCGGAGAAGGGAGATTCCGTCGACAGGTTCAAGTATACGTATAGCGGTTTTTTCTTGACCTCATCGCCGATCGTTCCGGTTATCGCGGATTCGAGCCCATAATGTTTGAACGCAGCCGCCGTGTCGTATTCGTCACCGAGGCCTTGGGTATTCACCTGCTCGCCGCGCATATTGAGCTTTATAAGAGGGCTCACGCGTAGCTTGTTTGCTAGAGAAGACCAGGTTGTGGCCGATGTGTCCAGAGGGTCACCGTAATACTTTTCCAAAGCTTTCATTCGAAACGGCAGAACGAACATGATCAGAAATGTAAGTTTGTCCAGGCTCTTGTTCCGCTGCTTATTCGTAGGAAGCGGCAACGTATTATCGTCGGGCGCACTGCCGTTGTCGGTCGTCGGGTCCCATATCGTCTCTGTGCCATCCAGGTAGAAGCCGGCGTACTGTGCGATTTTGCCAGTCAAGGGAACGCCGGCCCGTTTAATGTTCCACAGAAGTCTGGCGAGATCGATGCTGAACTCCTGCGGAACGGACGTCTCGTCCAGTTTCGAGGCATCCGTCGATAATGGTTTGAACGGAATGGCCAGCGTTGCCTCCGTGGCCTGACTGAACGCAGCGTCGCTGGAAGTGATGAACGTCATGAGCTGAGCACCTGCAGATCGCTCGTATAGTTGGAAGCGGCGTCCGTATGGACCTCCTGGACGGCCACGGCGCCGCCGGTCTGAACGAGCCCGCGCAGTCGCAACCCGTACGCCTTGTAGGGAAAACCGCGGTCATCCATCTGTTCCGTTGCTTCTGTAACTCCAAGATAGACCCTGTATTTACCGGTGAACTTAGCCGCGGCGACTGCCGAAAGAGCCGCGAACGTGCCGCGCCCAAGCACTAGCGCGATGAACCGTTCGAAATCCGGCTTCGGTTTCGGCGAGGCTGGCACGTCATCGACGACGTCGATCTGTGGCATCGTCGTCGTCGATATGACCAACTCGCTCCGCCGGAGACGCTGAGGCGCATAGGCCTGCATCAGCCTGCTCAGGTATGTATCGGCACCTGAATCGTTTTCACCGGAAAGAAGAAAGGGCGCCGCGGCTTTGCCGCCGGAGCTATCTCGCACGATCACAGGAAACGCAAATAACGTCACATTCGATGGATCATCGGCGATGCCGACCCTCCCCAGGTAATCGCCCTGCGTGGACGGGTTCCCGTCGATGAATGCCTCGTGGTCGTAGATCACCGATCGGATCTTGGTGCTTGAGCTTGAAGGAATGACCATGCCAGTTGGCGCGAAAATCGTGTCCAGGTAATTCGTGGCCCGAATGACTGTTGCCGAGGGGCGTGCCGCCATTGGATTCAGACGACGGAAATGCATCAGCTTCGTGTATGTCGAAACTGCCGTGACAGCGGGTGTGGCCTGGCGAATGGGAACTGCGATGACCACCTCGTCCGTAAAACCACTGGACAATGTCAGGTTCCTCAACCTTGCCTGCTGTTTCGGCTCGCGCGGATAAGGATCATCGAAGTATCCGCAGCAGAGATAAACGGTTGGCAGCGCGTTATCGCCCTCGGGCAATGCAAGCCGGACGGTCGCCTTGTTCGCCGAGCTCGTGATCGCCGACAGGTCGTTCGTCTCGATCTGCATCAGCGGCCACGTCGTCGCGTAATAGTTTCTGGCAACCAGCGGCGACGCACCATCGAATGCGCATTGAATGTTCGTTACTGAGTACGTCCCATAGTTCTTGAAATAGTTCATCGAGTGGCCATACTCGTTTCGAACATCGACGTACGTCCTGTTCCGATTCGCATAGATGGTTAGAACTGCGTCGTAGAGCGCATCTTTCTTTCTCTTCTCCGTGCTTCCATCCGAAGATCGGCCCCTCAGCACGTGGTTGAAGAACATTCCGAAGAATGCGCAGGGGTCGACGTAATTTAGGATTTCTTCCTTGTCGTGCCAAAACTCGAACTCCTGAGCCTGCGTCGGCGACGAAGGCAATGGCGAGACACTGATGGTGTTCTTCTGGCTTCTGACCACGGGTAGCTCAGGATCGAAGCCGAATGCCTCGAACATGATCTCGAATCCGAACTCCGACGAATCGAACGTACCGAGACTCCACCCTGAACGCACCAGCGGCAGTTGAAAGCTCACGCTGTCCCGATAAAAGACCCGTTCGATCGAGCCGTTGCCGGTGACGTCCAGGCCTAACGCTTCCGCGGGCGGGTTGTCCGACTTGCCGGCGCTTGCGTTTCGCGCCTGTTGCGATTGCCAAATACTCTTGGTGAGGTCGTTGGCGGTCGCCGGCGCCACCTCCGTGCTGTTGACCAGTGAACTCTTTTGAATGCCGCGATAGATGAAGAACTTGATCTTCGGAAATGCGAACGGAGGCTGCACCGTCGGCTTGAGAACGAGATTGACCAGCCCGCTCCCCGCGTCCTGCACGAGTACCAGACCGTTGCAGGCTGCGTATGCGGTGGGTGCCGTGCTGCCGGCGGGGCGGTGGATGCTCGTGACCTGGAAGCTGGTGGCGGGCGAGGTGCTCACGGGGCCAAAGGCATCCGTCGCGGCCTGACTGCCGAGGAGGTCGACGTCCGTGAAGAAGTGAAAGCTCGCCATGGTTCCGCTTTCTCGTTATGGCCGCCTGACGACAGCTCATCCCAAAACCGGGCATAGTATTTCTATAAGTCAGGAAGGACCTACAGCAATATAGGCTGAGGGACGGCGAAGTGCCAGTAAAAAGAGCCGCCCGCCAGGCCGCTGGCGGTTTTCGAGAGCGACAACAACGCGCTGCTGAGTGCCCGACGCATTCGTCGAGTCAGCCGGTGCGTCCATCGACCGCTCGAAGCGGCTCGAGACGGCGGCGGCGACCGACGCCGCGACGCTGCGAGACTCGTTCGGTTTCGCGCTCGCGTGCAGTCTCTGGGCGGGGCAGTGAGGAAGGCGCGAGCCATGCGCAGAATCACGATCCTGCTCGCTCTCGTTCTCTTCGCTTCGCCGCTCTTGGCCCAGCTTTCCGGGATCGTCGACCGCAACATGTCGCAGCTCGGCGGAGCCGAGAGCGAATGCGCCATCACCAAGAATCCGAACAACAAACTGCAGCTCTTCGCCTCCTGTAACTCCGTCGCGGGCGCGTTGTTCGCCGCGCGCAGCGTCGACGGAGGATTCACCTGGACCTATCCCGATGCGGCCGACAAGACCATCGCCGACGGCGACGCGGGACAGGGGCGGCGCGCCTGGAGCGATCCCACGCTTTCGTGGGATACGTTCGGCAACCTCTGGATTGCCTACATCGACTACAACAAGAGTGCCGTCGATCTCGTCCGCAGCCCGGATGGCGGCGTGAGTTTCATCGACGTCATGCAATGGACGACATGCAATGGTTGCGCGGACCAGCCGACCGTCGTTGCAGCGAATACGACTGCCGGGGGCGCTCCCGTCGCGCTATGGCTGGTTTGGATCCAGGGCACTCCAAGCCAGCTCGTTGCCACCGGCGCCGCCCGTGACCGGTCTCGGCACCCTCGGCGCGTTCGGCGCGACACAGACCGTCGGCGTCGGCAATTGCAACTACGGCGACATCGCCATCTCGCCGGCCGGAATCGTGACCCAGGTCTGTCAGACACCGACCAGCGGTGAGGGTCCCGGAAGCATCCGCGTGAGCATCGATGCCGATGGTCTCGGCGCCGGCAACTTCGGCGCATTCACGACGGCGACGACGACGAACACCGGTGGATACGACTACATCCCGGCCCAGCCGAATCGCTCCGTCGACTCGGAACCGGGCCTCGCCTACGACATCAATCCTCTCAGCCCTCACGTCGGACGTCTCTACCTCGTGTATACCGAGGAAGTGGGCGACGAAAGCAATGACATGGATGTAATGGTGCGCTTCTCCGACAACAACGGCGGGTCCTGGAGCGCGGCCCAACGCGTGAACGACGACGCCACCACGCGGAGTCAGTTCCTGCCGAAAATCGCCAGCAACCGGCTCTCCGGCAACGTCGGCGTCTGCTGGCATGACGCGCGGAGCTCGGCGGGCAACACGGCCATGCAGGTGTACTGCACGCTGGCTACGCCAGCCGGGGCCACGCCCGCGTTTTTCGCGAACGCCCCGATCAGCGGCGGCGCGTCAACGTCGGCCGGCTCGGGCATGGACTTCGGCGACTACTCCGGCCTGGCGTATCACCAGGGCATTCTCCATCCGGCCTGGGGCGATACGTCCAACAGCACGGGGAACAACCCGAACCTCACCGGGAACTTCGACGCGTACACCGATCGGGTCTGGGGCGGTCCCGCCGCGAACGAGGGCGATCCGCATCTGAAGACCGTCGACGGTGTGCACTACGACTTCCAGAGCTCGGGCGAATTCGTGGTGCTGCGCGATTACGGCGGTACCGAAATCCAGACCCGGCAAGTTCCGGTGCCGAGTGCAGGCACGCCCACCGATCCGTACGATGGTCTGTCGCCATGCGTCAGCGTCAACGGCGCATTCGCCGCGCGCGTGGGACGCAGGCGCGTGACGTATGAGCCCGACCTGAGCGGCCAGCCGAATCCCGACGGTCTGCAACTCCGCATCGACGGCGTTCTGACCAACCTTCCCGTCGGCGGCATCGACCTCGGCGGCGGCGGACGCGTCGATCCGGCCGGTGGCGGCGGCTCGATCACGGTCGACTTTCCCGACGGAACACGTCTGTTGGCGGTGTCGGCGTTCTGGACGTCGCAGAGCGTCTGGTACATGAACGTCGATGTGTTCGACGCGTCCGCAATGTTGGGCATCAACGGAGCGATCGCGGCAAACAGTTGGCTGCCGGCGCTGCCGAACGGCTCGTCGATCGGAGCGATGCCCTCGTCGCTGCACGATCGTTACGTGGTTCTGTACGAGAAATTCGCCGACGCGTGGCGCGTGAACGACACGAATACTCTGTTCGATTATGCGCCGGGCACGTCGACCAAGGACTTCACGGTTGCCGGCTGGCCTCTGGAAAAACCGCCGTGCGACATTCGAGGAAAGCCGCCCGTGACGCCGCTCGACGAACAAGCCGCGCGCGAAGCCTGTCGCGCCGTCGAAGACAAGAATCGGATGCGCAACTGCGTCTTCGACGTCATGGCCACGGGCGAAAAGGGGTTCGCGGAAACATACGGCCGCACGCAGAGGATCATCGACCGCGCGACTGCGACGACGTTCACCGACAACGGCGCCGGCGGCTTCACCGTTTCCGTCGCGCCGAGGTACACCGATCGAAGGAAATCCAACCCGGCCGGCACCGTGTACTTCACCATCGACGGCCGCAAAGTCGAGAAGCCGGTCAGGACCGCGAACGGAACCGCCGTCTTGCGCGCACCCGACCTCCCACCCGGCGAGCACCTCGTCACCGCCCGCTTCGTCCCCGCCGACACAACGCAGTTCGAATCGAGCACCGTCGAGACCACGGTGGTGGTGCGGCCGAGGATGAAAAAACACTAGCCTAATGAACGGCCGCGCTTTCGCGCGGCCGTCAGGCCACGGACTCCACTATGGCATCCCCGGCCATGGATGTCAGGCTGACGCCGAACAGCACGGCACGGCTCACGAGCGTGTTCTCCACCGTCCACGCCACCGTCCGCACGGTGTTCGCGAGCAGCGCCGATTCCTCGGTGCTCGCGGGCAACGTGGTCATCGGCACCGGCCGGGTATCGAGAAGCTCGACGTCAGCCATGTTCCACTTCGAGACTCTCAGGTAGCGGAACTCCGCCGCGGCCTGGCCCAGGCCGGCGAGAGCACCGAAGATCACGCCGGACACGGCCGCGCGTCCGAGGCCGTCGTCCAGTCGCACGTCCTCCTTGCCGATGATCTCCTTGTCGATCACGTTGGACATGAATTGATTGAACATGTCGGCGAGCAAGGTCACGGTCGAGCCGAAAGCCACATAGAGTCCGGCGCGGGCGCCCGTGACGGCGATCTTCACGCCGAGCTCGGACACCGTTGCCAGTCTTGCGGTGAGATTGACCGTTGCCGATTCGACGACGCTGCCGAATGCGGTCGCCGCCCCTGCGGTGACGCCGCCAATGACCGCGCCGACCAGAGTGCTGACGACGAATCCACCCCAGAAACGTCCGCCGCTCACGTCTGTATGCGTGGCCGAATAGACGACAGCGTTCAGACCGGCCCCCGCGGAGATACCGACGGCGACGGCCAGGACCGGGGTCGCGGTTCCGGCGGTAGCCACGATCGCGATGGCGACGGCGATGAATAACAGCCCGATCAGAATTCCGCCGACGACGTCGCCGACCGAGTTGCCGGAGGGATCGACGTTATTGATCGGATTATTGAGCTCGAACGCGAAACGGTTCATGGCGTCGAAGCGGAACAGATCGTCCGAGCCCGTGCGCGAGTCGGGCGTGAGGAAGCGGCCCGTGAATGCGTCGTAGAAGCGCGCGCCGAAGTAATAGAGGCCGAGATCCGCGTCCCACTCGCGCTGTTCGTATTTCGGCCGGAAGTCTTCCGTCCCCGACACGACGAGCGGCCGGCCGTAGCCGTCGTAGGCGATCTCCGTGACCACCGTGCCGCCGCTCCCGAATGCGTGGGTCATGCTTCCTTTGAAATCGCGGCGGAAGTAGAGGATGGTCTTCGTCGAGCCGTCCTGGACGATGGACGCGGCGGTGCCGTGCTCGTCGAGCAGATACTTCGTCACGGACCCATTGCCGCCGGTGCGCGTGACGAGATAGGCCGCGCTGATGTACAGCGTGACGTTGCCGGCGGCATCCGTCTCCCGCAGCAGCCGGGCCAGGTAATTCGAGACGTTCTCGCGGATCGTGTCGCCGTTCGCATTGCGCACGCGCCGCAGGAATCCGAGGCCGTCGTAGTCGAACGTGACGGTCGTGCCGTGGATCGTGCGCGACCTGGTCCGGCCGCACGCGTCGGGAGTGGCCACGTAAACGGATTGCCCGCCGGCAGTACCGCTCACCGGATAGTGCGCCTGGTACGTGAAGCTCACGCCGTCCTTGCTCTGCAGATTGCCGGACGCGTCGTAGCCGTAAGAGCCGGAGTCGAATCCGAGAACGTTCGCGGTCGCGAGCCGGCGGTCCAGGTACGTGAAGGACTGCGTCTTCGACGGATCGAGGATGTCGTTCTGGGAGAGCATCTGTCCCAGCAGGTCGTACGAGTAGTCGTAATGAAGAAGCGTTCCCGCGGGCCCGCGCACGCTTTCGTCGAACACCTGACCGAGGGGGTTGAACGTGAGATCGGAGACCACGCCGTTCCCGTCCTGCAGCCGTCCCGGTTTCTGCCACGCGCTGTACTGCTCGAGCGGATACGCGGTTGTCGCGCCGTCGAGCGACTGCGAAACGAGCTGCCCGAAGGAGTACGCGCGGGTGAGAACGGTCGCGTCGGGGAACGTCTGCTGGACGACGCGGTTCTGCGGGTCGAACACCGAGGTCGTGACGAATGGCGATGCTTCCCCGTCGACGGTGACCGTGGACGTTGTGATGTTCCCGTAAGGATCGTAGGCGAAATCGTATTGCGACTCGACGGAACCGTCGTCGCGCCGGGCGACGACGCGGGCCAGAAGGTTCTTTCCGTTCTGCGCGATGTCGTACGTGTAGACGAACGTGCGGCCGTCGCCCGTGGCCTTGCTGGTCATCCGGCCGAGGTTGTCGTAGCCGTAGGTCGTGTTCTCGCCGGCGGCGTCCGTGGTCACCTGCAGCCATCCCGTCACCGCGTCGTAGACGTACGTCATGGCCTTGATTGTGTCGTCGCCGGTGGTGTTCTGATCCGGATTGTCGACGGTCAGCCGGCGGTCGAGAGAGTCGAAGGTCATGGTGTTCGAGACGCCGCCCGGACTCGTACTCGTCGGGGGATCGGTGGCCTGCAGCAGCCGCGCGACGCCGTCATACCGGAACGTGGACGTCGCGTTCGCGCCGCCCGGATCGAGCGTGGTCGAACGGACTTTGTCGACTCCGTTGTAAAGGTGATGCTCGAAGAGCTGCGTGTACGGCGACGATGATCCCGCGGCGGAGACCTGCATCACTTTTCCGCCCCTGCCGTACGTCCACGTCGTGACGGTCGTCTCGTTTCCGTGGGGACCGGCCGGAGCGTTCTGCACGATCGGCCGTCCGAGCACGTCGTAGGACATCGTGGCCGCATGCGGCGCCGCGGTAACGATGGAGGTGGGCGAGAAGAACGGCAGGCTCTTCATCGCGACCTTGTCCCCCGCGCCGTAGTTCGTCAGCACGATCGCATTCCCGGCGCTCTGTCCGGTCTGGCGCACGGTCTCGCGCTCGCGCGAGCGGCCGTCGACATAGCGCTGATTCCAGATGAAGTCACGGCTCGAATCCGTCGGGAACGACTGCAGCACCGCCGCCTGGCTGTAAAGGCCTCCCTGGCCGTCGTCGAGAAACGAGTCCAGCTCGACGGTGACGACGGCGGCCTGCTGGAACGTCTGACGCAGCTCCGGCGATCCGGTCACGAGAGGCGTGGCGAGGTTCGTGTCCGCGGCGATCCCGGCTCGCGGCAACGGCCCCTGGCGGGCGATGACGCGGCCGAAGCCGTCCAGCGCGGCGATGGTCACGGATCCGTTCGGATCGCAGTTCGCGACCTGGATGGCGAAGCGCGGATCGTAGCCGTACGTCGAGACCAGTACCGTCCCCTGCGCGTCCTTCGGAGAGGTGGAGCGCATGCGGAAGGCGTGATAGACCGGATCGTAGTCATACGTCGTCACGAGGTTTCCGGGCGTCGTTTCGGAGCGGCAGTTGCCATACTCGTCGTACTCGTACGACGTGGTCAGAAAGACGTCGTTGCCGCTGTCCCACGCGGAACGCGTCTTCACGTCGAACGTGTCGTCGGTCCAGGTCTGCGTCTCGAGGTGATAGTCGCCGGGAAAGAACTTCGTGATGTCGGGATCGTCCGCATTCGCCGAGACTTTGGAGGCGATCAGAAACCCGAGCGCCCACGCATCGGCATCGTTCCGGTACCGCCTGTACTTGTACACGACCTCGGCCGGCTCGAGCGGCTTCCGGGTACCGGGATCCACGTAGCCGAGATAGACGTTCAGAGTCTCGTTGCCATAGTCGTCGTAGGCGAACGTCTGGGCGATCGCGTAATCGAACGTGCCGTAGTCGTACTGTTCGTACCGGCTCGATTGCTTCAGCACATCGACGATGGGCGTCTGCGGATCACCGGCGCCGCGCGCGCGGACGACCTGTTCGTATTCCGAGGTGGTCACGGCCAGGAGGAGATCGGTCGCGCTGTTAGGGACGCGCGGATCGGTCGCGTATCTGCCGTCCGCCTGCAGACGAGTGGCCGCGGACGTCCCCGTGAACGGAAAATCCTGATTGAACGTCTGCACGGTGCGCTGGCCGGTCTCCTGCGACAGGCTGGCCACGGTGTTGAATCCCTGCCAGCCGCGTCCGAGCAGATTCAATTGCGCCCCGGCGTAGGACATCAGCATCGTCGTGCCGTAGGCGAAGCGGTTCAGGGCGGGATCGTTCAGAAGCGTGTATCGCGAAACCACGTAGGTCGCGCGCCCCAGCACGGCCTGCACGGGAAACTGGGCCGGGGTCATGGGATTGGCGAAACGACGCCCTTGCCCGGCGGGAAACGACCCGACCGTTCCCGGACCATAGACGTTTCCGTCGGAGAGCGGAGCGTATTGCAGGGCGACGACGCCTCCGAGCTGGTTGGTGATCGTCGACGCGAGATCGGGATAAGGGCCCGCGGACGTATACGGGACGAGCGCGATCTGATCGTTCTGATCGAAGGAGACTCGTACCAGGTCGGCTTTCCCGTCGCCGTTGACGTCGGAGGGAAAGAAACTGGCGTTCTCGATCGCGCTGCCGGCAACGCCTGCATCGAACGGCGGGAGGGCCGTGTACTGGCCCGACTGCGAGGCGCGGTAGACCGTGAACTGGAGCCGGTTGTCGCCGGAGATCCACTTGCCGACGATGGCCGTCAGCCCGTGGCCGTCGACATCCATCGGATAGAACGCGCTGCCGCTCAGCGACTGATTCGGAAACGCGGATTCGGGTCCGGTCACGAATCCGCCGGCGCCGTTGCAGAGAAACGTCGTCAGATGGAGCGTGGTCGTGCCGGGACCAGGCTCCTGCCAGATCTCGAGCAGATCCTGCACGCCGTCGCCGTTGACGTCGACCGGCTGGAAGCCGATGACGTTCGCGAGACTGAACGTGCCGAGATCCGACTCCAGTTGTGTGCTGAACGACGTATCGTCGATGCCTTTGCTGACCGAAACGTAGGACGTGGCAATGATGTGCTGGTCCGTCTGGCGCTGCCAGACGCGCACGATGTCGATCATCCCGTCGCCGTTCAGATCCATCCCCCACGTGGCCAGGAGATTGGTCGGGCGGGCGGGATCGCCGGTCGTCGTCACGATGCCCTGCGTGAACATCTGACCCGGCCCGTCGCCGAATTTCGACAGATAGCTGCGGAAACGAAGCAGGGACCCCAGATTGGGATTGAAGTAGGCGTAGGACTCGACGATGTCCGTGCGGCCGTCGCCGTTCGCATCGATCGCCAGAAACTGAATGTGATTGGTGTCCCACACATCGCCGGTGTGAAACGTCCCGCCGTTGGTGAATCCGCCGCTGCCGTCGGAGAGGAAGACCTCGAAACAGAGCTCGTTGTCGCGGGGATTCTGATAGGCGACCACGAGATCGGTCATCCCGTCGCCGTCGACGTCGACGGGGAGGATCTCGTTCGTGGCCGGGAATGCGTCGAGGCTGGTGTCGCCGGCGCGCACGAACGTCGTGCCGCCGGCGCCCACCGTGGCGATGTAGGACGTCGCATGCAGAGTGTTGTCGCGGACGTCGGTCCACAACTGAACGAAATCCGTCCGGCCCGAACCGGTCAGGTCCATCGGGCGGAGATCGGGCTGGCCGGGATGCTGGTCGAGGACCGACGCCGGATTGATGTCGAAGCCCGGCTGCGCCACGTCCTGCCAGACGACGGTCGCCGGCGGCAATTGCAGGCTGCCGTCCGATTGCGCTCCCGACTCGGTGATCACCGTGATCCGGCTCAGTCCCGTGGCGTTGCTCTGGTCATAGCCGATCGTGTAGGTGCGAATGACCTCGCCGCCGGACAAGGAAATGGTGATCGACCGCAGCCGGTACGCCATCGTGACCGGATACCCGCCGACGTGATCGAGGATGACGTCCGGCCGCTGTTCCCAGCCGAATTGCACGAGATATTGCGGCTCGAGACCGTTCCGTTTGGTGTAGCGGATCGCGGAGATGTAATACGCGCCGGAATTCGCGCCGCCGCCGGGATCGGGGGTGTAATCGAATTCGATGCGGTTGCCGTTGCGGTCGGTCTTCGCATTGAGCGCCCATACGCGAACGAGACTCGTTCCCGTCGCGAGAATGCGGCTGGACTGGGTTTTGCCGTATTCGAGGGTCTGGCCGTCTTTGGTCCTGACGGTGAAGCCGTCGCTGGGCGTCGCACCCGCGAGCACGCGCTGCCAGGTCTGAATCTCCGTGTAATAGAGCGTCCCGCCCGCGCCGTACTCGCCCTGAACATGGATCAGACGCTGGCCGTCGATCGTGAAACGATCGTCCGGCCCGTAGGTGATCGCGCCATTGAAACCGTCCACGGCATACGTGGCTTTCGTGCGGGTGATCACGGAGAGGCCGGCGAGGTTCCATCCGACGCCGAGGAGACCGTTGGGGGAGCGATGGCTGTAGAGGAGACTCAGTTTCGGCTGATAAGAGCCGATGCTCTGCGGCAGCCGCAGCGGGATTCCGTAGGTCGCCTGTCCGTTGCCGTCGACGTCGAACGTTCCCTGATCGAGACTCGCGGCCGAGTTCCGAGAAGCCATCACTGCCTCCGAAGAATGCATGCGTGCAGCGCCGGCGCCGCCGCCGGCGCTGCATTTCGTTGTTGGACGGGGCTGGACCGATTCGGTCAGATGGTCTGCTTGATCTTGTAGGCCGTGCCGCTGTAGGGGTTGTAATTGCCCTGCGCGACGAAGGCATTGGGAACGCCGATGATCTTGTACAACGCGACGTCCTTGTCCGCGCTGGAGTGGTGATCGTTCCAGATCAGGTTTCCCGCATCCGAGATCTCGACGAGATCGCGGCGGAGACATGCGTAATTGGAGATGTCCGGCTCATTGCGGCCGGTCTGACCGACAAATCCGATCGAGACATAGCCGTCGGGCGCCTTGGGGTACCAGATCGATCCGTCGTACTTGCTTCCCGAGCCCTTGTCGGTCCACATCCGCGAGTAGCCGACCGGCCCCTTGATGAGGGGAAAGTCCGGGTCGTCGTTGATGGCCTTGACGATGAATGCCGTCCCGCTCGGATTGCTGTAGTTGCCCTGTGCGTAATCGCCGATGATGAAGAAGCTGCTGTCGGTCGGGCCCGGCCGCCAGATGGTGACGTCCAGGTAGGCGCCGCTGCCCTTGTCACTCCAGATCCAGTTGTAGTTGCTGGTCGTGCTGATGATCAGCGTGGGCTGGCCGGAGGTGGTCAGACGGACTACGTGAAGGGGAGTTCCCGGATCGGGTTTGGTTCGTCTCTTCACGGATGGTTTCCTGACCGAGGGTTTCTTCACGGCTGGTTTCTTCACGAGAACATTCCTTTCTAATCCGCGCGCGGCGCGGCAATGCATCACGAACGTTGGCTTCAGCCCGGGTCCGCGCAACGCGGCCATGACCGGAAGAAACCACTGAGTTGGAGGGCGAATCGGATCTGGACGAACAGTATTGGGTCGGGTTTCCTTTTGTCAATCGGGATGGATTGATTTCCGCGGCCGCGGCAAGACACCCCTCCTCGCCCCTTTTTGTGGCCCCCCGAGTGGGTCACCCAATGCATCGGTGTTCAAGTTGTGACCCCTGGGTTCCCTCCTCCGCGGGTCAACAAAGCGGCCAAACACACCCAAACTACACGCTTTTCCCACGGCACAGGTCTTGATGTAGCTCAGCCGTTTTTCCGCCCAAAATCGAAACGTTTCAAGGAAGGGAACATCAGTGAAGAAATCCTTAGCCCTCCTAGCAGTCGTTTTTTTCTTTGCCACGACCGTGGCGAATGCCGCGCAGCCTCCGGAGAACGGGAAGAAGTTCCCCTCCCTCGACGATCAGCTCAAGGCCGCCCACGCCAAGAAGGGCAGCGCCCTGGAGAAGCTGATCAAGGACAACCAGGACTTCACGAAGCTCAAAGAGAAGGACAAGGACGACTCGATCGTTCCGCCCTGGCTGAAGGTCTACTGGCGCAAGGGACATCCCGAAGCCAACTACGACAACGATAACGACGCGACGGGCGGCTACCCGCACGTCCTGAAAGAAGTCCTGGAGTGGATGATCACCCACCAGGACCTCAAGCCGGGGAACTCCGACGCGAGCATCGGTCCGGGCGTCGAGTTCGGCGATCGCGACGAGGACGCCGGCCCGGGTTCGCGCGCGATAGGGCGCCTCGCCGAGGATGCTGCCACTCCGGGAACGAACGTCCGCACGTCGGGCACGCAGACCGCCTCCCGCAGCGAGTCGGACATCCGCATCAACTACTGGGACCCGACCAAGATCATCGCCGCCTCGAACAACATCGGCGGCTCCGGCATGCAGGGCATGTACTACTCCACCGACGGCGGCGTGACGTGGGGCCAGACCACGCTCTCCCTCGCCAGCGGCGACTCGTTCCACTCCGACCCGACGGTCGACTGGAGCTCGGACGGCACGGCGTGGTC
>Ga0105242_10001468_pt1 | contig 18551 bp, 16 predicted proteins | sample KBSM24metaG_FD_81521 | JGI IMG/M metagenome (GOLD analysis project Ga0105242, IMG submission 81521) | Miscanthus rhizosphere microbial communities from Kellogg Biological Station, Michigan, USA - KBS M2-4 metaG | ecosystem: Host-associated > Plants > Roots > Rhizosphere > Soil | place... | reverse complement strand
GTGCCGCAGCTGGCGAGAACGGCGGGACCGCGTTCCAGGGCATGCAAGGCGATCAGGCCGAGGAAGCGGTCGACGCCAAGGCGTTCGGGCTGCGGGTACGCGATGCGCACGCCGCACACACTCGCCGCGCTGGAGACGAATTGCGGCGCGCGGGCGAAGCGCTGCGCGAGACTCTGCGTCAGGCGCTGCTCGATGGCCTTGTTGGCCACGGATGCGACAAGAATGGCTGAGACGTCCGCCACTTGAGCCCACAATGCTGCAAAATCCACATTGTGCGCGGGATCGGAGTCCATCAGCGCAGCCTGCATCGCGGCCGCGTGTGTCGCCGAACCCAGGTCGCGCAGCGCGACGCCGTCCCAGAGCGCGCACTTCAGGCGCGTGTTGCCGACATCGATCAGCAGCTTCATCGCACGCGCACCGAAACCTCGGCGCTGTCGTAGCTGCGCACCCTGCCGTCATGCCGGACGCGCAACGCACCGCGTTCGTCGACACCGGCGCCGGTACCATCGATGGTTCCGTTTGCGTCGTGCACGCGCAAAGGCTGGCCACTCAAAAGGTCGTGCCGCGCGTATTCGCCGGCAAATGCCGCGAATCCCTGCGCGCCGAAGCAGTCGAGCGTTTCGATCAGGCGTGCCAGCAGGCGGCCGGCCAGGCGGTTGCGCGACGGCGGTTCCGCACCGGTCAAGGCGGCGATGTCGATCGATGGCTGATCGATCGTTGCGGCGACCTCGGCCGGCAGGCGCAGATTGATGCCGATGCCGATGACGGCATGGCAAGGGCCGAGGAATTCGCCGCCGAGTTCGATCAGCACGCCGGCAAGCTTGCGTCCGCGCGCGAGCACGTCGTTCGGCCATTTCAGGCCGGCGCCTTCGACGCCGCAATCGGCCAGCGCGGCGATCACCGCCGTGCCGACGGCCAGACTCAGGCCGGTCAGCGCGCCCATGCCGTGATCGAAACGCTTGAGCAGCGAGAAGTACAGGTTTCCGCCGAGCGGCGAACGCCAGTCGCGGCCGCGGCGCCCGCGTCCGGCGGACTGCGTCTCGGCGCAGCAGACGAGCAGATCGCCTCCGGCAAGCGCGGCACGCCGCATCAGTTCGCTGCTGGTCGAGTCGAGCTGCCAGTGCACGGCGACGTCGCCGATGCGCAGGCGTTGCCCGGGCTCGAGTTCGGCCATCATGCGCGCATCGTCGAGCCATTCGATCGGCCAGCTCAGGCGATAGCCGCGGCCGGCCGCGGCCTCGATCGGCGCGCCGGACGCGCGCAGCGCTTCGACCTGCTTCCAGATCGCGGCGCGGGTGACGCCGAGCCGCGCGGCCAGCGCGCTGCCGGAAACCGCCGCCTCGGCGGAGAGCTGGTCGAGCAGGACGCGCGGGTTCATGCGACAGAGGCTTGCTTCATGCACTCATGGTAGACGATCGCCTGCAGCCTGTTGCAGCGATTGCGTGTCCGCTTGCCGCTGCTGACTCGTATTGTGCGCAGTAGTGTCCGCAGTGTCCGCAGGCGGACAGTCGGCCGGCATTCGCGTGACTCAAGTGATTGATCCCAAAGAGCAAGAAGACGTGGCACGATTGCTGCTCCATAGGCCATTAGTCACTGGTCCGTATGGATCGGGACATGCGATCATCGGGTGTGGAATGAGCTGCACGCGCCACGCCCCACCGGAGGTAGTCATGCTCAGGATCCAAGCCATCGTCTCAGGCGCACTGTTGTTTGCGCTCGGCTGTTCGGCCGCTTGTGCGGGAGACTTCTTGCCGCGTGCTTCCGGCGGGGTCACGGTTGCGGCGGCTGACCCGGGTGCACGTTCCGGGTGTCCCGAGGCAACCTCGGCGGCGATGAGCGAGTCCGATTCAACTGCGACCGCGCGCAGCAGCACGACTTCCTCTTCATCAAGCTCGACTTCAGTACGCCGCGCGACGCGTGTCGGCACCGACGAGGTTGCGGTGGACACTCACAGCGCAACGCCGTCGAGCACGAGCGACGAAGAAAAGAGCGGCGGCGCACCGGCGGCACCGCACAAGGTCCGCTCCTCGTTGCGCTGGCAGTCGCTGCTGCCGGGCGTGATGAAGTAAGTCCAGGCTCGCCATCGATTTCGCGCAGGCGCCCGTTCACGTTGCGCAATCAGCTGCCGCATCCACCATCGCTCTGCGTTTCGGCACGCTTCCATTGGGCTCGCCGTCGGTGAGACCTCGCCAAACCGGACTGCTTCTCCGTCGGCTCGGCGCTGTCGAGGTTACGTAGCGAACCGATGACGCCTTCGCGCCAGGTTGCGTCGTTGGCGGAAATGTTGAATTCTTGCGAGCATGAATTCACCGGTCCAGGGCGAGGAGCCCAATCGGCGGCTCCTGCCGCGCGTTCCGCGCGGGGTCTGGCTATGCGTGCTGGCCGTGTGTTTGCTTGCGCAGCAGGCGATGCTTTGGTGGCTGTATTATCAAGGCGGCGCCAAGCAACTCGTCGGCGACGAAGTGCGCTACTGGAATACGGCGCACGACATTCTTGCCGGCGGCCCGTGGCACCCGAGCGACGTCTGGCCTCCGGCGCAGCCACTTTTCATCGCATCCGTGCTGACACTCGGCGGCGATTCCGTGCTCGCTGTCCAGATCGTGCAGATGCTGCTGTTCTTCGGCTGCGCGCTGCTGGTCCGGGATTTGTGGAAACGCATCAGCGGTAATTCAGTGGCGGCCACGATCGCGGCCGCCTTGTTCGTGCTCGCGCCGAGCAACGCGGCATACGCGCACTACCTGTGGCCGGAAGTGACGCATTTGTTCCTGCTGCTGGTGGCGCTCGACCTGTTGCTGGCGCGGGCCGTCGGAAACATTTCTGCTGTCGCTGCCGGTGTCTCCATCGGCTTGGCGCTCTCGTTCAAGAGCTTGCTGACGGGATACTGGCCCTTGCTGCTTCTGTGCTTCGTCCGTCGGTGGCGGCCGATACAAGTGAACTGGCGCCCGGCTGCGCTGTTCGCTGTCGCACTCGCGCTGACGACCGCGCCGGCCGTCATGGCTGGCCACCGCAACACCGGCCATTGGGCGATTGCCGACAGTTCGGTCATCAATCTGCTGCTCGGACTGGGCGTTCCCCAACGCAACGACTACATCTCGCTCGGAGAGTGGCACCCATGGGAGGACTACATGAGCAACGGCAGGACGCCCGATGAGCGCAACGCATGGGCGTGGCGACAGGTCGATGAAAAATTGCAGTCGGAAGGGGTGGCGACGGTGCTCTGGCAGCAGCTAAGCAAACAGTACTTCCGTCTGTTCGAAAGCAAGACACTTCTATTGACGCAGCTTCCGGGTCCGGCGTGCGCCGGTTATCTCGGCGCTTATCGAGAGACTCCGCGCTGGGCAGCGCTTGTCGTGCGCTGGAGTTCGCATCTGTTTCACGCGCTGATCCTGGCCGGATTCGCTTTTGGCGTGTGCATGCAGCGCAACTGGCGGCGGGTCGGATTGTGGTTGCTGCTTGCGCTCGTCGGCTATCAGCTTGCCCTTTACCTCGGTCTGCTCGCAATCTCGCGCTACGTGCTGCCGATCACTGCGGTGTTCTGCGGATTTGCCGCAGACGCACTGGCGCTGGCGTACACCACACACCCCAACACAACCACGTCGCGCACGCGCCTTCTCGCCGGCGCGCTGCTTGCGTCGTTGCTGCTGATGTTTGCGTTTGCCGGGCCGTGGATAGATGGTTACTGCCGCACATAGTGCTTCGGCAATGGCGGATTCGCGGCGTGATGGCGAAGAGGCTGTGCTAGTCTCAGTCGGAGCACTGCCTGCGACCTCCAGCCGTCCATGCCCAATCCCGAGCAAAAGAATGTCGTCGAGGTCGAGGCGATCTTCGGGCGCATCGAGGCGTTCGCCGATGACCTCATCACCAGCCAGATCATGGCCTTTGGCGCGCATACGCGCCCCGAGGTCGCGTTTCTATCGAGCATGGTCGATGCCGGGGATGATGTCATCGATCTTGGCGGACATATCGGTTCGTTCGCCATACCGTTGGCGGCAAGGATCGGTCCGCGAGGGCGCATCGTCATAGTCGAGGGATTGCCGGAAACGTTCACCGTGCTCGAAAGAAACATGCGCCGCATTGCGCCTGCGGCGGCGGTGACGACGGTCAATGCGCTGATCGCGTTGCCGGACCGCCGCTACATCGCGCGCACGCCGGACGGAAACACCGGTGCAACCTATTTCCTGCCTGAGACAAACGACGGTCCTGTGCAGGTACCCGTCATGTCGCTGGATGCGCTGTGTCAAACGCATTTCTTCCCGCGCGTCCTCAAGATCGATCTGGAAGGCTTCGAGGAAATCGTATTGCGGGACGCACCGGAGCTGCTCTCACGGCTGCCGATCATCTATGCCGAAGTGGCCGACCAGCTAATGCGTCGCAACGGTTCAACAGTGGAACGACTGGATAGTCTGCTGCGCGCGTGCGGCTACCGCTTTTTCAGGAACATCGGCGACCGCAATGCGGCGCACGACAACTTCGCGGTCGAGGAATTGCCGGCGCTTTCCGCGGGTGGCGATTTCTTCGACGTTCTTGCGGTGCATCGAAGCGACGAGCGTTTGTCGCGACTGCTGGTGCTTTCGAAGCGCTGAACGCCGCGATGCCTTGTACCTCACGCATGCCGCGCGATGCGGATCAACCCGCAGGCTTGAAGAATTTGGAAAACTCGTCGATCCAGGACAGCCGGAACGCCTCGCGGCTGTAGGACCGGGAGGCTTCGCGCCCCTGCTGCGCCAGGGCGGCGCTGCGTGAAGGATTGTCGACCGCATCGATAAGCAATTCCGCTACGCGCTCGATTTGCGGATACGGAACCACCAGGCAGTTATCGCCGGGTCGCATGTAATGGCGGCCACCAAAACCATCGTAGCCGACGACGAGCGTGCCCATCGCCATCGCTTCGAGCGGGACGAGGCCAAATCCTTCGGCAGCCGACAAGGTCAGCAAGTACCTGACGCTGGCCAAGCGTGCCATGAAATCATGCTGCGGCAGCGCGCTCGCACCCAGCGGTTCGGCCAGCGTGATGTGTGGCGCGCGCTCCTGGAGAATCCGGCGCAGATGCCGGTAAGACTCTTCCCAGATCTCGGGAATGCCCTTGCGATAGGGCATGACCACGGTTTCCGGCCGCTCGGCCCACGGGCGCGGCGGCGGCAGATTCCCGAAATCGACGAATGGAGGGATGATCCGCGTGTCAAGGTCGTAGACCGTGCGCAGAAAGTTGCTGACGAACTCGCTGACCGAGACGTAGTGATCGAGCCTTCTGTCGAGCAACGTATAGGTGCTGAATCCCTGCACATAGCTGATCTTGAGACCCGGCAGCCGCCAGCCGAACTGGTGGCTGGAGAAACTCGGGTTGACGATCAGCACGTCGTCGCGCGTGATCTCGCGCTCCATCTGCGCCAGCGCGACGATCGGCATGCGCAGGTCGTAGCGGTGGATGCCGTGATCAGGCGTCTCGTCGCCGACGCCGACTGCGATCGCCTCGAAGCCGAATTCCTCCTCGAGGATTCTGCCGAGATGGTACGCCATCAAGGTCCCGCCGTTCGGCAGGTAGGCGCCCACGACGTAGACGCGGCGACGGCTCATGGCGGGTGTGCTGGCGGAAGGGGCGAGGATGGTAGCACGCGTGGACTGTGGCTCCGTGCCTGCTGATGAACAGACTCACAAGGATATCCAGGCGCATTGCTTCGCTTTTTTTGTGACCTTTGTGGTTCACGCCATGTGCGACTGGTGCAGACCGCGGTTTGTCAAGCGGCGGCCGAACAATTATGCTTGCCATCCAGTCAAGTCACGGCCTGTGCGCCGCCTGCGCCCAAGGTCGCTTATCGCATGTCTCCAGTTCGCCTGATTACATGGATCGCTGTGGCGATCCCGGCACTTGTCGTGCCGATCGCCAGCCTTGCTTGCAGCGGCAGCGCCCATATCGAGCTGCGCGAGGCGGGCGTCTACGCGCTCGATCAGGCGGATATCGTTGCAGCGCAGCCCCACCTTGGCGACTGCCGCAGCGACGAACTGGCGCTGTCGTGGCGCGGTCATGAAGTGCCGCTGCGTGTGGTCGGGGATCGCGAGGGGAAGTTTGCGCCGGGCGCCCACATCGAGTGGGTCGGGGAAGCGCTGCATGGTCCGTCGAGCTGGTTCGATACGTATACCCTGGACAATGCCTACATCTTGTCTGCGGCGCCGGGGACGCACGCGCGTCTACGAGCCGCAACTGGCGGTGTCGGCAGTCCGGCACGTCTCGTGCGCCGCGCGCACTTCGAAGAGCAGAATGAACTGATCCGCCTGAACCGGCAGACGATGAAGCAGGGGGACGAACCGGACATCTGGGAATGGGCAAAGCTGACCCATGTCGACGCGAAACCGTTCACCGTCGATTTCGATCTTCCCGATCTCGCTGCAACCGATGCGGCTGGCACGACGGTCGACATGCTGCTCGATTTTCGCGGCATCTCCTACATCGTCCAATTCAAGGAAGGCGCCAAGCCCTTCGATCACGTGGTCGAGGTGCAAGTCAATGGCCGTCCGGCGACGGCTCTCAATTGGGATGGCCGGGCCGAGACGAGCAAGAAGATCGCACTGCCCCGCGCCGTACTGAAGCCGCGCGGCAACGTGCTGAGTCTGCGCATTCCCGAGCGGGTCCGGCCCGATGGCACGGGCGAAGCGATCATCGATCAGGTGATGTTCAACTGGCTGGAGGTCGCCTATCCGATCAGCGGCGACCTCACGGCAAGCGTCGCACCGCTGCAGATCGCCACGGGCGCCAAAGCACCGGCAAGCGTCGAGCTGAGTGCGGCGGCCGGCGCGGTCGTTTCATTGTATGCCGCCGACGGCAGCGTGCACGTCGCGACGGCCGGCGCGGACAAGCGTGTGCGTTTCGCTGACCTGGCAGCGGGCGTCGACCTCTATCCGATGATCGGCTCGGCGCCACGCAAACCGTCCGCCGTGCGCGCTGTCGCCGATGCCGACCTGCGCAATCCCGGCCGCGGCTACGATTACCTGATCGTCAGCCACGCGAGCCTGATCGACGCGGTGCGGCCGCTCGCGGAATTCCATCGCCGTAACGGCCTCAAGGTCGGCATAGTCGATGTCGCGCAGGTCTATGACACGTTCAACGATGGCATCGTGCACCCGTCGGCGATCCGCGACATGATCGCCTGGGGCCGCGAGCACTGGAGCGTGAAGCCGCGCTATGTGTTGCTGGTAGGCACGGCAAGCTTCGACATTCGCGAATCCGGCAAGCCGGTATCACTGCAGCCGGAGTCGTTCAATCGGCAGACCGGCGTGCCGTTCAGCAAGCGCTCGGACGTGGTCGAGGGCACGGGAACGCAGGCGGCGAATCGCAACCTGATTCCGACTTGGCAGTATCCGTCCGATGAAGGTCAGTCCGCGAGCGACAATCCATTCGTCGTCCCAGCCGGCAAGGACCACGAACCTGCGCTGGCAATCGGCCGCTTCCCGGTCGTCACTGCCGCGGAAGCCGAAGCAGTCGTTCGCAAGACCATCGACTACGCCTCGGCCACGAACGTCGGTGCGTGGCGGCATCGCGTGATGCTTATTGCCAACGAGTACCCGTCATTCCAGACCGCTTCCGACAAGCTTGCCGTGGGACTGGGCCAGAAAGGGTACACGTCCGAGAAGATTTACGGCAATCCGGCCGAGGCCGATAACGTCGCGCGCCAGGCCGAGATCAGCGAAGGCCTCAACAACGGTGAACTGCTCGTGCACTTCCTCGGCCACGGGGGACGTCTGATCTGGCGCACAGGACCGCCGGATTTCAAGAAGAACCATGACTTGTTCACCCTCGACGATGTCAGCAACTTGCGCAACGGCACGCATTTGCCAATGGTGCTGTCGATGACCTGCTTTTCCGCGCCCTTCGACAACCCGAATGAAGACTCGATCGGTGAACGCCTCCTGCGTGAACCCGATCGCGGTGCCGTAGCGGTCTTCGCTGCGTCGTGGACCAACGCGCCCAACCTGCAGTTTTCGAAAATGCTCGTGGACGAATTGATGCAGCCCGCACGCCCGATCGGCGATGCGATCCTGGCGGCGAAAAAACAAACCTCCGACCACACGATGGTGGAAATGTACAATCTGCTCGGCGATCCGGCACTGGTGCTCAAGCTGCCGCAGGATCGCGTGCAGATAGTTCGCAACCGGGATCGCTGGACCGATCGCATTGGCGTGCGCGTGCCTGAACCCGGATTCGGCGGCGCGGTGACGGTGGACTGGATCGACGAGAGTGGAGCGGTCGTGCGGTCTACCACCTATGAAGCACGCGACTCGCAATTCGAACTGGCGGTGCCACGGAATGCCGCCTCGGTCCGCATCTACGCCGCAAACTTCCGCACGGGGCGCGACGCCCTGGGGAGCCTTGACTTTCGTCCGCCGGCGCCTGCGGCGGCGAGCAGTTGGGAAAATCTGCGGCGACGCGGGACGAAGCCCGGGTCGGAGCAGCCACCTGTCAAGGCAACTCCTGCATCGACCAAGTCGACCCCCGCATCGACCAAATCGACCTCTGACGTGATCGGTCATTTCCCATTCGATGCGTCGCCGAACCCGCGCGCGACGCCACCCGCGGAGAAATCTCCGGGCGGCGAGAAGTAACGCGCTGGCGTGACGGTCGAGCCAAAGCGTGCCAAGTGCCCGCCACAGCAGCAATGCCAGTAAGCAAGCCCGGCAAAACGTATCCGACTTGAATGGCGCGTCAGCGCTCGATGACAAGGTCATCGACCAGTTGAAGAAGATGAGCGCGCATACTGCACGCCTCGACGCAATTCACCACCGCATCGGGCAACCACCCATCGACGAGCTGCGGGACGACGCAGCAAGCGTCGCTGCCTTCCGAGGACTCAGCCTCGAGCGGAGGGCGATAGCACCGGGATGCCGACGCTGCCCGCCAAGGCGGCCACGCGCACGGAGATTTCGCCGGGCGCCGAAGTGTAAACGCCTTCTATTGCGAGACTGACCAGCAGGCTGCGGATGCGCTCGTCACCGCCCGCCACTGCCTGACCGATATCGAGATCGCTGCCGTCGGGGGCGACCCAGCGCAGGCGTCCGTGCGGTGTTTGCGAAATGACGAATACTTCGCAATCCGAAAAGCCGGGCGACCGACTCGCGGCATTGACTGAATCGTTCGACGCGACGACCAGCAGGCGCCTGCGTGGCGGCGCCGCTGCGTAATGTCCATCGCTGTCGGCCCAGGTCCTGCGGATGCGGTAGTCGAGCACGCGCCGGTCAAAGCTGTGCAATGTCGCCGCGACATCCTCTTCGTAGCGCGGATAGCGTGCGCGCAGCACGGCCATGCCCTGGGCACCGAGCGCGTCGCGTCGCGCGTCGCCGAAACTCGCGCTGCGTTCATGCCGCACCAGCGCGTTGCCGGCGATGACGTTGCGGTAGCCGGCGGCGATCGCGCGCTGGCAGAAGTCGTTTTCCTCGCCGTAGCCCGAGGGGAACGCCTCGGCGTCCATTGCGCCGATGCGGTCGATGACCGCGCGCTTGATGTACAGGCAAAAGCCGTTGCCGGTCGGCAGTTCGGGAAAGCGCTGCCCGGCCTGCTGCAGAACGGCACGTTGCGCCGATGCCAAATCCCAACGTGAAGGAGTCGGGCAGTACTGCTCGAGCTCCGGGACGCTGAATGCGCCGGCGTTGTCGGAGACGGCAGTGACCGTGCCGATCGTGTCGTCGCCGTAGGCGGCCAGGCGCAGCGATTCGAGCCAGCGCGGTCCAACTTCGGTGTCGCTGTTGAGCAGCACGACGTCGGCGTTTCCCGCCGCAGCGATGCCGGTGTTGACGGCACGCGTGTAGCCGCGATTGTGTTCGTGGCGTTCGACCGACACGCCGCTGCGCTGCGCGTGCAGCGCGAGCAAGGGCGCGATCGCCGGCTCGTTGCTGCCGTCATCGACGAGGACCCAGCGCACCGGGCGCGGCGTCCAGCGCTCGAGCGCGTCGAGGCAGCGTTTCACGCTAGCGGCTGCGTCGTGGATCGGCACGACGATCGCAATCTCGGGCAGGTCGGTCCAGGAGCGTTGCGGCAGTTGCGGCGTTCCAGCGAGCGGTGCAAGAAAGCGAGCGGCCTGTGTCCACTGGTCGATGCCCGGCGTTGCGGCCGCGCCGAAGAGTACGCGCCAGGGTGGCGCCAACGGCGTTTGCTCCGCGCTGGACGCGATGCTGAATTCCAGCGTGTCGTTGCCGGTCGGCGAGTAATCGAAAGTGGCCGCTCCCGGCCATCCAATGCCTTCGTCGCACCCGGGCTGCTGCCCTGCGCAATCGGTTTGCCGGTCCTCGAAGCGCTGGAACACGACGCCATCGAGGCGCAGTTCGTAGGCGACGGGCTCTGGCGTTTCGAGGCGCCAGCGCAGGATGCGACCGTCCCAGCCAAGCCAGTGCGCGCGCGGCCCATGCGGTGCCTGCACCGTCGCCGGCGACGCCGCCACCGCGGCGCTTGCGCCACCGCCGCGGCGCCAGGGCCAGGGCCATTTCATGGCGATGCCGCGGCGGGCCCGGCCTGCAGTGCGGCGTGATACGCGGCGAGCACGTCGTCGACCTCGCCTTCGAGCATGCTGCGGCCGTGTTCGATCCACAGCGCGCGATCGCATATCTGCCGGATTTGCGCGTCGCCGTGCGAGACAAAGACGATGGTTTTGCCGCTGTTGATGCGCTCGCGCAGCGCCGCGCCGGATTTCTGCTGGAACTCGGCATCGCCGACGGCGAGCACTTCGTCGATCAGCAGCACGTCCGGGTCGACCTGGATCGCGACCGAAAATCCCAGGCGCATGAGCATGCCGGTCGAGTAGCTCGAAATCGGCTGGTCGAAGAAATCGCCGAGCTCGGAGAATTCCAGGATCGCCGGCAGGCAGCGCACGATTTCGCGCCGGCGCAGGCCGAGCATCAGTCCGGACAGGACCGCGTTGTCGCGCCCGGACAGGTGCGGCACGAAGCCGAGCGCCAGCGACAGCAGCTGGCACGAGACCGGCGCGCGCGTCAGGCGGCCGCGGTCCGGCGTGATGATGCCGGCGATCGTGCGCAAAAGTGTACTTTTACCCGAGCCGTTGCGGCCGACGACGCCGAGGCGTTCGCCGCGCTCGAGTGTCAGGCTCACGTCCTCGAGTGCCCAGAAGCGTGAGCTGCCGACGCGCAGCTGGGCGTTGAACGCGACACCGACGTTGTCGAGGCGGATGATCGGCTCGCTCATGTCGGCAGCTTCACGTAGCGCGGCGTCAGACGCTGGATCAGCCAGGCGCCGAACGCATAGAGCACCAGCGAGATCAGCGCGACGCGGCCGAGCCCGAACCAGTCCGGCCACTCGCCGCGCATCAGAATGCCGCGGCCGGCGGCGACGAGCTCAACGAGTGGGTTCAACTCGAACCAGCGCCTCAGTACCGGCGGCAGGCCGTCGAGCGCGAACACGATGCCGGACAGGAACATGACCACCTGCAGCACCTGCTCGATGATGAAGCGCAGGTCCGGAACCAGGGGCACGACAGCGGCGACGACGTAGGTGCAGGCGGCGACGAAGACGAGTTCGACCAGCAACACAGGCAGCAGCGCGAGGTAGGCGATGTTCGGCGGATAGCCCGTGCTCCACAGCACGATCAGCAGGATCGCCAGAATGCACAGAAACTTCACGGTGTCGGCGAGTATCTGCACACTCGGAAACACTTGCAGCGGCAGCTTGACCTGGCGGATGAGCGGCAGCTGCTGCCAGATCGAGTAGCCGCCATGGCTGATGCACGACTTGAACCATTGCCACAGCGTCAGGCCGATCAGCAGGAACGGAATGTAGTCGGGCCCGCCCAGTTTGAAGATGACGGCGAACACGAGGTAGTAGACGCCCATGTTCATCGCCGGTTCGACGATCCACCACAACAGTCCGAGATAGGAGCGTGCGCGTTCGGCGCGCAATTCGGCGTACGTCGAAAACAGCGTCAGTTCGATCAGGTGCAGGCGCATCGCGCGCTCACGCAAGGTGTGCGGAAATCTGCAGCAGCGAGCAAGCGACAGGCGCAGTGTCGCCGACTTGTCGACTCGACATTACGTGCGCGGGCACTCAATGGCTCTTGGCGTCGCCTGCATGCGCGCCGTCCGGGCTGCGCTTGGCCTCGGCCTTGAACACCGAAGTGAACTTCGTGCGCTCGCCGGTGGTGGTGATCTCCTCGACGTAGTACCAGTATTCCTTGCACGGGTCGATCGTGTCGTCGACGAACCCGTAATTGTGCGTTTCCGAGGTGGTACCGTTGCCGAGGATGGGCTTCTTCGTGATCTTCACGAATTTGCCGTTTTCGCTGTCGCCGCGATAGACGTCGTAGGCGAATGTGTCGGTTTCGCTGGCCGTGGTCCAGCGCGCGGTATTGGTCACGCGCTGGTCGGGCGGTACCTTGCTCTGGTCGCCGCAGGCGCCCGTGGCCGCGCCCGCTGCATGGGCGATGCCGGTGGCGAGCAGAGGCACAAGGATCGCGACCGCAATGCGTGACATGATCTACTCCGGGATACTGAGGGCCAACGCGAACGCGCGACGGGGCGCCACGATAGCCCGAGGCTGCCCCGCGCGCAATCCTGCAGCGTTCCGCCGTGTTTCAGCCTCATTGAGCGACGATATGCGCATGCGTTCGATTTTCCGTGCAGGCCTGCTGGCCGCGATGCAGGCTGTCGCGGGTCTTGCCTGGGCCGACGGCGCGGACTGGAGCGTGCGCGTCACGCCATACGATCAGCTCTATCCGGCGCTGGAAATGTCGCGTGCGCGGGCGGCGGGTGCGCCCGCGCGAAATACCCTGGGCGCGGGCAGCGGCCTTGTCGCCGTCAGCGTGCGTGCCCATCACGACGGCGAACGTGTGCGCGTCGACATCACGGCGCCGGGCCTGCAGGCGCCGGCTTCGCTCGAGGCGACCCTGGCGCGCGCCGGGCAGGATTATGAGCTGCGCCCGCCATTGCTCTGGGACGCAGTCACCTTGAATGCGCCGGACGCCGCGCCGCGTCGCACGCCGCTGCATTTCACCCTCGCTCGTGACGGTGCCGCCGCGGGCGCTCTCACACTCGTGGCCAGCCTGCGGCCGCTATCCGAAGCGTTGTACTTCGTGCGCGACGGCCGCGACTCGGTCGATCTGAGCTGGATCTTCGCCGCCTACGTCGACGAGGGCGATCCGGTCGTCTCGCGTGTGCTCGAGCTGGCGCTGCAAAATGGAATTGTGGACAATTTCGACGGCTATGGCGGCTCCGCCGGTGCGGTCTACCGTCAGGCGTGGGCCGTGTGGCAGGCGTTGGCGGCGCACGGCATCCGCTATTCGGCCACCGATCCGGGCATCGCGCGCGGTCCGCGCGTCTTCAGCCAACGCGTGCGCCTGCTCGAGCAGACCTGGGCCGACCGCTCGGCCAACTGCGTCGACGGCAGCGTGCTGATCGCCTCGGTACTGCAGCGCATCGGCTTGCGCAGCTTCCTCGTGCTCGTGCCGAGGCATGCGTTCGTCGGCTTCTACACGGACGCCGAGGCCACGCACGCGGCCTACCTGGAGACGACGCTGCTCGGTGCGCCGTCGCCGCAGATCGGCGAGTTGCCGGGCTTCGCCGACGCGTTCGACGGCGCCACGGCGCGGCGCCTGGATATCGCCGGATTTGCCGCGGCGCTCGAAGCCGGCCGGCGCCGCCAGGCGCGCTACGCCGCGCAGCTCGACAACCGACATCGCCCCGACTACGCCGTGATCGACATCGCCGAGGCACGCGCGTTCGGTGTCGCGCCCATCCGGGCGTCGCTGGGCACCGCGTCGGCAGGCGCCGTCAGCTCCCCTTGAAGCGCACGCAGAACTGGGCGCCACCGAGCGCTGCGGAACGCGACACCACCAGTTCGCCGCGATAGGCGCGGATCAGGTCTTCGACTATGGCCAGGCCGATGCCGTGGCCCTGCACGCGTTCATCGCCGCGCACGCCGCGTTGCAGCAGGTGCTCGACCTGGTCTTCGGGAATGCCGCTGCCGTCGTCCTCGACGGTGATCTCGACGCCCGGCCGGCGCAAGCCGGCCTGCGGCAGCGGCCGCGCGGACACGAGCACGCGCTGCTTCGCCCACTTGAACGCGTTCTCGATCAGGTTGCCGAGCAATTCGAGCAGGTCGCCGGTCTCGCCGAAGAACACGGCCTGCGGGTCGATCTCGAATTCGCAGGTGATCCGGCGCGCCGCGTATACTTTTTCCAGGCTGCCGACGACTTCCTCGGCCTGCGCCTCGATACGAATCGGCGCGACAAACGTCGTATGCCCGGACGTGGCCGCACGCGACAGCTGATAGGCGACGATCTGATCCATGCGCCCGACCTGTTCGAGCACGGTCCAGCGGAATTTTTCGCCCTCGACGCCGGATTCGAGCTGGCTGCGCATGACGGCCAGCGGAGTCTTCAGGCTGTGGGCGAGGTCGGACAGCGTGTTGCGATAGCGCGTGAGATGGTCGCGCTCGCTCTCGATGAATTCGTTGAGGTTGGTGGCCAGGCCCGACAGTTCGAGCGGATAGCGGGCGGACAGGCGGTCCTGATCGCCGCGTTCGACGCGCGCGAGGTCGCCGGCGATGCGGCGCAGCGGACGCAGGCTCCAGCGCAGCGTGGCCAGCAGCAGCGCCAGAAGCAGCATGCCGAGGCCGCCGAGGTAGACCAGCAGCGTGCGCCGGAACACGTCGAGCTGGGCGCCCAGGTTCGCCGTGTCCTCGGCGATGTGCATGGTCAGGTCGACCGAGCCGCGGTTGGCCGGGTCCCAGTCGCGCACGCCCATGCTGAAGACGTATACCTTGCCGGCCGGACTGTCGCGCAAGTCGAACTGCGCGGTGCCGGGCTCGAGCACGACAGAGAACGGCAGGTCGACGCCGAGCGCGGAGGGCGAGCGCCAGTTGTCCTGCCGGTTGCCGTCGACCTCGACCGGCGCGACGACGCCGGCATACAGGCCACTGCCGGGCCGGTCGAAACGCGGATCCGGATACACCTCCGGCGGCAGCCAGCGGCGCGCGCGCGAAACTTCGGAACTGGCGATAAGGCCGTAGGCGTAACTTTGCAGGCGGTCGTGCAACGCCGTGCGCAAGGTCTCGTAGATGGCCGCGTCGAGGGCGAAGCCGGTGAGGCCGAGGAACGCCGCCAGCGCGATGCCGGCGGCGAGCAGAGAACGGGCCTGCAGCGATAGCGGGCGTCGCGTGGCGGAGGTCATTGGCGCGGAAGTGTACGCGCCGCCAGCCCGTCCGGACTACTGATTGGCCGCGGCGGCCGTCTCCATCGGTGCGCCGGTCTCGTTGCGCGGGATCGCGAAACGATAGCCGCGCCCGCGCACGGTCTCGATCGGTTTGAGCGCATTGTCCGGATCGAGCTTGCGGCGCAGGCGGCCGATGAACACTTCGAGCACGTTCGAGTCGCGGTCGAAATCCTGCTGATAGATGTGCTCGGTCAGGTCGGCCTTCGACACCAGTTCGCCGGCGTGCAGCATCAGATACTCGAGCACCTTGTACTCGTAGCTCGTCAGATCCGCCGGCTGCCCGGAAACGTGCACCGTCTGTGCCGTCGTGTCGAGCACGATCGGGCCGCACTCGAGCATCGGCTTGGTCCAGCCGCTCGCGCGACGCACCAGCGCGTTGATGCGCGCCAGCAGCTCCTCGACATGAAACGGCTTGACCAGGTAGTCGTCGGCGCCGTGCTTGAGGCCCTGCACCTTGTCCTGCCAGCTCGAGCGTGCGGTGAGTATGAGAATCGGGAATTTCTGGCCCGCTTCACGCAGTTCCTTGACCAGGTCCATGCCGGATTTCTTCGGCAGGCCCAGGTCGATGATGGCGATGTCGAACGGCACTTCGCGGCCCAGATACAGGCCTTCCTCGCCGTCGGCCGCGGCGTCGACTGCAAAGCCGTCGCGCTTCAGGCGGGCGGCGAGCGTTTCGCGCAGCGGAGCTTCGTCTTCGACCAATAGTACGCGCATGACGTTGTCCTTCTCTTGGGGCGCAAATTTCTTTCGGTGCGGACGGTCAATCGCCGGCAGGTACTTCGATCACTTTCACTTGTCCGTCGTGAGTCAGCACCTTGATCCGGTAAACCGTCTGCTTAGCCGCATGCTTGGTCTCTGCCGACAACACTTTCGCACCCGTTTCGCGCTCGACCTTCTTGATCGCGTCGCGCAACGTCATCGGCGTCGCCCATGCACCAAGCGGCACCAAGGCGACGAGCAACAAGCCGGCAACGGCGACCAGGCGTTTCACGGCGGCGGCAATCATGGCTCGTGCGCAATCCGGTCGTCCGCCGCGGCACGGCGTGTTGTTCAGGTTTGTCACTATGCCTTGCGCGATTGAATTGATGCTGAATCAGTGGCAAGCCGTTGCGCAGGCTCTAGAAAATCTCGCCGACACAGCAACGCAGGCTGCCACCGGCCTTCTCGATCTCGTCGAGCGCGACGCTGCGCAGCGAGAAGCCCCAGTCGGCGAGGGCGCCGCGTTGCGCAGCATCCAGTGTCGCCGCCGCGCCCACGCTCATCCAGACGTTTTCGGCGTCCAGCGCGATCGCGTTGCCGGCAAACGCCGATTTCTGCGCCGCGCTGATGCGCAACACGCGCGGTGCGTAGACTTGCGCGATGGCTTCGGCCGCCGCCGGATCGGCGAAACCGTCCGGCGCGACGATCAGCGCACGCGAAGCCAGTTGCGCGAGCACGACGTTGGCGTGGTATTCGCCGGGGGCGAGGTCGAAACAGAATGTCAGCTGCAGATCGAAGGCGCGGTGCATGGCCTCGGCGCCGGCGCGGTCGCAGCGTTCGGACAGGCCGCAGTAGCCGATCCGGCGCGCGCGGTCGATGACCAGCGCGCCGGTCAGCTCGGCGACCAGCGGCTGTGTGGACAAATCCACAATTTCATAGTGCAGCAGATCGCGGAAGAATGCGCGGATGTCGGCACGCGCCGCCTCGCGCCGGCGCACGGCATGGCGCATCGCGCCGACGACGGCGCGGCCCGGCGCCGTGGCGAAGACGTTGTTGGGAAATACCGCATCCGGCGTCGCCGCGTCGCCGGGGAAGACGATCGTCGGCACCGATTCGCGCAGCGCCGCCGCCAGCGCCGCGTGCTCGCCGAGCGCGCGCATGGCGTCGACGCCGGCCTGCATGGCCATGTAGCGATTGTCGCGTGCCGATTCCTGCGCCAGGGAGAAATCGTTCGGCGCGACCAGAAACGCGGCGCGCGCCGTGGCCGGCGCCGTCGCCGGGAATCTTTTCGCGGAGTAGACGGACAGGAACTCGGCTGGCGACGAGACGATCATGCTCGATACATGGCGGCGGGGCGAACGCCGATTCTACGCGGCCTGGCGCAGGGCCTGCATCGCTGCGATGGCGCCGGCAATCGCCCGGTAGTCGGCGTCGCCGCGGTGCATGTGCTCGCTCAGGTGGCGGCGGAATGCGCGCGCGCCGGGCAGCCCGAGGTACAACCCGAGCAGGTGCCGGCTGACATGATTGAGATTGTCGCCGCCGCGGATGTGGGCGTCGATGTACGGCTTCATGCGCGCCAGCACGTCGTCGCGCTCGGGCAGCGGCGTGCCGAACAGCTCGTGGTCGACCCTCGCCAGCACGTACGGGTCATGGTACGCCGCGCGCCCGAGCATCACGCCGTCGACCTGCTGCAGATGCTGGCGTGCCGCGGCTGCTTCGACGATGCCGCCGTTGATGACGACGGTCAGTTGCGGGAACTCGCGCTTGAGCTGGTAGACGCGCGCGTAGTTGAGCGGTGGAATCTCGCGATTCTCCTTTGGACTCAGGCCGTGCAGCCAGGCCTTGCGCGCGTGCACGATAAGCACTTCGAGGCCGGCGCCGACGAGCACCTCGGCGAAGCGGTGCAGGTCTTCGTAATCGTCCTGATCGTCGACGCCGATACGGCATTTCACGGTGACCGGAACATGTCTTCCGAGATCAGACACCGCGGCGCGCATCGCCGCAACGCCGTCGGCGACCAGCGCCGGCTCGCGCATGAGGCACGCGCCGAAGCGACCGGACTGCACGCGGTCCGACGGGCAGCCGACGTTGAGATTTATTTCGTCGTAGCCGAGGTCTGCGCCGATGCGCGCGCACGCGGCGAGTTCCGCCGGCTCGTGCCCGCCGAGTTGCAGCGCGAGTGGGTGTTCGGCCGCATCGAAGCCCAGCAGGCGCGCGCGATCGCCGTGCAGCACGGCCCCGGTCGTCACCATTTCGGTATACAGGCGCGCATGTGGCGAGAGCAGGCGATGGAAATAGCGGCAGTGCCGATCGGTCCAGTCCATCATCGGCGCAACAAGCACCTGCCACGGCGAGACGTTCTCTGTCTGGCGTGCGATTTCAGGCCCTGCTGCCTCGATCATTCCCATCTGTTCCCGCGCTTTCCCGTTGGTTCCCCGATTCGGCGACGCTACTGTACCAGCGACCAACCACAAATTTTCGAGCGTCTCCGACGCCGCGAGAGGTTGCACACATCTGGCTACCAGCCAAGCGGACGATCAACAAGCGTCCGATGACACCGGCTTGCCGTTGGTAACTTCACACAACTTTACCTGGGCTACAAATCACGCCAACACTCGACGAAGACGCTAGCCCTCGGGGTATTTTCCCCT
>Ga0105242_10001467_pt1 | contig 18554 bp, 36 predicted proteins | sample KBSM24metaG_FD_81521 | JGI IMG/M metagenome (GOLD analysis project Ga0105242, IMG submission 81521) | Miscanthus rhizosphere microbial communities from Kellogg Biological Station, Michigan, USA - KBS M2-4 metaG | ecosystem: Host-associated > Plants > Roots > Rhizosphere > Soil | place... | reverse complement strand
CCACGGCTCACGCCATTCCGTCAATTATTTTTTTTCCTTGCGCCTGGACTCGGCGTTGTGCTAGGCGTCTTCTACGATGAAGACGACGAAGACCTCGACGACGACGATCTCGCCAGGGTCGGCGGCGGGGTCTGGCGCTCTGCCGAGACCGTCGCCCGTTTCCCCGTCCGACAGCGCCATCTCTGGCGGCAGCGCCACGCTCATCAACGGCCGGGCCTGCATCGCTTCGAGCGCCTTCAATGCCGCCTCTTGCGTGCAGGGCGTAATCGTGTAGATGGACCCCGAGCCGATCAACTTCGTGTAACCGTCGACCGCCCCCTCGATCACGCGCGAGCCCGCCGGGACATAGCGGTTGCCCACCGTCCCTGGTCGCTTCGTCACGCGCTCGCGCGCCTCAAGCGCCGGCACGTCGACGCGAAAGAGCACGGCCGCACCATACGCCTCCGTCGTCACGTAGCCGACATACCGCTGATGCCCGAGCACGTCGACGACCGCCCACCCGTCGAATTTTGCTTGAGTCGGATCCATGCGATTCAGTGCGGCTCGCGCAGCCACTTCCAATCGAGATACCGTTGTGCGAGACGCTTCGAGACCACCCACGACAACAGATACGCGACGGGCTGTTCACGGAACGGCACCGGGCCAAACCGTGGCAACGCGCGAGCACGCCGGGTGATCAGTCCGCCGTGAACCTCTCGCGCGTTGCCCTGCTGCTGCGCCTTCGCTCTCTGTGTGTAAACTCTCACTCTCGATCCTCTGGCTTATGACAAGGCCTGAGTCCGTTGTCGGTCACGTCCTCGACGGTCTGTCCAACTGCCCAGATGCGCCCCTGATTTAACACGACACCGCACGTCTCACAACGCAGAAATACCCGGCGCTGATCGACCGTGCCGCGTTCGCCAGGCTGCAACTCTGAGACGTGCGAGATAGTTTTTACGGCCATATTTCAATAGTTTCTAGTGCTATAACTCTAGCACTACTTTGTCTCCATCGCGTCCACACGCACGGCCTGCACGAGTTGCACAACAGCCTCGCCGAATTGGAGCCGGATGGCTTGATAGCTGTCGTCGAATGCGATCGGATGGCCAGCGACAATCAGGAGGTCGCGCAGGTAATCGCAAAGCCTCGACCCGGCGATCTGGATGTCGCGCTCGCTGTCTGTAAATGTATCGCCAAACATCGTCATTATGGATGCTCCACGCCCACCCCAAGCTGTCGAATCTGCTCCGTCATATTCCCCGTCCACCACTGCATCAGGTCCGTCGCCTGCTCCACCGACGACGCGTGCAAGGCAATCAACGCCGCCAACTCATAGGCCATCGCCCCCGCCAGGACTTCGGGCGGCTCCCGCCGTGCCCGCAACCACGCGCGCAGCACGTCGGTAAACTCGGCGGTCTCGCGTGTGAGGTCGTCCATGTCAGAGTGATTTCAACCTGAATTCAGAGTGTTTTCAAACTGAAGCGACCGCCATTTTTTGAAATCAAGCCCAACTTATTCAATTTGAAAATCGAATCCGACACGGTCGAGGATCCAATCCCCGCCGCGACCTTAAGCTGTGCGGTATTGAGTTCCCCATGTTGCAAGAGCGCATCGATCACCTTGCCGCAGGCCGGCGAGACGCGCTGTTTCCACGACGTCCACACCGCCAGCACGCGCGTATCGCTCACGCCGGGCGACGACGCCGGCACACTAGCGCTCTCGCCGACGCCGGCCGCATCCATCTCGCCGAAGATGCCGCGCAGCGCGCGATAGAGCGGCTCGAGCTGCCCGCGCAACCGCGCGATCGCTCGCGTGGCGTTGCGGGTGGCGTCGGCGGCCGTGCGCTCAGAATCCCGAACCATCTCGCGAAGTGCTTCATTCTCGTCGCGGAGTTGCCGAATGGTCTCGTCGCGTGGATCTTCGACGTCGCCTTCGATCAGATGCATCGCGCTCATGACGCCCGGCTCCCCGCGCTCGGCCCGGCATCCGACGCGAGCGCCATGAAGCCCTTAAAGGCGCGCTCGAGCATCGACGACGTGCCGCACCGTTCGATCTGCCGGATCGCTTTCAGCGTGAAGGCAATCGCCGCGAGATTCAACCGCACTTCCTTGAAGGTGTCGCACGCGATCACAAAGTCGGGCGTCGCGGTCGCGCGGTGAATCCAGCGCAAGGCGTGATCGCGATGCTGCGTCAGCGCCCGGAACATTTCCAGATCGCCGCCTTTGTCCGGATGATGCTGCGCGGCGAGCTTGCGGTACGCGGCCTGGATCTGCTCCTCGGACGGGTCCGGATTATGGAGTCCCAACGCGTCTTGCCAGCGAAAATCGTCCTTGATCGGCTTGGAAAAATAGATCGCCACGCCGACGTCGCGCGGCTCGACGCCCGGCGTCATCTGCCCGCGCAAGGTCAGCGGCACATTCGTCGAGATCACGGCGACGGGCGCCTTGATGCGGTCCAATTCCCTAGCGAGTTCCTCGCGATATTGGTTCGCGGTGCGCCGCCAGGTCGCGTTCGTCTTCTGATCTTGCGGACGCGTCCGCGGCCACGCGTCCGGCCAGGACAACGGGAAGGCTTCAGACTTTTTCACCGACTCCATCGAGTAAATCCTTTCGCATGGACCGAATCCCGACAACCGCCCGACAGGCTGGACACACGATGTCGTAATTGATGCTCTCGTCCGACTCCACGCGCGATCCGAGCACCAGCGGTACGCCGCAATGCATCCACGCTGAGAGTTGAATTGGCGCGGGTGTAGCCGATTTCTCGACTAACTTCGACTTACTCACGCCTTCACCACTTCCGGATACTTCTCCAGCTCCGATCCCTTGATGCCCTGCTCGAGAATCACCCGCGTCGGCACCGCGTAGACCTTCCCACTCTCCAGATGCGTGATCTCCCGCGTCTCCCCGAACCGCCGGATGATCGCCTCGATCCAGGTCGCGTGACACGCCTCATCGCACGTATACGCCCGCCCGCGCGCCAAGGGAATCAGATTGCCGCAGCTCGGACAGATCCCCGCCTCAAGCTTCTGGAGTTCCGCCGCGACGAATTCTACGCCGGTCATCATGTCGCCATCCTTTCAGAACACCCAGAGAACCTCAGAACACCCAGAGAACCTCAGAAGGTCTCGGTTCGCGAACTGTCGGAGAGCTTTCGTCGTGATTTCGCCGCCTCTGGAATCCCCTAGAAACCGCATTAGAGCCTCCTGGCGCGATTTCGAGAAGGGGGGGGGCCACTAACCCCCTTACCCGCCCGGTCGTTTTGTGCTAGCGGCCCGGATAAGCCGCCTAGCGGAGACGCAATGCGCCATCCATGAAGGCCAAGGCGAGGGTCAGGGCCACCCACCCGACCAAAATCAGCAAGCCTAAACCCACCTTATCGACGGTACGCATCAAGTTTTCCCCCGTTTCCTGGCGAATGCCGGCGTCCGCTGGACGGCCGTCGCGAGGTCTCCCGGTTCCGTGTCGCCAATGGAGGTCACGATCGCGCCCCAGCCTCTCCGTCTGCTTTCGCTACAGTTTCCAGTCGGAGGGTGCGGAGGGCGGCTTCGGCGGCGTCGGCGCGATCCTGGGGGACCGACAGGAGGGCGCGCACCTCTGTCGCGCAATCTCGCAGGGTTTCGCCGGTATCCCACGGATCGCCCTTGGCGCGCGCGCGGTCTGCGGATCGCGCGGCTTCTTCACAGTTCGCGACGAATCCCGTCGCGGTCGCGTGGAGGGCCACGACGCGGGCCTCGGCGGCGTCGGCGCGGGCTTCGGCGGCTTCGGCACGGTCGCGCAGTTCATGCGCGATCCCGCTGAGATGCTCTTTCATGCGTTCCAGGGCTTGATGCTCCGCTAACAGTTCGTCGTATTTGCTCTCTAAGGCTTGTCGTTCATCGTCCACGCGCACCGCCACACAACACGGACAGTCATCGAACGCAGACGGCGTGAACCGTGACGGCCGATGCACGTCACAAAACAGCCGATCCGCCCGTTGCGCCACGCTGAGATCGGCGAGGGCTTGATCGGCCACACAGGATAGACAGCGCGCGACACTAGTGCTGGGCAGACGCTGATGCGCGCACGTCAACTGCCGTTCCGTGCACCGGTTCAGGAACGCCCGGCGTGCTTCTTCCAGATTCAGGGAGGGGATCGCGGCCCCGCCTCCCTCTCCTAGTGGTTGGGGATCAGTCATACAGAAGAAAATTCCTTCCCGCGTATTGGACTAGTCGGGCAACGCGGAGCGTGAGACCACGCAGCGGAGAGACCGGTTGATCCTTCATCCTCGCCGCTTCAGCGTCCAGCCCGCCGCGTGACACGCGGGCTCAAATTCACCATTGGCGGGATACTTCACGGCCACGGCCCGTTCACGCAGCACCGCCCAGGCGTCCGTCACGCGTTCGAACAGACCGGGATACCACGGCAACGGCATCGACGAGACCCAGCGACCATCGGGCGTCTGCGTTTGCACATCAGCGGGCGGGATCAACCCCCGGAGCGAATAGATCATCGTTCACCTCACCACGCCGCGACCCGCCTCGGTCACCCCGTCAGCCTCCCGCGGCAAACGTAAAGTCCCATAATCCCTGCGCCCCTCGACACGCCACGGGATCCACACGGTTCACATATTCAAAGACCCAACACCACGGGCCATTCGCGTGCTCAGAACCGCGCAAGTCCAGCTGGAGGTCCTCGATCCGGCAGCACCCGCGCAGCTTCGCGATGGCGACGACTGCGCCGAACACCATGTCGGGATACTTGACGACGTCATCGGGATCCATCCACGCGCGGGATTTCCCTGCGTGAATCGCCAGTGGTCCCCGATAGTCTGTCGCCCACGTCCGGTTTTCGATCAGCTTCTCACCGCGTGCGATGAGTTCCGCATAGGGCTGACAGACAGTCAGTGCCTTTATCGTGGCCATCAGATCTTCGTCTCCTGTTTGAGGTCGGTCACCCCGTCAGCCTCCCGCGTCAACCCTGGTCATCACGCCACCACCTGCAACGGAATCAGCCCTTGCTGCTCGCGGCGCGCTTCCGGCCAATACTCCGCGAAGCTGCATGTCTTGTAGAGCCGTCGATTGACCCACCGCGCCAAGTTCCGCAACTGCGGATCGCGCGCCATCTGGCCCGTGTGGTAGTCCCGATAGACCATCACGAACGGATCGACCTGGTAACTCCGGATGATGTCGAGTCGTCGCAAGTCTTGCGCGATCGTCGAATTGAAGCCGACCAGCACGAAGCTCTGGAGATGCCACGCCTTGATTTTGGTGAGCAGTAGTTCGACGCCGCGCCGATAGCGGCCCTCAATCACGACATCATCGAACGCGAACGTGATCTGCTTGCGGTTGTGATGCACGTTCCAGAACGGCGACGCGGCCAGCGCGTCGACCAGCGCGGGCGTCAGGACGCGGACGTCCAGTCCTTGTGAGGGACACCAGTCGATACCCCGATCGGTAAACTCCTGCAACCGGGCAATCGCCCACTGCTCGCGCCAGAGAAACTCGTTATCGAGCAGCACGACGAACGGCCGCGCCCGCGGGCTCGCGTGGTTCACGAGGTCCTCGATCGTCGCCACCTCACGCGGCTTGCCTTCCTTCTGCGGCACGACGCAGAACCGGCAGTCCCAGATACAGCCGCGCATCAGATACCCGACGCCGTAGTCAATCCCGTAGAGAGTGTAATCGGGCCGCATGGCTTCAACGGCGGCCGGAAGCTGGTTCTTGAGGTCAATGCCACTCCCACCGACGACCGCCCCTTGCGCGGTCAGTGCGGCGGCTTTGCGGCGGTTCCAAGTGAACACACACGAGCCGTAGCGTCGATCCGCCCGTTCCCCACTGTTGAGCGGCAGCACGGTATCGCCTTGGGCTTTGTGCCATGCCGACAACTTCATCAGCGCGACATTCGGAAAGCCGGTGCGATCGAGGTCGAATAGCCCGATGGTCTGGTTCATCTTCAGCATTCACGATCCGTCACGCGTAACCCTGACGGCGGACGCGTGGTCTGCCTCATGGCGTTGCCTGTCGATCCACAATACGCGTCAAAGCTTCGTCCTCTCGTTCTTCGTCTTCCCTATCTCGAGGTTCTCCTCATGTGATTACCTTTCGAGGTCGAGATCGCGTGAAATCTTCGTCGTCGTTCTTTGGTCAATCAACGCCTGGAGCGCCGCCCTCCCCTCCTCAGAAGTCAAGGTCATGGGATCACCAAGCCGCCTTTCGTGGTTTTCACCGATGCCGGGATCGCTTCCGCCGGCTCACTGATCGGCCGCTGAAAGATCCGCGTCAACCAGCCGAACGCCGTCCCGTTCTGAATCTGCTCCGGCGTCGCGCGTAGCACGGTCCAGCCCAAGATCGCGGCTTCGGCGTATTTCTCGCAATCCGCTTCAAACCCCTTCCCGCGCGTGTGGCGGCCCGTGAGCCACGCGGCGCCTTCCTGCTCGAGCGCCAGGAGGCGGCTGCCGCGCGGCCACGCGTAATCAAAGCGCCATTTTCTCGGCGACGCAAACACGAATTCCAACTCCGGTTCCGGCACCCGCGACGCGCGACACCAGAGCACCACCGGATCGTAGGCGCGGCGGTCGCGCGGCGTCTCGAGTGGTTTGACGGTGCCTCTCATGGCTTCTGATCCGCCGGATCGCGCAGGGTCACCACGATGGCGCGGTGCAATACCTCTAAGGCTCGCCGCACGTCGGCCGACGCATCGACCGCGCCGTCCGCATACAGCGACTCTTCAACGGCGTGCAGACGCACGAGCGCGTCGATGAGCGTCCAGGCTGGGCTATCTTTCGGATCGGTCATGAGCCGCTCGCTTGGGCTTTGTAGTCCAGCGCCGCCATCGCGGCCCGCAACGGCGTCATCGGGGCCGGGCCGGGCCGCTCGAGCCCGTCCGCGTCCAGATGCGTCAACCCGACCGGCACCGGCAAGCCGACCGCGATGATCGGCGGTTGCGGTTCCCACGCGCACGTCACACACCGCAACCGGGGATGCTTCACATTCGACAACGTCACCGCAAACAGCGGCGAACCCGCCGGCATCCGGGCACCACAGAAGCCGCAGGTAAACTCAAACTCCGATCGATACCAGGTTTTCATGGCGTGGGCGACTTCGTCAGGGCGTCGCCAGAAAACCCGGTGCGATGGTTTTCCAGCTCCAGAAAGCCGGGGAGCGACTTCGGCCCGCGCAACTCACGCCGCCGCAGCACGCGGTAGACGCGATCGAATTCTTTGCGTTTCGCGACCCACATTTCGGGCGAAAAATCCGACCAGCACGCCGCCGTCCACGACCCGAAGACAGCCACGAGCGCCTCGGCCAGCGCGGGATCGTCAAACGTCGGCGAGAGATACCCCCCCACCGTGCGGGCGAGTTGCTTGTACGCCAACCAGGCGGCTTCGGCGGCGTCGTGCTCGTCGGGCAGCACAAACGATCGCACTTCCGCCGGCCGCGGAAAGAATTTGCACCCGCGCGCCGCCAGGGTGAAGCCATGCGCCACTTCCTCCAGCGTCAAGTCCCGCACCGCCTCGAAATACAGCAGCGTTTTGGCGGGCGTGAGCGTGGCATCGAAGAGTTCTGCCAACCCCGCCAACCGGCCCGCGAAGCCGTCGAAGTCCTCGTCGGTCATCCGCGCCTCGCTTTCAGCAACGCCTTCGCGCCTTCAATGGCCGCGAGATTCGCCCGCGATTGGTCGGACACGAGCGACGGCGGCGTGATTTCATCCGCCCAACTCCCGCGCGCCAACCAAGTCGAGGGGTGCGGAATGTAGCGCCCCCCCGCCTGTTGCCATTGGTCCGAGGCGCGTTGACTCGCGACCGCCGACAGAATTTCGTCGAGCAGATCGCCGGGTAACTCCCGGCGTTCCCACGCTTTCCAGGCCGCGTCTTTCCCGACTTTTCGCGGGTAACTCGTCCAAAATTGCAAAAATTCGGGCGAATAGCCGTTTGCCGTAAGCCGTTTGCCGTTTGCCGTAAGCCGTTTGCCGTTTGCCGTAAGCCGTTTCCCGCGCGCCCCCGCGCGAGAGAAATCTTCCGGAAACTTTCCCGTGGTTTCTCCGGACTGTTGCGGAGAAGTTCCCGAAATATCTCCGGACTCTTCCCGTGGAATCTTCGGCGGCGGTGGATTTTCGGTCTGCCGCGGATACCGAATTTTTTGCCAGGTCTGCCAGTCCCATTGGTAGATGTACCGATGACCTTGGTGCTCGAATTCGGACACGAGGCCCACATCTACGAGAGTACGGAGACACTTCGCTAACACCGCCGTCGATTTCGTTGCGAGCGCGTCATTCGCGAGCTGCAACACCAGGGGCGAGGCGCGCATCACCCCGTGGTCATCCGCCGAGAGCAGATATTGTGTCCACACCCGGTACGTCAGATCGGAAAGGCCGGAGACCTTCACCGAATGACCGAGTCGCGGGTGCAGAAACCGATCGACAGGCATCGCCTACGTCACGCGGCCTTTGAAATCTGCTCCAAGTAGCGTTCGATCGCCTCAGCGACCAACGCATAAATGGTGCGTTCCTCAATGGCGGCCTGAATCTTCAGGCGCTTCCAGAGGTCAATCGGCATTCGACGAACCATAATCACGCGCTCTTTCATGATTGACGCATCTTACACGATTTACGGTCGGCGTATGCGTCATCGCCGATTCCGAATCCGTTCCTGCAACCATTCCGTGGAGACCGAGATCGGCTCCTGACGCGAGAGCTGCTGACGCGCCCGTCGCCAGATCGATCCGACCCACAGCACCCCGGCAAGCCCACAGGCGAGTGCGGCGAGGGTCCACTTCATCACGCCACCTTCGTCGAGACGGCCGCGAAGGTGAACGGGTAATGTGGTTGCGGGCGAATGTCGACGCCGACGATCTCAGTGAAACCGGCGCGGGAATACCCCATCGACGCCCCACCCGCTCCGCAGAACAGATCCAATAACCGCATCACGCCACCTTCGGCACGGTGATCCCGTGTGCCCGACCGAGGGGCGTCACATGGACGCGGAGATCGTGTTTGATGTCGGGATTACCGGTCGTGCGAATCAAGCCGGCCTTGAAGAGGCGATGATGTGTCTCGCACGCGCTCACGATGTCATCGGTGCGCCAGATGCGCGAGCCGCGCACGCTCGACGCCACGATGTGGTGCTTGCTGCCGGCGTAGGCGCGACACTTCGGAAAAAAACATTTGCGTCCGTCGCGCTGATCGACCAACTTGCGGCACGCGCGCTCCGTCTGAGCCTTCAGTGTGGCCTTCGCCATCTTCAGGATCACGCGCGGCGTCCCTTTGCCGAAGCGCAATTTGGAATAGTCGATCATCGCCGCCGCCGTTCCGCGCCACAGTAGGCGCACCGGCTGGCGTGGTACATGTCCCGCGGCCACGGCGCATGAATCCCGAGGGGACAGAGCACATGTGTGACGAGGTGAAACTGCCAGAGGAGCAAGCGCCAGTACAGCGCGTGCGGAAGGACGCTCACCGCGTCCGCCGATCGCTTGGTTGGGAATCGAACAGACTGAAACGGACAGGTCGGATAGGTTTTGGTCTTGACTTCATGCGCGGCGTCCCCCAGAGACGCCTTAGCGTGTAGGTCGACGGGCCGCCCGTGATCGCAAGTCACGCGGCGGCCCAACTGTCGTACGGGATCTAGCTCGCGCGTTCTTCCGGCTCGTCTTCGACGATCGTCCGCCGCAGTTTCAGCTTGGCGAGGATGCGATCCGAGACCGGATACCGCCGCGTCAACATCTGCTGGACGTACTGCTGCGAGACCCCGAGCGCCTTCGCCGCCTCGCGTTGATTCCGGAACGTGGCGACGAAGGCCCGCAACCGATCGAGCGCGTCAATATCGATGTTCACGAGTCTGGAGCGTAGGCGGCAAAGGTTCCACTTGTCAATGGAAATCGCTTCGTGTAGACTCCCGGCTGATATGGACGCCGTGATCATTCACATCTCGGTCGACCAGAAACGCCGGTTGCTCGACAGTGTGCCCGAAGATGCGGTGCTGTTCGACCTGGCGACGGGCTCGTTCCAGATCGATCCGTGGCCGCAGATCGTGTTTCATCCGCTCGTGACGCCGGACACGATTACGCCGCGGCCCGATCCGGTCGTCGGTCATGCCGTCTGACCCGCCCCTCACGTTCCCCTCGGCGAAGATCCCGATCGTCGGGCAACGCGTCACGCTGAAGTCGTGGTTCCCCACGGCGGTGATCGTCTGTAATTGCACGCCGCACCCGGAACCGATCGTGTTGCTCTCTGGCAATCCAGGTCCCTGTCCGGCGTGCGGCTCGCATTACCTCATCGCGACGATCCATCACGAGCTGCACAACCCGAGCGCACAGGAGATCGGGATTGCGGTCGTGACGGTGCAGCAGCCGATCGGATCCCCGTCGTGAGTCTCGCCGCCGTCCGCCGCGTGCCGCTCGTGCCCGGCCATCCGGACGCCACCCCCGACACCTTGCGCCTCGACTGGTATCGCTGCCAAGCCCAGATGCACGGCCGCTACGTGTCGGTGCTCTTGTCGGTGCCGGACGCCTGGACGGCGGAAGTGCGCCAGCGGGGATCGGTGTTCGTCGTCGAGGATCTCTGCGTGACGTGGATTCGCACGGCCGCGACGTTTGCGCATCTCTCGGGGTTGGTGGAGCCGCCGCGATGACGGCCGCGACCGTCTCCGAACCTCAGAACCTCTCGGTTCGCGGACAGTCGGAGAAGCATGGTACACTCGCGGCCATGTCCTCCCCAGACTATGCGACGTGGCTCACGAAAGCCCAAGCTGCGGCGGCCCTCGCGGTGTCCACCAAGACGATCGAAAAATACGCGCAGGCCGGACAGATCGAGCAAGCGGCCTACCGCCGCCCGACTGGCGGGCCGAAACTTGCGGTCTACAATCCGGCGGACGTGGACCGGTTGCAGCATCCACCCCCCGCGCCGTTTGTCGTGCCGCCCGCGCCGCCCGCCGTCCGGTTCGCGCGGCCGTCGACCGCTGTGGCACCGGTCCCGCCGCCGTCGCCGGGGGAGGATCTCGTCCGGGCCTTACTCCACGGGTTGCGCCAGTCGGCCCCGACCTCTCCGAAGTCTGAGACGGTGTTTCTGACACTCGCCGAAGCCGCCGGCTTCACCGGGTTGACCGTGACCCGGCTCCGCCGCCAGTGCCAGCAGGGCACCCTGCCGGCCATCAAGGATCGCGGCTGGAAGATCCGCCGGGTCGACCTCGCGAGCCTCTAGATGAAGTGCCGGTACTCCGTCACGTTCGAATTCATCGCCAGGCCGCCGGTTACGCACCGCGGCATCGTCGAAGGCTGGACAGCGAGTACCTGTACTCGCCGGGCCGTCGAGGACGCCCAAAAGGCGCTGACCCCCGTCGCGTGGTCGTCGATGGTCTGCGTGCTGCTGGAGCGGCTGGATACGACCGCCGCAGAAGACTCCGAAGTGTCAGAAGTCGCGGAACTCGTGCCGTGATGTCTGAGGCGGCCGCGCCGATCGTCGAGCCGTGGATTCCCGTCTATCGCTGCTGCTGGTGTCAGCGCGAATTCATCCAAAAAGAGATTGCGAGCCGCTACGCGTGGGTCTGTCCCACGCCGCAGTGTGAGGAGCGGTGTCGCGCGTGGGAGATCCTCGATGTCAATGGCGCGTTGTTCTACTTGCCGATGCCGAAGCAAGTCGAGCTTGAAGAAGCCATCGCGTCGCAGCAGTACAGCTTCATCTGCCTCGGCGGGTCACGGGGCGGCGGAAAAAGTCACGCGTTGCGGATGATCAACTACCGCTATGCGCGCAAGATTCCGAACTTCATCGGGTATTTTCTCCGGCGCGAATACCCGCAGTTGATCCGCAACCACATGAGCAAGATGCCCGCAGAGTCGAAGCGCCTCGGCTTCAAGTGGGCGACCCGCACGGCCACCTTCCCGGAGACGGACGGCATCATCGAGTTCTCCCATTGTGCCGATGCCTCGGACTATAAAAATTTTATCGGGGCTGAAGCGGACATGCTCACCTATGACCAGCTGGAGCAATTCCTTGAACAGCAATTCACGGAAATCTCCGCCGCGTCGGGCCGGATTCGACGCACCGACTGGCGGGGCTTGGTACTCGGCGGGGAAAATCCTGGCGGGCCACTCTCGTCCTACATCAACGAGTTGTTCATCGAAAAGACGAGAGATCGGACGAAATTTCCAGACTACCAGCCCGAGATTTACCGCTTCATCCAAAGCGATTTATCGGACAACGCTTTTTTAGACCCGCGCTATGTCGCGCAACTCGCGGCGATCGAGCCGGTCAAGCGCGACATGTACCGGTTCGGGCGTCGCGACGTGTTTCCCGGCCAATTCTTCAAAGACTTCACCCATCCACGCCGCGTCCAGCACTTGGACGTGCCCGCCGGCTATCCGCGCGTCGGCGCGTTGCACTGGGGCTACTTCAAGCCAGGGATCATGCTCTGGGTCGTCGTGCTGCCCGATGGGCGGTTGTATATCGAGCGGGAATTCGTGTTCGACGAAACGATCGCGGCGGAAGTCGCGCGGCTCGTGCTGGACACGACGGCCAAGTACTTTCCAGCCTATCCCGATCCGACACCGCGCGTGCCGATCACGCTGACCCAGACAGTCGGCAACGCGATCGGTGAACATCTGGACGCGGCGGTCGGCGAGGACGTGTTTGAAACCTTGTATCGCGCGGGGTTGCCGGTCGTGCGCTCGGAGCACGACGCGGTGACGGGTTGGCAACGGTTGCAACATTGGTTCGTGGTCGAGGAGGACGCGCTCCCGGCGTTGATCGTCGATCCCAGTTGCACGACGCTGCTCCGCACGCTGCCGCAGTTGATCCAGGCACCGACGAACGAAGAAGACGTGGACGAGGACGGGGCCACGGCGGCGGGGAAGGCGCTCCGGTATCTCGTGATGTCCCGGCCACAGCGACACGCGCCCGACGCGGGGAAGCAACAGCGCGATCTCTCCACCCTCGACGACAAAACACGCGGCGACATCGAACGGCTCCGCGCCTACGAGGATCGGGAAGCCGGGGAGGGGTCGACGATCAGTCGGTCGGATCCGTCCTGGCCCTTTGGGGCGCTCCGGGATGACGGGGATCTCGATCCGCGACTCTGGTGATCCCGAATTGGTGTAGACTTCGGGCCGGGGTGGCACGATCAACCCCGATCGGCTGGGCGCGCAGGCTGTTGTCTGGGGAGGCATACTGACGCGCGGTCCTGGCAACCTGAGGGTTGATCCGCCGCCCGCATTCCAGGATCCTGCATGTTTGCTGTCGTCTCCGTCACCGTCCATAACCAGGTCCGGGAGGAGTTGGCCGCCGAACGGGCCGTCAACGCCGAACGGGCGCACGCGCTCGCCTTCGCCTACGCGCAGAACGAATTCCTGACGCTGCGGGTCAACCAGCTCGAAAAAGAGCGCGCGATTCTCTTTAAGGAAGTCACCTCACTCCCGATCCCCGTGCCGGAGATCGTCTTCGACAATCCCGTCAAAACGTCCGCTGATCGCATCCTGGCGAAACAGGTCGAAAAACTCTGGGACGGCGTCGACGATGGGAGCGTGACCCAGTGAACGGCACCGAACAACGGGAGCACACCCGCGCCGTCGACGTGCTCAACGCGCGCCTGACCAACGCCGAAACCGTCCTGACGGCCGTCGATGAACGGGTCGCGCAAGCCGTCGCGCTCTTGGAGCGCAAAATCAATGATGAACACGCCCATCGCCTGAAGCTCGCCGACGAACAGCGCGACTACGTCGACCACGAGGACCGCCGACTGCGCGAGACCTGTCAAGCCCGCTGGGACGCGACGGCGGACACGACGCGGCGTCTTAGCCTGGAGTTCTGCCGGCATCAACACATGACGTTCTGGCAGCGGATCGGCTGGATTCTGCGAGGCGCGCGTTGAAAGTCGGCGACGGCGGACATATCGGCGGCCTGTCGGCGATTCAAGCCCTGTTGACCGCGTTGGCGCTCGCGGCCCAATTCGTGGAGTCGTCGATCGACGTGACGATCGAAAATGCTCCCCCCAAGAAAGGCCGCTGATGGCCGACCGACCGACGACCACGGCGAACCGGGCCGAGTGGGATCGCCTGAACGAGCAGCAAGCGGCGCTCTACCGGGCCGGGCGTGTCGACTCGCCGGAGTACCGCGCGATCGTCGATCGGATGGAACCGCTCACGCCGCCGGGGTTCGGCGGGCGGCCTCGCGTGGACTCGTCCATTGCCAGCCTGAAACGCGCAAAGTAACTTATGGCCTTTCCCCTCGCGTCCGGTGCGCCGATCGCGTCGCCGCTCGCTCCGCCATCGCCGACCCCCGGCGGGAATCTCACGCTGATCACGAAGCCCACGAAAACCCCGACCCTCACCGATCAACAACTCAAGGATCTCTGGGAGTCGGACAAAAAAGAATGTTTCGCCGATCGCTGGATCTGGGAGCGCCAATGGCAACGCGGCGGCTACTACGTCTCGGGCTGGCAATGGCTCGCCCCCTACTCGATGTCGCGCGGCTGGCGGAAAGCCGATGTCGGCGCGAACGTCCCGACGCCGGTCTCGCAGTATCCGAAGATCGCCGTGCAATCGATCCGCGCGATGCTGACCTCGATCAAGAGCGGCGTCAACGTGCGGCCGACCTCGAAAGAGCCGAAAGCCGTCATTACCGCGGCCACCGCGCAGGATTACGATCCGGTCCTCCGCGATCTGCATCGGCTGTCGGACGTGTTGACCGAATTCGATTGGAACTTCCTCGTCTACGGGAATAGCTGGCTGCATTCGTACTGGGATCCGCTCGGCGGCGACGCGATCGACGTGCCGTGGGAAGCGTGCGCCGGGTGCGGGCTCGAGCTGCGGAGCGATGCGATTGCCGAAGCGGGGCAGCAGTGCCCGAGCTGTCACGGCACGCAGTTCGCGCCGGCCGTCGATCCCGAATCGGGTGAACCGCGCGTCGATCGCGAGACGGAAGGCGCGGGCGTGACGTGCGCGCTCTCGCCGCTCGAGATCGCGTTTCCGCTCCAGTATCAACGCTGGCGCGACGTGCCGAAACTCGTCCGCCTCCGCTGGCGCGACAAAAGCTACGCGGTCGATCATCCGGTCCTGAAAGACCAGATGCAGCACTTCAATTATCAAAAAGGCGCGACCGAACGATCGCTGCAAATCGTCCAGAGCTTGCCGTATCAGAACGACCTCGGCCCCTCCGGCGCGCGAGCCAGCGGGGCGGCGGCGGGATCGTCCGAAGCGGAAGGCTACCCCGAATACGAAGTCTGGTATCGGCCGTGTCCGGCCTATCCGGAGGGGCTCGTCTTTCGCGTCGCAGGCGACAGCAACCCGATCATCCTCCATCTCGAAGAGAGCGAAGGGTTGCCGGGGCCGCTGCCGTATCACGACGTCAAGGGCCGCTCGATCTTTACGTTCAGCCACGCGGCCTTCGAGCACGTCGGTGGGCGCGTGCTCGGATCGGGCGTGCTCGATCCCGCGATTCCGAAGATCGACGAACTGAACCGCCATGACAGCCTGGTCGAAATGATCATGATGGGCATGGCCAGCCCCTTGTGGGTCGTGGCGAAAGGATCGGAGCCGCAATTTCTGCAACGCTCCGGGCGCCCGATGATCATCAACTGGGATCCGCTCGTGGCGAACGGGAAGGGCGAACCCAAACGCATCAAGGGCGCGGAGCCGGGGCGCGCGTTCCAATCCTTGCGCCAGGAGAAGGTCCGCGACATCGAAGAGGCGCTCGGCTTGGGCGCGCTCTTGAAAGGCGTGCCGCCGGCCGGCGTCGAAGCGTATTCGGCGCTGCAACTGCTCGATGAGATTTCAAAATCCCGGTTTGCGAACGCGTTTCAGGCGCGGGCGCAAGTCATCGTCGATTGGTTCGGCTGGGCGCTGGAACTCGAGCGCCAGTATGGGCCGAAGACCCGCGCGCACGCCTTGATGGTCCCGAACCGCGGCTGGGCGACGAAGATTTTCCAGACCGCCGATCTGTCGCTCTTGGGCGACATCAAAATTATCGCCGAAGCCTCGACGACGATGCCGACGACGACGCTCGGGAAACGCGCCGCCGTCGAACACGGGAACCAACTCCGCTTGTTCGATCCGAGTTACCAGATGGACCCGAACGTCAAACACGCGATGCTGGAACTCCTCGGCATCACGGAGCTGGAGCCCGGCTTGAACGCGCACGTCGAAGCGTGTCTCCGGATTCAGGAAGACTTCATGGTCTGGCTTGAGAGCGGCGGGCCGGCGAAGCTCCGCACGGTGCCGGATCCGGTCACGGGCCAGCCGACGCCCGATATTCAGGATCCGAGTTACCCGCTGCAATGGCGCCGCTGGTACAAACCCGAAATTCATCGGGAGCGGTGCCTGCTCTGGGCGAATTCCGATCGCATGGTCGATCTGTTCAAAAAATTCCCGCCCGCGACCGGCCTGGTCGATGCGTACTTGCAGGAAATCGATCTGGCGCTCCTGATGCAGCAGCAAGGGGACCGCGATCCGAATCCGTCGCCGGATGTCCCGCCACCGCCACCACCGGGGGCCGCGCCGTCGCCGAATCCCGCACCGCGGGGCGCCGGGCGCGCGCTCGCCAACAGTCAGCAGAATTCCGCGCCGGTCGGCAACACGCCGCAACCCGCGATGCCGGCGCTCAACGCGCAACCACCGGCCGCGAATCCGCCGATGCGGGTGCAGTAAATGACCGCCGAAGAGCAGACGCGCGTCGCGCAGGCCATGACCAATCTCGTGGAGCGAAGCCTTCGGTCCAAACGCTGGCTGTATTGGCCGCCGGGTCCGATGGTGGGGCAGGTATTCGATCGAGCGATCTGTTTCGAGGACATCCGATTTGAACTAACGAAGTTTCCAGAGAGTCAGCCCGCCGCAGATGTGCAAAAGTAGACACCCGGTGTGTCCGGCTTGACACGCCACGCGCCCTTGTGGCAGACTCCCCGCGTCGTGTTTCACTGCATTTCGAGTAAGTCATGGCTGCTGACGTAACACCCGAAGTTTCACCGTCCCCGTCTCCGTCACCAACCCCAAGTCCAACGCCGTCGCCGTCTGCCGCAGGTCCGGCGGGCGGATCGCCCACGCCGACGCCGGCCCCGAGTCCGAGTTATTCGTATCCCGAAGATCGCACCCGCTGGGTACCGCCCGATCGGTTGACCGCCGCCGAACGCGCCACGAATCTCGCCGCGCAGCGCGCCGCCGCGCTCGAGCGCGAACTGGAGACCGAGCGGAATCGCGTCCGGTCGCTGGCGGGCCTGACGCCGCCCGATCCGGACGCCGCGGAAGCCGACAAGATCCGCGCCGGCTTCGCGCAGCTCTACCCGAACCTGGCGCGCATGGCGGCGATCGACCCCGAGCAACTCGAGCGCGTCCTGGCCGCCGGCCAGCAAGCCGAGCACGTCGTGCGGACGCAGTGGGACCGCCACCGCGACACGACCTTGGACGAGATCAAGAGCGGCGTCGCGCAGGCGCTCAATCTCGACAAGCTGTCGGAAACCGCCGCGCGCAAAGTCGTCGCCGCGTTCAAAGCCTCCGTCCCCGATCCCGAGTACGACCGTCAGAACCGTCCCACCAATCCCGAGTACCACCGTTGGGTCCAGCGGTACGAAGCGAAGGATCCGACGCTCCTCACCGAGTTCGTCACCGAGTTTGTCAGCGACTTCATCACGCCCGCGGCGCGTGCCGGGTTGATCCGGCCCCGTGTCGCCGTGCCGAGTGGAGGCGCCTCGCGTCCCGTGGCCACCAATCCCACGCAACGCCCTGACTACGGCAAGATGAAATCCGTGGCGGAGATGCTCGACGCGGCCGAGAAGGAAGTCGACGCCCATTACGGCGCCTGACGCCTCGCCCCCGACCTAGCCCCTCGCCCCGCGTGCTCGTGCCGTCTGGAGCACTGACATGGCCGGACCTGGCTCTGATACCGCCACTGAAGACGGGTTGCTCAAGAACACCTATGAGCCCGTCATCGCCGAAGGCGTCCTCAACAAGTTCTCGCTGAAAGAGGCGTTCAAGCCCAAGCCCTCGCCGTGGGACGGCGGACGCGGCAAAATCTGGGCGGCGCACGTCGACCGGAACAACTCGCCGATGGCCGTGGGCCAGGACTCGGCGATTCCCGTCGCCGACAACCAGAAGTACATCAACGGCTTCATCACGCAGCGCAAGATGATGGCGCGGTGGCGTGTGACGCAGGAACAGCTCGACGACTCGAGCAACCGCGAAGGCGCGTACCGCTCGACCCGCACCGAGAACATGGAGCGGCTGATCGACGACATCGCCTACCGCCAGGAGTTCTATCTGGGGACCGATGGGCGCGGCGTCTTCGCGCTGATCAACGAAGCCTCGCCCAACGCGAACACCACGCTGATCCTCGATTCGCCGGGCGGGATTGCGGGCGCGGACTTCGGGAACCGCTTCCTGAAAGTCGGCATGTACATCGCCGCCGTCAATCCGGCCACCGGCCAGATCCGGGCGGGGATCTGCCGCATCACGGCGTGTGCGTCGGATGGGACGAGCGTCACGACGGACGCCGCCCCGAACGCCGCGTGGGCCGACAACGACTACATCGTCCAGGCCGCCAATTCCGCCGTCACCGACATCAACGACACCGCCTTCGAGAAAGCGCCGTGGGGGATCATGGCGCTGATCGATGACGGCACCT
>Ga0105242_10001460_pt1 | contig 18604 bp, 22 predicted proteins | sample KBSM24metaG_FD_81521 | JGI IMG/M metagenome (GOLD analysis project Ga0105242, IMG submission 81521) | Miscanthus rhizosphere microbial communities from Kellogg Biological Station, Michigan, USA - KBS M2-4 metaG | ecosystem: Host-associated > Plants > Roots > Rhizosphere > Soil | place... | reverse complement strand
GAGCGGCTCGGTCGACGAGAACGAGTTCTTCGCCTCCGGGCAGGGCGGCATGAGCATCCTGAGCATGGAGAAGCTGACCGAGGGCCGACTCGTCCATCGTCTTGCGCGCGATGGCGCCGGTAACGTACCGTCCATCACATGAACGCCATCGTGCGGCGACTCCACAACCCGCGCGGCCGGGTCTGCGGATGCGACCCAGACTGCTGGTGCCGGCGCAGCGCACTCGGGCGCGCGGTGAGGTGGTGGTTCCCGGGGCGGTATTTCGGGCTCCACCACAAGCATGCGGCGCTCGAGGCGTGGAAGCGCGATCAACCCGACGGCGCCGCCGCGGAGTGGAAGCGGCAACAGGACCGCGGCTGATTTCCAACCACGCGCGGAGCGCATCGATTCCGGTGACCAGGGTCTCGACCAGGGATTTCCACGGGTGCGCCGGTCGTCAGCTCCGGCGATCATGACGTCTCGGCGTCATGTCCTGTGAAGGGAGATCCTGATGAGCTCGTCGTCCTCCGGCCTGCCCGCCCCGGCGGGCCCTGGTTCCGTCTCGCAGGCACCGCTCCCGGCGGGCTTCAGCGAGACCTTCGAAAGCCGCTACGTCGACGCGGGTGAGGTACGCCTGCATGCGGTCATCGGCGGTGAAGGGCCGCCGCTGCTGCTGGTGCACGGCTGGCCCGAGACCTGGTACGCGTGGCGCCTGCTGATGCCGGCGCTGGCGCGTGACTTCGAGGTCATCGCCGTCGACCAGCGCGGCATCGGCCTGTCCGACAAGCCCGAGAACGGGTACGACACGGGCACCCTCGCCGCCGACCTGGTCGCGTTGATGGACGCGCTCGGCCACGAGCGGTTCGCCCTCGTCGGCTGCGACACGGGCATGGCGATCAGCTACGCCCTCGCCGCGGATCACCCCGACCGGATCGACCGCCTGGTCGTCGGCGAGGCGCCCTTGCCGGGCATTTCTCCTCCGATTCCCCTGATTCTCCCGCCGCAGCTCAACGATCGCCTCTGGCACATCGCCTTCAACCAGCTCGAGACGATCAACGAGCAGCTCGTCACGGGACGGGAGGAGATCTTCTTCGGCGCGGAGTTCTCTGCTTCTGCCGGAGCGAAGCAGCTGCCCGGCGACGCGGTCAGGTACTACATCGACAGGCTCTGCTCGCCCGAGGCCCTGCATGGCACATTCCAGCTCTACCGAGCGTTCCCGGCCACGAGTGCGCAGAACCAGGAGCGCAAGACCCGGCGACTGACCATGCCCGTACTCGCGATCGGCGGCGCGGAGAGCTCCGGTGCGATGGTCGCGGACACGATGAATCTGGTCGCCGACGACGTGCAGAGTCTGGTCATCCCCGACTGCGGGCACTGGCTCGCGGAGCAGGCGCCGGAGCAGATGCTGGCGGCGCTCAGCGAGTTCCTGGTTCCCTACCGCGACGCGGCGCCGGCGGCGCGGGACCGCGGGCAGCATGCGACGGCGCGCTGATGACCGTCTTCGAACGCCAGCACATCCCCTCTCTCGGCGGAGCGACCGGATGGCTCAACTCCGAGCCCCTCAGCCCCGAGCAGCTCCGCGGCCACGTCGTCGTCGTGAACTTCTGGACGCTGACCTGCATCAACTGGCTGCGCACCGAGCCGTATGTCCGCGCCTGGTCGCAGGCCTACCGGGACGACGGCCTCATCGTCATCGGCGTGCATACGCCGGAGTTCTCGTTCGAGCACGAGATCGAGCGCGTGCGGCTGGCCACGAAGGAGCGGGCGATCGACTATCCGGTCGCGCTCGACAACGAGTACGGGATCTGGACCGCCTTCGACAACCACTACTGGCCGGCGCTCTACTTCGTCGACGCGGACGGCACCATCCGCGACCACCACTTCGGCGAGGGGCGTTACGAGAAATCGGAGCGTGAGATCCAGCGGCTGCTCGGCGTCGAGCGCGAGCTGGTCTCCGTCGAAGGCGTCGGCGTGGAGGCCGAGGCCGACTGGCAGCATCTGCGCACGCCGGAGTCGTATCTCGGATACGACCGCGCCGAGCATTTCGACTCGCCCGGCGGCGCGGCGTACGGAACCCATGCCTACGAGCTCCCGGAGCGCCTGCGCCTCAACCACTGGGCGCTCGCGGGCGAGTGGACGATCGGATCTGAGAATGTCGTGCTCGACCAGGCCGGCGGGAGCATCGCCTTCCGCTTCCACGCGCGCGACGCGCACCTCGTGCTGTCGCCCGGAACACGAGAGCCGATTCCCTTCCGCGTGCTCGTCGACGGCCAGGCTCCCGGCCCCTCGCATGGCGTCGACGTCGACGAGGCCGGGAACGGCGTGCTCCAGGCGGGCCGGATGTACCAACTCGTACGCCAGCACGGCGAAATCCGCGATCGGACGGTCGAGATCACCTTCCTCGAGCCCGGCGCCGAGGCGTACGTGTTCACCTTCGGATAGCGGTCCTCAAGTCACCTGGAGCGGGTGATGCCGGCCGACCGGAGCGACGAGACGCTGGCGGTGCGCAGGCGGGGCGGCGGCGTGGACCGTGGATTCCTTCCGCACTCTCCTCTCAAGCGGCGCGAGAGTGCGCCCTGCTCGCCCCGCCTGCGCGGGGGCTCAGTTGATCTCGTCGAGCCTCTCGGCCAGGATGATGCGCCCCGCCGCCTCGATCAGCGCGAGATGCGAGAACGCCTGGGGGAAGTTCCCGAGGTGGTACCCCGTGTCGGCGTCGAATTCCTCGGCGTAGAGGCCGAGCGGCGAGGCCACTCTCAGAAGCTTCTCCATCAAGTCGCGCGCCTGCTGTCGCTCTCCGACGATGACGAGCGCGGACACAAGCCAGAAGGAGCAGATCAGGAAGGTGCCCTCCTTGCCGGACAGGCCGTCATCGGTCTCGTCGGTCTTGTAGCGCAGGACGAAGCCGTTCTCGGTCAGTTCCTCGGCGGTGGCCAGCACGGTCTTGTGGAGGCGCTCGTCGTTGCCGGGCAGGAAGCCCAGAAGTGCCGCCAGCAGATTCGACGCGTCCAGCGAGTCGGTCTCGTAGTGCTGGCGCATGACGCCCCTGTCACTGACGCCGCGCTCGAGGATGTCCGCGTGAATCTCCTCGGCGGTCGCGAGCCACGCCTTCTGAAATTCGAGATCGCCGCGAATCTCGGCCAGCTTGGAGGCGCGGTCGAGCGCCACCCAGCACATGAGCTTCGACGAGACGTAGTGCTGCGGCTTGCCGCGTGCCTCCCAGATGCCGTGATCGGGATTGCGCCATACCGACGTCGCACACTCGGCCTGGGCGCGAATGAGCGGCCACAGACGCTGTGGCAATCGCTGGCTTCGCCGCGTGTGAAGCAGGATGGAGTCGAGCGCCGCACCAAAGACGTCGTTCTGGTGCTGGTCGAAGGCGCCGTTGCCGATGCGCACGGGGCGCGCGCCCGCGTATCCCGTGAGCTCGGGGATCGTCGATTCGGTGAGGTCGCGCCGGCCGTCGATCCCGTACATGATCTGGAGTCCGCCGTCCGCGTTCGGCTCGACGTCGGCGACGAATTGCATGAACTCGTCCGCTTCCCAGTCGAGGTTCAGGTAGAAGAGCGCCTGCAGCGTGAACGTCGAATCGCGAATCCAGGTGTAGCGGTAGTCCCAGTTGCGCTCGCCGCCGGGGGTCTCGGGGAGTGACGTCGTCAGTGCCGCGACCGTGGCTCCGGTCGGCATGTAGGTCAGGCCCTTGACTGCGAGGGCAGATCGCTGGATGGGCTCGCGCCAGCGATGGTCGGGGATGCGGGCCCTGCCGAGCCAGTTCCGCCAGAAGCTCGTCGTGGCGGCCAGTCGTGCCGTCGCGTCGTCGCCGTCGGCGGGGGTGGCGAGTTGCTCGGCCCAGGAGAGCGCGCAGAACGCCTTGTCGCCGGTCTCGAGCACGTGCCGTGCCCGTACGCGGTTGCCCTCGATGCCCATCGCGAGGTCGGTCCGCAGCCGGATCGTCAGGCCGGCTCCCGTCGCGTCGGCAGTGTGGCGGTCGTCTCCGACCAGCGTCCACGCGGCCTCGTCGCGCCCGTAGACGCAGACCGGCTCGCAGATCAGCTCGACCTCGACGCGGCCGTCGAGGCATTCGACCGTGCGAACGAGCATGTGGTCGGCGTCGTCGTCGGCCGGCGGCCGGGTGTGTGGCGTGATCTCGTCCTCGTGCGTGTGCGGGCCCATGGTGAGGGCAGTGCGCACCCGCACCCAGCCGGTCGGCGTCCGCCACGTCGTCTCGAGGACGTTCGTTCCCGGCTCGTACACGCGCGCCGTGGCGTGGTGGATCCCGTATGGCCCGAGTCTGAAGGCGCCGGCTCCGCGGTCCAGCAGGCTGCCGAACACACTGGGGGAGTCGAAGCGCGGAATGCAGAGCCAATCGATGGCTCCGTCGGGAGCAACAAGCGCGCCCGTGTGGCAGTTCGAGAGGAACCCGTAGTCGGCGATGGGCGTGAATGGCGAGGGCGCAGCGGCGCTCTGAGGCGACATGCTCGCCAGCATCGTTTGGGCCGCGAGCGCGGGCATCACACCCATCGGGTGAATCCCGCGCGAGTGCTACGAGAATGGCTGCTCTCGTGGAGACTTTCCGGGAGATGCAATTCGACACGAAAATCGCGATCGTCCTCGACGGGCAACTTGCCGTCTGGCAGAAGGCCAATGTCACCGCGTTCCTCATGAGCGGCATCGCGGGAACCGACGCGGCACTCGTCGGCGAGCCGTACCTCGATGGGTCGGGAAATCGCTACCTGCCGATGTGCCGGCAGCCGATCATGGTCTATGCCGCCGATGGAGCGGGCCTGCGCCGGGCCTATGAACGGGCGATGGCGCGCGATGTCGAGCGGCTCGCAATCTTCACGCACGACCTCTTTGCGACACCCCACGACGAGGCCAACCGCGACGCTGTTGCATCCGTCCCGGCTGCAGACCTCGAATTCGCGGGCATCGCCCTGCACGCCGACCGCAAGACCGTCGACAAGGTGCTCGACAAGCTCCGGCCACATCCGTAGGCAAGAATCCGCTGTGCCGCACCCAACACTGCTACCCTGGCTGATGCGGCCCCAATAACCGGTCGGCGATGCCTTCCCCCAATGATCTGGAAGGCGACAGGATCTTGCCGCGCACTGCGGCGGACTTGAAGCCGGAGCTGGAAGATGGGCCGGAGCATCAGGAAGCAAGGCCTCGCTCACGCGCCGAGAGAGGCCGAGCAGCAATGCGACGTCCGGGATGCGAACGAGGCCGTCTCCGTCTTGCAGCTGGCGCTCGCCGGATGCGGCGAGCGGCTTGCCCTGCGTTGCGAATGCGGCGATGCGGCATGCACTGCGCACCTGTCACTCACGCGCGGCGAGTACGAGGCCGTGCGTGCCCACGGTAGTCATTTCGCCGTCGGCCTCAATCACGAGAACCCCGAGAACGCGTGCGTGCTGAGCGAAAATACGTATTTCGAGGTCATCGACGTGATCGCCGGAGATTCCCGCTACCACGTACTGGCGCGAAACCCACGCCATCTCTGGATCGAGAGGAGCGCCCCATAAGGACCGATAGTCACCGCCTGCGCGTTCTGATCGCCAACGAGCGCCAAGAACGCATCACCCTGGTGACCAAGCTCGTCGCCGCAGTGGGCCACACCGTCGTCGCAGACTCGACGCAGGTGGTCGACGTCGGCGCACTCACCGCGAGCGAACGCCCCGACGTCGCGCTCGTGGGTCTCGGCCGCAGCTCGGCGCACGCGCTCGAGCTCATCGAGCGCATCGTCCGTGAGGCCGAATGCCCCGTGATCGCAGTGCTCGACGCACACGATGCAGTCTTCCTCGAGGAGGCCGCCCAGAGCGGCGTCTTCGCCTACATCGTGGACGGTTCACCCGAGCAGTTGCAGGGTGCGGTCGACATCGCCCTGCGGCGATTCGCCGAGTTCCACAACCTCCAGGGCGCCTTCGGGCGCCGCGCGCAGACCGAGCGCGCGAAAGGCGTTCTGATGGAGCGCTACCAGGTGGACGAACGGCAGGCGTTCGGCATGCTGCGCAGCCACGCGCGTCGCAACGGACAGAAGCTCATCGATGTCGCCGACGCCGTGCTCGAAGGTCAGCTGCTCGTGGCTGCCGCGACGAGTCGCGCTTGAGCCGCGCGATTGCGATCCCATCCGATCGGGCAGATGGGTCGCATGAATCGAAATCCGCAACGGTCGTTCGGGGTGTGCGCCGCCGCCGTGATGGCGTGCGTGGTCACGGCCTGCGGCGCAGCCAGCAGCGTCGTTCCGGCGCCGTCCGACGTACGCGCGGACCTCGGCCGCCACGGCATCAATCTGGAGGGCTCGCCGGTCGACGCGCGGGGCTGCGTCGTGATGAAGCCGCGTGCGAGCAACTCGGGCGCCGTGCGCACCTACGGGGAGTTCACCGTCGTGATCGCCAGGGAAGACTCCTGCAATGACGCGCAGACGACCGGGTCGGCCGGCGACGATCACGTCTACTGGTCGCAGCACGGCGGCCGCTGGCTGGCCACGGAGAAGCTCGAGGACAACCTCTGGCTCAGCATGACGACGGCGACCAAGGAACTCGGCGACGAGCAGCATGCGCTCGAGAAGGCCGCCTTTCGCGCGTTCGACACCGGCACCTGAGCCGACTGACTAGCGCGGCAGATGCGCCGCCAGCCGCCATCCCCCGCCCGTGCATGGGCCGGCCTGGATGGTGCCGCCGAGCGCCGCGGCGCGTTCGCGCAGGCCGCGCAGGCCGTTGCCGGTGCCGCTGTCCGCGAATGCGGCGTCGCCCGTCGCCGGGTCGTTCGCGACCTCCACGAGCATTGCCTGCCGATCGCCGCGCACGAGCACCCGCACGGGCGCACCCGTCGCGTAGCGGAGCGCATTCGTGACACCTTCCTGGACGACGCGATGCGCGAGTGCGACCACCTGCACGGGGAGATTGCCGGTATCGCCCTCCATGCGCAGACAGACGTCGAGGCCGCTGTCGGCCGCGCGGGCGACGAGCTCCTCGATCAGTGCCAGGTCGGGGAGCGTGCCCGTGGCCTCCTGCTCGCCGAGCAGCTCGACGAGCCGCCCGAGGTCGCTCTCGGCCTCGCGCGCCGCCCCGGCGATCGCCTCGAACGCCTCGCGCGTTCGCTGCGGATCACTCGCAGCCAGCCGCTGCCCCGCGCCGGCCTGGATGACCATCACCGAGATCGCGTGCGCGACGACGTCGTGGAGCTCGGCTGCGATGCGCGCCCGCTCGTAGCGCACCGAGAGCTGCGCGTAGGCCTCCTGCTCGCGAGCGAGCTCCTCGACGCGCTCGGCCAGGGCCGCGGCGAGCTGCTCGCGCTCGCGCACGGCGCGGCCCGCGAGCCACAGGGCGATGACGGCGACCACGAACACCCCTTGCGAATCGTCGGCACGGAATGCCCCGATCTCCGCGGTGACGGAGAGCGCGATCGGCCCGCCGAGCCCTCGCCAGTGTGGATCCCACCTGCCGGCGAGAAACGCGTGTGCGGGGATCAGCGCGTACGCGATGAACTCCTCGCCGCCGAGCAGCGAGTCGTCGGCTGCCGCCGCGAGCGTCACTCCGGCGACGACCAGCCAGGTCAGGCGCGGGAACCGGCGCGAGGTGCCGAGTGCTGCGCCTGCGATCACTGCGAGCGCAACTTCGCGCCCCCCATGGATCCATGCCATGGGGAGCGCAAAGAGGACCCCGATCAGGCCCGCCAGGACGTCTGCGCGCCGCGGGCTCAGCTCATGCCCCCGCGAGCATCGGGAGCGATGCGATGGCCTGAGCGCGGCCGCCGCTCGTGCTCGACCGGAGTGTTCCGCGATGCAGCTGCACGCGCTCCTGCGCGCGCTTGATCGCGGCAGCGTTGGGGCGGCGAGCGGGACCCGAGACGCTCAGCTCGAGCGCGTCGTCGCCGAAGCGCACCGTGACGTCCACGGGGACATCCTCGAGTGCGTCGAGAAGGTGTTCGACGATCCGATAGGCCGACAGCTCGACACCGGCTGGAAGGACGCGCGGGCTGCCTTCCACCGTGAGACGGGCATCGCTGCCGCGTGCCCGCAGGAGCAATGCGTCGAGGTGCACGAGCGTGGGCTGGGGCGAGCGCTCGTCGAGGCCGGCATCGTCGCGCAGGATTCCGACGACGGTGCGCATCTGGTCGAGCGTGAGGCGGCTCTCGACCTCGATCTCTTGCAGCGCTGCGGTTGCGGCAGCCGGGTCCGCCGACTGCCCGGCCTCGGCGAGGGCCGCGAGCTCGCCGAGACGGCGCTGGAGCAGTTCGTCGAGCTCGCCGGAGACGCGTGCTCGATCAGCGGTCACCTCGAGGCGTGCGCGGCGATCCCGCGCCTCGCGCAGCTCGACCGTGCGAGTGGCGAGCTTGTCCGCGACGATCCCGCGGGAGCGGAGCAGGCAGCCCGCGCCCCAGACCGCCGCAGTGATGGGCGCGACGAACACCATCGCGGACAGTGGAGCGCCCTCCGGGCTGTCGAAGAGACAGACGGTGAGCTCGATCGCCCAGGCGAGCGAGAGCCCGACGAGATTCAGGCGCCAGGGCAGCTGAGCGCCGGCCGAGAAGGCGAGCACCAACGCCAGCGGCAGCACGATCCCGCAGCGCACGAACTCGCCGAACGCGAGGATGCTGGCGACCAGGATGGCGAGAGTCGCCCCGGCGGCTGCGAGCGGCGCCACGCGCCGCCAGGCGACCGGGACGAAGATCAGCGGGAAGAGGATCGCAGCCGCCACGCTGGGCTTGTAGGCGTCCGCGCTGCGGTCGCCGATGATGTAGGCGACGCTGCCCACGCAGAAGAGGACGGCGAGCGCGATGTCGCGTACGCCGAGCCGGCGAGTGGCGAGCTTGAGGGAATCGAGCATGGAGCGCTTCCTTTCGCGAGAGACTAGCCCGACCCGATCGGGCGTGACCAGTGCCCAGCATCGATCGGGAGCCGCGGTTCGCCCTCATCCCGCCGCATGAACCGGAGCGATCGTCTTCACCCTCGGGTATGACGGCGCGGGCCAGGGCAGCACGCGATGATGTGCACGTGCAGGAGGCGTTCGTCACGATCCTGGTCGTCGAGGGCGCCGCTACCGCCGATCCGGTGCGGCGCGAGTGCCTCGACGCGCTGCGCGAGGCACTCGTGGCCCACGGTGGCCGCGAGCTGCGCTCGAGCGGCACGGGACTGACGGCTGCGTTCGCGAGCGCGGCCTCCGCGGTGGCGGCCGCTGTCGGGATGCAGCTCGCGGGCGGCGATCTCGGCCTGCACATCGGCCTCGATGCCGGTGAGCTGCCGCCTGGTGGCGACGATGTCTACGGGGCGCCCGTGATCGTGGCGACCGGCCTCTGCGCGGCGGCCGCCGGTGGCGAGATCCTCGTCTCGGAGGCACTGCGGCACATCGCCGGCCCGCGCAGCGGGAACGCGATGCAGCCCGCGGGCGCCCTCCGCGTGCCCGGGATCAAGGAGTCGATCGGCGCCGCGCGCGTCCTGTGGCAAGGCGAAGAGCAGGCCGGTCGATCGGCCACGGGCGCGGCCGCGATCTCCGTGCTCATCGCCGACGACCAGCAGCTGGTCCGCACGGGCTTCCGCGTGATCCTCGAGGCGGAGCCCGACATCAGGGTGGTCGGCGAGGCGCCGGACGGGCGAGCTGCCGTCGCCATGGCCCGCAGCCGGCGTCCAGATGTCGTGCTCATGGACATCCGCATGCCCGAGCTCGACGGGCTGCGCGCGGCGGAAGAGATCATCTCGGACCCCGATCTCGAGAGCGCCGTCGTCATGCTGACGACGTTCGATACGGGCCCGTACGTGTACGAGGCGCTCCGCATCGGAGCGAGCGGCTTCCTGCTCAAGGACGCTCCCGCCGCCCGCCTGCTGGATGCCGTGCGCGTCGCGGCCGAGGGCGATGCGCTGATCACGCCCTCGGTGACGCGCCGGTTGATCGAGCAGTTCGCGCGCGCCGCGCAGCCACGGCCGGGCACGACCCCGGCCGCTCTGGGAGAGCTCACCGAACGCGAGCTCCAGGTGCTGCGGCTCGTCGCGCGCGGCCTCTCGAACGCCGAGATCGCGCGCGACCTGGTGCTCGGCGAGAACACCGTCAAGACGCATGTCGCGCACCTGCTGGCCAAGCTCGACCTGCGAGACCGCGTGCAGGCAGTCGTGCTCGCCTACGAGACAGGCCTCGTTGCGCCAGAGCTGACGCCCGCGCGCAGCGACCCGACGGCTACGGACCAGGTTGACTGACGATGCTGCCGACCGTGACGGCAGTGACGCGGACCTGGGAGATCGAGCCGATGCCGAACGTGTTGCAGGTCAGCGTCGCGGTTCCGGGTGTCGTGAACGTGTGCACGAGGCTGTTCGTGACGATCTGGCTCTGGTGTCCCGCGCCGCCCTGGACGAAGCTGCTGTCCTTGTCGGTGCCCGCTACGAGGTCGCAGTCGATGATGTCGGCGTTCGAGAACGTGTCGACCTGCTCTTTCGCGCCGAGGGCGTAGTTGCCGGCCGGGAGCTGCAGGGACGCGATCGTCGCGGGCTGAACCGTCAGCTGCTTGGCCGCCTCGGAGTGCGTCGAGTAGGCGACCCCCGCCGAGTCCGCGGTCGCGGCGTGCCGGGCCTCATCGGAGCTCAGCGCGTTCGTCGCGAGGTCGGCAGTGGCGGAACGCACGGAGCGCGGCACCATTCCGAGCGAGGAGCTCTCGACATCCGCACCGGTCAGCGAATGGTTCTTGACCTTGCCGCCGGTGACGGCGTCCGCCTTGAGTTGCGCCGTGCCGACACTCCGGGCGGGCAGCGCCGTCGCCGCCCATGTGGTACCGCCCAGTGCGACGAACAGGCCCAGGAGCGCCACGCACATGGCGGGCGACGGCTTGCGGAAGTGCGGCATGTTCTCCCCATTCGGCGGCCGGCGGTGAGACCGGCGAGGTCAAGGAGGCAACGTACGTGAGTGTCGTGTGCGGAGCGTGGGGAAATTGCAAGAAAAGACCCGCTCAGGGTGGCCTTTTCCTTACCGACGCCGGCATGGCGTAGGCTGCCCCGCAGAGGAGGTCGGCATGTCGTTCGTGTCCCGCGGGTTCCATCGTCGCCATACCGAACCGGGCCAGGAGGGCAGAGTCCCGCCCGGCCAGTACGTCACGACCGATTTCCCGGTGCTCTCGGCCGGCCCGACGCCGCACCGGCCGCTCGAGAACTGGACGTTCTCGATCACCGGCGAGATCGACGAGCCGCTGCGCTGGACCTGGGACGAGTTTCGCGCGCTGCCGAGCGAGAACATCACGAAGGACATCCACTGCGTGACCAAGTGGTCGAAGCTCGACACTCGCTGGGAGGGTGTCTCGATCGACACGCTGCTCGACGGCGTCGAGACCTCCGCCGAGTTCGTCGTTGCGTTCAGCGACGGCGGCTACACCACGAATCTGCCGCTCGCGGACCTCAAGGGCGGCAAGGCGTGGGTCGCATTCGGCTTCGAGGACGAACCGCTCGAGCCAGAGCACGGCGGCCCGGCGCGCCTGCTGGTACCGCATCTCTACTTCTGGAAGAGCGCGAAATGGGTGCGCGGCCTGCAATTGCGCGAGGACGACGAGCCGGGCTTCTGGGAGGGCTACGGCTACCACAACTACGGCGACCCATGGCTCGAGCAGCGGTACGCGGGCGACTGACCTGGCAGCTCACCGAGGTCGTCGAGTCCATCGAGGAGACGCCGCGGGTCAAGAGCCTCGTGCTGCGCGCCCCGGAGTGGAGCGGACACCGGGCCGGTCAGCATGTGGACATCCGCCTGACCGCCGAGGACGGCTACCAGGTGCAGCGCAGCTACTCGATCGCGTCGGCTCCCGAGGAGCAATCGCTCGTCCTCACGGTCGAGCGGCTGGACGACGGAGAGGTCTCGCCCTATCTCGTCGACGAGCTCCGGCCCGGCGACCAGCTCGAGCTGCGAGGCCCGATCGGGGGCTACTTCGCCTGGGACACGTCGGCAGGCGGTCCGTTGCTGCTCGTCGGAGGCGGCTCGGGGATCGTCCCGCTGATGTCGATCCTGCGCCATCGCGTGGCTGCCGGCAACAATGCCGACGTGCGGCTGCTGGCCTCGTGGCGCACGGCGGGCGACATCATCTACGGAGCCGAGCTCGAGCGACTCGGCCGGCTCGACGGCGTCGAGATCATCCATACGCTGACGCGCGACGCGCCGGCGGGGTGGACCGGGCGCCGCGGGCGCATCGACGAAGCGATGCTTGGCGACGTGGGCTGGGCGGCGAAGGCCGCACCGCTGAGCTTCGTGTGCGGCCCGACAGGGCTGGTCGAGGCGGTCGCGACGGGGCTCGTGGCGCTCGGCCACGCGCCAGAGCGGATCAGGACCGAGCGCTTCGGACCGACAGGAGGCTGAGATGGATGCAGAGCTCGTGCTCGACGGGAACGCGCTGGCGGGGGTGTTCAGCGAGTTGTTCCTGCAAGAGCTCACGGTCGCGCAGGGCACGTGCGGTGCCTGCGGCCTGACCGGCCCGCTGGCCGAGACGCGGGTCTACGCGTACGCGCCGGGGGCCGTCGTGCGCTGTCCCGGGTGTGGCGACGTGCTGCTCACGATCGTCAAGGAGGAGGGCCGCTACTGGCTCGGGTTCGACCGCCTGCGCTGCCTCGAGATTCGCGGTGACGCTCGCTGACGTGGGCGTTGCTGTTAGATAGCTGGTCCCGTCAACGAGAAGGGACTGCGCATGCCGCTCTTCGTCACCCTCATGAACTGGACCGATCAGGGAGTCAAGTCCTTCAAGGACTCCGTCGACCGCGCCGAGGCCGCCAAGTCGGCGCTGCGCGCACAGGGCGTCGACCTCCAGCAGATCTACTGGACGGTCGGCCCCTACGACATCGTCTCGATCGTCGAGGCGCCCGATGTCGAGACGGCCACGGCGGCGCTGCTCTCGCTGGCAGCGCAGGGCAACCTCCGCTCCACGACGCTGCGCGCGCTCACTGCGGACGAGATGCGCGGGGTGATCGCGAAGACCGCCTAGTCAGCGGCCGGCCAGCGTGGCGCTCGCCTCGTCGGCCGGCCGGCGAGGCGCGTCCGGCGAGAGCGAGAGCGCAGCGCGCGCAACGGCGATGCGCTCCATCTCCACCCGCTCGCGCTGACTCCGCGCGCGCTCGTGCAGGTCGTCGAGGTCGAGGTTCGCGATCGCTGCCGATTCGGGTGCGACGCGTAGGGCTTCCCAGAGCGCCTGCTTGCCGGCAATCCCCAGCGAGAGCGTCTCCAGCTCGTGCATGCGCAGGAGCGAGGTGTCGCCGTGCATGCGGCCGTTGGGCTTCAGGCGCGAGACGCGCTCCATGATCCAGGCCGTCGCGTTCTTGAGCCACGAGGCTCGGATGTCGAGCTCCGACATGAACGCGGCGAGCGCGTCGCGGTCGACCTCGATCTCGTGCGCGACCTGCTCGAGCCGCCGCCCGGCCGGGGTGCCGTCGTTGTGCCTGGCAGCGCGCCGCGCCAGCGCAACTCCGGCGGTGGCACCGGCAAGGTGGTCGGTCAGATACGTGGACAGCGCGTTGCGGGACATACGAGGCGCTACCCCCGCGCAGATGTTTCAAACGTGATCAGCCGGGAGGCACGGGCGGCTCGTAGCAGTCGTGCTGCTCGATCTGCGCGATACGGCCGTCGCGCAGCGTGAAGTGCGCGACGCACCATGCGGTGAGGCGCGTTCCCTTCTCCCAGGGGCCGGCGTCGATCGCCAGTTCACCCTTCCAGAGCAGCCGCGTCGCCACCGTGTCGCCCGACACCACGTGGCCGAGCGGCTCGTAGCTCTGCCACGCGAACACTTCGCGTCCCGCCGCGATGCCGGCTTCCATGCCCGCGCGGTCGCGCTCGCGCACCTCCGGGCTCACCAGGTTGGGCCGCTCGACGAAGCGCGCGTCGGGAGTGAGCATCTCCTCCAGGTCCGCAACTTCGGGCCAGCGATGGTGGAACGCGGCAAACCAGCGCTCGACGATGGCGACGGCGGGAGTCTCGGCGGTCATGCCGGAGTTTCTACCTCATATACAGTCGCTGGCGTAGTCGTGTCGAGGAGGACAGCATGACCTGGCGCACCGAGCCGCCGTTCCGCGCAGATCACGTCGGCAGCCTGCTGCGCCCGCCCGAGCTCCTGAAGGCCCGCGCCGACCACGCCGCGGGGACGATCGACGCGCACGAGTTGCGCGCGGTCGAGGACGACGCCATCCGTGACGCAGTGCGCATGCAGGAGGCGGTCGGCCTGCAGTCGGCGACGGACGGGGAGCTCCGCCGCGGCTCCTGGCACATGGACTTCATCTACCAGTTGGGCGGCGTCAAGAAGCTCGAGTCCGACCTGGTCGTCGAGTTCAAGAATCGCAGCGGGAACATCAGCTTCACTCCCGCATCGATGCGCGTGGACGAGCCGGTGCGGCTCGACCACACGATCTTCGCCGACGACTTCACGTTCGTGCGGGACGCGGTCTCGACGGCGGTGCCGAAGCTGACGATCCCTTCGCCGAGCATGGTGCACTACCGCGGCGGCCGCGCGGCCATCGACGAGACCGTCTATCCCGACCTCGACGACTTCTGGTCCGACCTCACCGCGGCCTATCGGGAGGAGATCACGCGGCTCGGCGATCTCGGCTGCACCTATCTGCAGCTCGACGACACGAGCCTCGCCTATCTCAACGATCCCACCCAGCGCGAGCACATCGGCAAGCTGGGCGGCGATCCCGAGCACCAGCACGAGGCCTACATCCGCTACCTCAACGACGCCATCGCGAGCCGGCCCGACGGCATGCGGATCACGACGCACATGTGCCGCGGCAACTTCCGCTCGTCGTGGTACGCCTCGGGCGACTACAGCTACGTGGCCGAGGTGCTGCTCAACGAGCTCGCAGTCGACGGCTTCTTCATGGAGTGGGACGACGAGCGATCGGGCGGCTTCGAGCCGCTGCGCTTCCTGCCACCCGGCAAGATCGTCGTGCTCGGCCTGGTGACGACCAAGAGCGGGGAGCTGGAGCAGAAGGACGAGCTCAAGCGCCGGATCGAGGAGGCGAGCAAGTTCGCCGACATCGACCAGCTCTGCCTCTCGGGGCAGTGCGGGTTCTCCTCCACCGTCGACGGCAACGATCTCACGGCCGATCAGCAGGAGGCGAAGCTGAACCTGATCGTTGAGACCGCGCGCGAGGTCTGGGGCTAGCGGCGCATTCGTGCCGGCGCCAGTTGCGTCGGTTCGCTGAACCTGGCTATACTGAACTCAATGGTTCAGTATCCAACGACCGTCGACCGCGCCTTCGCAGCTCTCGCCGACCCGACCCGCCGCGCAGTCCTCGAGCGGCTCGGTTCCGGCAGTGCGACGATCAGCGAGCTTGCCGAGCCCTTCGGCATGTCGCTGACCGGGATGAAGAAGCACGTCCGGCTGCTCGAGGATGCCCAGCTCATGACGACGGAGAAGGTCGGCCGGGTGCGCACGTGCACGCTCGCGCCGCACGCCTTCGAGGGCATCAGCACGTGGCTGCAGCGGCTCGACCGCTTCGCGCAGGTCGTCGAACGCACGAAGGGAGAACGATGAACACCACCACCGTCACCACCCCGAACGAGCTCGAGATCCGCGTCGAGCGGACCTTCGACGCCCCGCGCGCGCACGTCTTCTCCGTCTGGACCGACCCGGAGCTCATCCCGGAATGGTGGGGCGACGGCACGGTCGTCGAGGAGATGGACGTCCGCCCCGGCGGCACGTACCGCTTCCGCACCGCTTACGGCGTCGTCGAGGGCGAGTTCCGCGAGGTCGAAGCACCCGCCCGGATCGTGCAGACGTTCATGAATCATCTGCAGACGCTCGAGTTCGAGGAACTGGGCGAGCGGACGAAGCTGACGCAGACGATGCGCTTCGCAACGACCGAGGAGCGCGACACGTCGATGCAGTACGGCGTCGAGGAAGGTGCGAAGAGCGGCTTCGCCCGCGTCGATGCGGTGCTGCAGCGTCTCCTCGAGACGCGATGAGCACGGCCACGGGGAGGCCTGAGCTGCAGGCTGCCGACAGTCACGATCTGATTCGCGTGCAAGGCGCGCGCGTGAACAATCTCAAGAACGTGAGCGTCGAGCTCTCGAAGCGCCGGCTGACCGTGTTCACCGGCGTCTCGGGCTCGGGCAAGAGCTCGCTCGTCTTCGGGACGATCGCCGCAGAGTCGCAGCGCCTCATCAACGAGACCTACAGCGCCTTCGTCCAGGGCTTCATGCCGACGCAGTCGCGCCCGGAGGTCGACCTGCTGGAGGGTCTGACGACGGCGATCATCGTCGACCAGGAGCGCATGGGCTCCAATCCCCGCTCGACGGTCGGCACCGTCACGGATGCGAACGCGATGCTGAGGATCGTCTTCAGCCGGCTCGGGCAGCCGCACATCGGATCGCCCAAGGCGTACTCCTTCAACGTCCCCTCACTCAAGGCCGCCGGCGCGATCACCGTTCAGCGAGGTTCCAAGAAGACGGTCAAGAAGACCTTCAGCGTCACGGGCGGCATGTGCCCGCGTTGCGAGGGTATGGGCAGCGTGAGCGACCTCGACCTGACTCAGCTGTTCGACGAGAGCAAGTCGCTGAACGAGGGCGCGCTGACGATCCCCGGGTACAGCATGGAGGGCTGGTATGGCCGTATCTTCACCGGCTGCGGCTTCTTCGACCCGGACAAGCCGATCCGGAAGTACACGAAGAAGGAGCTCCACGACCTCCTCTACCGCGAGCCGACCAAGATCAAGGTCGATGGCATCAACCTGACCTACGAAGGGCTGATCCCGAAGATCCAGAAGTCGATGCTCGCCAAGGACAAGGAGGCGATGCAGCCGCACATCCGGGCCTTCGTGGACCGGGCCGTCACCTTCAGCACCTGCCCCGAGTGCGGCGGGACCAGGCTCAGCGAAGGCGCCCGCTCCTCGAAGATCGATGGCATCAACATCGCCGACGCCTGCGCCATGCAGATCAGCGACCTGGCCGAGTGGGTGAGAGGCCTCGACGAGCCGTCGGTTGCACCGTTGCTCGAAGCACTGCAGGAGAGTCTCGAGTCGTTCGTGGAGATCGGCCTGGGCTACATCTCGCTCGACCGTCCGACGGCCACGCTGTCCGGCGGCGAGGCACAGCGCACCAAGCTCATCCGTCACCTCGGCTCGTCGCTCACGGACGTGACCTACGTGTTCGACGAGCCGACGATCGGGCTGCACCCACACGACATCCAGCGGATGAACGACCTGCTGCTGCAGTTGCGCGACAAGGGCAACACCGTGCTGGTCGTCGAGCACAAGCCGGAGGCGATCGACATCGCGGACCGGGTCGTCGATCTCGGCCCCGGCGCCGGCACAGCGGGTGGCGAGGTGGTGTTCGAGGGCACCGTCGAGGGGCTGCGAGCGAGCGGCACGCTGACCGGGCGGCACCTGGACGACCGGGCCTCCCTGAAGCTGTCGGTGCGTGCACCGTCCGGTGTCTTGGAGGTGCGCGGCGCCGATGCGCACAACCTGAAGGACGTCGATGTCGACATCCCGCTCGGCGTGCTGGTGGTTGTGACGGGCGTCGCCGGAGCCGGCAAGAGCTCATTGATCCACGGCTCGGTGTCGGGGCGGGATGGCGTGGTCGCGGTCGATCAGACCCCGATTCGCGGCTCGCGCCGGAGCAATCCGGCGACGTACACCGGATTACTCGACCCGATCCGCACGGCCTTCGCGAAGGCCAACGGCGTCAAGCCGGCGCTCTTCAGCGCCAACTCCGAGGGCGCGTGCCCCAACTGCAACGGCGCCGGAGTCATCTACACCGATCTGGCGATGATGGCGGGCGTCGCCGCCACCTGCGAGGACTGCGAGGGCAAGCGGTATCAGGCGTCGGTGCTGGAATACCACCTCGGCGGTCGCGATATCAGCGAGGTGCTCGCGATGTCGGTGAGCGAAGCCGAGGAGTTCTTCGGCGCCGGCGAGGCGCCCACGCCGGCCGCGCACGCGATCCTCGGCCGGCTGGCCGACGTCGGGCTCGGCTACCTCAGCCTCGGGCAGCCGCTGACGACGCTGTCCGGCGGCGAGCGACAGCGGCTCAAGCTGGCCACGCGCATGGCCGAGAAGGGCGGTGTCTACGTCCTCGACGAGCCGACCACCGGCCTCCACCTCGCCGATGTCGAGCAGTTGCTCGGCCTGATCGACAGGCTCGTCGACTCCGGCAAGTCGGTCATCGTCATCGCCCACCATCAGGCTGTCATGGCGCACGCCGACTGGATCATCGATCTCGGTCCGGGCGCCGGCAACGACGGCGGTCGCATCGTCTTCGAGGGCACGCCCGCCGAGCTCGTCGCCGCCCGCTCCACGCTCACCGGCGAGCATCTCGCGGCCTATGTCGCCTAGGTCAAACGCAGCGCGACGAGCGCCACGGCCAGCAGGACGTGCGCGGCCGCGAGCGCGCGCAGCGCCGCTTCCGCGGGAGTCGTCAGGGTGGCGAGATCCAGCGCCTGGCGCTGCTCGCCCGCGTGCTCGACGAAGCCCTCGACGCGCAGGCCGCCGCGACGCAGCCGTCGCGCCCAGTTCGAGAGAGAGCGCTGGGCGAGGCTCGTCGCCGCGGCGAACGCCGCTCCCAGCACGACGGGCAGCTCGATCGCTCCGGTCTGGGCGAATCCCCCGACGAGCACCGGGAAGGCACCCCAGCCGAGCGCGAAGATCGCGTCGGAGTGCAGCGCCCCGCCGAACAGCTCGAGGTTG
>Ga0105242_10001458_pt1 | contig 18618 bp, 16 predicted proteins | sample KBSM24metaG_FD_81521 | JGI IMG/M metagenome (GOLD analysis project Ga0105242, IMG submission 81521) | Miscanthus rhizosphere microbial communities from Kellogg Biological Station, Michigan, USA - KBS M2-4 metaG | ecosystem: Host-associated > Plants > Roots > Rhizosphere > Soil | place... | reverse complement strand
GTGGATGTCCCACACGTGCTCGATGATGAGCGACTTGGTGAGCGGCCGGTCGCTGTGCCGCATCAGGAACTCGAGCAGCGCGTACTCCTTGGGCTTGAGATCGATGAGCCGGCCGGCGCGGCGCACCAGCCGCTTGATGGTGTCCATCTCCAGGTCGGCCACCTTCAGTACGCTCTCGCGCGGCGCCCCGCGCCGGAGCAGCGCCCGCAGCCGCGCCGTCAGCTCCGCGAGCGCGAACGGCTTGGCCACGTAGTCGTCGGCGCCGGCGTCGAGGCCCGCCACACGGTCCTCCACCGAGTCCTTGGCCGTCAGCATCAGGACCGGGAGCGACGCCTTGCGGGCGCGGATGTCGCGCAGCACTTGAAAGCCCGACCGGCCCGGCAGCATGACGTCGAGCACCACGGCGTCGTAGTCCACGGCCAGCGCCTGGTCCCCGGCCTTGCTGCCCTCGTGGAGCACGTCCACGGCGTGCCCTTCCTGCTGCAGGCCAGCCTGGACGAAGTTGGCCACCTTGACGTCGTCTTCAATGACGAGAATTCGCATCTCCACCTCGGGTACAGACCCGCATTCAGACGATACAGGGCGGCTTCCGGGCCTGCAACCGGCAATCACGGCATTAACGAGACTTAATGCCGCTTTCATGTCGCGCTCAAGGGCATGCGCGTCCAATGGAGATGTGAGGCTACGGCAGAGCGCTCTCGCGCTTCTGGTCACCACTGGCGTCTCGTGCGCGCCGCGCCCCGTGCTGCCGGGGGGCGAGCCGGCCGCACGGGAGTTCACCGCCCACGTGGCACTGCACGGGGCGATGCTCACGCTGCATCTCGCCGATCCGCGCACCGCGCGGGCTCGCGCCCTTCCGGTCGTGCTCTACGCCAGCGGAGACGGCGGCTGGTTCGGCGCCGCCGTCGGGATGTTCAGGACGATCGCCGCCGGCGGGTATCCGGCGGTGGGGTTCAGCACTCGTTCGCTGCTCAAGATCGAACAGGCCGGGCACTCGCCGCTGTCGGGCAACCAGATTGCCGAGAGCTATCGAGCCATCCTCGAGGCCGGCCGGCGTGCGCTCGCCCTGCCCCCCGACGCGCCGGCGGTGCTGAGCGGTTGGTCGCGGGGAGCGTCGCTGGCCGTCCTGGCCGCGGCCGAACCGGAGATCGATGGCGCCATCACCGGTGTCGTGGCCGTCGGCCTGCCGCGTGACGAGCGGCTCGACGTCGAGCCCGGAGACGACGGGGATCCCTCGGACACCGAGGCAACGGTGTCGAGCGGCCGGCACGGAGCCGCGCGTGAGCTCCTCATGTATCCGCTGCTCGCCCGCATCGCGCCGCGAAGGTGCGCGGTGATTCAGGCCTCTGGCGATCGGTATCTCCCCGCCGACCAGGCGCAGGCGCTCTTCGGCGACAACTCAGACCTCAAACACTTTTTCACGGTGCCGGCCAACAACCATCGGTTCGGCGGCGGAAAGGACGCGCTGCGCCAGGCGCTTCTCGAGGCCCTCGCCTGGACGGGGCACCCAACCGGAGACGAACAACGATGAGAACCTGCCGGACATGGCTGTGGGGCGCGTGCGTCGTGGGCGCGGTGGTTTGTGCCGCGACGCCGTTTGCCGCGGAGACGACCGACGCCGTGCGAATCCGCGACCGCCAGCAGACCGTGCACCTCTACGGCACGCGAGGCGGGGCGCCGGTCATCGTCTCGAGCGGCGACGGCGGTTGGATCCACCTCGGCCCGCAGGTGGCGTCGCTGCTGGCGTCACGCGGGTATTTCGTGGTCGGTTTCGACGTCAAGGCGTATCTCGAATCGTTCACCTCGAGTGCCGAGACGCTGCACACCCGGGACGTCCCCCCGGACTACCGCGCGCTCATCGACTACGCGGCCCACGGGTCGTCCAGCAAGCCGGTGCTGGTCGGCGTCTCCGAGGGCGCCGGCCTGTCGGTGCTCGCGGCCGGAGACGCCGCCACGAAGACTCGGATCGGCGGCGTCGTGGCGCTCGGACTGCCGGATGTGAACGAGCTCGGCTGGCGTTGGAAGGACTCGCTCATCTACGTCACGCACGGCGTGCCGAAGGAGCCGACGTTCATGACACGCGACGTGGTGGCGGCGGTGGCGCCGCTGCCGCTGGCGGCGATTCACTCCACGAATGACGAGTTCGTGCCGGTGACCGAGGCGCGCGAGCTGCTGGCGCGCGCGGGCTCGCCGTCCACCTTGTGGATCGTGCCGGCGCGGGATCACCGCTTCAGCGACAACCGGCCGGAGTTCGAGCGGCGGCTGATGGAGGCCTTCACGTGGATCGGGCAGAACCAGCCGCGCTGACGCCGGTGCCCGAGCGGATGCGCCGGGCGCTTCCGGCGGTACTCGGGCTGGGCCTCTTCCTCCTGGCGCTCGAGGTGCTGCGGCAAGAGCTGCGCGCCGTCAGCTGGGACACGCTCTCGAACGACGTCCTCGAGACGCCGCCGTCGCTGCTCGCCGCGGCGCTCGCGTTGACCGCCCTCAACTACGCGGTGCTGACCGGCTACGACTTCATCGCGTTCGCTTACATCGGCAAGCGCCTCGCCCGCGCCCGCGTGGCCATGACCTCGTTCATCGCCTACGCGGTCGCCAACAACGTCGGCTTCGCCATGCTGTCCGGCGCGTCGGTCCGTTACCGGTTCTACTCGCGCTGGGGCCTGACGCCAGGTGATCTGTCGCGAATCGTCTTCTCGTACTCGGTGACCTTCTGGCTCGGTCTGCTGGCGCTCGGGGGACTGAGCCTGGCGCTCCATCCGCTGCCGCTCGGGACCGAGGGCGCACTGCCGAAGCTGGCCGCGCCCCTCGGCTGGGCGCTCGTCGCGGCGAGTGTCGGCTACGTCATTGCTGCCGCCGTCCGTCGCGCCCCGATTCGCGTGCGCTCGTTCGAGCTGCCGCTGCCGCCGGCGCGGCTGGCGCTCACGCAGCTCGTGGTGTCGGGCATCGACTGGGTCCTGGCCGGGGCCGTGTTGTACGTGCTCCTGCCCCACGGGCAGGCGTCCTTTCCCACCGTGCTCGGCGCGTTTCTCGCCGCGCAGATTCTGGGGCTGGCCAGCCACGTCCCCGGCGGCGCGGGCGTCTTCGAAGGGCTGATGGTGTTCTTCCTGCGCTCCTCCATCGACCCGTCCGATCTGGTGCCCGCGCTCATCGTCTACCGCGTCGTGTACTACCTGGTGCCATTGGGCATCGCGCTGATCGGGCTCATGGTGCACGAACTGCACTCCCGCCGCGCGCAGACGGCACGCGTCGCGGCGCACGTGGGCCGCATCACGGAACAGATCACGCCGCGCGTCCTGGCGGCGCTGACGTTTGGCGGCGGCCTCGTTTTGCTCTTCTCCGGCGCGACGCCGGCCGCCGAGGGGCGTCTGGCGCTGCTGGATCGCGTCGTGCCCCTTGGCGTCATCGAGACGTCGCACTTCATCGGCAGCGTCGCCGGCGCCGGTCTACTGCTGCTGTCGCAAGGGCTCGCCCGGCGGCTCGACGCCGCGCACGCGCTGGCCGTCGGCGCGGTGTCGATTGGCATCGCCGCGTCGCTGCTCAAGGGCGGCGACTACGAGGAAGCGCTGCTGCTGGCAGCGCTCCTGGCCGCGCTCCTCCGCGCGCGTCCGGCCTTCCATCGCCACGCCGCCTTCTTTGCGACGCGGTTCTCGCCGGCCTGGGTGGCGGCCGTCGCGGGCGCGATCGTCGCCTCGGTGTGGCTGGGGTTCTTCGCGTTCCGCCACGTGGAGTTCGGCCACGACCTGTGGTGGCAGTTCGCGCTCGACGCCGAGGCGTCGCGGTTCCTGCGCGGCTCGGTCGGCGCGGCGGGGCTGACGCTGGTCTTCGCGCTGGCGCGCTTGCTGCGTCAGGCGCCGCCTGCGCTCGAGGCGCCGGGCGAGGCGGATCTCGCTGCGGCCGCCGCGATCATCGCCGCGCAGCCGCACACCTCCCCCAACCTGGTGTTCCTCCGCGACAAGGCGTTGCTCTTCACCGAGGAGCGCGACGCGTTCCTGATGTATGCCGTGCAGGGGCACAGCTGGGTGGCCATGGGCGATCCCGTCGGACCGGCAGAGCGCGTGCCGGACCTGATTCGCCTGTTTCTGGAACGCTGCGACGATTTCGGCGGCACGCCGGTGTTCTACGAAATCGATCCTGAGCATCTGCACCAGTACGCCGACTTCGGGCTCACCTTCGTGAAGCTCGGAGAGGAGGCGCGGGTGGACCTGTCGCGATTCAGGCTCGACGGCAGCGAGGGCGCCAAGCACCGCCAGTTGATGCGGCGGCTCGAGAAGGACGGCGGCACGTTCCGCATCGTGCCGCCCGAAGACGTGCCCGGCGTGCTCGATCAGCTCGAGGCGGTGTCGAACGACTGGCTCGACGCGAGGTCAAGCGCGGAAAAGGGCTTCTCGCTCGGATCGTTCGACCGCGACTACATCGCCCGGTTTCCGGTGGCCGTCGTCGAGCACGCCGGCCGCATCGTCGCCTTCGGCAACCTGTGGACCGCCGGCGGGCATCGCGAGCTGTCGATCGATCTGATGCGCTACCACCGCAACGGGCCGCGCAGCGTCATGGAGGCCCTGCTCGTCCACGTGCTGGCCTGGGGTCAGGCGCAGGGCTACCAGTGGTTCGCGCTCGGCATGGCGCCCATGTCCGGCTTCGAATCCTCGCCGATCGCCCCGCTCTGGGCCCGCGCGGGGCGGTTCCTCTACACGCACGGAGAAGGGATCTACCGGTTCCAAGGGCTGCGCGCTTACAAGGAGAAGTTCCACCCCATATGGAAGCCCCACTACCTGGCTTACCGCGGCGGCCTCAAGCTGCCGCGCATCCTGGCGGAGGTCGCCGTGCTCGTCGCCGGAGGGTACCGTCGTATCTTTCTGAAGTGACACGCCACAAGAAGCTGCTGCCCCGGCGGGTCTTCGCACTCCTCCTGCTGCGAAACCTGCTCTACGTGAGTGGCCTGATCGCCGCCTCGCTGGCGCTCGGCGCCGCTGGCTACCACGCGTTCGCCGGACTGCCGTGGCTGGATGCCACGCTCAACGCCGCGATGATCCTCACCGGCATGGGGCCGGTGAATCCCTTGACGACACCCGCCGGCAAGGTCTTCGGCATCGCCTACGCCCTCTTCAGCGGCGTGGCGTTCCTGACGATGGTGGCGATGCTGCTCGCGCCGGCGGCGCACCGGCTGCTCCACCGGCTCCACCTGGAGATGCATAAGGACGACGACGAGTGATAGCGGCCGTGCGCTAGATCGAGCAGCGGAGACAGGTCGTCGTGGTGGGCAGCGCCACCAGGCGCCGTGGATCGATCGGCTTGCCGCACTTCGAGCATTCTTCGTACGTGCCGTTCTCGAGGCGGGTCAGCGCCGACTGAATCGCCGCGACCTCGAGGCGAAGCGCCTTGGGCGAGCGCTCTGGCGCCTCCGTAATGAGCGATGTTGCGACCTGTTCGCGAGGCTGGACCAGGCGATCGAGCTGCGCTTCGAGCTGTTGACGAATGTGAACGTGCGTGGTGTCCATCCCGGGGCTCCCGAAATCGTGCCGTGTACCACGGGAGTCTTAGCAAACCCACGGCCAGACCTGTTGGCCCTTGTTAGCCGCTTTTGGTACCACGCGACGGACGAAGCTGCCGCCCATCACCTGTGCCTGCACTCGGGCAGGTGCCACACCGCGGCCATACTCGTACGAGTACCAGGTGACAGAACGGAGCACGCACGGTGATTTCTGTCGTCAGCGCCAGCCGAGACGAATGACGTCGAAGTCGGCGCCAGACAGGCTGCCGAACGCCGGATTGAGCTCGTCGTTGTTCCAGCGCGGATCCATCGCGCCGGTGACGTAGAGGTCGCTGCCGTTGTCGGCCACGATCAGCCCGTGCGTCTGCATGCCGCGGAAGATGTTCTGGATGTAGGCCGGGAATCGCGACAGGTCCTTCGACGCCTTGAGCCGCAGGCGCGCGCCCAGCGGCAACGCGCCGGCGGTGCTGCCGGCACGGTGCGACGCCGGCCACACGTAGCCGTTGGAGCGCCGCACCGTCATCCGCAGCGCGTGCCGGACCGGGCCCCGCAGCGCTTCGTCGTAGCGGACCAGCCCCGGCAGGATGGCAAGCCCCGCCGCGTCGGCCGACGTCCAGCCTTCGGGACGCCTGGCGTTGGACGACAGATCGAACACCGCGCCCGAGCCGGCCTCCCACCGCTGCCGGCCTGGATTCCACGCGGCAGCAAACAGTTCGTAGAGAAGCCAGCGGTCGCGATCGACGACGAGCAGATGGCGATCGCCGTCGGATCCGCCGCCCGGCACTCCACCCTCGACGTAGTTCGGCTGTGTCTTGGCCGCCTCGGGTATGGGATAGCCTGCCTGACCGCCGTAGCCCGCGTCGCTCTCGTCACCGTAGGCGACGAACGCCACCGCCGAACGCGGCTCCGACCCGCCGACGCTGACATACGGAATGCCGTACGGCGGCGGACCGAAGTCGGGATGCGCGGTGCGCGTGCGCCCGATGCCGTCGATGAAGGCCGCCGACTGCGGATCGACGGGTGCGGCGCTGATGTCCTGATTCCACCAGTTGTCGGACGGGAAGAGCGCGCGGCCGTTGAAGTCGTCACCGAGCCGTGCGGTGCCTCCCCCTGTGGGCGTGGGCGCTGGCGAACCCGACGAGGGCGACGATGGCGTCGTCGAGGGGGCCGTGCTGCTGTGACTGCACGCTGCCGTGGCGCAGGCGACCGCCAGCGCCACGAGCACGAGCCGCCACAGCCGTCCGCGAGACATCGCATCGCGTGGGCGCAAGAAGCGGTCCACGCATCGCGTCATCAAGACTGATTCTCAGAATCGCTTGCAAGCTCACGTGATGTGACAGACGTGCGATAGCCTCCGGGGCGGTGCACGAACTCCGGTCGATCGCGGCTTTCGCCGTGGCAATCACGCTTGCGGCGGCTCCGGGCGCGTGGGCGCAGAGTCCCCCAGGCACTGCACTCCCCGCTGACGCCACCGGCGAGCAGATCTTCCGCGCCGCGTGCGCGACCTGCCATGCGCCCGACGGCAAGGGATCGCCGCGCAGCGTCGTGGGCTTCGAGCTGCCGCTGCCGAACGGCCACGACTTCCCCGACTTCACCGACTGCCCGACGAACACGGTCGAGCCGCTTGCCGATTGGGTGGCGGTGGCGTCGCGCGGCGGCCCGATCCGCGGCCTCGATCGACACATGCCGGCGTTTGGCGACGCGCTCTCCCCCGACCAGATCGAGCGCGCCGTCAAGCACCTCTGGAATTTCTGCACCGACACGGCGTGGCCGCGCGGCGACCTCAATTTCCCGCGCGCCTTCTTCACCGAAAAGGCGTTTCCCGAGAACGAAGCCGTGTGGACCACGGGCGTCACCGCCGCGGGCAGCAAGGCCATGACGAATGCGCTGGTCTACGAACACCGCATCGGCGCACGCGGCCAGTACGAAGTCACGATCCCGTTCTCGCGGCAGCAGCGCGAGGCCGGCGGCTGGGCCAACGGCCTCGGCGACATCGAGATCGCGGTGCGGCGCACGCTGTTTGCGAGCCACGAGCGCGGCAGCATCTTCGCCGCGGGCGGCGCGGTGACCTTCGCGACGGGCAGCAAGGACCGGGGGCTCGGCAACGGCTACACCATCGTGGAGCCGTTCGCGATGTGGGGGCAGATGCTCGGGGCCAACGGCTTTCTGCAGATGCACACGGGTCTCGAAGTGCCGAGCAACCACGTCGCCGGGCGCAACGAAGGGTTCCTGCGCACCGCCGTCGGCTACACCGTCGCGCAGGATCAGGGGTTTGGCCGCGCGTGGTCACCGATGGCCGAACTGCTGATCGCCCGGCCGGCCGGCGGCCCCACAGAGTGGGACGTTGTGCCGCAGATGCAGGTGTCGCTCAGCAAGCTCCAGCACGTCCTGCTCAGTGTCGGCGTCCGCGTGCCGATCAACGAGCGCGAGGAGCGCAAGCCGGAGCTGCTCTCGTACGTCATCTGGGACTGGTTCGACGGCGGCTTCTTCCATTTCTGGAAATGACCCGCATGCCTCGCCTGTCGCTCCGGCTCGCCGTTCCCTTCAGCTGTCTGGCCTGGCTGTTGACGGTGTACCTCGCCACGACGGCCGCGCAGCAGCCCGCGCCCCGCGCCGGCGGCAAGAAGGCGCACGCCGACCTGTCGCTCTTCACCCACTCGGACAACTGCGTGGCGTGTCACAACGGCCTGACGACGCCGTCGGGCGAAGACGTGTCGATCGGCGCCACCTGGCGCTCGACGATGATGGCGAACTCGGCGCGCGATCCGTACTGGCAGGCCGGGGTCCGGCGAGAGACGATCGATCATCCGAAGCACGCCGCCGCCATCCAGGACGAATGCGCGGCGTGCCACATGCCGATGAGCGCACGGATCGAGCGTACGGGCGGCGGCCCAGGCCAGGTGTTCGCGCACCTGCCGATCGCCGGCGGCAGTTCGCCCCTCCACCGGCTGGCCGCCGACAGCGTGTCGTGCACCGTGTGCCACCAGATCGCACCGGACCGGCTGGGCACGCGCGAGAGCTTCAACTCGAATTTCGTCCTGCAGCCGACGCCGCGCGACGGCGCGCGCCCGATCTTCGGCCCCTACGCCATCGACCCGGGACGGCGGACGATCATGCGGTCGGTGACCGGCTTCGTGCAGGCCGAGGCGCCGCACATCAAACAGTCCGAACTCTGCGCCTCGTGTCACACGCTCATCACCGAAGCCTACGGCCCCGGTGGCGAGGTGATCGGCTCGCTGCCGGAGCAGATGAACTATCAGGAGTGGCAGCACAGCGCCTTCAATCGCGAACAGCGCAGCTGCCAGTCGTGTCACATGCCGAAGGCGGAGGGCCCGATTCGCGCCTCGTCGGTGCTCGGCGACGCGCGCGACAGCATGTCGCGCCACCTGTTCGTGGGCGGCAACGCCTTCATGGTCGGGATCCTCGGGCGCTACCGCGACGAGCTGGGCGTCGAGGCCTCGCCCGCGGAGCTCGACGCCACGGCCGGCGCCACCGTCCGGCAGCTGCAGCGCGAGACAGCGGAGATCGCCGTCTCCGAGCCGCGCGTGGCTGGGAGCGCGCTGGCGTTCGACGTCGGCATCACGAACCTCACCGGCCACAAGTTCCCCACCGGCTATCCGTCGCGACGGACCTGGCTGCACGTGACCGTCCGCGACGCGCGAGGAGGCGTGGTCTTCGAGTCCGGCGCGCTCGACGACACCGGTGCCATTCGCGGCAACGACGCGGACGAACGTGCGTCGGCCTTCGAACCCCATTACGAGGAGATCACCCGGCCGGACCAGGTGCAGATCTACGAGCCGATCCTCGGCGACCGCGGCGGCGCGCCGACGACCGGGCTCCTCACCGCCGTGCAGTACCTCAAGGACAACCGGCTGCTGCCGCGCGGCTTCGACAAGCGCACAGCCGCGGCGGAGATCGCCGTGCACGGCACCGCCAGCAGCGACGCGGATTTCGACGGCGGCGGCGACCGTGTCCGCTTCCGGGTGCCGGTGACGGCAGCCGGCCCGTACCGCGTGGACGCCGAGCTGCGGTATCAGCCCATCGCCTACCGATGGGCACGGAATCTGGAGCGCTACGACGCGCCGGAGCCGGCGCGCTTTCTCCGCTATTACAATGCGAGCGCATCGGGCTCGTCCGTGGTCGTCGCCACCGCGTCGGCAACCACGGGCGGCAGCTCGAACTGAGGCTACATGGCCGCACTTCATCCGCAGATCGTCCACTTCACGATCGTCCTCGTCATCGTCGGCGTGATCTTCCGTCTCGTGTCGCTCTTCGGCAGGCCGGCGTTCGCCAGCCCCGCGGCCTCGACGCTGTTGATCGCGGCCGCGTTGGCGGCGGTCGTCTCGGTGCGATCGGGCACCGCGGCCCACGGGCCGGTGGAACGTGCGCCAGGTTCGCGGCCGCCGGTCATGGAGCACGAGGAATGGGGCGAGCGGGCGCAGATCGTCCTGCTGGTGCTCGGCGCCATCGAGCTGCTCGGCCTGGCGCTTCGTAAGTCGCCCAAGGTGCGGGCGGTGCACGCGCTGGCGGCGGTCGTCGGGCTTGCCGGCGTCTACGTCGTGTACGAAACCGGAGAGCACGGCGGCGAGCTCGTGTATGCCTATGCCGGTGGCGTCGGGCTGCGGAGCGGTGATCCGAAGGATGTCGAGCGCCTGCTCCTCGCCGGCTACTACCACCAGGCGATGGCGGACCGCGCGGCGGGACGGCACGACCAGGCCGCGACGCTCATCGCGCAGGCGGCCGAGCGCTACCCCGCCGATCCCGAAGTGCAGATGCTGGCCGCGGAGTCGAAGCTGATCGATCGCAAGGATCCGCAAGGGGCCATCGATGCGCTGAACGCGGCGCAGCTCCCCGCCGACAACCGCTTCATGGCGTTCCGGAAAGGCGGACTCCTGGCCGACGCCTACGAGGCGGCGGGCCGCAAGGCCGACGCGGCGGCAGCGCTCGACGCGGTGCTGAAGGTGTTTCCTAACGGCCGCTTGCAGCAGCGACTGGACGGGCTGCGCGCGGCCCGCTAAGAACGCGGACCGCGCGACGCTATCTGGCAAACCGGCTTAACGCCGGTTCGCTATTTAGATCGCGCCCGCCACTACGGACGAGAGCTCGTCACCGCACGCCGTGCGACGGCGGGCGCGGCGGCGCGTTTCTGATACCACCACCACAGGCGCACGCCGAGCAGGACCGCGAGCGCCACGGCCCAGCGGCGCGGCAGCGTGATGTCCGCCTTGACCAGCCACCAGAAGTGGATCACGCCGCCGATGGCTGCGACATACACCAGGCGGTGGAGGGTGCCCCACTTCTTTCCCAGTTTGCGCATCGACCAGCGGTTCGACGTGATCGCCAGCATGGACAGGATCACGAACACCGTCATGCCCACGGTGATGAACGGCCGCTTGAACACGTCCTCCACCATGAAGCTCACCTCGAAGTAGTGGACGAACACGACCCAGGTGAGCATGTGGAGCACCGCGTAGAAGAACGCGAACAGCCCGAGCATGCGGCGCAGCTTGATCAACTCGTTCCAGCCGGTGAGCCTCCGCAGCGGTGTGATCGACAGCGACGCGAAGAGACACCCCAGGATCCAGGTGCCGGTCTGATCGGTGATGTAGTCGCCGGGGTTGGCGGTGAGGTCGTTGGTGTAGAAGCCCCGGACGAGGAGGGCGGCAGGAACGAGGGCCGCGATGAAGAGCGCGACCCTCAGGATGGTGATGGGCTTCGGCACCGCCGCGGAGCCGGTGCTCCAGCTCCCTAGAAGTTCCGCCGGAGGTCCATCCCGGCGTAGAGGCTCTGCACCTGGTCGGCGTAGCCGTTGAACATCTCGGTGCGGTGGTTGGCAATGAAGCTCGGGAGCCGCTTTTCACGGGCCTGGCTCCACCGCGGGTGATCCACCATCGGGTTCACGTTGGCGTAGAACCCGTACTCGTTGCGCGCCATCGCCTGCCAGGTGTTGATCGGCTGCTTCTCGACGAACCGCATGCGCACGATCGACTTCACGCCCTTGAAGCCGTACTTCCACGGCACCACCAGGCGGATCGGCGCGCCGTTCTGCGCCGGGAGCACCTCGCCGTAGAGGCCCACTGCCAGGATGGTCAGCGGGTGGTTCGCCTCGTCGAGGCGCAGCCCTTCCTTGTAGGGCCACTCGAGGAGATCGGTGCTCTGCATCGGGAAACGAGCGCGGTCGACCAGCGTCGTCATCTCGAGGTACGCCGCCTTGCCTTGCGGTTCCGCGCGCTTGATGAACTCCGAGAGCGGAATGCCGACCCACGGGATGACGAACGACCACGCTTCGACGCAGCGGAAGCGGTAGATGCGTTCTTCGAGCGTGAACGGCTTGATGAAGTCCTCGAGCTGGTACTTGCCCGGCTTGTTGCACAGGCCGTCCACCTCGATCGTCCACGGCGTCGCCTTGAACTTGCCCGAATTCTTCTTCGGACCGTCGCCGGCGCCCGGCGCGAACTCGTAGAAGTTGTTGTAGCTGGTGATGTACTGATACTCGCTCGGCGCCTCGCTGGTGCTGAGCGGGCTCTTCTTGATGTTGGGCAGCTTCGGCAGCCCGCCGCCCTGCGCGAGCGCATCGCCGCCCCACGCGTTCCACCCGGCCGCCACGATCCCGGCACCTGCGAGGGCCGCGGACCCGGCCTGGATGAACTCGCGGCGCCTGAGGTAGACGTTCTTCGGGGTGATCTCGGAAGAACGGATATCGGCTGCTTTCTTGATCAGCATGACTGGATTATAGGCCCCTCGAAGCCCTGCAACCTTAAATGGTCAGGCTCACCTATTCCTCTAGCGAATTTCGCGCCAATCCGCGCCGCGTTCCATGGCCTGCGCGAAGCAGGCCTCGGCGCGCGACTCGGCCTCGCGCTGGGCAGCCGCTGAGACAGCCGCGGTCAAATCTGCGTCGGCCGGGCACCGGACGCGGCCGTCGGCCTTCCGCTCGCCGCCGGTGAAGTAGCGCGCAGCGCCAACCCGGACCCAGTCGTGCCGATCGGTCAGCTCGGGAGCGACCAGCGCTTCGGCTACCGCGCGCGCCACGGCGCGATCGAGCCCGTCACGCTGTTCGAGGACGGCCGCCGGCGCCAGATCGATCTCCCGGCCCCGGACCCACGCACTCACCCACCAGGGCTGCCCGGTGGCACGCCGGAAGGCGTCGATCGAGCCGTGGAGACGGATGGTGAGCGCGGTGGTCGTCACCCCGAGCCGCTGCGCCATCTTCACTTGGGCCTCTCCCGCCAGGCGTTCGAGATCCGCCGCGGTCGTACGGGAACCGGCAGGCACCAGAGCCCGGACGAACCCCGTCGCCTTCGGAGACGCTGACAGGACAGGTGGGACGGGTGGGCTGGGTGGGCCAGGCGGGAGAGCGGTCTCACGGGGTGCGATGCCGGTGCGTACGCGCGACACGTCTTCGAGCGCGAGTCCCGGGTAGTAGCGCCCCAGGATCTGCGCCGCGCTTTCGCCGCGCGCGGCGCGGCGGCCGGCCCCGATGACACACATGCCGACGCCGTGCCCATAGCCCCGGCCGGTGAACGTCACACGGTCGCCCGAGCGCGTCATCGTGAACGCCGTGCTGCGCAGCTCGGTCGCGCCCAGGGCGAGGCGGAAGTCGTTGCTGTTCATCGACGGGGGATCGAGCCCCGGCAGCCCCAGGCGCCCCACGCGGCCCGACGCCGTCCGCGCCTCCACGACCAGGTCCTCGAGGCGGCTGCCGCGCACGCCCGCGCGGGCGAGCGCGGCGCGGATCTCGTCGAGCGACTTCTCCAGCGTCCAGTACGGATCGTCCCCGTGGACGTCGTCCTCCACCGCCTCGAGGTACGGCAGTGAGACCTTCGGCCACACGTCGGAGGCGCGCTCGGTGAATCCGCCGCACGACGCCGAGTAATACAGATCGGCGGGCGCGCCCTGATACGTCAGCACCTGCCCCAGCGTCGCCTGCGCCGCGCGCCGCGACGCCGCGGAGCTCGCGCGCAGCACCTGGCAGTGGGTGGTGTCGCAGAGGTCGAAGCCCTCTTTCTGATGACGGCCGGCGTTGAACAGCGCGTAGGTGCGAATGGCGATCGCCAGCGACTGCGCCGAGGCCTCCGGCGCATTCGGCTCTCCTTCCGCCGACAGCACCTGCGCGACGTAGAGCTCGAGCGGGATGTCGAGGGCGTCACGGCCGCGGCCGGGCGAGCCGATCTTCATGGTGACACCACGGCTGGCGCGCGCCAGATCGACGTCGGCCACCTCGGCCGGCGTCTGCGCCGCCGGCGCCGCCAGCACCGCGGCCGCAACGACCACGGCCAGCGCCGCAACCCTTACAGCTTGCGCGTGCACCCGGGACGGCAGTGGCACTGGATCACCTGTTCCCCGTCCGTGTAGTAGTCGTAGGTCAGCTCTTCCCCCGCCTCGATGTTCTTCGCGGCGCGAATCCAGATGTCCTTGCCGACGATCTGGCTGTAACAGTTCGGCTGGCACGCGTGATTGATGAAGCGCGCCACCGAGCCGTGTACGTTGCCATCCCGGACCCAGCGCCGGTTGATGGTGAAACACCAGATTTCACCGCGTTTCAGGTACTTCGTCTCGCGCTTGAAGCTCTCTTTGTGATCGATGAGCTCGCCGTCGTAGGTCACGATGCGCGTGTTCTTGGAGATGGGAACCTTGGTGAAAACGCCCCATCCATGGAGCTTGGAGCGTCGTCGGGCAATGGCAGGCAGGGCACGGCGTTCTGGCATCGAGAAACAGGATAGCGCGCGGGCCGCGGATTATCACGCATAATAGGGCCCACATCCATGAGCAGAACCGCCGTCGGCGCGCGAGAGATCGTTCAGGCCTGGGGCCGCATTCTCGGTGGGCATCGCCCCAACCTCTCCATCGAAATCACCAAGGAGTGCCCGCTGCGCTGCCCAGGCTGCTACGCCTACGGCGACGAGCACCTCGGCGGCAACGGCGTGACGCTGCGCGGGCTCGCCGACTACAAGGGCGACGAGCTCGTCTCGCGGTTCATGGCCGTCATCGACAAGATTCAGCCGCTTCACGTGTCGATCGTCGGCGGCGAGCCGCTGGTGCGCTACAAGGAGCTCAACCAGATCCTGCCGCAGCTTGCCGAGCGCGGCGTGCACACGCAGGTCGTCACGAGCGCCGTGCGGACGATTCCACAGGAATGGATCGGGCTGCGCCGGCTGCAGATCGTCGTGTCGATCGACGGCCTGCAGCCCGAGCACGACGAGCGCCGCAAGCCGGCCACCTACGACCGCATCCTCAAGCACATCGAAGGGCACCAGATCACCGTGCACTGCACGGTGACGCGCCAGCAGGTGCGCCGCGACGGCTACATCGAGGAATTCCTCACGTTCTGGCAGGCCAACCCGAACACGCGGCTGATGTGGATCAGCCTCTACACCCCGCAAGTCGGCGAAATTTCGATGGAGCGGCTGTCGAAAGACGACCGCCAGCGCGTGGTGACGGAGCTGCGGCGGCTGCGGCCGATGTTCTCCAAGTTCCAGATGCTCGACGGCATGCTCAACGTCTACGCCAACCCGCCGCAGGCGCCCGACGAATGCGTGTTCGCGCAGACCACCGAGTGCCTGTCGTCCGATCTCGAGCGCCGCATCACCCCCTGTCAGCTCGGCGGCAACCCCGACTGCTCCAACTGCGGCTGCATTGCCACGGCGGGGCTCGAGGCCATCGGCCGCCACAAGCTGAAGGGCGTCCTGCCGGTGGGCAAGATCTTCACGGCCTCGCTGCAGGTCGGCAACGCCGTGCGCTGGGTCCGCGCCGGCGCGGCTTCGTAATCCTCTTCGTAGGGCGGGGCTTCAGCCCCGCCGCCCGGCGCGGCTAAAGCCGCGCCTTACGCGACCGTGCGTCTCTCGTGTATCTCGCGCGCCCGCGCGAGCGCCGCGTCCACGCTCGGCAGGATGTTCTCCGTGCCGACGTGGCGGTGGAACTCGGCCCGATCCATCAGCGATGACGGCTGCGGCAGCGCCCCGCACAGGAGGAGCGTGCGCCCCGAGGCGTGCAGCGCGTCGGCGAAATCCTGAATGGCGCGCAGCCCGGTGGCGTCGAGCGCCGTCATGTTGCGCAGCCGCAACGCCACGATCTCGCCGTAACCCGGAATGTCTGCCGTGAGATCCGTGAGCTTGTCGGTGGCCCCGAACAGGAACGGCCCGTGGATGCGCAGCACCGTGACGTAGTCGGGGATCGCCTTGTCCTGCAGGATGTGCGGCCGGCCGCGCTCCACGTACTCGCGCGTGGCCTGGCTGACCGTGGTCGTGGACGCCACGCGGCTGATGAAGAGCAGCGCCGCCAGGATCATCCCCACTTCGACCGCCACCGTCAGGTCCGCCAGGATGGTCAGCAAGAAGGTGGCGAGCCAGATCAGCGGATCCGCCCAGCGCTGCTTCCAGAGCGCCGGGACGTCGTGCCACTCCCCCATGTTGAAGGCGACCACCATCAGGATCCCGGCGAGCACTGCCATCGGCACCATGGCCGCTAGCGGCGCGGCGGCCAGCAGAATCACCAGCAGCACCACCGCGTGAATCACCCCGGCCACGGGCGTCCGCGCCCCTGAGCGGACGTTGGTCGCCGTGCGCGCGATGGCGCCGGTGGCCGGCAGACCGCCGACGAGCGGCGAGGCGATGTTGGCGATGCCCTGCGCGAAGAGCTCGACGTTGGAGTTGTGCCGCGTCCCCGCCATGCGATCGGCGACGACAGCCGACATCAGCGATTCGATGGCGCCCAGCATGGCCACCGTGAACGTCGGCGACAGCAGCGTCAGGATGAGTTCGGGACGAAACGCCGGCACGTGCACGGCAGGCAGGCCGGAGGGGATGCCGCCGAAGCGCGAACCGATGGTCGCCACCGGCAGCCCCAGGAGGCTGGCGGCGACGGTGCCGCCCACCAGCGCGGCGATGTAGCCGGGCACGCGCGGCACCAGCCGGTTCCACACCAGGATGAGCACGATCACGCTGGCGCCGAGCGCCATCGTCGGCAGCGACGCGGTACCGGCGTGCTGCACCAGCGCGCGGATGCGGCCGATGAAGTCACCCGGCGCGGCGCCCGGCAGCGTGATGCCGAAGAAGTCCTGCAGCTGCGTGCTGCCGATCGTCACCGCGATGCCGCCGGTGAAGCCGGTCACGACCGGCCGCGGAATGAACCGCACGGCGGTACCCGTGCCGGTGAGGCCCATCACCACGAGCACGACACCCGCCATCATCGTGCACATGAACAGGCCGTCCACGCCGTAGGTGGCGATGATGCCCGACACGACGACCACGAACGCTCCCGTGGGCCCGCCGATCTGCACGGTCGATCCGCCGAGCGCCGAGATCAGGAACCCGGTGACGATGGCGCAGTAGATGCCCGCCTGCGGGGGCATGCCCGACGAGATCGCAAACGCCATGGCGAGCGGCAGCGCGACGAGGCCTACCGTGATGCCAGCGATCAGGTCCGAGGCGAAGAGACGCGGCGTGTAGCCGCGAAGCGCGAGAACGGAAGCAGGAAGGAAGGCCGTGCCGCTATTGTACGTCCGTGACGCCGGTCAGGCTCTCGAGAAACGCGACCAGATCCTGCAGGTCGCTCTCGGTGAGATTGAGCGGACGGATGTCGAGGGCCTTGCCGTAGCTTTGCGGGTCGCGCCCACCCTTGTTGTAGAAGGTCACGACCTCGAGCAGCGTCGCCTCGGAGCCGTCGTGCTGATAGGGCGCCGTGAGCGCCACGTTCCGCAGGCTGGGCGTCTTGAACGCGCGCTTCATCTGAAAGAACGGATACGGCCGCATCTGGAACTCGCCGACGCGGTCGAAAGCGGCACGGCCGATGTCGTCGCCCATTACGCCGGTGTTGTGAAACAGGCCGTCGGTGAAGTTCAGGCCGCTGTGGCAGGTGGTGCAGCGGGCGCGTCCCATGAACAGGTTCCGGCCTCTCACGGCGCGCTCGTCGAGCGCCGTCAGGTCGCCGGCGGCGTAACGGTCCGCTGGTGAATCGTGGGTCACGATGGTCCGCTCGAACGCCGCGAGCGCCCGCGCAATATTCCCCATCGTCACGCCGGACTTCGGAAAGAGTTCGTTGAACGTGGCGGCGTAGGTGTCGATGCCGCGCAGCTTGGCGGCCGCCGTGTCGGCGGGCATCCCCATCTCCTCGGGATTCCGGATCGGCGCCACGGCCTGCTCCTCGAGCGACGACACCCGTCCGTCCCAGAAGAACGTGTGGTTCCAGGCCAGGTTGTACAGGTGGGGCGTGTGCCGCCTGAGCGGCCGGCCGGTGACGCCGACCGAGAACCGCAAGCCGTCGGCGAACCCCTTTTCGGGCTTGTGGCAGGTGCCGCACGACACCTTGTCGTTCGACGACAGGCGCGGCTCGAAGAACAGCGACCGTCCCAGCTGGATTTCAGCTGCCGACGGCGGACGCCCGCCCGGATGTGGCACCGCGGTCAACGCGGCCGGGCTCGAGGCCGTCGAGATGACGACGGCGGCGGCCATCATGGCCGCCACGGATCCGATGAACGTGAACATGGGCTTCATGCGCGGAACGCCGCCACCAGCTGGTGAAGCTGCACGGCGGTCTCCGACAGCCCGTCGGCCAGGCGGCGGGTTTCGCTGGCGTCCGTGGACGCGGCATCGGCCGCCGCCGCCACCGCCGACACGTCGTTGGCGATCTCCTCGGTGACCCGCGCGCTGTCGGCGAGCCGCCGCGACACTTCCAGGGTGACCGCGGTCTGCTCCTCCACCGCCGCGGCGATCGACGTCTGGCTTTCGCGAATCCGCTCGATCACGGCGCACACGTCGGTGATCGACGTGGCGGCCGCCTCGGTATTGCGCTGAATGGCCTCGACGGCGCTCGAGATATCGCCGGTCGCCGACGACGTCGAATCGGCGAGCGTCTTGACCTCGTTGGCCACCACCGCGAAACCGGCGCCGGCCTCGCCGGCGCGTGCCGCCTCGATGGCCGCGTTGAGCGCCAGCAGGTTCGTCTGCAGCGCCAGCGAGTTGATCGTCTTGATGACGGTGTCGATGTTCCGGCCGCTCACCTGCAGACGGCCGACCGTCTGGCTGGTGGACGCCGAGGTTTCGGCGGCGTTGCTGGCGACGCCCGCGGTGTCGTGCGACGTGCGCCCGATTTCGGTGATGCTCGAGTTGATCCCCTGCGCCGCCGTGGCCAGC
>Ga0105242_10001457_pt1 | contig 18623 bp, 15 predicted proteins | sample KBSM24metaG_FD_81521 | JGI IMG/M metagenome (GOLD analysis project Ga0105242, IMG submission 81521) | Miscanthus rhizosphere microbial communities from Kellogg Biological Station, Michigan, USA - KBS M2-4 metaG | ecosystem: Host-associated > Plants > Roots > Rhizosphere > Soil | place... | reverse complement strand
GCTGTCTCAGCGGCAGCGTGCTGCTGCACTGTGGACACTGCGGTTCGTCCAAAATCGGCATCTAACGAATGTAAGGGACTTCCCCGTCCCGAAATGACACCGAGGTGTCAGGATTGAGTTGCGAAATCGATCCACCTTCGAAAAGGGGAAGTCCCATGAACCTAGTTTCTACGCTTGGAATCGACTTGGCAAAGAGCCTGTTTTCGGTGCACGGAGTTAATTCAAACGGGGAAGTGGTGCTGCGGCGCAGCCTGTCCCGGGCGAAGCTCAGTGAGCTGGTGGCGCAGTTGCCGGCGTGCCTGATCGGGATGGAGGCCTGCTCCGGAGCCCACGAGTGGGCACGGCGCTTCTTGGCATCCGGGCATACGGTAAAGCTGATGGCACCGAAGTTCGTGACGCCGTATCGCAAGAGCGGTAAGAACGATGGCAACGATGCGGAGGCGATTTGTGAGGCGGTGGCACGGCCCAACATGCGCTTCGTGCCGGTGAAGTCGCTCGAGCAACAGTCGGACCTGAGCCTGCACCGGGTACGCGTGGGCTTTGTCGAGGAGCGCACCGCGACGCTGAACCGGCTGCGTGGGTTGCTTGCAGAGTTCGGGCATGTGCTGCCGCTGCGCGCCGTGGAGGTGCACCGGCGGGTGCCATTGCTGTTGGAGAAACTGCCGGCACGGGTTGCCGCCTGCGCGCGAGACCTCCTGGAGCACGCGGCACGGCTTGCAGCCAAGACCCAGCAGTACGAACACGAGATCAGAGCGCACGTGCGCTCCAACGCGCTCGCAGCGCGCACGCAGACCCGGACGGGCATCGGACCGATCACCGCTTCTGCGCTGGTAGCCACCGTTGGCAACGGCCGTGACTTCAAGAACGGTCGGCAGTTCGCCGCCTGGCTTGGCCTGGTTCCCCGCCAGTACTCCACCGGCGGCAAGACGCGCCTCGGACACATCACCAAGCGCGGAGATGCGTACTTAAGAACGCTACTGGTCATGGGAGCTCGCGCCGTGCTGCAACGCGCCGCCAGCCTCACAGATCCGTTCTCGCTGTGGGCCATGGCGCTGCGCGAGCGTCGCGGCTATCACCGCGCTTGCGTCGCTATAGCGGCCAAGAACGCCCGCGTCGCGTGGGCGCTGCTCTCCAAAGAGCCAACTGCGACCTGAGCAGACTCAACGGCATCCTCTAACAGGAGATATAACAAGCACTGCACTTGTACAGCAAACAGGTCAGACCGGCGCTCGCGGAACCAGATCAAGCTACGAGCGGAAAACGCTGCCTAACGATCGAGGCGCGAGCGCGCGGCTTACACGCGGGCCCGAGTGCACAGCACTCATCAGCGGCCGATTAGAGTTACGCAGTCTGTCCTTCCTGCTCGAGCGACCAGCAGTCAAAGAATCAGAACTACACCCACTGTTGACACAACGGGGAAGTCCTTAGAGATGAGCTTGAGCGGCCGGGGGATGACACTGAACGCGCGCCATGGGCGCAACATAGCGCAGCACGTCCATGGCGCGTTCCCTACTTAACATCACGGCCGCTCCAAGCGTTGGTTAGAGGGCTTTCCTAGTACCTGCATTTCGAGCCCACCAGAATAGTTGCCTAAATCCGTTGGCGCCGCACACAAGCCATAGACCAATTACTACCTCTGCAGCGTAGTAAATGACGAGGCGGCCGATACTCTCGTCCGCTGCGCCCGGGCTACTGTAGGCCTGCACGTAAAGGTTGAAGACAAGCGAAGGCAGCGCCGATGTAAGTAGCCACAATCCGATCAAGGCGCAGCCCATGGCCAGCCAGAGATCTGGCGTCGCGTGTGGCTGAACCTCGGCGCTTTCGCGCGGGAGGAGCTTTCTGGCGACGGAAAGGGGGAACGTCCAAAGTGCGAGAACTACAAGCGCGCATATAACAAGCACGGGGATAGCAACGCTTAGCGGTGGTTTTTGGTCGCTAGGCAGAAAGGCAAGCGATGCCCCATTCCTAAGTGTGACGAGAGCTAACCAAGCCGTGAATAGTCGGACACCCACGGCCACCAATTGGAGAGGCGACATGTTTATAGCCCTCTAACTATATGTAGACGACCGAAGTGGGGTGATAAATTGCCCCAAACACGGCAGATATGACGCTCGACTCCAGTTCGTGCCGGTGATTCCATTCATGGCTTGTGGTGATCGGGGCAACGTGCACCTGAAGGACATACGCCATGGACAAGAAACCCGGCCTGCTCGCGGTGACGCGCGAGAAAATGCGCACGCGGCACCTGGCGCTGCGCAGCGAGCAGACGTACCTGCAGTGGATCAGGCGTTACGTGGTCTTCCATAAGCGGCGGCACCCGCGCGAGCTCGGCGCGACCGAGGTCGAGCAATTCTTGACGCATCTCGCGGTGGACCGCAAGGTGAGCGCGGCCACGCAGAACCAGGCGCTGCAGGCACTGTTGTTCCTGTACCGGCACGTGCTGGAAATCGATCTGCCCTGGCTGGCCAACGTCACCCGCGCGGTTGCTCCCAAGCGCCTGCCGGTGGTTCTGACCCGTGCCGAGGTGAGTGCACTGCTGTCGCAGCTCGAGGGCACTTCCTGGCTGGTAGCAAGCCTGCTCTACGGCAGCGGACTGCGCCTCATGGAGGGGCTGCGCCTGCGGGTGAAGGATCTGGCGCTGGAGCGCGGGGAACTCATGGTGCGCGAGGCCAAGGGCGGGAAGGATCGCATCACCATGGTGCCCGCGGCGCTGCAGACGCCGTTGCGTGCGCACCTGTCGAAACTCAGGTCGTGGTTCGAAGAGGAGCGGCGGCGGCAGCGTCCCGGGGTCTCCCTGCCTCATGCCCTGGCGCGCAAGTTCCCCCACGCCGCCACGCAGTGGGGCTGGCAGTACCTGTTCCCGTCCGCGGAGATCTGCCGCGACCCGTACTCGGGCGCGGCGGTGCGCCACCACGTGCACGAGAAGACCGTGCAGCGGGCGGTGCAGGGCGCGGTGCGCAAGGCCGGCATCACCCAGCCGGCGAGCTGTCACACGCTGCGTCACTGCTTCGCCACGCACCTGCTGGAGGACGGTTACGACATCCGCACGCTCCAGGAGCTGCTCGGCCACGTCGACCTCAAGACGACGATGATCTACACCCACGTCATGTCCAGGGGTGCGAACGGCGTGCGCAGCCCGCTCGATCGGGGCGCCGAGCGGCAGCCCGCGCCTCTGCGGCCGCAGGACGGGTGATTCCGGAAACGGCGTCCTAGCGACCGTGCGGCAACTCGGCGTGCAACTGCTCGCACATGATGGCGAGGAAGGCTGCCAGTCCAAGGTAGACGGCAGCATAGGACACGCGAGTCTCGGCACGCACGGTGTAGTACGTCTGTTCCTCCGGCGTGCGCAGGCCGCGCCACGCCTTGACCACGTTCGGCAGCGCCAGCACCGCCATCAGGATCAGCAGCGGGCTGGGGCTGTAGAAGAAGAGCGCGACCAGGAGCGGTGCGCCCAGCAGCCACAGCCGCGGCGAGATCGCCGCGGTGATGCGACCGCCATCGAAGGGCGCCAGGGGTATGAGGTTGAACAGGTTGAGGAAGAAGCCCGAGTAGGCAAGCGCCAGCAGCAGGGAGCTGCCCTGATCGCGCGCCAGGTAGAAGCAGGCCAGTGCCCCGGCGCTGCCCACCAGCGGGCCCGCCATGCCGACGTAGGCCTCGGTCTCCGCATCGTGCGGCAGGTCCTTGAGCTCCACCCACGCGCCCACGAACGGAATGAAGGTCGGCAGCCCGACGTCCAGGCCGCGGTGGCGCGCCGCCACGTAGTGGCCCATCTCGTGGATGAGCAGCAGCGCGACGAAGCCCACGGCGTACTGCCAGCCGAACATGGCCGCGTACACGCCGATCGACAGCAGCATCGTGGCCACCGCGGGCAGCAGCTTGCCGAACTTCAGCGCCCCGAACAGGAGCAGCAGCAGCTTCACGGGCGCTTCAGGCCTGGCGGGCGGCGCGGGACTTCAGCCAGCGGCGCACGAGTGCGAGACCGCCGGCCGCGGCAATCACGATCACCTTCGTGAACTTCACCACCGTCGCCGCCAGCAGCGCCAGCAGCCCGAGTTTCTTCGCGGCCACGCCTGCCACCAGCGCCGCGAGCCCGAAGGCGGCCACCTTGTCGGTGCTGGGCTTGAAGTCGCCGTAGCCCTTGCCGTCGTTGAATTTCACCGCCGCGAGCAGCTCGTGCGCGGCCTGCTTGTCCGCGGCCACGCCGCTGGTGGAGGTGATCAGGTCGAGCGACAGGTAGCCCTCGCGCCCGAGCAGGTAGGTGTTGTAGTTGATGGTGGGATCGGTGTCGGTGCCGTTCTTGAGCTTCGCTTCCGCGGACCACACCAGGTGATGGCTGGCCGCCTCGTACGAGGGCGGCTCGATCCAGCGCGTCACGACGAGCGGCGGGATGCCCCGCTGGGTGCGCTCCTCGTTGGCCGCCTCGGTACCGTCCTTGAGCGACTGCAGCAGCTTGTCGGCGTCCCAGTGCTTGGCGTCATCGTCCTTCACGTACCCGGAGGCACTGTAGTCGACCGTGACCAGCCAGTCGGCGCGCTCCGCGCCCAGCGGGACGATGAGGCCGATGAAGTCCCCGCCGGTGCGGTTGCCCATGGCGCGCATCAGCGCCGCCGCCTGCGCCTGCGGGATGAACCCGTAGTGTTCCGGCAGCCCCAGGGTCGCCTGGTCGCGCAGGGGGATGCTCTTCGGGCCGCGCACCAGCGCGGCGCGCGCGGCCTCCGAGGCGGCGTGCATGGCCTGCTGGTTCGCGTTGGCGGTGTCCTGCGCCGGCGCAAACGCCGGGGCGAAGAGCATCAGGCACGAGAGCAGGCGCGCCAGGCGGTTGAGGCTTCTCAAGGAGTTTCTCCGGTGCAGGGCGCGCGACCCGTGTTGGGTCCGCTGCATGCTGTTGGAGGGCAATCGCGGGCGTCAAGCGCCGCGTCGCAGGCTGCGGACGCCCGTCACAGACCCGCGGCTGCGGAGGGAGCCTGCACGAAGCCGTTCTGCCGCCAGCCCTCGTACACCACCAGCGCCACCGCGTTGGCGAGATTGAGGCTGCGGTTGCCGGGGCGCATCGGGATCATGAGCTGCTGCCGGGGCGGCACCCGCGCGAGCACCGCGGCGGGCAGGCCGCAGGTTTCGGGTCCGAACAACAGCGCATCGCCGGCGCGCAGGCGCGCCTCGCTGTAGGGGCGCAGCGCGGAGGTTTCGACGCTGTAGAGGCGCGCGGCGCCGAGCGCCTGCAGGCACTCGCTTAAGTCCGCGTGCACGTGCACGGCGGTGAGCTCGTCGTAGTCCAGCCCGGCGCGGCGCACGGCGCGGCGCGTGAGCTCAAAGCCCAGGGGCTTCACCAGGTGCAGCGTGCTGCCGCTATTGGCGCACAGGCGGATGATGTTCCCGGTATTGGGCGGGATCTGCGGCTGGAACAGCACCACGTTGAACATGATCCTCCCCTGAAGCGGCCCGTGCGCGTGTGCGATAATGCGCGCCATGGCAACGCTCAAACCAGCCTCGGGTGCGGCGAGTGCGGACGCAGCGGCGCCGGACGCCGAGCTGCTGCGGCTGTCGTTCTGCGGCTTGCCCTTCGCGTCCCCGATCGTGCTGCTGTCCGGCTGCGTCGGCTTCGGCGAGGAGTACACCCGCATCGAGGGCTTCTCCAACCGCGACGCGGGCGCCATCGTGCTCAAGGGCACCACCGGCAAGCCGCGCCTGGGCAACCCGCCGCACCGCGTGTACGAGACCCCCGCCGGCATGCTCAACGCCATCGGCCTGCAGAACCCGGGCGTCGAGCAGGTGGTGAACGCCATCCTGCCGACCCTGGATTTCAGCGAGACGCGCTTCATCGCCAACGTCTGCGGCTCGACGCTCGAGGAGTACGTCGAGGTCACGCGGCGCTTCGATCAGTCCGCGATCGACGCCATCGAGATCAACATCTCCTGCCCCAACGTCAAGGAAGGCGGCGTCGCCTTCGGCAACTACCCGGACATGTCGGCGCAGGTGGTGAGCGCCTGCCGCCGCGTTACCCAAAAGCCGCTGATCACCAAGCTGTCGCCCAACCAGACCGACATCCGCGAGAACGCGCGGCGCTGCATCGAGGCCGGCACGGATGCCCTGGCGGTGATCAACACGCTGATGGGCATGGCGATCGACGTCGCCACGGCGCGCCCGGTGATCGGCAACGTCCAGGGGGGTCTGTCGGGGCCTGCCATCAAACCGATCGCGCTGCTGAAGGTGCACCAGGTGTACGAGGTCGCCAGGCCCCACGGCATTCCGATCATCGGCCAGGGCGGCATCACCACCGCGACCGATGCGCTCGAGTTCCTGATCGCCGGCGCGACTGCGGTGGGGATCGGCACCGCGCTCTTCTATGACCCGCTGGTGTGCAGGAAGGTCAACGAGGGCATCGCCGAGTACCTGCGCGCGCACGCGCTCGAGAACGTGACCGCGCTCATCGGCACCCTCGGCAGCGCCCGCGAGACCCAGGACTGCGCGCTCTCCGGATGACACGACTTCGCCGCCTGCCGCTCTACGCGGCGCTCGCGCTGGCGCTCGCCGTCACGCCGCACCTGAGCGTCGGCGGCGCGCCGCAGCAGGAAGAGGATGCGCCGCAGTTCGCGCACCTGCGCCTCGATGCGCGCGAGTTCAGCCTCGGCAAGAGCGATGCGCCCCTGACGCTGCTCGAGTTCACCGACTACCAGTGCCCGTACTGCCGCAGGTTCCAGGCCGAGACCTGGCCGCTGCTGAAGAAAAACTACGTCGATACCGGCAAGCTGCGCTTCATCGTGCGCGACCTGCCGCTGAGCTTTCATTCTTCGGCGCGGCCGGCGGCCGAGGCGGCGCACTGCGCCGGCGAGCAGGGCAAGTTCTGGGAGATGCACCACGCGCTGCTGAGCGGGGATGACCCGCTCGCCAACGGCGGCATCGACCGGCGCGCCAAGGCCCTGGGGCTGGATGTCGAGCGCCTGCACGCCTGCACCCAGGCGGCACGCTACGAGTCCGCCATCGCCCGCAATACCGCCGCCGCGGATGCGCTCGGCATCCGCGGCACACCCGCCTTCGTCATCGGCCGCATCGTCAACGGCGCGCTCGAGGGCCAGCTGGTCAGCGGCGCGCAGCCCTACGACGAATTCGACGCGGCCCTGAAGCAGCTGCTCGCGCAGCGCGAGTAGCCGCCGGAGACGTCCGCAGGGACGTCGACGCGGCGCGTTACGCGCGTCTCATACAAAGTCCGCCGTGCTGTCAGGTTAGTGCGTGCCGCAACGACGTTCCGCTCGCGCGCGGACATGGTGCCCGGCTTGCTAGAGCAGGCGTGCCTGGCGGCCGGCCTCCACCGGGCCGGGGGGCTGGCGCACCTGCACCTGCGTCGGTGCCACTGCCTGGAAGGTCACCTCCAGCGTGCGGAAACGCTCGAGGATGCGCAGGTTGATGCTCTGCTGCGCGTCCGCGTACACCTGGAACTCCGCGGTGGTCACGAAGTAGACCACCTCGAACTGCAGCGCGGGTCCCCCGCAGCCGAGCAGGTGACAACGCTCGAAGCGCGTCTCCGGCGTCGCCTCGATTATTTCTTTGACGGCGCGCGGCACCGCCGCCAGCGCCGCCACCGGGGTCTCGTAGTGCACGTCCAGGCGGAACAGCGAGCGCCGCTCGTGCTGGCGCCCGAAGTTGCGTACGCGCGCCTTGAGGATGTCCGCGTTCGACAGGATGATCTGCTCGCCGCTGACGCTGCGCAGCCGCGTGCTCTTGACGCCGATGTACTCCACGGTGCCCGAGATGTCATCGACGCCGAGCGCATCGCCCAGGGCGAAGGGCTTGTCCAGGGCGATCGACACCGAAGCCAGCAGATCCGAGAGCACGCTCTGCACCGCCAGCGCCAGCGCGATGCCGCCGATGCCAAGTCCCGCCAGCAGCGGCTTGACCGCGATGCCCAGGCTGTCGAGCGCCAGCAGTGCGGCGACGCCCCAGATGACCAGTCCCGCGATGAAGAGGATCACCGCCATCGAGCTCTTGAGCAGCGTGTCCGGACCGGTGGAGCGCTGGCGGCGCGCATCGACCGCAAAGCGCACCGCCGTCATGGTCCAGCGCGCCATCTGCATCCAGAACAGCAGCACCAGGCCCACGGTGAGCGCGCGCTCGACCTTCGGCGGGAAGCTCAGATCCTGCGCGCCGAGCCACAGCGCCACGCCCCACAGGAACAGCCGCGCGGTGCGCTGCACCAGCAGCGCCAGCAGCTCCAGCACCGGCGGCCCGCCGTGCTCGCCGCGCGCGCGGCGGCGGGCGGTGATGAAGCGCTTCAGCAGCGGCAGGATCGTGAACGTGACGAGGAAGATGCCGACGGCGACCGCCCAGGTACCCAGGGGGTTGCCCAGGAACTGCACCTGCAACACTTCCCGCCAATCAGACACGCCGCAACTCCAGGCAAGCCACGCAGGCCGCGAACCTTACCGGGAATCGGCGCGCGCGACTATTCGTCGGCGGCCGGCGCGTTCATGCCGAGTTCCTTGAGCTTGCGGGTGAGGGTGTTGCGACCCCAGCCCAGAAGGCGCGCCGCTTCCTGGCGGTGCCCCTGGGTACGCTTGAGCGCGACGCGGATCAGGGCGCGCTCGAACTGCGGCTGCGCCGCCTCCAGCAGCGGCTGTGCGGGCGCCTGCGAGTGCCGCTCAGCCCAAGCCGTCAGGGCCGCGGCCCAGTCGGCCGCATCGGTGCTGCCGGGGGCGCGGATGAGCTCCGGCGGCAGGTCCGCCAGGTGCACGACGCTGCCCGGCGCCAGCACCGACAGGCGCCGGCACAGGTTGACCAGCTCGCGCACGTTGCCGGGCCAGTCGTGGGCGGCGAGGCGCGCCAGCGCCTCGGGGGCGAGCGCCTTGGGTTCGACGCCGAGTTCCGCGGCCGCCACCAGCATGTAGTGGCGCAGCAGGTCGGGGATGTCCTCGCCGCGCGCCCGCAGCGGCGGCAGCTCGATACGGATGACGTTGAGGCGGTGGTAGAGGTCCTCGCGGAACAGGCCGCGCGCCAGGCGCTCCGCCAGCTGCTGGTGGGTCGCGGCGATGACGCGCACGTCGACGCGGATCGGCGTCTGTCCGCCGACGCGGTAGAACTCCCCTTCCGCCAGCACGCGCAGCAGGCGCGTCTGCAGCGGCAGCGACATGTCGCCGATCTCATCCAAAAACAGCGTGCCGCCGTCGGCCTGCTCGAAGCGGCCGCGGCGCTGCGTGTCGGCGCCGGTGAAGGCGCCGCGCTCGTGCCCGAAGAGCTCCGACTCCAAAAGGTCCGCGGGGATCGCCGCGGTGTTCAGGGCGAGGAAGGGCTTGCCGGAGCGCGGGCTGTGCTCGTGCAGCGCGCGTGCGACCAGCTCCTTGCCGGTGCCGGATTCCCCGGTGATGAGCACCGTCACCGAGGAGCGCGCCAGGCGCCCGATGGCGCGGAACACCTGCTGCATCGCCGGCGCGCGCCCCAGCAGCTCCGGGATGTGTGCCGCCCCGGTGGCATCGGCGCCCGCCTGCGGTGCGCCGTTGGCCGCGCGGCGCACCAGCGCCACCGCCTTGTCGATGTCGAACGGCTTCGGTAAGTACTCGAACGCGCCGCCCTCGTAGGCGGACACCGCGCTCCCCAGGTCCGAGTGCGCCGTCATCACGATCACCGGCAGCTGCGGGCGCGCGTCGCGGATCAGGCGCAGCAGCTCCAGTCCCGAGGTACCGGGCATGCGGATGTCGGTGATGAGGACGTCCGGGGACTCGCGCCGCAGCGCCGCCAGCGCCGGCTCGGCCGACTCGAAGGCACGCGGCGCCATGCCGTCGTTGCGCAGTGCACGCTCGAGCACCCAGCGGATGGAGGCATCATCGTCGACCAGCCAGACGCGCAGCGCGGGGATCATGGTTCCTCTCCCAGGGGCAACAGCAGCGTAAACACCGTGCGTCCCGTTTCACTTTCAAATTCGATCAGGCCGCCGTTGCGGGTGACGAGTTCCTGCGCCACCGCCAGTCCGAGACCGGTGCCGCTGGCGCGCCCGGTCACGAGCGGATAGAAGATCGAGGAGCGCAGGTGCGCGGGCACGCCGGGACCTGAGTCCTGCACCTGCACCGCCGCGACCAGCCGGTGCTGCGCGGAGCCGATGCTGACGTTGGAGCGCGCGCGCGTGCGCAGCACCAGGGTCCCCAGGTCGCCCTGCGCCTGCAGCGCGTTGCGCGCGACATTCAGCAGCGCCTGGATCAGCTGGTGGCGGTCGAGCATGCCCTCGGGCAGGCTCGGGTCGTAGTCACGCTCGATCACGATGCCGGGCGGCGCCTCGGCGCGCAGCAGGTGGTGCACGTGCTCGCAGATCTCGTGCACGTTCAGGCGCGTCTTGGAGGGCGCGCGCGTGGGTCCGGACATCGAGTCGACCAGCGCGGTGAGCCGGTCGGCCTCGCCGATGATGAGCTGGGTGTATTCCTTCAGTCCCGGCGCCGGCAGCTCGCGCTCCAGCAGCTGCGCCGCCCCGCGCAGCCCGCCCAGCGGGTTTTTGATCTCGTGCGCGAGCTGGCGGACCATGAGGCGGCTGCCGTCCAGGCGCGCCAGCAGGTCGTTCTCGCGCGTGATGCGCTGGCGCTGCGTGGTGTCGGCGATCTCCAGCAGCAGCTGCGTGCCGGTGAGCCCGGCGAACGGGGTGATGGTGACGTCGAGCGTGCGCACCTCGCGCGGCGCCCCGGCCGGGCGCACCGCGACCTCGCGGTCGGCGATGCCCTCGCCGGTTTCCAGCGCACGCCGCAGGATGCGGCTCAGCCCTTCGGCGTCATGCAGGAAGTCGCTGAACGGGCGGCCGCGCGCCATCTTCAGGCTGAAGGCCAGCAGGTCCTGCGCGGCGACGTTGGCGTACACCGCGCACAGCTGCGCATCGAGCATCACGATGCCGGTGGAGAGCGCATCGAGCAGGTCCGCGGCATCGAAGTGCGAGAGCGCCGAAGGGACGGCCTGTTCAGGCGCCATGGCGCCCCGGCGACGCGCGCCGCGCCGCGCGCGCGGCGGCCGCGCTCAGTGCGGGCGGACGGGGTTGGCGGGATTCTTGATCGAGGCCTGGTGGACTTCGAAGCGCACCCCGGGGGTCTGGCACAGCAGCTCCCCGCCGGCATCGCGCACCACCGCCTGCAGCGTGTGCGAGCCGCGCTCCACCGGCGTCAGGGTGAACAGCGGGCCGGTGGGGGCGCCGTTGTTCACAGGCGCGCCGTCGAGCAGGATGAAGACCTGGTCCCCGGGACGCAGCTGCGGATCCGTGCGCACCAGGATATTCAGCGCATCGAGGTTGGCGAACTCCGAGCCGTCGGAGGGCTGGCCGACGGCGCACCCCTGGTAGGCGGGACCTGAGTTCGCCGCCGGCGCACCGGGCGCCGCCGCCGGAGCGGTGTCGTACTGCCCCGCCTTGTAGGTCTGCGGCGCCGCTACGTGCACCTTCTCGGCGTTGGCGTGCGGCTGGTCGGAGTAGTGGACCACGCCGTTCTCGTCCACCCACTTGTACACCGTGGCGGCGAGCGCCAGCGAGCAGGCGAGCGACATTAAGGTAAACAGTAGTGTGCGCATCGTGAGCCAGCATAACCCCGGGGCGCCCCGCGGACAAAAGCGGGTAGCGACGTTTTGTGAACGCCGCTACCCGCGCCCCTTTCCCCCTCACGCCGCCAGGCCTGCCACGGCACTGGCCGGACATAACGAGCGTGGGCGGGAATTCCGGCGGTGTCATCACCTTCGCTTAGCAGCTGTAGTAGAGCTCCATCTCCACCGGGTGCGTGGACATGCGAAAGCGCGTGACCTCCTGCATCTTCAGTCCCATGTACGCATCGATGACGTCGTTGGTGAAGACGCCGCCGCGCGTCAGGAACTCGCGATCCTTGTCCAGGTGCTCGAGCGCCATGTCGAGCGAGTGGCACACGGTCGGGATGTGTTTGGCCTCCTCGGGCTCGAGGTCATAGAGGTCCTTGTCGGCCGGATCCCCGGGGTGGATCTTGTTCTGGATGCCATCCAGCCCCGCCAGCATCATCGCCGTGAAGGCGAAGTAGGGATTGGCACTGGAGTCCGGGAAGCGCACCTCGATGCGGCGCGCCTTGGGATTGGAGACCCACGGAATGCGGATCGAGGCGGAGCGGTTGCGCGCCGAGTAGGCGAGCATAACCGGGGCCTCGAAGCCGGGCACCAGGCGCTTGTAGCTGTTGGTGCCGGCGTTGGTGAACGCGTTCAGCGCCTTGGCGTGCTTGATGATGCCGCCGATGTAATAGAGCGCCAGGTCCGAGAGTCCGCCGTACTTGTCGCCGGCGAACAGCGCCTTGCCGTCCTTCTGCAGCGACTGGTGCACGTGCATGCCTGAGCCGTTGTCCCCGACCAGGGGCTTGGGCATGAAGGTCGCGGTCTTGCCGTAGCCGTGCGCGACGTTATGCACCGCGTACTTCAGGATCTGCACCTGGTCGGCCTTGGTCACGAGCGTGCCGGCGCCGATGCCGATCTCCGACTGACCGCCGGTGGCGACCTCGTGGTGGTGCACCTCGACCTTCAGTCCGAGCTCCTCGCACGCCAGGCACATCGCCGAGCGGATGTCCTGGAAGGCATCCACCGGCGGCACCGGGAAGTAGCCGCCCTTGATGCCCGGGCGGTGGCCCTTGTTGCCGTCCTGGTACTCGGTACTCGAGTTCCACGCGCCCTGCACCGAGTCGATCGAGTAGGAGGCGCCGCGCATCTCGTTCGCGTAGCGCACTGAATCGAAGATGAAGAATTCGTTCTCGGGGCCGAACAGCGCGGTCTCGGCGATGCCGGTGGATTTCAGGTACGCCTCGGCACGCTTGGCGAGCGAGCGCGGATCGCGCTCGTAGCCCTGCATGGTCGCAGGCTCGATGACGTCGCAGCGGATGTCGACCGTGGCTTCCTCGAAGAACGGATCGATCACCGCGGTGGCCGCCTCGGGCATCAGGATCATGTCCGACTCGTTGATGCCCTTCCAGCCGGCGATCGAGGAGCCATCGAACATCTTGCCGTCGCGGAACAGGTCCTCGTCCACGAGCCGTGCCGGGATCGTGACGTGCTGTTCCTTGCCGCGCGTGTCGGTGAAGCGCAGGTCCGCGAACTTCACCTGTTTTTCTTTTATGAGCTTCAAAACATCACTGGGTGTCATAGCGCCTCCGGGAAAGGGGTAGAAACTCGCCGCTCGCAGCCAATAGGGCTCCACGCCTTTTAGCGAGCGGCAGGTAGCCCGGCATTGCAGGCGCTGTGCCAGACCCTTCAGCGCGTGAAATCAATCAGTTACGGTGCAGACGTCGGTCTCGTCGCACTACTTTGGTGCGTCCGGCGGCGATTATTGCACCAATCTCGTGCGAAATCGCCGGCCATTTCCGTCCCGACCCGGTCCGTCGGCGCGGTGTGCGCGTTCGTGGTGCAGGCGCGCGGGCAGCCCGCGGCCCTTGGCCGATGCGCTGCCACGCCGCCGCGCGTCTTATACTCGCGCGCTCTTTTTGCGCAGCTTGAGCACACTAACTCCATGAAAACCGGCCGCGCGCCGCGCACCTTCCAGGACCTGATCTTCACGCTGCAACAGTACTGGGCGGACAGCGGCTGCGTGATCCTGCAGCCCTACGACATGGAAGTGGGCGCGGGCACCTTTCATACCGCGACGTTCCTGCGCGCGGTGGGCCCGGAGCCCTGGCGCGCCGCCTACGTGCAGCCCTCGCGCCGCCCGACCGACGGGCGCTACGGGGACAACCCCTTCCGGCTGCAGCACTACTACCAGTACCAGGTGGTGATCAAACCCTCGCCGCTGGAGATCCTCGATCTGTACCTGGGCAGCCTCGCGGCGCTGGGACTGGATCCCCTGGTGCACGACGTGCGCTTCGTGGAGGACAACTGGGAATCCCCGACGCTGGGCGCCTGGGGGCTGGGCTGGGAAGTGTGGCTGAACGGCATGGAAGTCACGCAGTTCACCTACTTCCAGCAGGTCGGCGGACTCGACTGCCGCCCGGTGACCGGTGAGATCACCTACGGGCTCGAGCGCCTGGCGATGTACCTGCAGGGCGTCGAGAGCATCTACGACATCCTCTGGAGTGAGAGTCCCTACGGGCGCGTCACCTACCGGGACGTGTTTCACCAGAACGAGGTGGAGCAGTCGGCGTACAACTTCGAGCACGCCGACGTGGCGACGCTCCTGAAGAGCTTCGAGGATCACGAGCGGCTGTGCCGCAAGCTCCTGGACGCCAAGCTCGCCCTGCCCGCGTACGAGCAGGTGCTCCGGGCCTCGCACACCTTCAACCTGCTGGACGCGCGCCGCGCCATCTCCGTGACCGAGCGCCAGCGCTACATCCTCAGGGTGCGCGCGCTCGCGAGCGCCGTCGCCAGGACCTACTACGAGAGCCGCGAGGCACTCGGCTTTCCGCTGCTGCAGACGCCGGCGCCCGTCGCCGCCGCCTCATGAAGATCGAGCATCACGATTTCCTGCTGGAGCTCGGCACCGAGGAACTGCCGCCGCGGTCGCTGCTGAGCCTGCAGAAGGCACTCGTCAGCGCGCTGGCCACCGGGCTCGACAAGGCCGAGCTGGCGCACGGGGAACTCACAGGCTATGCGACCCCGCGGCGCCTGGCCGTGTGGGTGAAGCGCCTCGCCAACCGCCAGCCGGAGCAGCACCTGAAGCGCAAGGGACCGCCCGTCAGTGCCGCCTTCGACGCCGCCGGCAATCCCACCCGGGCGGCGCTCGCGTTCGCCGCGGGCTGCGGGGTCGCGGTGGCCGCGCTCGAGCAGCTGCAGGAAGGCAAGGGCACGTTCCTCTTCTTCACCGGCAGCCGCGCCGGCGCGCGCGCGGTGGATCTGCTGCCGGGCATCGTGCAGGGCGCGCTCGATGCGCTGCCGATCCCGCGCCGCATGCACTGGGGCGCGGGCAGTGCGCTGTTCGTGCGCCCGGTGCACTGGCTGCTGATGCTCTTCGGCCAGGACGTGGTGCCGGCGACGCTGCTCGACACGCCCGCCGGTCACGTGACCTACGGCCACCGCTTCCATGCGCCCAAGGCGCTGCGCATCACGAGCGCGGGCTCCTACGAGCGCACGCTGCGCGAGCGCGGGCGGGTGCTGGCGGATTTCGCGATGCGCCGCGAGCGCATCCGCGCCGAAGTCACCGCGCTCGCCACCAGCCTGAACGGGCGCGCGCTGATCAGCGAGGCGCTGCTCGAGGAAGTCACCGCGCTGGTCGAGTGGCCGGTCGCCCTCGCCGGGCGCTTCGAGGAGCGCTTCCTCGCCCTGCCGCGCGAGGTGTTGATTTCGACCCTGGAAGATCACCAGCGCTACTTTGCGCTCGAGGATGCGCAGGCGCGGCTGCTGCCGGCCTTCATCACCGTCAGCAACATCGAGAGCCGCGATCCTTCCAAGGTGCGCGAGGGCAACGAGCGCGTGGTGCGTCCGCGCCTGGCGGACGCCGCCTTCTTCTGGGAGCAGGACCGCAAGGCGCCGCTGGCCGCGCGCCTCAGGGCACTCGACGCGGTGACCTTCCAGGTGAAGCTCGGCTCCCTCGGCGACAAGACGCGCCGGGTCATCGCGCTCGCGACCGACGTCGCGCTCGCCGCCAATGCCTCGGTGGATGACACGCGGCGCGCCGCGGAACTGTGCAAGTGCGATCTGCTGACGAGCATGGTGGGCGAGTTCCCGGAGCTGCAGGGCATCATGGGCAGCTACTACGCGCGCGCCGACGAGGAAGCGCCGGAAGTGGCGCAGGCCATCCGCGAGCACTACCTGCCGCGCGCCGCGGGGGATGCCCTGCCGGCGACGCGCACCGGCATCGCGGTGGCGATCGCCGACAAGCTCGACACGCTCGCGGGGATCTTTGCCATCGGCGAGCGCCCCAGCGGCAACAAGGACCCGTTCGGCCTGCGCCGCGCGGCGCTGGGCGTACAGCGCATCCTCATCGAGAAGGACCTGGAACTGGACCTCAAGCGCCTGATCGACCTGGCGGTCGCCGCCGTGCGCGCCGACATCGACCGGCTGCGCGCCGATGGCGGCGCCGCGGCGCCCAAGGCCCACGTCGGTGCCGACGTGGTCGCCGCCTGGATCTACGATTTCCTGATGGAGCGCCTGCGCGCCTATTACCTCGAGCGCGCCAGCGCCGCGCCGGGACGCGTCGCGGTGACCACCGAGATGTTCGATGCGGTGCTCGCCGCGCGCCCGGCCTCGCCGTTGGACTTCGATGCGCGCCTGAAGGCACTCAGCGGCTTTCTCGACCTGCCCGAGTCCGCCAGCCTCACCGCCGCCAACAAGCGCATCGCCAACATCCTGCGCAAGGCACCCCCGGGAGCGGCCGCCGGCGTCAACGTCGAGTACCTGCGTGAGGACGCGGAGGTGCGCCTCTATGATGCGATGCGCGCGCTGCAGGACGCGGTCGCCGCAGCAACCGCCGAGCGCCAGTACACCGCCGCCCTGGGCAGGCTCTCGCAGCTGCGCCCGGCGGTCGATGCCTTCTTCGATGCGGTGATGGTCATGGATGAGAACCCGCAGCTGCGCGCCAACCGCTTAGGTCTGCTCGCGCAGCTGCAGGGACTGTTCGGCGGAGTCGCGGACCTGTCGCGACTGCCCGGTTGAGCGCTGCTGCGACAAGGGCGGGCGCCGCGGGCCGTCCACCGGCGCTGCAGTTCCTGGGGTCGCTGTTCTTCACCTGTTTCCTGTTCGTGTGGACCTTCGTTTTCGCGATCCCGTTTGTCATCGCCTGCGCCGTGCTGCCGTTCCCGCGCCGCTACGCGCTGGTGCGCCTCTACGGCGGCAGCGTGCTGTGGGTGCTGAAGTGGAGCTGCGGGCTCACCTACACCATCGAGGGCGAGCCGCTGCCGGCGGGTGCGCACGTGGCGCTGTGGAAGCATTCCTCCTCCTGGGAAACCATGGCGATGATGGTGGTGTTCCCCCGCCAGGTGTGGGTGCTCAAGCGCGAGCTGCTGTGGATACCGGTGGTCGGGCTCGGCGTGCGCCAGATGCACTCCATCGCGATCGACCGCAAGGCCGGGCACTCCGCCGTGGCGCAGGTCGTGGAGCAGGGCAAGGACCGGCTCGCCGAGGGCGACTGGGTGATGATCTTCCCCGAGGGCACCCGCATGGCCGCCGGCGAGACCCGCCGCTACGGAGTCAGCGGCGCGCTGCTGGCGCAGGAGGCCGGGAGGCTGTTGGTGCCGGTGGCGCACAACGCCGGTTACTTCTGGCCGCGGCGCGGCCTGCGCAAGAAACCCGGCTGCGTGCGCGTCGTCATCGGCAAGCCCGTCTCCCCGGCCGGGCGCGACGTGCGAGCGGTGAACGAGGAGATCCAGGCCTGGATCGAGCGCACCGTCCAGGACCTGCAGCCTCGCTAGCCTCGGCGTGATTAGATCGCTGAGAGGACTAATCTTTGGCGAAATCATGCGAACTGAATCGCCTGCGAGCCAAAAGCGCGGGAGCGCGCGGGCTGGCCGCACGCCGCTCCGGTCCCGGGCGGCGCCTCAGATGTCCAGGTTCATCACGGTGAGGGCGTTCTTCTCGATGAACTCGCGGCGCGGTTCCACTTGGTCGCCCATCAGGGTCGTGAAGATGTCATCCGCGGCCACCGCGTCGTCGATCTTCACCTGCAGCAGGCGCCGGGTTTCCGGATTGATGGTGGTGTCCCAGAGCTGCTCCGGGTTCATTTCCCCGAGGCCCTTGTAGCGCTGGATCGACTGGCCCTTCTTCGCCTGGTCGAACAGCCACTTCATCGCCTCCTTGAAGGAACCGACTTCCTGGCGCTCGCTGCCGCGCGTGACGAAGGCGCCCTCGCCGACCAGGCCCGCCAGCGTGCGCGCGAGATCGGCGATGCGCTGGTACTCGGCCGACTCGAAGAACTCGCGCGGCAGGTACTTGTAGGTCGGCGTGCCGTGCTCGCTCTTGTGCACGATGACGCGGGTCGCATGGCCATCGCTGGCGGTGCGCAGCTCCACGCGGTAGGTGCGCGTGCCGTCGGCGAGCGCGTTCAGGCGCTGGTGCAGGTCCGCCGCCCAGCCGCGCAGCCAGTCGGCGCGGTCGAAGTTGGCCGGCGTCACCTCGGGCATGTAGATGAGCTGCTCGAGCAGCCGGTCATCGTAGCGGCGTGACCAGCGCGTAATGATGGCCTGCACCTCCGTGTACTTGCGCGACAGCAGCTCGAGCCCGGAGCCGGACAGCGCCGGCGCGGCGGCGTTGACGTGCAGGCCGGCGTTCTCCAGCGCGCTGTTGAGCAGCAGCTGGTTGAGCTCGCTGTCGTCCTTGACGTAGGACTCCTGCTTGCCGCGCTTCACCTTGTAGAGCGGCGGCTGCGCGATGTAGATGTGCCCGCGCTCGATCAGCTCCGGCATCTGCCGGTAGAAGAACGTCAGCAACAGCGTGCGGATGTGACTGCCGTCGACGTCGGCGTCGCACATGAGGATGATGCGGTGGTAGCGCAGCTTGCCGACGTCGAAGTCGTCCTTGCCGATGCCGCAGCCGAGCGCGGTGATGAGCGTGCCCACTTCCGCCGAAGACAACATCTTGTCGAAGCGCGCGCGCTCGACGTTCAGGATCTTTCCCTTCAGCGGTAGGATCGCCTGCGTGCGCCGGTCACGGCCCTGCTTGGCGGAGCCGCCGGCGGAGTCACCTTCGACGATGAACAGCTCGGTCGACTCGCGGTTGTTCGACAGGCAGTCGCTCAGCTTGCCGGG
>Ga0105242_10001456_pt1 | contig 18628 bp, 15 predicted proteins | sample KBSM24metaG_FD_81521 | JGI IMG/M metagenome (GOLD analysis project Ga0105242, IMG submission 81521) | Miscanthus rhizosphere microbial communities from Kellogg Biological Station, Michigan, USA - KBS M2-4 metaG | ecosystem: Host-associated > Plants > Roots > Rhizosphere > Soil | place... | reverse complement strand
TACTACTGCCTGCCGGTGCTCAAGCGCGAAACGCACCGCGTGGCGCTGGTCGAGGCGGCCACCAGCGGCAGCGACCGCTTCTTCCTGGGCACCGACAGCGCGCCGCACCCGGCCCACCTGAAGGAGCACGCCACGGGCTGCGCCGGCTGCTACACGGCCCACGCCGCCATCGAGATGTATGCCGAGGCCTTCGACAACGCCGGCGCGCTGCACCAGCTGGAAGGCTTCGCCAGCTTCCACGGCCCGGCCTTCTACGGCCTCCCGCGCAACGCAGGCACCATCACCCTGCGCCGCGAGTCGTGGACGCCGCCGGACAGCTTCGCCTTCGGCGAGGCCGAACTGAAACCCCTGCGCTCGGGCGAGGCGCTGCCCTGGCGCGTGGTCTCCGCCTGAGGCAGGTGGCGGCTCCCGCCTGGCCTGCCGCGGTGCCCATCGATTGGGCGCGCCCGTGGCTGCAGCCGCTGGCCGCCGTGGGCCGCGCCGTGGCGGCCCGTGCCGATGCGGGCGCCGCCGTGGCCGATGCCCTGAATGCCCAGGGCGCCCCCATGCAGGGCCCGTGCGCCGTGCCCCGCTTCGTCGGCCAGCAGGCGCTCCCCAAGGGGGAGGCCTACGAGCGCTTCATCCACGTCACCGGCACCGTGCCCACGCGCGACAACCGGCATGACTTCTTCAACGGCCTGGTATGGCTGCACTACCCGCGCACCAAGCGCCTGCTCAACCAGTGGCAGGCGCGCGCCATCGCGCAGCAGGGCGTGGGGGCCGTGCGCGGTCCGCTGCGCGATGCGGCCACCCTGTTCGACGAGAACGGCGCCGTGCTCTTCGCCCCGGCCGCGCTCTGCGAGGCGCTGCGCGAGCGCGCCTGGCGGCGGCTTTTCGTGGAGCTGCGCCCGCTCTGGGCCCAGGCCACGCTGCTGCTCTTCGGCCATGCACTGATGGAGCAGCTGATCCAGCCCCGGAAATCGCTCACCGCCCATGTCTATTGTGCGGATGCTGCTATTGATTCCATAGCGGATGCCGATGCTTGGCTGGCCGGTGCGCTCGATGAACAGGCCTTCGCGGCCAAGCCCTTCAATCCCCTGCAAGTCCTGGGCGTGCCCGGCTGGTGGGCCGGAAACGAGGACTTTTGCTTCTATGATGATCCTCTCGTTTTCCGCAGCAGGCGGCCTGTACAGGCACCACAACAATCGGCCTGACCCTGCTGCGCGGGGAGTGGCTTGAACGCCGGTGCGCCACCCCCACTTCCCGGACTGAAAGGCAGCGGGCCATTCCGCCGCCTCACCCACGCATCCCTTCGCGGAGAACCTTCGATGAAACGTATCGCACTTTTTCTGCTCACCAACATCGCCGTCGTGGTGGTGCTGGGCATCGTCGCCAGCCTGCTGGGCGTCAACCGCTTCCTCACGGCCAACGGCCTGAACCTGGGGGCGCTGCTCGGCTTCGCCTTCATCATGGGCTTCGGCGGCGCGATCATCTCGCTGCTCATGAGCAAGCCCATCGCGAAGTGGAGCGCGGGCGTCACCCTCATCGACGGCTCCGGCTCGCCCGATGAGCGCTGGATCGTCGAAACCGTGCGCAAGTTCGCCGACCGCGCCGGCATCGGCATGCCCGAAGTCGGCATCTTCGAGGGCGAGCCCAACGCCTTCGCCACCGGCGCCTTCAAGAACAGCGCCCTGGTGGCGGTCTCCACCGGCCTGCTGCAGGGCATGACCCGCGACGAGGTCGAGGCCGTCATCGGCCACGAGGTGGCCCACGTCGCCAACGGCGACATGGTGACCATGGCGCTGATCCAGGGGGTGATGAACACCTTCGTCGTGTTCCTGTCGCGCGTGATCGGCTACGCGGTGGACAGCTTCCTGCGCAAGAACGACGAGAACAACTCCGGCCCCGGCATCGGCTACTACGTGACCACCATCGTGCTGGACATCCTGCTGGGCTTCCTCGCGTCGATGATCGTGGCCTGGTTCAGCCGCCAGCGCGAATTCCGCGCCGACGCCGGCTCCGCCCAGCTCATGGGCCAGAAGCAGCCCATGATCAACGCCCTGGCCCGCCTGGGCGGCGCCACCCCCAACGAGCTGCCCAAGAGCATGGCCGCCATGGGCATCACGGGCGGCATCGGCAAGCTGTTCAGCACCCACCCGCCGATCGAAGAGCGCATCGCCGCGCTGCAGGCCCGCTGAACCGGCGCTGGCCCCCAAGGAACCCCGCCATCGCGAGATGGGCGGGGTTTTTTCATGGGGCGTCGCCATCAGCTCCGGCGCTGCCCATGCGTTCGGCCAGCGACGTGTTGCCCTGGCCCGCCGCGCCCTCGGCAGCGCCGGCCCGGTCGCGGGCTTCCTTGTTCTGGCTGAGCTTGCGCTTGCCCACCAGCGAGGTCACGGCGATCTCGATGCCGACGATGTGCTGCAGCCGGCCGTCGATGAAGCCGGGTGCGGAATCCGACATCTTCCAGGGCCGGGGCTCCGCCGCCTCGTGCCGGCGTGTGAGGCGGCCTACGACGCCGCGCACGAAGCGCTCGTCGTCGCGCACCGTGAGCGTGCCGTGGGCATGCACCACCTCGTAGTTCCAGGTGGGCACCTGGCGGTGGGCCTCGTGCTTGCTGGGGTACCAGTTGGGCGAGATGTAACCCTCGGCGCCCCGGAAGACGACCATCACCGCGGCACCCGCGCTGCGCTGCCAGACCGGGTTGGACCGCGCCACATGGGCGGTGAGCGTGCCGTGGGGGCCCGCAGCAGGGTCGAACGCGAAGGGGATGTGATCCGCGTCGAGCCCGTCTGTCCCGTGGGTGACCAGCATGCCCAGGGGGTGTGCGTGGATGATGCGGGCCAGTTCATCGGCCCGTGGTTCGGCGAAGTGTTCAGGGATGTACATCGTGTGCGCCATTGCGAGCGGCAGGACGTGAGGCCCCGCCACTGTCGCCCGAAGCCGGCCGCAAGGCAAGCCGCACCGCGGCGCGGCCGCCGCAGATCGCAACGAACCAACAGGTCAAGGAGACTCGCCCCATGCCAGCCACCCATTTCGCCGCCGCACCGCCGGTCGATATCGACTTTCCGCTCCAGGGCGTGCGCGTGCTCGACCTCTCGCGCGTCTTCGCCGGGCCGCTGTGCGGCCAGGTGCTGGCCGACTTCGGCGCCGAGGTGGTCAAGGTGGAGCACCCCGGCCGCGGCGACGACACGCGCGACTGGGGCCTGCGCATCGGCCAGACCGAGACCACCTACTACAACAGCATGAACCGCAACAAACGTTCGGTCACGCTGGACCTGCAGAGCCCCGAGGGCGCGAAGATCGTGCACGACCTGCTGCCGCAGTTCGACGTGGTGATCCACAACTTCAAGACCGGCGGCGCCGAGAAGCTGGGCCTGGGCTACGAGCAGCTCAAGGCCCTGAAGCCCGATCTCATCTACTGCGCGGTGGCCGGCTACGACACCAGCGGCCCCGAGGCGAAGCGGCCCGGCTACGACCTGGTGATCCAGGGCGAGACGGGGCTGATGGCCATCAACGGCGAGGCCGGCCAGCCGCCGCTCAAGTTCGGCGTGGCCGTGGTGGACCTGATGACCGGCATGTACGCCGCGCAGGCCGTGCTGGCGGCGCTGTTCCAGCGCGAACGCACGGGCCGCGGCCGGCTGATCGAGCTGGCGCTCTACGACTGCGGGCTGATGATCTCCGGCTACTACGGCCTCGACGCCATGCAGCTGGGCCACGACCCGCAGCGCTACGGCAACGCACACCCGTCCATCGTGCCCTACGGCATGTTCGATGCGGCCGATGGCCCGCTCATCATCGCCGTGGGCAACAACGCGCAGTTCGACAAGTTCTGCCGCCAGGTGATCGAGCGGCCCGACATCGTGCAGGACCCGCGCTTCGCCACCAACGTCGAGCGCGCGAAGAACCGCCTGGAACTGGCGCCGATGCTGACGGCGCTGATCCGCGGCTTTCCGCGCGACCTGCTGCTCGAACGCATGGCGGCCTGCGGCATTCCCTGCGGCAAGGTGGCCGGCCTGCACGAGGCGCTGACCAGCGAACGCACCCGCCGTGGCGGCCTGCTGCAGGACATGCCCCACCCGGTGGTGGGCACCACCCCGGTGTTCGCGCCGCCCTACCGCATCGACGGCCAGCGCCTGCCCATCCGTTGCGCCCCGCCCACGCTGGGCGAAGGCACGCGCGAGGTGCTGCAGCGCCTGCTGCAACTGAGCGATGCGCAGCTGCACGACCTGCAGCAGCGCGGCGTGCTGACCCTGCCCGACTGATCGCTGGACCCATTTCCCCCTGGAGGACTGACCCCATGAATGCAGACATTCGCCCCCATGCCCCCGCCGCCGAAGCCGCCGTGCCTGCCGCCGCAGAGGCCGGCAGCGTGCGCCAGCAGGTGTCGCCCGAAGAATGGCAGACCCGCGTCGATCTGGCCGCCGCCTACCGGCTGGTGGCCCACTTCGGCTGGGACGACCTGATCTTCACGCACATCTCCGCCCGCGTGCCCGGCGAGCCGGACCGCTTCCTCATCAACCCCTACGGCATGCTGTTCGACGAGATCACGGCCTCCAGCCTGGTCAAGGTGGACCATCTCGGCGAGCCGGTGATGCCCACCGACTACGACGTGAACCCGGCGGGCTTCCTGATCCACAGCGCCATCCACGAAGCCCGGCCCGAAGTGCAGTGCGTGCTGCACACCCACACGCCCTACGGAGTGGCCGTGTCGGCGCAGGAGGGCGGGCTGCTGCCGATCTCCCAGCAGTCCATCTTCCCGCTGGCGCGCCTGGCCTACCACGGCTACGAAGGCGTGGCGCTGAACGACGACGAGCGCCCGCGCCTGGTGGCCGACCTGGGCCAGAGCAACATCATGATCCTGCGCAACCACGGCCTGCTGACCTGCGGGCGCGGCGTGCCCGAGGCGCTGCTGGCCATGTACACGCTGGAGTCGGCCTGCCGCATCCAGATCCTGGCGCAGGCCGGCGGCGGCGCGCTCGTGCGCATTCCCCATGAAATCATCGCCACGTCGGTGGAGCAGTCGCGCCAGGTCACCAAGGGCAAGGGCGCAGGCCTCGCCTGGCCCGGGCTGCTGCGCCGGCTCGACCGCATCGACCCCGGCTACAAGGACTGAACCGCCGGGCTTCCGGCGCCGCATCGCGGAAGACAACGACACCAGAGAGGAGACGCAAAGCACCATGGCCTTCCACCCCACCCGCCGCCACCTTCTGCAGGCCGGCTCGGCCCTGGCCGCCGGCGCCGCGCTGGCCGGCAACGCCCGTGCGCAGGGCGACTGGCCCGCCCGGCCCATCCGCATCGTCGTGCCCTACACCGCCGGGGGCTTCACCGACCAGATGGCGCGTCTGCTGCAGGTAGGCCTGCAGCAGCGCCTGGGCCAGCCGGTCGTGGTGGACAACAAGCCCGGCGCCAACGGCATCATCGGCGTCGATGCGGTGGCCAAGGCAGCGCCCGACGGCTATACCTTCGGCGTGTTCATCGCCGCCTATGCAGCCAACACCACGCTCTACCCCAAGCTGCCCTACGACCCCAAGAAGGACCTGACGGGCGTCTCGCTCATGGGTGTGTCGCCGCTGGTGGCGGCCGTGTCGATGAACGCGCCCTTCAAGACCCTGGCCGAGCTGGTGGCCTATGGCCGCGCCCATCCGGGCAAGATCAGCTATGCCTCTTCGGGCACGGGTTCGGCCGCGCACCTCACGTCGGAGCTGATGCGCAGCGTCACCGGCGTGGACATGGTGCATGTGCCCTACAAGGGCGCCGCACCCGCTCTGGCCGACCTGCTGGGCGGCCAGGTGCCGCTCTTCCTCGATCCGCCGCCCAACCTGATCCAGCCGGCCCGGGCCGGCAAGATCCGACTCATCGGCGTGGCCAGCGACAAGCGCCTGCCCGCGCTGCCCGATGTGCCGACCTTCGCCGAGCAGGGCTATCCGGCCCTGCTCGGCAGCACCTGGGCCGCCATGCTGGCGCCGGCGGCCACCCCGGCGGCCATCGTGCAGCGCATGTCCGAAGAGGTGGCGCGCATCGTCCGCAGCCCCGAAGTCTCGCGCCGCCTGGAGCAGGCCATGGGCACCTTCCCCGAAGGCTCGACCCCGCAGGAATGCAACGCCTTCATCGCGGCCGAGACCGCCAAGTGGGCGCAGGTGATCCGCTCGGCGGGCGTGGTGCTCGACTGAAGCCGCGCAGCTGCGGCTGCCTCGCAGGAGGCCGGCCGGGCATTCCACGGGGTGGCATGGGGTGGCATGCACTCGCCGGCAGGGTCAAGATACCGCGAGGATGGGTCGATAAACTGGCCGCCCTCTTTGTTTCTGGCTGCCCGTCGCAGCGCAGCGCCACGGCGGCCCAAGAGATCGGCACGCTGACCGCCGAGAGCGCCCGGCAGGTGGATGAGGGCGCCCGGCTGGTCGGTGCGGCCGGAGGCACCATGGGCGAGATCGTGCAATCGGTGCAGCAGGTGACGGCCATCATCGCCGAGCTGAGCACCGCTGCACGCGAGCAGAGCACAGGCCTGGGGCAGGTGGGCGAAGCGGTGAACCCGCTGGACGAGATGACCCAGCAGAACGCCGCGCTGGTCGAAGGGTCGTCCCCCGCCACGCCGGCGCTGCGCTGATCGGCACCGAGCGGCCGGCCCGCTGGCGGGCTGGCATCTTTGCCTCGGCTTTACACGCTCTCGGTGCGCGGCCGATGCGCCACCGTCGTTGAATATCCATTCCCACCTGATGATGAATGGAGTGTTCGCCATGTTCTTGCACCGCCCTGGAGCCCGCATCCGCCGCGCGGGTGCGCTGACTCTGCTCGTTGCAGCCGCTGCGGCTGCGCTATCGGGCTGCGTGGTGGCTCCGCCCGTGCGGCAGGTGGTGGTGGAGCAGGGGCCGCCCATCGTCGCTCCGATCGCGCCGCCCCCACCCTATGTGGAAACGGTCACCGTGGCGCCTTCGCCGGTCCACGTCTGGGTGGGCGGCTTCTGGGAATGGGGCGGCGGGCGCTACGCATGGCGTCCGGGGCACTGGGCCGCGCCGCCGCGCCCGGGCTGGGTGTGGGTGCCCCAGCGCTGGGAACCGGGCCCGGGCGGCTGGCACATGCGCCAGGGCCACTGGGGCTATCGCTAGTCCTTCGCGGTATCGGCTGAGCGCGGCCTGGCGCGGCCGCCGCTGCGGGCCGCAGGCTGCGGCGCAATGCCGGGCTCCAGCCCCTTGAGCACCAGGTGGCAGATCAGCGCCTCCGCCTGGGCGTAGTCGCGCTCGGTCAGCGCGGGTTGGCCCAGCAGCAGGGCGAACTGGGTCTGCTGGTCGGCATAGGCCTGGGTGACCGACCAGATGATGAACATCAGGTGCGTGAAGTCCACATGCGCGATGCGGCCCTCGTCGGCCCAGCGCTGGAAGGTGCTCACGTCCTTCTTCAGCACCGGACCCACGCGCTCGGCGATCACGCCGGCATAGCGGGGCGCGCCGGCGATCACTTCCTTGGCGAAGACCTTGGCCGCGTTGGGCCGCTCCAGCGAGGAGCGCAGCTTGGCGCGGATGTAGTGGCGCAGCGCCTGCTGCGGATCGTCGCCGTGCGACATCTCCTCCATGCCCGACAGCCACTGGTTGAGCACGTCGTCGAGCACGCGCAGATAGAGCGCTTCCTTGCTCGGAAAGTAATACAGCAGGTTGTGGCGGCTGATGCTCACGGCTGCCGCGATGCTTTCCAGCGACGCCCCCTCGAAGCCGAACTGCGCGAACTGGCTCTCGGCCTCCGTCAGGATGGTGCGTTCCTTGTTCAGCCGCGACGCGGTGGGCGGGCGCGTGGGCGTGGCGGTCTCGCTGTCGTCGATGGCGGTGCGCCCGCGCACAGGCGCGGGGCGGTCGGGCGGAGGGTTTCGTCGCATTGCACCATTGTGGGATGAATGCGAGGGCCCTCAAGCTGGCACGCGGCTTGCAGATGGGTTTTTACCGATTGGTAAATTTTTACTGATTGGTAAATTAACTGACAGGCAGGGCGACGGCATCGCCGATGACACCTGCCAGCACCCCGTGAGGCCCCCGATGAAATCTCCGCAGTCCGCACCGCTGTGCGCCGGGTTCGTTGCCCGCGCATGCGTCCTTGCCCAGGCGCGACCTGGCCGGCCGGTCTCCCGATCCGCGTGCAGCGGCTTTCGCCGCAGCGCTCGCCGTCCCCTCGACTGACCCCTTCGCCGGAGCACACACCATGGAACCGACCGCAAGCCGTGCCTGCGGCGTGCATGCCGCACGCCTGAACCTGGCCGATTACGCCGTGAATTTCGGCGACGCGCATCCGCCGCTCACGCGGGCCCAGGCGCTGATCGAAGCCGAGCGCTGCTACTACTGCCACGACGCGCCCTGCGCCACGGCCTGCCCCACGGGCATCGACATTCCCTCGTTCATCCACCGCATCGCCCAGGGCAATGAGCGCGGCGCGGCGCGCGCCATCCTCGAAGCCAACCCGCTGGGCGGCATGTGCGCCCGCGTCTGCCCCACCGAGGTGCTGTGCGAAGAGGCCTGCGTGCGCAACACCAACGAGGACAAGCCGGTGGAGATCGGCGCGCTGCAGCGCCATGCCACCGATGCCTACTTCGCCGCTCCCGGCGCACCGCTCTTCACCCGCGCTGCGCCCACCGGCCGACGCGTGGCCGTGGTGGGTGCCGGGCCTGCGGGGCTGGCCTGCGCCCACGGCCTCGCGCTGCGCGGGCACGACGTGGTGCTGTTCGAGGCCCGGCCCAAGCTGGGCGGCCTCAACGAATACGGCCTGGCCAGCTACAAGACCGCGGGCGGCTTCGCGCAGAAGGAGGTGGCGTGGCTCTTGTCGGTGGGCGGCATCGAGGTGCGCTGCCAGCAGCAGCTCGGGCGCGACATCACCGTGGATGGTTTGCTAGAGGCCTATGACGCCGTCTTCCTGGGCCTGGGCCTGGCCGGCGTGAACGCGCTGGGTATCGCCGAGCCGCAGGCGGCCGGCCTGCGCAATGCGGTGGACTTCATCGCCGAGCTGCGCCAGGCCGAAGACCTTTCCACGGTGCCCGTGGGCCGGCGCGTGGTGGTGATCGGCGGCGGCATGACGGCGGTGGACGCCGCCGTGCAGGCGCGCAAGCTGGGCGCCGAGGAAGTCACCATCGTCTATCGCCGTGGGGCCGGGAGCATGTCGGCCTCGCAGGTGGAGCAGCGCTGGGCCCAGACCCATGGCGTGACCTTGCGCCACTGGGCCGCGCCGCAGGAGCTGCTGTGCGAGGCCGGCGCCGTGCGCGGCATGCGCTTCGCCGCCACGGCGCTCGAAGGCGGACGCCTTGTGGAAACCGGCGAGACCTTCACGCTCGCAGCCGACATGGTGCTCAAGGCCATCGGCCAGAGCTACCGGCCCGAATACGCGGGCCCGGCCATCGCGCTGCAGGCCGGCCGCATCGCCACCGATGCCCAGGGCCGCACCAGCGCGCCGGGCGTCTGGGCCGGCGGCGACTGCCGTGCCGGCGGGCGCGACCTGACCGTGGAGGCCGTGGAGCACGGCAAGGTGGCCGCCGCCTCCATCCACGAGGCGCTGATGGCGGGCTGAGGCCCGCGCCACCCATCCCACGAACCCACCGCGACACGACACGGGAGAAGCACATGGCAGACATCCGCAGCGAATTCCTGGGCATCCGCAGCCCCAATCCCTTCTGGCTGGCCTCGGCGCCGCCCACCGACAAGGAGATCAACGTCACCCGCGCCTTCGAGGCCGGCTGGGGCGGCGTGGTCTGGAAGACCCTGGGCGAGGACCCGCACGTGGTCAACGTGAACGGCCCGCGCTATTCCACCCTCATGTCGCAGGACCGGCGCGTGATCGGCCTGAACAACATCGAGCTCATCACCGACCGTCCGCTGGCCGTGAACCTGGAGGAGATCCGCCGCGTCAAGCGCAGCTGGCCCGACCGCGCCATGATCGTCTCGCTCATGGTGCCCTGCGTGGAAGAGAGCTGGAAGCGCATCCTGCCGATGGTGGAAGACACGGGCGCCGACGGCATCGAGCTGAACTTCGGCTGCCCGCACGGCATGAGCGAGCGCGGCATGGGCGCGGCCGTGGGCCAGGTGCCCGAATACATCCAGATGGTGACGGCCTGGTGCAAGCAGTACAGCCGCCTGCCGGTGATCGTGAAGCTCACGCCCAACATCACCGACGTGCGCCAGCCGGCGCGCGCGGCCAAGGCCGGCGGGGCCGACGCGGTCTCGCTCATCAACACCATCAACTCCATCATGGGCGTGGACCTGGAGCGCATGGCGATGAGCCCGCACACCGGCGGCTGGGGCTCGCACGGCGGCTACTGCGGCCCGGCCGTCAAGCCCATCGCGCTGAACATGGTGGCCGAGATCGCGCGCGACGCGCAGACCGCCGGCCTGCCCATCAGCGGCATCGGCGGCGTGGCCACCTGGCGCGACGCGGCCGAATACATCGCCCTGGGCTGCGGCACGGTGCAGGTCTGCACGGCGGCCATGGTCTATGGCTTCAAGATCGTGCAGGACCTGTGCGACGGCCTCTCCAACTTCATGGATGCGCACGGCTACGAATGCATCGACGACTTCCGAGGCCAGGCAGTGCCCACCGTCAAGGACTGGAAGCAGCTCGACCTCAACCACATCGAGAAGGCCGTGATCGACCAGGACGCCTGCATCGGCTGCGGCCGCTGCCACGTGGTGTGCGAAGACACCTCGCACCAGGCCATCACCTTCGACAAGCAGGGCGGCGTGCGCCGCTTCGAGGTGAACGAGGCCGAGTGCGTGGGCTGCAACCTCTGCGCCTCGATCTGCCCGGTGCCCGAGTGCATCAGCATGCGCAGCCTGGCGCCCGGCGAGGTCGATGCGCGCACGGGCCGCACGGTGACCGGCGAATACGCCAACTGGACCACGCATGCCAACAACCCGCAGCGCGTGCCGGCCTGAGCCTTGCTTGGAGCGGCTGACAGAGCCCTTCTGGCACTGCCTGCGATGCAGCGCCTAGCCAGACCACTTCGCCGGGTTCTGTCAGCCGCTCTTTGAGCCCCCTTGTCCGCCTTGCGTGCCCTTTTGATCCCTTCGTCTGCAACGTTTCGGAGAGCTTTCCATGAACACCTTGCATCCCGCCGGCTCCCACAGCGAGCTATGGAACGACGACCTCGCGCCCACCCAGGCGCACCAGCGCACCTGGCGCTGGTACCACTTCGCGGCCCTGTGGGTGGGCATGGTGATGTGCATACCGGCCTACACCCTGGCGGCCAGCCTGATCGAAAGCGGCATGTCCTGGGGCCAGGCCGTGGGCACGGTGTTCCTGGGCAACCTGATCGTGCTGGTGCCCATGCTGCTCATCGGCCATGCGGGCGCCAAGCACGGCATTCCGTATGCGGTGCTGGCGCGCGCCTCGTTCGGCACGCGCGGCGCCAAGCTGCCGGCGCTGCTGCGGGCCCTGGTGGCCTGCGGCTGGTACGGCATCCAGACCTGGTTCGGCGGCATGATGATCTACACCCTGGCGGGCGTGCTTATCGGCCACCCGCTCGAGGGCGAGAAGATCGCGGGCCTGGGGATCAACCTGGGCCAGCTCGTCTGCTTCCTGCTCTTCTGGGCGATCCAGTTCTACTTCGTGGTGCACGGCATCGAGTCGATCCGCAAGTTGGAGACCTGGACGGCGCCCGTCAAGATCGTGATCTGCTTCGTGCTGCTCTGGTGGGCGTGGGACAAGGCCGGCGGCTTCGGCCCCATCCTGCACCAGCCCTCGCAGTTCGCGCCGGGTGGCCCGAAGGCCGGGCAGTTCCATGCCGTCTTCTGGCCTTCGCTCACCGCCATGGTGGGCTTCTGGGCCACGCTGGCCCTCAACATTCCCGATTTCACCCGCTTCGCCAAGTCCCAGCGCGATCAGGTGGTGGGCCAGGCCATCGGCCTGCCCGTGCCCATGGGGCTGCTGGCCGCGCTGGCGGTGATCGTCACCTCCGCCACGGTGGTCATCTACGGCAAGGCGCTGTGGGACCCGGTGGACCTCGCCAGCCGCATGACCGGCGCGGCCGTGCTGGTCGGGCTCATCATCCTGCTGATCGACACGGTGAGCGTGAACCTCGCGGCCAACCTCGTCGGCCCGGCGTATGACTTCTCGGCGCTCAGCCCCTCGCGCATCAGCTACCGCGTGGGCGGCTACATCACCGTGGGCATCGCCATCGCGATGATGCCGTGGAAGATCCTCGAATCCACCCAGGGCTACATCTTCACCTGGCTCATCGGCTATTCGGCGCTGCTCGGGCCCGTGGCCGGCATCCTGATGGTGGACTACTACCTCGTGCGCCGCACCGAACTGGACGTGAAGGCGCTCTATGAAGACCACGGCCCCTACCGCTACCGCAGCGGCTGGAACGCGGTGGCCGTGGTGGCCTTCGTGCTGGGCGTGGCGCCCAACATCCCGGGCTTCCTGAATGCCGCCTTCCCCGCCGCCTTCCCGGGGGTGGGCGAGGTCTTCAAGCAGATCTACGCCTATGCCTGGTTCATCGGCCTGGCCATCGCTGCCGTCGTGTACCGGCTGGGCATGTCCGGCCAGATGCGGGCCGCACCCGCCGCGCTGCGCAGCGCCTGACACCATCCCCCGACGTTTTGCCGAACCCCAGGAGACATGCCATGCAACCGAATGCTTCCCCCCAGGCCCTGCTGATCCGCGGCGGCACCGTGGTGAATGCCGACCGCGAGGAGCGCGCCGACGTGCTGTGCGTGGACGGCCGCATCGCCGCCGTCGGCGAAGCCGCCGCAGCGCAGGCGCCCGCCGGCGCCGCCACGCTGGACGCCAGCGGCCAGTACGTTCTGCCCGGCGGCATCGACCCGCACACCCACATGCAGCTGCCGTTCATGGGCACCGTCACCATGGACGACTTCTTCACCGGCACGGCGGCCGGGCTGGCGGGCGGCACCACCAGCATCATCGACTTCGTCATCCCCGACCCGCAGGAGCCGCTGATGGACGCCTACCGCAAATGGCGCGGCTGGGCCGAGAAGTCGGCGGCCGACTATGGCTTCCACGTCGCCGTCACCTGGTGGAGCGAGCAGGTGCGCACCGACATGGGCACGCTGGTGCAGGAGGAAGGCATCAACAGCTTCAAGCACTTCATGGCCTACAAGAACGCCATCATGTGCGACGACGAGACGCTGGTGAACAGCTTCAAGCGCGCGCTGGAACTGGGCGCCATGCCCACCGTGCATGCCGAGAACGGCGAGCTGGTCTATCTGCTGCAGCAGGAGGTGTCCAAGATGGGCATCACCGGCCCCGAGGGCCACCCGCTGGCGCGCCCGCCCATGGTGGAGGCCGAGGCCGCCAACCGCGCCATCGCCATCGCCGACGTACTGGGCGTGCCGATCTACGTGGTGCACGTGAGCTGCGCCGAGGCGGCGGAGGCCATCGCCCGCGCCCGCGCGCGCGGCCAGCGCGTGTTCGGCGAGGTGCTGGCAGGCCACCTGCTGATCGACGACAGCGTCTACCGCGACCCGGACTTCGCCACCGCCGCCGCGCACGTCATGAGCCCGCCCTTCCGCCCGCGCTCCGGCGGCCACCAGGAGGCGCTCTGGCGCGGCCTGCAGGCCGGCCAGCTGCACACCACGGCCACCGACCACTGCACCTTCTGCGCCGCGCAGAAGGCCATGGGGCGCGAGAACTTCGCCAAGATCCCCAACGGCACGGGCGGCGTGGAAGAGCGCATGGCCGCCATCTGGGACGGCGGCGTCAACACCGGCCGGCTCACGCCCTCCGAGTTCGTGGCCATCACCTCCGCCAACGCCGCCAAGCTGTTCAACATCTACCCGCGCAAGGGCTTCGTGGGCGCGGGCGCCGACGCCGACCTGGTGCTCTGGGACCCGGAGGGCACCAAGACCTTCTCGGCCAAGACCCAGCACAGCAAGGGCGACTTCAACATCTTCGAGGGCCGCACCGTGCGCGGCATTCCCAGCCACACCATCAGCCAGGGCCGCGTGGTCTATGCCCGGGGCGAACTGCGCGCGGAGCAGGGCGCCGGCCGCTACGTGCCGCGCCCGGCCTTCGGGCCGCAGTTCCAGGCCCAGCAGCGCCGCACGCAGGACCTGGCCCCCACGGCGGTGGCCCGCTGACCGGCGTGCCGCGCCCCTCCCACCTTCCCCCGATTCCGGAGAACACCATGGACACCCCCGTGCAGACCCCCATCGACACCCTGAGCATCAACGGCCAGCGCCTCTGGGATTCGCTCATGGAGCTGGCGCAGATCGGCGCCACGCCCAAGGGCGGCGTGTGCCGCCTCACGCTCACCGACCTGGACAAGCAGGGGCGCGACCTCGTCACCGGCTGGGCGCGCGAGGCCGGCATGTCGGTCACCATCGACAAGATCGGCAACGTCTTCATGCGCCGCCCGGGCCGCGACGACAGCCTGCCGCCCATCATGACCGGCAGCCACATCGACACCCAGCCCACGGGCGGCAAGTTCGACGGCAACTACGGCGTGCTGGCAGGCATCGAGGTCGTGCGCACGCTCAACGACCACGGCATCGAGACCGAGGCGCCCATCGAGGTCGCCTTCTGGACCAACGAGGAAGGCAGCCGTTTCGTGCCGGTGATGATGGGCTCGGGCGTCTTCGCCAAGGCCTTCACGCTGGAGCACGCCTATGCCGCCACCGACACCGAGGGCAAGACCGTGCGGGGCGAGCTGGAGCGCATCGGCTACATCGGCGACCAGGAGCCGGGCGACCACCCCATCGGCGCGTATTTCGAGACGCACATCGAGCAGGGCCCGGTGCTGGAGGACAACGACAAGACCATCGGCGTGGTCAGCGGCGTGCTGGGCATCCGCTGGTTCGACTGCACCGTGACGGGCATGGAGGCCCATGCCGGCCCCACGCCCATGGCATTGCGCAAGGATGCCATGCTGGCCGCCACCCGCATCATGCAGGACGTGGTTGCCGCCGCCCACCGCCATCCGCCGCACGGCCGGGGCACCGTGGGCATGGTGCAGGTCTTCCCCAACAGCCGCAACGTCATTCCCGGCCGCGTCAAGTTCAGCATCGACTTGCGCAACAGCACCGACGAGCTGGTCGATGCGATGGTCGCCGAGGTCAAGGCCCTGGCCGACCAGGTCGCCAGGGAGCACGGCGTGCAGGTGCAGATCGACCTCGTCTCCAGCTACCCCGCGCAGCAGTTCCACGCCGAATGCGTGGAGGCCGTGGGCCGCGCCGCCGCCAGGCTGGGCTACAGCCACATGCCGGCGGTGTCAGGGGCCGGGCACGATGCGGTGTACATGGCCAAGCTGGCCCCGGCAGGGATGATCTTCATCCCCTGCAAGGACGGCATCAGCCACAACGAGATCGAGGACGCCCAGCCCGCGCACATCGAGGCCGGCTGCAACGTGCTGCTGCACGCCATGCTGGAGCGGGCCGGAGTGGCTGCCCGCTGAGCGCTGGTGGAGGGCGGCGGTGCCGGCGGCTCAGTGCCGCGGGCGCGCGCCCTGCGCCGCGCTGCGCCAGGTCAGCAGCCGGAAGGGCAGCAACAGCAGCACGCCCACGGCCAGCTTCACGCCCAGGTCGCCCAGCGCCCAGGTGACCCACGGCTCGGCCGAGCCCGCGAAGGCGATGCCCCAGAACACGGCGGTATCGAGCGCAGCGGCCAGCACCGTGGCCAGCAGCGGTGCGCGCCACCAGGTGCCCTGGCGCAGGCGGTGGAAGATGCTGATGTCCAGGCACTGCGACACGATGAAGGCCGTGCCCGAGGCGATGGCGATGCGCGCGGGTGCCAGCGCCAGCGATGCCGCCACCGCCACCGCGAAGCCCACCCAGGCCACGCGCCGCGCCGGCACCGGCCCGTGGCTGCGGTTGATGAGGTCGCTGACCAGGAAGGCGACCGGGTAGCTCAGCGCACCCCAGGTCAGCCAGTCGTTGATGGGGTACTGCACCAGGATGTTGGAGGCCAGCACCACGCAGGCCATGGCCAGCGCCGCGCCGGCGAAACGCAGCAGGGAAGGGGGCGCGAAGGCCGCCGCGTCCAGCGGCCGTGCGGTGCCAGGGTGCGCGGTCATGCCGCCACTCCCAGGATGGCGCGGGCCACGGCCTCGCCCACCTTGATGCCGTCCACCCCGGCCGAGAGAATGCCGCCCGCGTAGCTGGCGCCTTCGCCCGCCGGATAGAGGCCGGCGGTGTTGAGGCTCTGGAAGTTCTCGCCCCGGCCGATCTTGAGCGGCGAGGAGGTGCGCGTTTCCACCCCGGTCAGCACCGCGTCGTGCATGTCGTAGCCGCGGATCTTCTTGCCGAAGGCGGGCAGGGCTTCGCGCATGGCCTCGGTGGCGTAGGCGGGCAGGGCATCGTGCAGATCGACCATGGTCACGCCGGGCTTGTACGAGGGCTCCACCGCGCCCAGCTGCGTCGATGCGCGCCGCGCCAGGAAGTCGCCCACCAGCTGCGCCGGGGCGTTGTAGCTGCTGCCGCCCAGCACGTAGGCGCGGGATTCGAGCTGGCGCTGCAGGACGATGCCGGCCAACGGATGGGTCTGGCCGGCGGGCAGCGATTCGATGCCGTGCGTGGCGCCCAGCGCGGCGGAGAAGGCCTCAGCATCGTGCGGGTAGTCGCTCGGTTCGATGGCCACCACCATGCCGGCATTGGCGTTGCGCTCGTTGCGCGAATACTGGCTCATGCCGTTGGTGACCACGCGGCCGGGCTCGCTGGTGGCGGCCACCACCGTGCCGCCCGGGCACATGCAGAAACTGTAGACCGCCCGGCCGTTGGCCGCGTGGTGGACGAGCTTGTAGTCGGCCGCTCCCAGCAGCGGATGGCCGGCGTGGCGGCCCCAGCGCGCGCGGTCGATCACGCTCTGCGGATGCTCGATGCGCACGCCCACCGAGAAGGGCTTGGCCTCCATGTGCACGCCGCGCCCGTGCAGCATGGCGAAGGTGTCGCGCGAGCTGTGGCCCAGCGCCATCACCACATGGTCGGCGCGCAGCGTGTGCTGCTGGCCGGTGGCCTGGTCCAGCACCTGCAGGCCGCGCAGGTGGCGCTGGCCGGCGGCGTCTGCCTCGACCACCACGTCGGTCACGCGCTGCTCGAAGCGCACCTCGCCGCCCAGGGCGATGATCTGCTCGCGCAGCGTCTCCACCACCTTGACCAGCTTGAAGGTGCCGATGTGCGGGTGCGCGGCGTAGAGGATCTCGGGCGGCGCGCCGGCCTGCACGAACTCCTCCATCACCTTGCGGCCCAGGTGGCGCGGGTCCTTGATCTGGCTGTAGAGCTTGCCGTCGCTGAAGGTGCCGGCACCGCCTTCGCCGAACTGCACGTTCGACTCGGGCGTGAGCGTGCGCTTGCGCCACAGGCCCCAGGTGTCCTTGGTGCGCTCGCGCACGGTCTTGCCGCGCTCCAGCACGATGGGCTTGAAGCCCATCTGCGCCAGCACCAGCGCGGCGAAGATGCCGCAGGGCCCGAAGCCCACCACCACCGGCCGGTGCGCCAGACCTTCGGGTGCGCGCCCCACGGGCTTCCAGGCCATGTCGGGCGTGGGCTGCACATGCGGGCGGCCTGCATGGCGCGCCAGCAGGGCCGGCTCCTGCGCCGGGGCGGCCAGCGTGATGTCGAGGATATACACCGCCAGCAGGTCGGCCTTGCGCGCGTCGAAGCTGCGCTTGTGCACGTGCAGATGGGCGATGGCAGCGGGCGGCACGCCCAGCACGGCGCAGGCCTGCTCGCGCAGGGCGGCTTGCGGATGGGCGTCGTTGTCGAGGGGGCCGGCGGGCAGGGCGGCCAGCGGCAGCTTGATTTCCGAGAGTCGGATCATGGCGGTCAGGCCCGTATCTATCGGGCTTGGGGCGTTTCGCGGGGCGGCAATCATACGGCAGCCCCGGTTTCCACGCACCGCGTGGCGTCGAACCGCTGGCCCGGTGAGTCAAGGCCGCAGCGGTGGGCGCTTCGCTGCGAGCCGTTAGCCGCTCTTCGTCGCTGCCGGCTGCCGACGCTTCCAGAGCAGCTCGGTCGCCCCGAAAGCCAATGCCGCCACGCCCAGCGGGGCGAAGAAGTACAGCATGCGGTAGGCCAGCACGGCGGCCAGCGCCTGGGCGGGGGGCATGTAGGCCAACAGCACGGCGGTGGCCACCGCCTCCAGCACGCCCAGGCCGGCGGGAATGCGCGAGATCAGCCCCGCGATGGCGCCCAGCAGCACCGTGGCCAGCGCCGCGGCGTAGGGGGCCTGCCGCTGCGTCAGCATCCAGAGCGCGCCGGCCATCAGCATCCAGTTGATGCACGAGACCGCCACCTGCAGCAGCCCGGCGCTCCAGTGCGGCAGCGGGAAGTCATGCCCGCGCACGGTGATCGGGCGGCCGCCGCGCCGGATGCAGAGCGCCAGATAGCCGGCGGTGATGGCGGCCAGGGCCAGCCCCATCCAGTGCAGCTGCGAGCCGCCCACGGCCCAGCCTGCGGGCAGCTGTGGCGTCCAGGCCCAGAAGACGGCGCCGGCCAGCACGAAGTAGCCCAGCCAGTTGGTGATGATGGACAGCACCACGATCTGCCCGATGGCCGCCACACCCACGCCCTGGCGGGAATAGAGCCGGTAGCGCGTGGTGGCGCCGCCGATGAGCGAGCCGAGGTTCAGCGTGAACGGGTAGGCGATCAGCGTGATGCCCAGGGTGCGCGGCACCGGCAGCCCGTGGCGCGTGTAGTGGCGCCCGAAAAGGTCGAAGGTGGCGTAGAGC
>Ga0105242_10001451_pt1 | contig 18665 bp, 19 predicted proteins | sample KBSM24metaG_FD_81521 | JGI IMG/M metagenome (GOLD analysis project Ga0105242, IMG submission 81521) | Miscanthus rhizosphere microbial communities from Kellogg Biological Station, Michigan, USA - KBS M2-4 metaG | ecosystem: Host-associated > Plants > Roots > Rhizosphere > Soil | place... | reverse complement strand
GCTGCCGCTGACGAAGTACATCGCCGGCGGCACGTACGATGGCTTCGACATCGTCCGGCGCTGGATCCGCTGGTGCCGGCGCAACATCACGGCCGTGCATCCGAACTTTCACTTCACGCACGCGGACGTCTACAACTCGCACTACAACCGGCGCGGCGTGCCGGCGGCGGAGTACCGGTTTCCGTACGGCGACGCGAGCTTCGACTTCGTCTTCGCCACGTCGCTCTTCACGCACCTCGATCCCGCAGCGGCGCGCAACTACCTGCGTGAAGCGCAGCGCGTGCTGGCTCCCGGCGGAACGCTCCTCGCCACGTTTTTCCTCATCGACGAAGAGGTGGAGAATCCCGCGCTCGATTTCAACGTCGATCGCGGCGACCACCGCCTCCTGAGCGCGACCGATCCCGACTGGGCGATCGCGTTCGACCGCTCGATCCTCGACGAGCTGCCGTCCTGCACGATCGAGCGCGGCGCGTGGCGCAATGAGGGCGGGGAGCAGTTTCAGGACGTGGTGGTGGCTGTACGCGGCCGCGATTGACAAACGGTTCCAGTCGACGCATATTGCCACTAGTCCGCCCATCCCTCCATCCAGCAGTCGGGAACGCATGCCATGACGTTGCTGCGTCGAACGAGATTGGTTTGTCTCGCGGTCATTGCAGCCGCGGCGGCTCTTCGTGCCGCGGAAAGCGGCCGCGTCGAAGTCCTGCGGCAACTCAAGGGACCCAATCACACCGTCGTCATCATTCGATTCGATTACGACAGCGGCAAGGCGACGCGGACGGTGGTCGATGAGAAAAGCGGAAAGGTCCTCAAGGAAGAGGTCTTGCGCGGCCGTCCGCAGAGCAACAAGCGCGAGTTTCAAAGGGCGGTCTCGATCATCGCGGGCGATCCGAACCTGAGCGCTCTTCTTTCCGCGGGAGCGGCGACCGAGGGCGGATTCATCGTCGATGGACCGCCGGGTCATCCCGGGAATCACCGCTACATCCAGATTCGTATTCTCAGTTCGGATCGCCGGACGCTGCTTCGCGTCGTCGTGGTCGATCTGAGCGCGGAAGTCGTGGCGGCGGTACGAGACTCGTTCGAATGAGACGGCTCGCGATTGTCGCAGTGCTGTCGCTGTTCGCCCGCGTTGCGTTGGGCGGGCAGCCGAATTGTGAGCCGCCGCACCGCATCGACTGGCCGGCCGGGCACCCGGTCTGGTCGCTATGCTGGATTTCTCCCGATGAAAGCGACGGAGTCGATGGATCGGGTCTCGAGCTGCGCGACGTCTACTACAAGGGAAAGCTCGTTCTGCGGCAGGCCGGCATTCCGCTGATCAATGTCGACTACGATCCGGGCGGCTGCGGCTCTTATCGCGACTGGCAGCACACGCACATGGATTTCGAGGCCGGCAATCCTGTCGGTCCTCCCGGATCGCGCTACGCGGAGCCGGCAACAGCTCCCAGAACGGTGTGCGATCACCCCGGAACGGACGGCGGCGATTTCCAGGGCGTTGCGGCGTGGAAAACGGCGGAGCAACTGGAGCTGACGACTCAGATCCAGGCCGGTCCGTATCGGTACATTCACAAATGGACGTTCCGGCCCGACGGAACGATCGAGGCGCGCGTGGCCTTCACTTCACGCTTCGATCCCTGCAATCAGAAACCTCACAATCATCATGCTTACTTTCGTCTGGAAATCGGGATCAGCGAGGACGGAAGAGATTCCGCCGAGGAGTTGACGCCGCAACGGCGCCGGTTCCGTACGGAGGTTTCCCGCCGGAACGACCGGTCGGGCGGCGGCGTCTGGCGCGTGCGATCGAAATCCGCGCAGCGCGGCTACGAGATCATCTCGCCCCCCGCGAATGGCATCGCCGACGCGTGGGCCGTCGCCGATCTGTGGGTGCTCGCCGCGCACGACGACGAGCTGGATGACGGCGGCGCGCGCGAGGGTCCGAACGGAAGCGCCGTGCAACTACAACGCTACGTGAACGGGGAATCCGTCGATCGTGCCAGTCTCGTTCTATGGGTCCACGCAATGGACCGCCACGACGGGAGCGTCCGCTGCCGGTTCGTAGGTCCGGCATTGAAGCCGCTGGGGAACTGGTAACCGCAGGTTTGGAGGGGATCATGTTGAAGCGTTCATTGCTTTCGGTGCTGCTCCTCGTTGTTTCTACGACCACTGCGACCGCTCAGTCGCCACCGGTGCCGGATGTGCGTTGTGATTGCTGTGCAAAGAAGCCTCGGTACACCGACGCGGCGTATTCGACGTTCACCGGGCAAATCGCCATCGCGACGCAAGAGGAAGATCCGAGCAGTACGTCGCAGTGGAAGAACCGGGTCGTGATGATCTGGGACCTGGCGAATCACAGCAATGCGCCGCTGGACACGCGCTGGTACTCCGGCAGCGCTCCGCCGACTCAGGCGTACTCGCACGCCAGCTGGACGGTCGGCAACCTCGGAGAAGTGTTTGGAATCACTCTCGACGACACCGGCAATGTCTTCGTCGCTGCAACACGGATCTACGGCAACAACAACGTCGGTTCCCTATCCACTGTGGCAGGCAACGCCGCGGCCGGACAAATTTACATTCTGCAGAACGGGAGCGGCAATGCAGCACCGTTCGTCAATCTCAAGCAAGGTCCGGCAGGGGAGGGCCTGGGCAACCTCTCTTATGACTGCGTCCATGACAGTCTGTATGCCACGAACTTCCATGACGGCCTGATTTATCGCATCACTCCGGACAAAGTGATCCAGCCGAAGCAATGGGATCATGGTGCGAACCTGCCGACCGCCGTCAATTGGAACGGCGCGCCGTTGGTACCGGTACGGCAGGCGATTCTCGGATTCGACGGTTCGTCGTCTTATGCCGCTCTTGGCCGCCGCCCATGGGCCGTACGCGTCTACAAAAACCGTTTGTATTACGGCATCTGGAGTCAGAATTGGGGGACGGATGCGACTTCCACGACCGTTCCCAAAGCCATCATCAGCGAAGGGACGGCGGCCAACGAGGTCTGGTCCGTGCCGCTCGACGCGAACGGCGATCCTTATGGTCCGGCGCGGCTCGAGATCATCGTTCCGCAATTCAATCCGATTACGTCGCCAAGGAGCAATCCGATTTCCGACATCGCGTTCGGACCGATGGGAACGATGCTGATCGCCGAGCGAACGATGATCGCCAAGAACTCCTCGTACGCCCATGCGTCGCGCGTTCTCGAATACAGCTGGAACGGAAACCAGTGGGTGTTGCCGAATCCATCCGCATATTCGGTCGGTCTTTTTCCGACGAATGGCGCGGGCGGAGTGGATTTCGATTTCAGTCCCGGCGGCCGGGTCTGGGCGACGTCAGATGCCATGCACTACGCGGCCAAAGACCGCCTTTACGGAATTCAGGGTCTGCCGGCGGGTGGCGGCAGTCACTTCAATAGTGTGCTGATCGACCTGAATGACGATGTGGATGCGTACAACAAGGCCCAGATCGGAGACGTCAGGATCCCGTGCCCTGACTGCACGAATTCGCCCACCCTCCCGGTGATCAAGGGGCCGGAGACCATGTGTGTTTCTCCAGCGCATTACAGCGTCGCACCGCAGTCCGGCATTACTTACAGCTGGACTGTGAGCGGAGGTACGCCTGCGACTGGAAGCGGTCCATCGATCGACGTCAATTGGAGCAGCAACACCGGCGGGACGGTGACCGTCACTGCGACCGCGACCGGCGCGGGTGCCTGCGGGCCCGTCACGACGAGCTTCAAGGTGGTTCCCTGCAAGATCAGCTGCGACTTCTGTAACGAGTACAAGACCGCTGTCACTCTTGCCCCGCCTGCAACGATCTCCGGCGGTCTGAAGAGCGTCGTGCCTACAGTCACTTCCGCAATGCCGGGCGTCAACTCCGTCACGGTCACGCTGCTGAACGCGTCCGTCGCGTATTCGTCCGGGTCGTGCGGCACGTCAGGACCGCTCGCGGCCTACATCCCGCTCGCTTCGTCATCATCCGTGGCAGCATTGAATCCGCCGATTCTTCCCGTTCCCAACGGCAATCAGGCGATCTGGCGTTCTTCGGCGGCCGTGAATCTGAGCGGAGGTGCGACCACGCCCTTCCAACTGCAACTTCCGGCTCCGCCGTTCTTCCCGTTTCCCCCGTGCAACGCCACGTACTCGTTCTGTCTACGTGTTTCGCTGGGCGATGACAAGTGCCGGAGTTGTGACGTGATCCGATGCTTCGGGCCCTTCGCCTACTCGGAATGGATCAATATCATCGACGACCACGATATCCAGACGATCATCGCGCGGCCGATTCTGGGAGGCTTCTTCGTACCGCTCGTGGCGCTGCTCGAAGGCAGCGAGAGTCTGACGTCGCCGGGCGTCTTTCCGCTCGACGCCGTGAGCTTCGAGCCCGGCGGCGCGGCGCTCGCGGGCAGCTCCACCAGCACGCTCGACGGCCTGGCCGCGGTTCTGTCGTCGCATCCTTCCGTCGAGATTCGCCTCGACGCGTATGCCGAGGAGCGAGGCGATCCGGCGGCAAACAGGCGCATCGCACTCGAGCGTGCGACGGCGCTGCGAGACAGACTGCTGCGGGCGGGCGTCGCACCGAATCGGGTTGCCGTCGAATCGAAAAGCGCCGTGGCGGGCCGCCCGGCGAACACACCGATCGATCTGGTCGTCGTGAAGAAATGAACCTGCAGAAGAGAGGTCAGGGCAGCCCTACCAGCGCCCTGACCTCCAGCTCCAGCGAGTTCATCTCGCCCTGGTCGGTCTCGTGGTCGTAGCCGAGGGCGTGCAGGATGCCGTGGACAATCAGGTAGCGCACCTCGGTCGCGAGCGAGTGCTTTTCGTCCGCGGCCTGACGGCGCGCCTGCTCGATGGAGATCACGATGTCGCCGAGGAACTGGTCCTCGCCGGCGAACGTGAGGACGTCGGTCGTTTTGTTTTTCTGGCGGAACTTCCGGTTCAGCGCGCTCATCGCGCTGTCGTCGACGACGGCGATCGAGACTTCGCTGATCTCACGACCGAGGCGGTCGAGGTTCTCCAGCGCGAGCATCACCTTGCGCACGAACGCACCGATCTCGCGTCGCGTGAAACGCGGGACGGCGCTGCCCGTCACCTCGATGTTCGTCACGCCGTTCCTTCCGCGGCTTTCTTCTCCCGGTCGACGCGGTCGTACGCCGCGACGATCTTGCCGACCAGCGGATGGCGCACGACGTCGCGGTCGCTGAAATCGAAAAAGCGCAGGCCCGGAACGCCCTCGAGGATGCGGCGGACTTCGCGCAGACCCGACTTCTTCCCTTCCGGAAGATCGACCTGGGTGATGTCGCCCGTGACCACGGCCTTCGAGCCGAACCCGAGACGCGTGAGGAACATCTTCATCTGTTCGGGCGTCGTGTTCTGGGCCTCGTCCAGGATGATGAACGAGTCGTTGAGCGTGCGGCCGCGCATGAACGCGAGCGGCGCGATCTCGATGATGCTGCGCTCCATCAGCTTCTCGACTTTCTCGAAGCCGATGATGTCGTACAGCGAGTCGTAGAGCGGCCGCAGGTACGGATTCACTTTCTCGGCGATGTCGCCGGGAAGAAATCCGAGGCGCTCGCCGGCTTCGACCGCGGGCCGGCAAAGGATGATGCGCTTCATCTGCTTGTCCTGCAGCGCGGCCGCGGCGGCGGCGACGGCGAGATAGGTCTTGCCGGTTCCGGCGGGACCGACGCCGAAGACGATGTCTTCGTCCTGGATGGCCTGCAGATATCCCTTCTGGGCGACGTTGCGCGGCGTGACGATGCGCCGGATCGACGACGGCACCGCGTCGTCGGTGAAGAACTCGACGAGGTTCGTTTCGGGCTTGTCGCGCACGACGCGCACGCCGGTCTGCACGTCCGACTTCTTCATCGGATAGCCCTGCTCGATGAGCTGCTGCAGTTCGCCGAGGAGCTTCTGCACGGCGGCGATGTTCTGCGGGTTGCCGGAGACAAAGATCTCGTTTCCGCGCGAAGAGATCTTGACGTCGAACGCGTCCTCGATCGTGCGCAGGTGTTCGTCGTGATTGCCGAAGAGGGTATGGGTCTGTTGTTCGTCGAGAGTCAGCTCAATGTTCGTCTTCTGGTCTGCCATGCAACCTCATGTCATGAAGAAACTGATCCACACCTCGCCATATTCGGCGCGGCGTGAAAACCGAAGTCTTTGGAGCGGCGGGCTCTCAGCCCGCCGAAACGGCTCGCTCTTCCGCCGGTGCTCGATGGCCACGACCGCGTCATCGGCGAGCGTCAGATCGGCGTCGATGGACATCAGCAGGTCGTCGTAGCGCTCGTACGCATACGGAGGGTCGGCGTAGATCACGTCAAAAACCTCGCCGCGCAGGCGCTTAATCCCGGCCGGCACATCAGCCGTTACCGTGCGCACGGGTGCGGCGAGCTCCTTCGCCGTCTGCTCGATCGCCGCCGTCTGTGCGCGCGACGCATCGACAGCCACCGCTTCCGCCGCGCCGCGCGAGACGGCCTCGAACGAGAAGATCCCGCTGCCCGCAAACAGATCGAGGAATCGGGCCCCGCGGATGCGCTCCCCGACGATATTGAAAAACGCCTGCCGCGCGCGTTCCGAGGTCGGCCGCACTTCGCCACGAGGAACGGGAACACGACGGCCGCGCAGAGCGCCGGTGGTGATGCGGAGCATTACCAGATGGCAGACGTCGGATGGCAGACGGCAGAAGACGCTGTCCCGGAGGTTTTCTTCTGCGCTCTGCCCTCTGCCATCTGCCATCTACTCCCGTGTGGCCTTCCCGATGAAGTACTGATGCAGGTCCTTCTTCGACACGTAAATCGTCGTCGGAACGGTGAGGCAGCGCAGCTCGACGACGAGGCCGGAGACGCGCATCACGCGATAGATCTTGTGATCGTCGGCGACCAGCTCGTCGCCCGGCTGCGGCTCGTAGCCGGCGATGCTGTTCGATACTTCGCGATCCTCGGAGATCGCGCGCAGCAGGTCGCGCAGAGGCGTGATCTCGTCCGCGAGCGGCTTCGGCAGCACTTTGCCCGGATGAAAAATCCGTTCGACGAACGAGCCGTCGGCGTCGTACACGCGCAACTGCGATCGCCGCGCCGGCTCCGGCGGAACGAGCGAGTCGGGGCGGACGTTGCGCAGTTCTCCAGGCGAGGTCGCTTTCGTGTAGGCAAGCAGCGCATCCGGCGGAATGAGCATGCGTTTGCGGATCGACGCGGGGCCGGTCATGTTCAACACCACCAGGCCGCCTTCGAAGATCGAGATGCGCTGCTCCACCGCTCCATCCCGCGTGATGTAGTCGATGAGCGGCCGGGGAAGCCGGCCGTCGATGAGCTGCGATCCGAGGGCCTGCTGGGCGCCGGCGAGGTCGGGGATGTCGTACTTTTTCAGCATGCGCCGCTGCTGCTCGGGAAGCGGCGTGGCGATCGCGGAGTCGGGCGGCGCCGGGTCGACTTTGCTGATGTCGTGCTGCGCGAGCGCGGGGAGCGCGGTCATCAGCAGCAGGAGCAGGCGTCGCATGATCGGATGATACGCGCAAGTGGAGCGGCGGGCTCTCAGTCCGCCGAGGATCCAGCGGGCTGAGAGCCCGCCGTTCCACTGGTGGCGCGATCGAGATATTTCCGGGCCATCTCCCGCGCGTAGGTGCGGGCCTGATCGGGCTCGATCTCGCCGTTGAACACCGCTTCGCGGGTCCGCTCGAGCGCCTTCGCGATGTGCGGGCCGCCCGGGACTTCGAGGTCGTTTCCGCGAAGAGGAATCGTGAACTGCTTGTACTCGCGCCAGCGCTCGATGCGCGGTCTCTCGGCGGGACACTCGACCGAGACGACGGTCAGCATCTCCGGCGAGACGCCGCGATAGAGCCGGAAGCGCTGCCGCTCGGACGTCGCGTGTTCGAGCGCCTCGTAGAAGCGCGGCAGCTCGTTTGCGATCTCCACCACCGCCCGCGCCCGTTTCTGCGAGAACCCCGAGCCTTCGAAGTCGATCGGCGACGCGTCGCCGCGCAGCAGCAGGCCGGTGTAGATCAGGTAGCGATCGAGACTCTTGTCGTGCTCGATCCGATTGCGAACGGCGTCGAGCTTCTCGCGCAGATCGGAGATGCGGCGGCGGCCGAAGAGGACATCGAGCGCGCCTTCGTCGCGCAATGCGGCGAGGACGGCCGGCGCGTCCTGCTCATCCATCGCCAGAAACAGCTCGCGCCAGACGCGCTCGCGCGAGACCGTCGTCAGCGCCGCGGATTCGATCGCCTCGCGCATGAGCGCCACGGTGTGCGGCTCGATCGTGAAGCCGAGGCGCGTCGCGAGACGGACGGCGCGAAAAATGCGCGTCGGATCGTCGATGAAGCTCTGATCGTACAGGACGCGGATCAGTCGATGGGCGAGGTCGCGCTCGCCGTTCGCGGGATCGTGCAGCGTCTCGTCGAGCAGGCCGAGGGCCAGCGCGTTCACGGAGAAATCGCGGCGGAGGAGATCGTCCTTCAACTTGCCGGCCGACACGAGCGGCAATGCGCCGGGCGTGCGATATCGCTCCGTCCGCGCCGTCGCGATGTCGATCTCCGGAAACTCCTGCGCGGTCACTTTGTAGGTCAGGAACTGCGGATGCGAGCGCACGCGCCCGTCGAGGCGTTTGGCCAGCGCGCGGGCGAGCGTGGAGCTCCCTTCCTCGAGCGCCAGGTCGATGTCGATCGAGTGCCGGCCGAGGAGAAGATCACGCACGGGGCCGCCGACGAGATAGGGAACGAGGTCCTTCTCGATCGCGATCTCCTTGATGAGATCGATGGCACGCCGCTGTGGGTTCGGTAAATCGAGCAGACCTGTCATGGGACGATGGTTTCGTACATGTGAAGTAGAACGCGCAACCGCTGCTTTCCGCGAAATTTCGACACGGTTTGCCGTGCCGCGTTCGACTTCGTGCCGGCTACCTCGGCTTTGAATAGGGCGGCTAGTATCGCATGAGCGAGCTCGTTCGGATCGCGAGGTGGAACGAGAAAGCCGGTGCGGCCCCGCTCCAGCCGCATCGCATTGATCTTCGTCCGCGACGCAACCACCGGCAGGCCAACGACTAAGGCCTCGGCGACGAAGCCGTCGAAGTCCGTTTCGGAGATCGCCGGATCGATCCAGGCGTCTACACCGGCGAGATCTTCGGGCGTCGGAACGCGGTCGAAGAGACGCCACGTCACGTCGTCGCGAAACCGTTGGATCCTCGCGAGCGTCTGCTCCACCACTGGTTGGACGTCCGTGCGCACGAAAGTTCCGAGGACTCTCGTCTCCTGCCCGCCGCCCGCTGCCCGCTGCCCGCCGAAATAAACCTCCTCCACGGCCTCGCTCAACGGCTGATACCGGCTCTCCTCGACCTTCTCGATGAGCGGCGAAACGACGTAATCCGGCTCGACGGCGCGGCGGAACGGCCAGCGCGCGCGACGCACGTCCGCCGAGGAGATGTACGGCAGCGGAAAACGGACGAACGGCGCGATCGGAAGCTCGCCCGTGGCATAGACATGCGCCACGTCCGCGGCGCTGGTCCGCGCCTCCTCCACGGTCGCCACGATGACGTCATGTGCGCCGGCGAGGGCGTCACGGTCGGCGCGCTGGCATTTCCGCTCGTATTGCGACGCATTCGGAAAGATGATCTGGGCGATCCGCATCGACGGTATTAGACGGCAGATGGCGGATCGCGGAAGGCATAAGATTCCGAGCTTCTGCCATCTGCGATCTGCCATCCGCCATCTGAATCTGTACAATGAGGCACTTACGTCGATGAGTCTGGAAAGCGCGGGTGTCTACAGCGACCGATCCGACCTGACGAGCCGGCTTCACGAAGCTTGCCCTTCGTGGTCGTTTCCCGCTGATGCGGTCGTGCGCGACGCCTGCCGCATCGCCATCGTCGACATCGGATTCGCGCGCCCGTCCGGCAAGAGTCTCGTGCGGGTGATGCTCTGCGACGGTCACCCGTCCGCGGAGCGCCGCAAGGGCGAGCTGCGCGTGAATCGCGATCAGTTTCTTCGCGATCCGGGCGAGTACCTCGCGTTCGCCGCGGATCTCGCGGACGCAGCCGTGCACGCGGCGAAGCTCGAGCACGAGTCGGGATATCTGCGGCAGATCCACGAGCTGATGACGATGGTCGACGCCGAGGCGGTGTCGGAGCGGATCACGAACACGGTCCTCAGCATCCTCGGGTTGCCGCACGGCACGCTGTTCCTGCACGACCCGCGGCTCGAGCGGTACGTCGTCAGCTTCAGCAATGACCCGAGTTATCGCGAGACCGGCGAGTTCCTTCCGGGCATCCCGCCCGACCTCTTGCAGAAGGCGCTCGCGGCGCCGCAGCTGTTCGCCGCCGCGCGCGACCGCGACGGCGCGGGACTCATGGCCATGCCGCTTCAGGCGCGCGAGGATCTGCTCGGGGTGATTCGCGTGCCGCTCGCGCGCGGAGACCAGATCGACGACGAGGCGGCGGACAACGTGACGCGCTATCTCTCCGCCGTGGCGCAGGTGTTGAGCAACATCTACCAGCTCACGCGCAGCCGCGACCTGGCGATGCGCGACGATCTGACGAAGGCGTACAACCGGCGCTTCTTCGAGACCTATCTCGATGAAGAGATCGAACGCTCGCGCCGCTACGGGACGCTGTTCAGCATCATCTTTCTCGATCTCGATGACTTGAAGATGGTGAATAACCTCTACGGCCACCTCAGCGGCTCACGCACACTGCAGGAAGTGGCCAAGCGCATCCTCGGCGCGGTGCGCGGCATCGACAAGGTCGTGCGCTTCGGCGGCGACGAGTTCTGCGTGATCCTCCCGCAAACGGATCAGGACCAGGCCATCGCCGTCGCCCACCGCGTGGCCCGCTCCGTTTCCGCGAACGTCCTGCACATTGATACGGAAATCGAAGTCTCCATCACCGCCAGCTTCGGCATCGCGACCTACCCGACCCACGCCGTGACCAAAGAAGGCCTCATCCGCCAAGCCGACGCCGCCATGTACCGCGTGAAGTCGAGCACGAAGAATGCGGTGGGGATCGCGTTGGTGGAGGACGCGACGCGGCCCGCCCGCTAGATGGCAGACGGCAGATGGCAGACGGCGGAAGGGATTCGCTAGCCGTCGTAATGCCGGATCAAGCCATTCACCATCCGAACGACTTCGAGAGACCGTTCGATCAGCTTTTCTGCTCGATCGGTCTCGATGTATTCGAGATCGGCAGCGATCACAAGTTGAGCCTCGATTTCGAGGAGCGATCCCCGTGCGATGACGGCAAAGTTTCGTGCGTCAGCGAGTGACCGGCGGCCCTGACCTTCCGCGATGTTGCAAAGAACCGATATCGCCGCGCGCCGCATCTGCTGTGACAGACCGAACATCTCGGCTCGCGGAAACTGCTGCGTAGCGCTGTAAACATCGCGTGCGAGCACACGCGCACACTGCCACACTTTCATATCTCGAAAATTGCTTTTCCTCATCTCTGTTCGGTGCTGAGGGAACGAGTCACGCGCGGGCCCGCGCGAACGTGTGGGAAGCTCATTCTACATCTTCTGCCATCTGCCATCCGCCATCTGCCGTCTAAAATGGCGCGATGTCCGAAAACCTGAGCATCCACGGCTCGCTCTCCGAGACAACGGTCCCGGATCTGTTCCGGTCGATCGTGCGAAGTGGGGAGACGGCGATCGTTTCGCTGGATTCGGGGGGGCGGAATGACACGATCTACTTTCATGAAGGGCGGATCGTGTTTGCGTCGAGCACGGATCCGGACATGGGGTTGGCGGAGACGCTGTTGCGGATGGGGGAGCTCAACGTCCAGCAGTACAACAACGCCATGGAGCGGCTGCTCATCGCCCGGCGGGTGGGAGGGCTGCTCGTCGAGCTCGGGTATCTGAAGCCGGACGATCTGCAGCGCGCGGCCGAGCAGCAGGCGAATGCGATCGTGCTCGATGCGATGTCGTATCGCACCGGCACTTACACGATCGACTTCACCTCCGAGTTCCCCGAGGGCATCATCGTCCTGCCGCTGTCGACCGAGCGGCTCATCCTCGACGGCGTGCGGCACATCGAGTACTGGTCGCTCATCATGCGCGGCGTCGGAAGTCTCGACCGGATGCTCGAGCAGGCCCCCGGCGCCGACACGCGCACGTTTCAGCTCGAGCTCAACGACGACGAGAACCACGTCCTCTCGCTGCTCTCCGATCCGCAGACGGTCGAAGAGCTTTGCGCGCGCGCCTACCTCACGCACTTCCAGACCTTCCGCACGATCTGGGGATTGCTCTCCGTCAATCTCGTTCAGGATACGGAGATCACCGCCGTCGACGAAAAGCGCGCCACCGTCGAGAGCGAGTACGAGATGGAAGCGGTCGTCGAGCGATACAACAACGTCTACCAGGACATCTTCGGAGTCGTGTTCCAGAAAATCGGCGATCACATCTACGACTTCATGGACCGGGTGCTCCTGCACGTCTCGCCGGAGACGCTTCCGTATCTGTCGGGGATGAACTTCGTCAACGAAGGGCGCGTCGACTTCGACCAGCTCCTCAACAACCTCTACGCCTCCGGCTCGCGCGATCACGGCGCGGTCGTGCAGAACATCTGCAACGAGCTGCTGACCGGCTGGATGTACGAGATCAAGACCGAGTTCGGCGGCGCGCTCGAGCCGCAGGTCGCGGCCATCACCGGCACGCTGAAGCGATGAAACGTCATGTAAAATAACTCCCGTCCGACATGCGGAACGCTCTCGTCGCTCTCATCCTGTTTCTCCTCGCCTGCGCTCCGGCCGGTCCTCCCACGAAGCCGAACGATCGCGAGTGGAGTCTGCTCACCGCCGACTATCAGTGGATCCAGACCTTGCGCGGGTCGCAGAAACCGGTCCCGGCGAACGCGACGCGGAAGCAGCAGATCGAGATCGTGCTCGAGAATCAGCAGAAGCTCCTCGCGCCGTACAACGCGTTCCTCGCCAAGGTCGAGGAGTACTACGAGCGCACCAGCGATCCGCGCGCGTCCGCGCTGCTCGCGCGAGAGAAGATCCTTCTCGGCGACGAGTACATGAGCGTCCTCTCGCGCTACGAAAAGGCGCTGGAGATGTATCGCAAGGCGCTCGAGATCGACCCTGAAAACGCGGACGCGAAGGCGCGGGTCGCGCTCGTCGAACAGAAGCGGTACGTGAACATGAGCGCGTTCTCGGGCTTGAAGACGGGCATGAAGGAAGACGAGGTTCGCAGGATGGTCGGCTTCCCGCGCGAGGACTGGATCAAGCAGGTCGTACAGAACAATCGCGTGTATTCGGTGTGGATTTACCCGAAAGCCGACGGCGGCGCTTCGGCGGTCTACTTTGACAACGGCGTCGTTTATCACACAAACTGGAACGCGGCGGCCCCCGCCAAATGATCAAGTGCGTTCCGGGAGGGTGGCAGGATGGAAGAACAGCACCACACTGACGATCAGTCTCACTACGAGATTTCTCTTACCGCGGGGCAGGCCTTCATCGCCTTCGTGCTTCTGCTGCTCTCGCTGGCGGCCTCGTTCTCGTTCGGCCTGATGATCGGCAAGGGACAGGCGGACGAGCGGCTCGTCGTGCGGAAGGAAACGCCCGTCGTCACCGAGGGCGCTCTGATTCCTTCGAAGAAAAGCGAAGGAAAAATCGTGGAGCTCGGACCGGCGGATGACGAAGCGCCGGCCACGGAGACGACCGCGACGACGGAGACGATCGCGCCGGTGATCGAGGAGCAGGCGCCGCCTGCGACCGCGACCGAGGCGACGACCGCGGCGATCGTGGAAAGCGCGGCGCCCGCGACGCCGGCCGTTCCGCACTACGCCCAGCTTCTTTCGACGAGCGATCAGAAGACCGCGGAAGTGCTCGCGGCCCGCGTGATCGAGCACGGATTTAACTCCGCCTACGTCGAGCGTGGCTCGACGGACAAGGGTGCGGTGTACCGAGTGCGTGTAAAGTTCCCCACGGAGGCAGAGGCGCGAGCGGCCGAACCGAAGTTGCGGGAGTTTTCGAAAGAGGTTTGGATAACGGCGAAGTAGGTGGGTACTGGGTTGCTGAGTTGCTGAGTTGCTGAGTTGCTGGGTCGCACCCCGCCCAGCAACCTAGCAACCCAGCAACCCAGCAACCGCACCCCCGGGCACGCTGCTCGCTCCTCCCGCGCGTATGGCGAATCGACGAGGACGCACCACCACCACGCCGGAGCTCGAGGAGCTTCGCAAGGCCCAGGCTGGCAAGAAGGTGCCGGGCGTCGATCCCACGCACATCCTCGACAAGGCCATCTATCAGCTGTGGGACACGATCAACGATCTCGACCAGATCCAGCCCGAGCGCGTCGAGCATTACCGCGTCTCGATCTTCGGCAGCTCGCGCATCCGGCGCGGCGACCCGATTTATGAAGAGGTCAAGAAGCTCAGCTTCGACCTGGCGCGCATGGGCGTCGACATCGTCACCGGCGGCGGTCCCGGCCTGATGGAAGCGGCGAACGCCGGCGCGGTCGAGGGGCAGATCGAGTCGAAGTCGCGCTCCTTCGGACTGGCCATTCACCTGCCGACGGAGGAGTCGGCGAATCCGTTCGTCGACAAGGTCTTTCGCCACCGCACGTTCTTCTCCCGGCTGCATCACTTCATCCGCCTCTCCTCGGCATTCATCGTCATGCCCGGCGGCGTCGGCACCGCGCTGGAGCTGTTCATGGTCTGGCAACTGCTGCAGGTCAAGCACATGAAAGAGCATCCGCTGATCCTGGTCGGTACAATGTGGCCGGGTCTGATCGACTGGATCCGCTCGACGATGCTCGAGCGGGGCCTGGTCAGCCCGTCCGACTTCGACGTGGTCAAGGTCGTCGGCTCCGGTGAGGACGCCGTCCCGATCATTCGCGACTCGTACGAACGATGGCTGGAACAGGAGAAGGCGAATGCCGACGCAGGAGCAGGTTCTCGAGGCGCTGAAGAAAGTTAAGTTTCCGGGTCTCTCGCGCGACATCGTGTCGTTCGGATTCATCCGAGATCTGCAGATCGACAGCGGGACCGTTTCCTTCACGATTCACTTTCAAACCGAAAACCCGAGCATCGGCGAGCAGATCGCGCGCGACGCGTACGCCGCCGTCAAGGCGCTCGATGACGTGACCGACGTACGCCTGGCGCTCGACATCGGCGCCAAGACCGGCACGTCGTCGAGCGGTCAGATGGCGCCGAACGCGCTGGAGGGAGTGAAGTACCGCATCGCCGTCGCTTCAGGAAAAGGCGGCGTCGGAAAATCGACGGTCTCGACGAACCTCGCCCTTTCCCTGCGCGCCCTCGGCTACTCGGTCGGATTGCTCGACGCCGACATCTACGGACCATCGCAGCAGATGATGCTCGGCATCGAAGGGCGTCCGCAGATCGACGAGCACGACGAGAAGATCATGCCGATGGAGCGCCACGGCATCAAGACGATGTCCCTCGGCCTCATCACCGATCCCGACACGCCGGTCATCTGGCGCGGCCCGATGGTGATGAAGGCCATCGATCAGTTCCTCACCGACGTCAAGTGGGGCACGCTCGACTTCATGATCATCGATCTCCCGCCCGGCACCGGCGACGCGCAGCTGACGCTGACGCAGAAGGCGGGACTCACCGGCGCGGTCGTGGTGACGACGCCGCAGGACGTCGCGCTGATCGACGCCCGCAAGGGGCTGGCGATGTTCCGCAAAGTGAACGTGCCGGTGCTCGGCATCATCGAGAACATGAGCTACTACATCTGCCGCCACTGCGGCGAGCGCGAGGAGATCTTCGGCCACGGCGGAGGAAAGAAGACCGCGGTCATGCTCGGCGTCCCGTTCCTCGGCGAGGTGCCGATCGACCCGAAAGTGGTCATCGGCGGCGACACCGGCGAGCCGATCGTGGCGTCGGATCCGACCTCGCCGGCCGCGATGGCGTTCAAAGAGCTCGCGCGCCAAGTCGTGCAGCAGGTCGAGTCAGGAACGGCAGGGCATACGCATCCGGTGCATGATCACGATCACGATCACGCGCATACGCATTGAGGCAGACGGCAGACGGCAGATGGCGGACGGCGGAAGAACCGTTTCGTTGTTGCTTCCGCCATCTGCCATCCGCCATCTGCCATCTGTTCTTCAACGGGCCCGTAACGCGGTCACCATTCGCGCGGCGTCCGCGCTCGAGAAGTTGCGCAGGATGTCGGTCCCGTTCACTTTCAGGTCGCTGAACACGGGCTTGTTCTGATCGCTCATGAGACGCAGCGCGCCGTCGCGGTACTCGATGGTGCGGATGTGCGCGATCGGATACTCGACCGACTTGCCGACGGCCAGCTTCACGCCCGCCGCGAGCAGTTCCTCGAGGAAGCCGGTCTCTTCCTTCTTCTTCGAGTCGAGGTTCTTCAACGCGCGATCGGAAAGCTGCACGGCGATGACGTCATCGAGAAGCAGGAACACGGTCGAGCCGTCGCGGCTGGTGATCGCGAGACGGGCGTCGCGCAGGTCATGCCGCGGTCCCATTTCGGTCCGGGGATCGTCGGAGCTCAACGAGATCGAGAGACTTCCCTGAGCGAAGGCCGCACTGCTCATCAGCAAAAGCGCCAGCAGACACGTCGCGGTTGTTTTCATGTAATCGAATACGGCTGCGAGGCCGTACGGTTGCACGCTCCCCTCTGATATCTTCCGCGCGCCATGATCAACAAAGTCGTCGCCTCGGCGGACGAGGCGATCCGGGACATTCCTGACAACGCGACGCTGGTCGTTGGCGGGTTCGGCCTCTGCGGCATTCCCGAGAATCTCATCAACGCGCTGGTGAAGAAGGGCGTGAAGGGGCTGACGTGCGTTTCGAACAACGCCGGCGTCGATGACTGGGGGCTCGGGCTACTGCTGCAGACCCGGCAGATCCGCAAGATGGTCTCCTCGTACGTCGGCGAGAACGCCGAGTTCGAGCGGCAGTTTCTGGCGGGGGAGCTGGAGGTTGAGTTCGCGCCGCAGGGCACGCTCGCCGAGCGCATGCGTGCGGGCGGCGCGGGCATCCCGGCGTTCTTCACGCCCGCCGGCTACGGCACGATCGTCGCGCAGGGGAAAGAGACGCGCGAGTTCGACGGGCGGATGTACGTGATGGAGCGGGGCATCGTCGGCGACTTCTCGCTCGTCGCCGCGTGGCGGGGCGACCGCCTGGGGAACCTGCAGTACCGCAAGAGCGCACGCAACTTCAATCCGATGGCCGCGACCGCGGGGAAGATCTGCATCGCCGAGGTCGAACAGCTCGTCGAGCCCGGCCAGCTCGATCCCGACTGCGTGCACACGCCCGGCATCTTCGTGCATCGCATGATCGTCGCGCCGCGCCTGAAGCGGATCGAGCAGCGCACGGTGAGGAAGGGGTAAGCGATGCCGCTCAATCGCGAACAGATCGTCCAACGCGCCGCGCAGGAGTTGCGCGACGGCTACTACGTCAACCTCGGCATCGGCATGCCCACGCTCGTCGCCAACTGCATCCCCCCGGGCATGGAAGTGATCCTCCAGTCCGAGAACGGCATCCTCGGACTCGGCCCGTTTCCCACCGAGGACGAAGTCGATCCCGACCTGATCAACGCCGGCAAGCAGACCGTGACCGTGCTGCCCGGCACGTCGTTCTTCTCCAGCGCCGATTCCTTCGGCATGATCCGCGGCGGCAAAGTCGATCTCTCGATCCTCGGAGCGATGCAGGTCTCCGCCGAAGGCGACATCGCGAACTGGATGGTCCCGGGGGCGATGGTGAAGGGGATGGGCGGGGCGATGGACCTCGTCGCCGGCGCCAAGCGGCTCATCGTGACGATGGAGCACGTCACGAAAAAAGGCGAGAAGAAGATCCTGAGTCAGTGCAACCTGCCGCTGACCGGCGTGAAGTGCGTGAATCGCATCATCACCGACTACTGCGTGCTCGACGTCACGCCCGCCGGGCTGAAGCTGATCGAGCTCGCGCCGGGAGTGAGCGCGGAACAGGTGCAGGCGATGACCGAGCCGCGGCTCACCCTTGCCGATGACCTTCGGGAGATCGCGGTGTGACGCCCGCCGACCGCCGCATTGCGGTCGGGCTCTTCATCGCCGCGTTCGTGACGTTCGCGTGGTTCTTCAGCGGCGGCGGCTGGAATCAGAACGCGCACTTCGACATGACCCGCGCGATCGTCGAGCGGCAGACGTTCCACATCGACGGCTATCGCGTGAACACCGGCGACCTCGCCTGGAGTAATACGTCCGGCGAGTGGCACGCGTACGCGAACAAGCCGCCGGGCGCTTCGATGCTCGCCGCGATTCCGTACGCGCTCATCTATCGATGGCAGCTTTCAAACGCCGTCAACGCCTACATCACCACCGTCCTGACATGCGGCGTCTGCGGCGCGCTCATTCCGGTCGTGATCTACGTCTACGCGCGAAGGCGAATGAACGCGTCGCCGCGGACCGCGGTCTGCGTCGCGCTGACGATCGCGTTCGGCACGATCGTCTTTCCTTACTCGACGATGCTCTTCGCGCAGGTGCCGAGCGCGCTCTTTCTGCTGCTCGCCTTCGTCTGGCTCGATGAGCGTCCTCTGCTCGCCGGAGTCGCGGCGGGCATCGCCTCGATCTGCTACTACATGTGCATTCCGGCGGCGATCGTGCTCGCGATTGGTGGAGTGGCGGGTGGAGTGGCGGGCTCTCAGCCCGCCGTTGGCGGCCGGCGGGCTAAGAGCCCGCCGCTCCACTTCATCGTAGGCGGCGTTCCGTGCGCGATTTTTCTCGCCGTCTATCAGTGGACG
>Ga0105242_10001450_pt1 | contig 18665 bp, 17 predicted proteins | sample KBSM24metaG_FD_81521 | JGI IMG/M metagenome (GOLD analysis project Ga0105242, IMG submission 81521) | Miscanthus rhizosphere microbial communities from Kellogg Biological Station, Michigan, USA - KBS M2-4 metaG | ecosystem: Host-associated > Plants > Roots > Rhizosphere > Soil | place... | reverse complement strand
CTTCGGCCGCGTTCACGCAGGCATGGCTGTCGGAGCCTATGCCCCACCGCCCGCCGTGGCGCAGCCACCGGGGCACGTCGAACAGGCCGTCGCCCAGGTTGGCCTCGGTGCTGGGGCACAGGCCCGCCACGGCGCCGGTGGCAGCGGCGGCGGCGTATTCGGTGTGCGTCATGTGGGTGGCGTGGACCAGACACCAGCGGTCATCGACCGGGGCATGGTCCAGGAGCCATTCGACCGGGCGCTGGCCGCTCCAGGACTGGCAGTCGGCCACCTCCTGCGTCTGCTCGGCGATGTGGATGTGGATGGGCGCGCCGGCATCCAGCGCCGCAAGGCCCGCGACGGAGGCGCGCAGGCTGTCGGGCGGCACGGCGCGCAGCGAATGCGGGGCCAGGCCCAGACGGGCCGCTGGCCCTTGCAGGACGGGCGCAAGGCGCTCCAATAATGAGAGCATTCCGTCGGTGCTGCGCAGAAACCGGGCCTGGTCGGCGCGGGGCGGCTTGCTGCCGAAGCCGCTGGTCTGGTAGAGCACCGGCAGCAGCGTGAAGCCGATGCCGGCCGTGCGCGCCGCCCGCAGCAGCGCGTGGGCCAGCGTGGCGTCGTCGGCATAGGGCGTGCCATCGTGGTCGTGGTGGACGTAATGGAATTCGCAGACCGAGGTGTAGCCCGCCTCCAGCATCTCCACGTAAAGCCAGGTGGCGATGGCCTCCAGCGAGGCGGGCGTGATGCGCGCCGCGAAGCGGTACATCAGGTTGCGCCAGCTCCAGAAGCTGTCGGAAGCCCCGTCGGCACGGTATTCCGTCAACCCTGCGAAGGCGCGCTGGAAGGCGTGCGAGTGCAGGTTGGGCATGCCCGGGATCAGCGGACCGGGCGCCACGGGCGTGCCCCGAGGCGGTTGCGCGCCGGGCGTGACGGCGGTCAGCAGGCCGGTGGCGTCCCATTCCAGCAGCACGTCGCGGGCCCAGCCGCCGGGCAGGAGCGCCTGCGGCGCGAACAGCGCGCCGCGATCAGCGAAAGCATCAGACATCGAAGACCTTGCCGGGATTGAGAAGATGAAGGGGATCGAGCGCCTGCTTTATGGCCCGCATGGCCGCGAGTTCGGCCGGCGTGCGGCTGGCGCCGAGATAGGGCTTCTTGTGCAGGCCGATGCCGTGCTCGGCCGACACGCTGCCCGCAAAGCGCGCCACCTCTGCGTACACCAGCGCTTCCACGCCCGCCTCGTCGCCGCCCACGGTGGCGGCATCGGTGGAGAGGTGCAGGTTGCCGTCGCCCACATGGCCGAAGAACACGGTGTGGTGGCCGGGCCAGCGCGCATTCAGCGCGACGCGGCAGGCTTCGGCGAAGCGGCTGATGTCGGCCAGGGGCAGCGACACGTCGAAGTTGATGGGCGGGTGCATGTGCGCCGGCAGCTCGGCCGTGGCCTCGCGGATCTTCCAGAAGGCACGCGCCTGGGCATGCGACTGGGCGATGGCGGCGTCCAGCGCCACGCCGGCCTCCATGGCTTCGCCCAGGGCGGCTTCCAGCGCGGACTGCAGGGCGCCCTCCTCCGTGCCGCCCACGTCGATCAGCGCCACGAAGGGATGCGGGGCGCCGAAGGGCTCGCGCAGTTGCTGCCAGGCCAGCGAGGCAGCGACGAAGTCGCGCCACATCAGCTCGTAGGCCGACAGCGCACCGGGAAAGCCCGCCTGCAGCCGCGCCAGCAACTCCAGCGCGGCCTCGAAATGCGGCAGCGCCACCAGCGCCGTGGCACGCGTCCGGGGCGCGGCCCGCAGCCGCAGCACGGCGCGGGTGACGATGCCCAGCGTGCCTTCGGCGCCGATGAACCAGTGCTTGAGGTCGTAGCCCGTGTTGTTCTTGAGCATGGGCCGCAGCATGGGCAGCACCTCGCCGCTGGCGAGCACCACCTCCAGGCCCAGCACCTGCTCGCGCATCATCCCGAACTGCAGCACGCCGTTGCCGCCGGCATTGGTGGCGATGCCGCCGCCGATCTGCGCGGAGCCGCGCGCGCCCCAGTCCACGCCCAGCTGCAGGCCGGCCGCGGCGGCCGCCTCCTGCACCGACTGCACGGTGGCGCCGGCCTGGCAGGTGAGCGTGGCGGCGAGCGCATCCACGGCTTCGATGGCCTGCATGCGGTCCAGCGAGAGCGCAATGCCCTGCGCGCAGGGCACGGCGGCGCCGGCCAGGCCCGTCAGCCCGCCCTGGGGCACCACGGGCACGCGGTGCGCTGTGCAGAGCGCCAGCACGGCGCTGACCTGCTCGGTGCTGCGCGGGCGCACCAGGGCCAGCGGCTGCACCGGGGCCGCGCCGCTCCAGTCGGTGCGGTGGCGCGGGGGAATGGCGTCGCCGGTCTGCACGCCGTCGGCGCCCACGGCCTGCGCGAGCGCGGCCAGAAAGCCGCTCATGCGCCGGCCCCCTTGGCGATGCGGCCCTGGCGCACGATGGTGTGGGCCGCGCCCTGCCCGAACCAGTAGGCCAGCTCGGCGGCCTCCTGCACCGGCCAGAGCACGAAGTCGGCCGGGCGGCCGGCGGCGATGAGGCCGTGCGTCGCCTGCAGGCCCAGGGCGCGTGCGGCATGGGTGGTGATGCCGGCCAGCGCCTCGGGCACCGTCAGCCGGAACAGCGTGCAGGCCATGTTGGCCATGAGCCGCAGGCTCAGCGCGGGCGAGGTGCCCGGGTTGTGGTCGGTGGAGACGGCCATGGGCACGCCCGCCTCGCGCAGCGCCTGGATGGGCGGCAGTTGCGTGTCGCGCAGCGTGTAGTAGGCGCCGGGCAGCAGCACGGCCACAGTGCCGGCCGCCTTCATCGCGACGATGCCTTCCGCGGACAGGTGCTCGATGTGATCGCACGAGAGCGCACCGTAGCGCGCCGCGAGCTGCGCGCCCCCCATGTCGGAAAGCTGCTCGGCATGCAGCTTGACGGGCAGGCCCAGCGCCTGCGCGGCCTGGAAGACCTGCTCGGTCTCGGCCAGGCTGAAGGCGATGCGTTCGCAGAACACGTCCACCGCGTCCACCAGGCCCTCTGCGGCCAGCGCGGGCAGCATCTCGCGGCAGACGAGGTCGATGTAGTCCTGGCTGCGGCCGGCGTATTCGGGCGGCAGCGCATGCGCGCCCAGGAAGGTGGTGCGCACGGTGACGCCGGCGATCTCCCCCAGGCGCCGCGCCGCACGCAGCTGCTTGCGCTCGTGCTCCAGCGCGAGGCCGTAGCCGGACTTGATCTCGATGGCGCAGACGCCCTCGTCCAGCAGCGCACGCAGCCGCGGCAGGGCCTGGGCGACCAGCTCGTCTTCGGTCGCCGCGCGCGTGGCCTTCACGGACGAGACGATGCCGCCGCCCGCCCGGGCCACCTCTTCATAGCTGGCGCCCGCCAGCCGCATGGCGAATTCGTTCGCGCGGTGGCCGCCATAGACCAGATGGGTGTGGCAATCCACCAGCCCCGGCGTGGCGAGCAGGCCGCCGCCCGCATGGCGGGGCCGGGCGGCATAGCCCGCCGGCAGCGCGGCGGCGGGGCCGACCCAGCGCACCCGGCCGCCCTCCACCACCACGCAGGCCCCGGCGCCCTCGGGCACGGCCACATCGGGCAGGGCCAGACCCGGCGCCAGGCGCAGATCGGTCCAGACGCCATCGGCGCTGGGCAGGCTCGCGGGCGGCAGGGGCAAGGGGTTCACGAATGTCATGCTATCGATTCCATAGCTATAGACGCGCCCTCCATGGGCGCTGATCGGCATTCTGATGGCAACACCGGCGCCATGCCGATCCAGGCCAGCCGGGCCCCCGTCCCGGGCACGGGCACCAACCCGCCGGCCTGCGGCACAGGCGCGCTCCACCACACGCCCTGCCCCGGGCCCAGCTCGTCGCCCGCAGCATCGCGCCATACACCCGCCAGCACCATGCACAGGCCGGCCGGCGTACTGCCGGGCGCCACGGCATGGGCCAGGATGTCGATGCGGCCCGCCCAGGCATCGCGGCGGCGCATGAGATTGAAGTCGGTGGAGGCGCCGCCCAGCAGCGCGCAGTCCAGCGGCAGCTCGCCCGCGAAGGCGAAGGGCTGGCCGGGCGCATCCAGCCGGTGGTCGATGCCCGGGCCCTGGAGGTGCACGCCATCGCCGGCCAGCAGCATGATCTCGCGCTCCACGCCGGGCAAGGCCGAGAACGGGCCGGACCGGTCGATGCTGGCGACGCTCACGCGCCAGCCGAAGCCCTCCAGCCCCGCGCCGGGCGGCCAGCAGACGATCTCGCGCGTGGCGCCGCCGCCGTTCTTCCAGGGCATGGGCGCGATGGCAGCCAGGTCGAAGCGCTGCAACGCCATCGTTCAGGCGCCCTCGCCCGCCAGCAGCGGAAAGAGCGGGTGCGCCATGGGGGCGCCGGCAGGCAGCGTGTCGGCCAGGCCGGGAAATTCGGGGGAGGTCTTCCAGGCCCGGGGCGCGTGGCGCACGTCGTCGCCCAGAAAACGCACCGAGAACACGCGCCGCCGGCCCGGCCCCTCGAAGCCGCCCGCCGCATGCAGCGCGAGCATGTGGAAGCACACCACGTCGCAGGGCTCGATGTCCCAGCCCAGGATGTCGAAGGCGGCGCGGTCGGCCTCCACGTCCGGCAAATCCTGCAGGCTGCCTTCGGGGAACCACTTCGCCTGGTGGTCCATGAAGCTGCGCGGCATGAGCCACGGCCCCCGGTGCGATCCGGCCACGAATTCCAGGGTACTGGCGCGCGGCACCGGGTCCACCGGAATCCAGCAGCTGACGTTCTGCATGCCGTCGATGTTGTAGTAGGGCTGGTCCTGGTGCCAGGGGGTGCGCTGGCGCGTGCCCGGCTCCTTGACCAGCACATGGTCGTGGTAGAGGCGTACGCCGCGCGACTGCATGAGCCGCTGCGCGGCCAGGGCCACGGGCGATTCGGCGATGAAGCGGCCGTACGCGGGGATGTCCTGCCAGTTGCAGAAGTCCTCGAAGAAGCGGCCGGGGTCGTCCGGGCGGCTGGCGATCTTGGCGCGCGGGCTGGGCGCGGCGAGGTTGGCGTCGATGCCCCCCCGCAGCAGCGCCACCTCGTCCGGCGTGAGCAGGCCGCGGATGCACACGGCACCGTCGCGCGCGAAATCGGCCACGAGGGCGGGCGTCACGCGGTCCTGCACACGTTGGCGCAGACCGTCGTGGAGTTCACAGAATGCAGATGGCATGGCAGCGGTCTCCGTTGCGGTGTCAGGCGCGCGTGAGCACGGCCTGCAGGAACGAGCGCGTGCGTTCCTGGTGGGGGTTGGTGAAGATGGTGGCGGGCGGGCCCGACTCGATGATGCCGCCGCCGTCCATGACGACGACGAGATCGCCGACTTCGCGCGCGAAGTCCATCTCGTGGGTCACGACCATCATGGTCATGCCCTCGCGCGCCAGCACCTTCATGACCTGCAGCACCTCGCCCACGAGTTCGGGGTCGAGGGCCGAGGTGGGCTCGTCGAACAGCATCACGCGCGGCTTCATGGCCAGCGCGCGGGCGATCGCCACGCGCTGCTTCTGGCCGCCGGAGAGGCTGGCGGGCATGGCCTCGGCCTTGTGGGCCAGGCCGACTTTTTCGAGCAGTACCCGCGCCTGCGCTTCGGCTTCCGCGCGCGGCACGCCGCGCAGCTTGCGCGGGCCCAGGGTCACGTTGTCGATCACCGACAGGTGGGGGAACAGGTTGAAGGACTGGAACACCATGCCGACCTCCTCGCGCAGCGCGTTGAGGTCGCGGTCGGGCAGCATGCGGCCCTCGTCCACCAGAGTGCGCCCGCAGATGTCGATGCGCCCGCCCTGGGGTTCCTCCAGTCCGTTGCAGCAGCGCAGGAAGGTGCTCTTGCCCGAACCGCTGGGCCCGATCACCACCACCACCTGCGAAGGCTGCACGTCGAAATCGATGCCGTCGAGCACGACATGCTCGCCGTAGGCCTTGCGCAGGCCGCGGATGCGCACGATGGGTTCGGCGTCCGGGGAAGCTGGTTGCGTCGTCATTGCACCATCCCTCCAGCGCGCAGGCGCAATTCGATGTGGCGCAGCACCAGCGTGGTGGCGCCCGTGAGGACGAAGTACACGACCGCGATGGCCAGGTACACCTCCAGCGAGCGGTAGGACACGCTGATGATCTTCTGGCCCTCGTGCATGAGATCGTGGATGGTGAGCAGCGACACCAGGGCCGAGTTCTTGATCAGCGCGATGAACTCGTTGCCCAGCGGCGGAATCATGCGCACCACGGCCTGCGGCAGCACCACGCTGCGCATCGCCTGGCCCGAGGACATGCCGATGGAGCGCGCGGCCTCCATCTGCCCCTTGTCGATCGACTGGATCGCGCCGCGGACGATCTCCGACACATAGGCGCCAGAGTAAATGCCCAGGCCGATCACGCCGCACACGAAGGCCGGCAGCAGAATGCCGAACTGGGGCAGGCCGAAGAACAGGATGAACAGCTGCACGAGCAGCGGCGTGCCGCGGATCACCGCCACATAGGCCGTGCACAGGCCGTACACGCTGCGGTTGCGGGGGTTGAGGCGGCCGATGCCCACCAGCAGGCCCATGACGCAGCCCAGCAGCAGCGAGGCGGCCGTGATCTCCACGGTCACCGCCGCGCCCTGCAGCAGTTGGGGCCAGCCGGCCCACACGGGGGAAAAATCGAGTTCCATCGTTCAGGTCGTCGTCACCGGGCCGTGCTTACTTGGCAGCGGGGGCGCTGAACCACTTCTTCTCGATGGCGGCATAGGTACCGTCGGCCTTGAGCCTGGCGATGGCGGCGTTCACGGCGCGGGTCAGCTCGGGCGTGTCCTTGCGCAGGGCCATGCCGTATTCCTCGGTGGTGAGCTGCTCCCCGAGCACGCGCAGGCCGGGGCGCGTGCGAATGTACTGGTAGGCCGCAGGCTTGCCGGTGACGGCGGCGTCGGCACGGCCGATGTCCACGAGGTTGAACATCTCCTGGTTCTTCTCGACCTCCACGCGCTGCACCTTGGGATAGTTCTGGGTGAGAAAGCCCACCGACTTGGTGCCCACCTGCACGGTGACCTTCTTGCCGTCCAGGTCGGACAGCTTCCGGATGGAGGTGTTGCCGTCCTTGACCATGGCCACGAGGCCGCCTGCATAGTACGGATCGGTGAAATCCACCACCTTCTTGCGTTCGTCGGTGATGTAGATGGCCGACACGGCCATGTCGAAGCGCCGGGACATCAGGCCCGGAATCAGGCCCTTGAAGTCGATGTCCACCCACTCGATCCGCTTGCCGATGGTCTTGCCGATGGCCTCGACCAGCTCCACGTCGAAGCCGGTGCGCTTGCCGTTCTCGACGAATTCCATGGGAGGGAACGTGGCATCGGTGCCGACGCGCAGCACGTTGTCCTGGGCATGCGCGCTGGCATGTCCCAGGGCCAGTGCGGCCATGCTGGCGAGAAGAAGGTGGCGGCGGATGTTCATCATGGGCAAGTCTCGGGTCAAGGGTCTGGGGATCGGAAAAACGGAAGGAAACCGGGGAAGGGATTTCAGTGCAGGACCAGCTGGCGGGAGATGCGCGCGGCGGCCACGACCACCATGCGGATCAGCGTCTGCTCCTGCCCCTGGGCCCGCAAGATCGGTGCCATCAGCGTGATGGCACCGGCGGCATCGCGGGAGGCGCCGAACAACGGCACGCTGCAGCCCCAGACGCCCGGGTCCACCTCGCCGGCGCTCACGGCGAAACCGGCGGCGCGGATGGCCTCCAGCTCGTCCTGCGCGGACTGGCGGCCGGACGTGCAGGGGCCCCACTGGGCGTCGAGCACGGCGTCGCGCGCGGCCTCGGGCAGATGGGCCAGCACGCACTTCGCCGAGGCACCCGCGCGCAGCGGCACGCTGCGCCCCTTCTCGAACGAGCAGCGCAGCGAATGGTGGCTCTCCACCATGTCCAGGCAGATCGCCTGGTCGTTCACCGCCAGGATCAGGCCCACGCTCTCGTGCGACTGCTGCGACAGCTCCACCATGCCCGGGCGCGCCTGCCGCACCAGGTGCGAGGCGAGGTCGAACCCCAGCGCGAGCTGCAGGCTCAGGGGCCCGGGGGCGTAGTAGCCGTCGCTCTCCAGCACGAAGCCCCAGCGCTTGAGCCGAGCGAGCTGCCGGTACAGCGTGCTCCGCGCCAGGCCGGTGTGCTCCATGAGCTCCGCGGCCGACGAGGCCTTGCCCTGCTGGGCCAACGCCGCCAGCACCTGCAGCACACGGTCGGCGGTGGGAACGGCGGCAGGCAACGCACTCTTGGACATGCCGGCAGTATCAAAGGAAGCCGCCGTGCGTCACAGTCCCCCATTCCCAGAAACTGGGAATGAAAGTCCCTTTTTTTTGCCGCCCCACGCGATCCCCGCCGCGGCGCGCTCTATCCATCGCCCTCCCTCACCGCACCATCGGCAGGTGCAGGCCATTGCGCCGGGCGCAGGCCACGGCGCTCTCGTAGCCCGCGTCGGCATGGCGCATCACGCCGGTAGCCGGGTCGTTCCACAGCACACGGGCGAGGCGCGCGGCGGCTTCATCCGTGCCGTCGGCCACGATCACCACGCCGGCATGCTGCGAATAACCCATGCCCACGCCGCCGCCGTGGTGCAGGCTGACCCAGGTGGCGCCGCCGGCGGTGTTGAGCAGCGCGTTGAGCAGCGGCCAGTCGCTCACCGCGTCGGTGCCGTCCTTCATCGCCTCGGTCTCGCGGTTGGGACTGGCGACGGAGCCGGTGTCCAGATGGTCGCGGCCGATGACGATGGGGGCCTTGAGCTCGCCGTTCTTCACCATCTCGTTGAAGGCCAGCGCCGCCTTGTGGCGCTCGCCCAGGCCCAGCCAGCAGATGCGCGCGGGCAGGCCCTGGAAGGCGATGCGCTCGCGGGCCATGTCCAGCCAGCGGTGGGTGTGCCTGTTCTCGGGGAACAGCTCCTTGATCTTGGCGTCGGTCTTGTAGATGTCTTCCGGATCGCCCGAGAGCGCCACCCAGCGGAACGGGCCCTTGCCCTCGCAGAACAGCGGGCGGATGTACGCGGGCACGAAGCCGGGGAAATCGAAGGCGTTCTTCACGCCTTCGTCGAAGGCCACCTGGCGGATGTTGTTGCCGTAGTCCACCGTGGGAATGCCCATGGCCTGGAAGTCGAGCATGGCCTGCACATGGGCGGCGCAGCCCTGGGCCGCGGCCTTCTTCAGGCGGGCATGCTGGGCCGGGTCGGCGGCTGCGGCCTGCCATTGCTCCACGCTCCAGCCCACGGGCAGGTAGCCGTTGATGAGGTCGTGCGCCGAGGTCTGGTCGGTCACGATGTCGGGCTGGGGGCCGCCGGCGCGGGCGCGCTTCACCAGTTCGGGCAGCACTTCGGCGGCGTTGCCCAGCAGCGCGATCGAGACCGCCTCGCCCCGGGCCGTGTGGTGCGCAATGAGCGCCAGCGCGTCGTCGATGTCCTTGGCCTGCTTGTCCACGTAGCGCGTGCGCAGGCGGAAGTCGATGCTGCTTTGCTTGCATTCGACGGCCAGCACGCAGGCCCCGGCCAGCACGCCCGCCAGGGGCTGCGCGCCGCCCATGCCGCCCAGGCCGGCGGTGAGGATCCAGCGGCCCGACAGGTCGTTGCCGTAATGCTGGCGGCCGGCTTCGACGAAGGTCTCGAACGTGCCCTGCACGATGCCCTGGGCGCCGATGTAGATCCAGCTGCCGGCCGTCATCTGGCCGTACATGAAGAGGCCCTTGCGGTCCAGCTCGTTGAAGTGCTCCCAGGTGCCCCACTTCGGGACCAGGTTGGAGTTGGCGAGCAGCACGCGGGGCGCGTTCTCGTGCGTCTTGAACACGCCCACGGGCTTGCCGGACTGGATCAGCAGGGACTCGTCCGCCTCCAGCATTTTCAGCGATGCCAGGATCTGGTCGAAGCATTCCCAGTTGCGGGCCGCCCGGCCGATGCCGCCATAGACCACCAGCGACTGCGGGTTCTCGGCCACGTCCGGGTCCAGGTTGTTCTGCAGCATGCGCCAGGCGGCTTCGGCCAGCCAGTTCTTGCAGTGCAGCTCGCTGCCGCGTGGTGCGCGGATGACGCGCGTGGGGTCGTGGCGGGGGTCGGCTGCGGTGGCGGCGGACAGGATGGCGTCGTTGGCGTTCATGGCATCGCTCCTTGGGCGTTCGTGTGCGGGGTCGGGTGGCTTACTGGAAGCTGGGCAGGCAGGCGGTGAGCGGCGCAGGCCATGCCGATGTGCTGGCCCAGAGACGCACGGCCTCGATGTCGGGCGCGAGGTAGCGGTCCTGCTCCAGGAAGGCCACGCGCTCGCGGATGGCGGCGAACTGGCCTTCGATCAGCGGCGAAGACTTGAGGCTGCGGTCGAATTCCATGCCCTGCGCGGCGGCCATGGCCTCGATGCCGACGATCACCGCCGTATTGCGCGCCATGTCCAGCAGGCGGCGGGCGGCGTAGGTGGCCATGGAGACGTGGTCTTCCTGGTTGGCCGAGGTGGGCAGGCTGGTCACGCTGCTGGGGTGGGCGAGGCACTGGTTCTCGGCGGCCAGGGCCGCGGCCGTGACCTGGGCGATCATGAAACCGGAGTTGACGCCGCTGTCCCGGATCAGGAAGGCCGGCAGGCCCGACAGGCCCGTATCCAGCAGCAGCGCGAGGCGGCGCTCCGAGATGGCGCCGATCTCCGACAGCGCCAGCGCGATGATGTCCGCCGCGAAGGCGACCGGCTCGGCGTGGAAGTTGCCGCCGGAGATCACCTCGCCCGTGTCGGTGAAGACGAGCGGGTTGTCCGATGCGGCATTGGCCTCGATGCGCAGCACGCGGGCGGCATGCGTCAGGTTGTCCAGGCAGGCGCCCATGACCTGGGGCACGCAGCGGATGGAATACGGGTCCTGTACGCGGCCGCAGTTCGGGTGGGAAGGGTCGATGGCGCTGCCTTCCAGCAGCGCGCGCACCGCCGCTGCCACGGCGATCTGGCCGGCCTGGCCCCGTGCTTCGTGGATGCGCGCATCGAAGGGCTTGACCGAGCCCTTGATGGCTTCGAGCGTGAGGCAGCCCGACACTAGCCCGGCCGCGAAGACGCTCTCGGCCGCGAACAGGCCCGCCAGCGCCAGCGCGGTGGACACCTGCGTTCCGTTGAGCAGCGCGAGGCCCTCCTTGGGGCCGAGTACGAAGGGCTCCAGCCCGATGGCGGCCATGGCCTCGCGGCCGGAGACGACCCGGCCGCCCACCTTGGCCGCGCCCTCCCCGATCAGCACGCAGGCCAGGTGCGCGAGCGGCGCCAGATCGCCCGACGCGCCCACCGACCCCTTGGCGGGAATGACCGGCAGCACGTCGGCATTGGCCAGCGCCAGCAGCGCATCGACCAGCGCCGGGCGCACGCCCGAATGGCCGCGCGCCAGGCTCACGGCCTTGGTGGCCAGCACCATGCGCACCACGTCGTCCGGCAGCGGATCGCCCGTGCCCACGCTGTGCGAAAGCACCAGGTTGCGCTGCAGCTCGGCCAGCCGGTCGTGGGCGATCTTGGTGCTGGCGAGCTTGCCGAAACCGGTGTTGATGCCGTAGACCACCTGGTCCTCGGCCACGATACGGTCCACGGTGGCCTGGGCGGCCTGCATGCCGGCCAGGGCGGAGGCATCCAGCACCAGCCGCACGCTGCCGGCGGCGATGGTGCGCAGCTGTGCCAGGGACACCTGGCCGGGGCAAAGCATGAAGGTGGTTGCAGCTGTCATCGGTTCATCCTGTATAGACAAGTAGATCGAGAAAAATAAAGGTGCTTTAAAGCCACCCGATGCCCAGATTGAATCATGAAGCCGTCAACTTGTATAGACAGGTTGGTGGCAATTTTCATCGCTCCGCTACCCCACCACCGCCTGCCCGTCGGACCGGATGCGGCTGCCCAGCCGGTAGCGCGCACCCGGGTGCAGGCAGCGCACCAGCGTGACCGGCACGCCGCGCGACCAGGTGCGGCGCGTGAGCAGCAGGCAGGGATCGGCCGGCGCCATGTCGAGCAGGCGGGCCTGCTCGGCCGTGGGCAGCACGGCATCGACGACATGCTCCATCTGGTCGAACGGCACGTTGCGCACCAGGTATTCGGAGGGCTGCAGCTGGGTGAAGTCCTGCGCGCCGAACTGCGGCACCATGCGCGGGTTCACGTAGCGGTCTTCCAGCTGCACCGGCACGCCGTCTTCGCGGTGCACGCAGACGGCATGGAACACCGACTCGCCCGTGCGCAGGTCCAGCGCGGCAGCGATATCCAGCGGCGCTGCCACGCGCTCCACCGTCAGCACGTCGCAGCGGTAGTCGTGGCCGCGCTGGCGGATCTCGCTGGCCAGGTTGGCGATCTGCAGCAGGGTGGACTGGGGCTTGTCCTCGGCCACGAAGCTGCCCACGCCCGCCACGCGCACGATGCGGCCCTGCTCCACGAGCTCGCGCAGCGCGCGGTTGACCGTCATGCGCGACATGCCGAACTGCTGCACCAGCTCGTTCTCGGACGGCAGCCGGTCCCCCGCGCGCCAGGAACCGTCCTGGATGCGGCGCACGATGTGGTCCTTGATCTGCTGGTAGAGCGCCAGCGCGGGTTCGGCGACGGGGGATGCTGCGGGTTCGGCAGCGCCAGCGTTCGCGCGGGGGGTGGCGCGCCCGGGGGCGGCTCGCTTGCGGGCAGAGGTCGGCGTGGTCATGGCGCGGGACTGTATCAATGCGCCTCGGCCGCCAGCGACTCGGCGCGGATCTCCTCGGTCAGCCGGGCCTTGAGCGCCATGAACTCGGGCGAGGTCTTGAGCGTGTAGTGGCGCGGGTGCGGCAGATCGACCGCGATCTCGGTCTTGATGCGCCCAGGCCGGGCGCTGAACACCGCCACGCGGCTGGCCATGAAGATGGCCTCGTCGATGTCGTGGGTGACGAACATCACGGTCTTGCGCTCGGCCTCCCAGATGCCCAGCAGCAGTTCCTGCATGAGCACGCGCGTCTGGTTGTCGAGCGCGCCGAAGGGCTCGTCCATCAGCAGGATCTTGGGGTCGTTGGCCAGCGCGCGGGCGATGGCCGTGCGCTGCTGCATGCCGCCCGAGAGCTGCTTGGGAAAGTGCTGCTCGAAGCCGCGCAGCCCCACCTTGGCGATGAAGTACGCGGCGCGCTCCTTCTGCTGCGCCTCCGGCATGCCCCGCTCGCGCAGGCCGAAGCGGATGTTCTGCTCGATGGTGAGCCAGGGGAACAGCGTGTAGCTCTGGAAGACCATGCCCCGGTCGGCGCCCGGGCCTTCGACCGGACGGCCGTCGAGCAGCACGCGGCCGCTGGTGGGCCGGTCCAGCCCCGCCACGATGCGCAGCATGGTCGATTTGCCGCAGCCCGACGGGCCCAGGATGGTGACGAAGTCGTTGTCGGCCACGTGGAAATCGACCGGCAGCAGGGCCTGCGTGGCCGGCCCCTTGGCCGACGTGAAGGTGCGCGAGACACCCTGGATCATCAACTCGCTCATCAGATGGTGCTCCAGGCGAAGAGGCGGCGGTTGACTGCCTTGAAGAGGAAGTCCGACACCAGCCCGATCAGGCCGATGACGATGATGCCGAAGATGATCTGCCCGGTGTTCAGCAAGGCCTGGCTGTCGGTGATCATGTGGCCGATGCCGGACGATGAGCCGATCAGCTCGGCCACGATCACGTAGGTCCAGGCCCAGCCCAGCACCAGCCGCAGCGTCTCGGCGATGTCGGGCGCAGCGCCGGGAATGAGCACGCGGCGCACGATGCCCGTGGGCGTCGCGCCCAGGGTGTAGGCAGCCTCGACCAGATCCTTGCGGGCATTGCCGACGATGACGGCCACCATCAGGATGATCTGGAACACCGAGCCGATGAAGATCACCAGCAGCTTCTGCAGCTCGCCCAGGCCCGCCCAGAGGATGAGCAGCGGGATGAAGGCCGAAGCCGGCAGATAGCGGCAGAACGAGACGAAGGGCTCCAGGAAGGCTTCGACGCCCTTGTGCGCGCCCATGGCGATGCCCAGCGGCACGGCCACGATGGCGGCCAGGATGAAGCCGCCCAGCACGCGCCATACCGTCATGCCGATGTCGTACAGGAAGCCGAACTGCGTGAACAGCAGCCAGCCTTCCTGCACCATGGTGACGGGGCTGGCGAGGAAGGTCGGCGACACGTAGCCGCCCAGCGTGGCCACCGACCACACGGCGACGAACAGCAGGAAGAACGCGGCGCCCAGCAGCCAGCGCGCGTGGCGGCCGACGGGCTCCAGCGGGCGCAGCGCGCGGCGGCGTGGCGGGGCGGCCGGCGACGCGGTGGGGGTGTCGGCGGGCATGGCGCCCATCGCTCGGCTCATCGGACGGGTCTCCACGGCAAGGCTCGGCAATCCATCTCAGCTCACTTGATGAAGCTGTCGTCGTACATGGCGCCGAAGTTCTCGGGCTGCTTGCGCACCACGCCCGCCTCCAGCAGGATCGCGCCCGCATCCTTCATGAACTGCTGCAGCTCGCCCGCGAAGAACTTCTGGTTGGCGGCCTTGTCCTGCCAGCGCAGGTAGGCGGACGACTTGGCGAAGGCCTCGCCCGTCTGCTTGACGGCCGCGCCCATGATCTCGTTGGCCTTGGCCGGGTCGGCCTTGATCATCTCCAGCGCCTCGAAGTACGACTGCGCGAGCGCCTGGGCGGCCTTGGGATGGGCCTTGAGCCAGTCGGGGGCGCAGCCCACAGTGTCCATCACCATGGGGTAATCGATGGTAGTGGCCAGTATCTTGCCGGCCTGCGGGTTGGCGCGGATGGTGGAGAGATAGGGCTCATAGGTCATGGCCGCATCGTTCTGGCCGGCGACGAAGGACTGGGCTGCGGGCTGCGGCTCCAGCGAGACGGTCTTCACGTCCTTCAGGCTCATGCCGTTCTTGGAGAGCATCCAGGCCAGGCCGAAGTACGGCGCCGTGCCCGGCGCGCTCACGGCGACGGTCTTGCCCTTGAGGTCGGCAAAGCTCTTGATGTCATTGCGCACCGCGAGGCCGTCGGCGCCGTAGGACTTGTCCATCTGGAAGATCTGCACGATGGGCACGCCGTTGGTGTTCCAGGCCACATGCGTTTCCACGGTGGTCGCGGCGCACTGGATCGCCTTGGAAGCCAGCGCCAGGTGTCGGTCCTTCTGCGGGATCATCTTCAGTTCCACGTCCAGGCCGTTCTTCTTGAAGACGCCGGCCTTGTCCGCCAGCGTGAGGGGGGCGAAGCCCGTCCAGCCCGACATGCCCAGCGCGATCTTCGTGTCCTCGGCCTGCGCCGCCGTGGCAGCGCCCAGCAGCCACGCCCCCGCCGCCACCAGCGACGCCACCTTGCAACCCATCTTTCGGTCCATCTGACTGCTCCTCGTTCGTGAATGTGGGGAAACTTTGTGCGCCGGAATGATGCGCGCCGCGTCCTCCTGTCTATACAGGGTAAACACGCAAGCGCCCCGCAAAACCCGGCTAACGCACCCGCTCCGAGGCACCGAAGGGGTGCGTCGCGGCGCGGCCTCGCCAGGGGCACGCAAGAGATGGGCCAACCTGTATAGGCATCTGTGCGGAATGATGGCCCGCACGGCACCGAACACGCCGGGCACCAAGGCCCCTTTGCGGCCGCAGCCCCGGTGATACCTGCGCAACGCGCTACGAAATGCAGAGCATACGCCGATCTTTACGCTTTCTATACACACCGGCCGGCAGTCTCTGCACCGTCTTTGCACCCGAATTTCCAGAATCGCCGCCATGTCTGACAACGGGAGTGATTCGATGGACTGGCTCTGGATCGCCGCGATCGCGGTGCTGTGGGTGGCGACGACCGAAGCCGCGCTGTGGCTGCACCGCGCCGCATGGCCGCACCACAAGGAGGACGCGCAATGAATACCGACGTGCTCTACGGGCTGGCCGGCATGGTGGCAGTGCTGCTCTTCGCCTATCTGGTCTTCGCGCTGATCTGCGCCGAGGAGTTCTGAGATGGACGCTTCCGCCTGGGGCCTGCTGGCCTCGTTCCTCGCCGCGCTGGTGGTGCTGGCCTGGCCGCTGTCGCGCGCGCTCGCCGCGCTCTGCGCCGGCCGCCTGCCGCGCCTGCTGCAGCGCATCGAAGCCCCCCTCTACCGCCTGGCCGGCGTGCAGCCCGATGCGGGCATGTCCTGGCAGCGCTACGCGCTCTGCCTGCTGGCCTTCAACGGCGCGGGTACGCTGCTGCTCTACGGCCTGCAGCGCCTGCAGAACCGCCTGCCGCTCAACCCCATGAACATGCCCGCCGTGGCGCCCGATTCGGCGTTCAACACGGCGGTGAGCTTCGTGAGCAACACCAACTGGCAGGGCTACGCGGGCGAGTCCACCATGAGCCATCTCACGCAGATGCTGGGCCTGACGGTGCAGAACTTCCTCTCGGCGGCCACCGGCATCGCCGTGGCCTTCGCCCTCACGCGCGCCTTCGCCGGCCGCCGGGCCGACAGCCAGGGCCTGGTGGGCAACTTCTGGGCCGACGTGACGCGCATCACCCTCTGGGTGCTGGCACCCCTGTCCTTCGCCATCGCCCTGCTGTTCGCGGGCCAGGGCGTGATCCAGAACTTCAAGCCCGACACCGTGGTGACCACGCTGGAAACCACCACCTACCAGGCGCCGCGCCTGGACGCCGCAGGCCAGCCGGTGCTGGACGCCAAGGGCGCCCCGGTGACAGACAGCACCCAGACGCACCAGCAGACGCTGTCGATGGGTCCGGTCGCCTCGCAGGAGGCCATCAAGATGCTGGGCACCAACGGCGGGGGCTTCTTCAACGCCAACTCGGCCCATCCCTACGAGAACCCCACGGCGCTGACCAACTTCGTGCAGATGCTGGCGATCTTCCTGATCCCGGCGGCGCTGTGCCTCACGTTCGGCCGCCTGGTGGGCGACGAGCGCCAGGGCTGGGCGCTGCTGGCGGCCATGACGGTGCTGTTCGTGGCGGCGGTGGTCGCCCTCACGGCGGCCGAGCAGGCCGGCAACCCGCTGCTGGGCAAGCTGGGCGTGGACCAGGCGGCGAGCGCCTTGTCGAGCGGCGGGAACATGGAGGGCAAGGAGGTGCGCTTCGGCATCGACGCCAGCGCGCTCTTCGCCGCCATCACCACGGCCGCCTCGTGCGGCGCCGTCAACGCCATGCACGATTCGCTCACACCGCTGGGCGGCATGGTGCCCATGGTGCTGATGCAACTGGGCGAAGTGGTCTTCGGCGGCGTCGGCAGCGGGCTCTACGGCATGCTGGTGTTCGCCATCCTGGCCGTGTTCATCGCCGGCCTGATGATCGGCCGCACGCCGGAATACCTGGGCAAGAAGATCGAGGTGCGCGAGATGAAGCTCGTCTCGCTGGCCATCCTGATCACGCCCATCGTGGTGCTGCTGGGCACGGCCGTGGCCGTGAGCGTGGGTGCGGGCACCGCCGGCATCGCCAATCCCGGCCCGCACGGCTTCTCCGAAGTGCTCTACGCGCTGACCTCGGCGGCCAACAACAACGGCAGCGCCTTCGCGGGCCTGTCGGCCAACACGCCCTTCTACAACACGCTGCTGGCCCTGGCGATGTGGCTGGGCCGCTTCGGGATGATCGTTCCGGTGCTGGCCATCGCCGGCTCGCTGGCAGCCAAGCAGCGGCTGCCCGTCACCGGCGGCACCCTGCCCACGCACGGCCCGCTCTTCGTGGCGCTGCTGGTGGCCGTCGTGCTGCTGGTGGGCCTGCTGAACTACGTGCCATCGCTGGCTCTGGGGCCGATGGTCGAACACCTGATGCTCTGGCCCGCCCGCTGAGCCGCAGCCGTCCCACGGAAAGACAACCATGCAAACCCCTGCTTCCCAGGCACCTTCGGTGCCCTCTTCCTCCACGCGTTCGCTGATGGACTCGGCGCTGCTGGCACCCGCCCTGCGCGGCGCCTTCACCAAGCTGAACCCCGCCGCGCAGTGGCGCAACCCGGTGATGTTCGTCGTCTATGTCGGCAGCATCATGACCACGCTGCTCTGGGCCCAGGCCCTGGCAGCGCCGGCGGCGGCCCAGGCCAGCGGCCTGTCGTCGAACTTCATCCTGGCCGTGGCGCTGGGCCTGTGGTTCACCGTGCTCTTCGCCAACTTCGCCGAGGCGCTAGCCGAAGGCCGCAGCAAGGCCCAGGCCGCATCGCTCAAGGGCCTGCGCAAGGACACCTGGGCCAAGAAGCTCAAGTCCGGCAACTGGCCCACGGCCGACCGGAGCTGGCTGCCCGCGCAGGCCAGCGACCTGCGCCGCGGCGACGTGGTGATGGTGGAGACCGGCGACGTGATCCCGCTGGACGGCGAGGTGCTGGACGGCGTGGCCTCGGTGGACGAAAGCGCCATCACCGGCGAATCGGCCCCCGTGGTGCGCGAATCGGGCGGCGACTTCTCCGCCGTCACGGGCGGCACCCGCGTGCTGTCGGACTGGCTGGTGGTGCGCATCGCCGTGAACCCAGGCGAGTCCTTCCTCGACCGCATGATCAGCATGGTCGAAGCCGCGCGCCGGCAGAAGACGCCGAACGAGATCGCGCTCACCATCCTGCTGGTGGCGCTGACCATCGTCTTCCTGGTGGTCACCGCCACGCTGCTGCCCTTCTCGCTCTTCAGCGTGCATGCCGCGGGCGCCGGCGGCGCCGTGCCGCTGACCTCGCTGATCGCGCTGCTCGTCTGCCTGATCCCCACCACCATCGGCGGGCTGCTGTCGGCCGTGGGCGTGGCCGGCATGAGCCGCATGATGCAGGCCAACGTGATCGCCACCTCGG
>Ga0105242_10001449_pt1 | contig 18668 bp, 16 predicted proteins | sample KBSM24metaG_FD_81521 | JGI IMG/M metagenome (GOLD analysis project Ga0105242, IMG submission 81521) | Miscanthus rhizosphere microbial communities from Kellogg Biological Station, Michigan, USA - KBS M2-4 metaG | ecosystem: Host-associated > Plants > Roots > Rhizosphere > Soil | place... | reverse complement strand
AGAATTTCTTTGTTAGTCATGGCAAATAATTTTAGAATAAGATGCTGCTCAGGAAAAAATCCACAAGGCACAAGAAGCAAAGCACATGATTCAAGATTAGAGGGGCATTTATTGGACTAGTCAATTCTTCTTGTACCTTGAGCCTTGTACCTTTTATATTACTTTTGCCAGCATGAAAATTCTAATGGTTTGTTTGGGTAATATTTGTCGCAGCCCGCTGGCGGAAGGCATATTGCACGATAAAGCCCGGAAAGCAGGTTTGATGTGGAGTATAGAAAGCGCTGGCACCAATGGTTATCATACCGGAGAAGCTCCGCATCCATTATCACAAAAAGTGGCTCGCATAAATGGGGTTGACATCAGTAAACAACGATCAAGAAATTTTGTTGCCGAAGATTTTCATCGCTTTGATAAGATCTATGCAATGTCTAATGATGTAATTGATGATATGAAAAGAATTGCAAGAAATAAATTTGATGAAAAAAAAGTTGATCTGTTATTGAATGAATTGTTTCCGGGCCAAAATGTAGATGTTCCCGATCCATGGTATGGACCAGAGCTAGGCTATCATGAAGTGTACAAGATGATCAATGAAGCATGTGATACGATAGTTAAGAAATATTCAATGATCAATATTCAAAATCCAATTACCAGTCCGGAAACCAGTAACTAGCAATAATGGCTAAAGCATCATTACCACAAGGCACAAGAGATTTCGGACCAGATGTTGTTCGCAAACGGAATTATATTTTCACTACGATCAAAAATGTTTTTGAACTCTACGGTTTTCAACCACTGGAAACACCTGCGATGGAAAACTTAGAGACATTGATAGGAAAATATGGAGAAGAGGGAGATAAACTGATCTTTAAAATTTTAAATAATGGTTTAGATAATCCAGATAAAGAAAAACAAATACGGGAGGACTTCGAAAAAGTATTGGAAGGCAAAAATGTAAAAGGAATTACCGAGAGAGCTTTAAAATATGATCTTACGATTCCTTTTGCAAGATATGTGGCAATGAATCATAACCAGCTAACATTTCCATTTAAGCGGTATCAATTACAACCCGTATGGCGGGCAGACAGACCACAAAAAGGCAGGTACCGTGAATTTTATCAATGCGATGCGGATGTAGTAGGAAGTAATTCATTATTAAATGAAGTTGAGCTTGCATTGATCTATCAGCAGGTTTTTGTACAATTAGGAATAAAGAATTATGAATTAAAGATCAATCATAGAAAAATTCTTACGGCACTTGCAGAATTATGCGGCGGTGCAGAAAAAATGAATGACATTGCTATCGCCATAGATAAATTGGATAAAATTGGTTTAGAAAAAGTAAAAGATGAACTAAAACAAAAAAGTTTCAGCGAAAAACAACTCGGTATCATTGAAAAGTATTTAAATATTACCGGAAGCAATTCAGAAAAAATAAAAAACTTAGATGAATTAATTGGATCAACAGAATCTGGGAAAAAAGGGATTGAAGAATTAAAACAAATTTTCAACACCGATCAGTTATCATCTGTCAACTATCATCTAGATCCTACTCTAGCCCGGGGTCTTAATTATTATACTGGGATCATCTTCGAAGCAAAAGCTCCTGCAGAAGTAAAGATCGGCAGTATCGGTGGAGGCGGCAGGTATGATGATCTTACCGGCTTGTTTGGCGTTCCAAATATTCCCGGTGTAGGTATTTCATTTGGTGTTGACCGCATCTATGATGTAATGGAAGAACTAAATCTCTTTCCTGCAGATGTACATGTAGGCACGCAAGTTTTGTTCTTTAATTTAGGAGAAAATGAAAGTAAAGTTGCATTCAGTTTAATGCAACAATTGAGAAACAAAAATATCCGTTGCGAACTTTACCATGAAAGTGTAAAATTTGACAAGCAATTCAAATACGCAGAAAAGAAAAATATTCCTTACGCTGTTATCATCGGCAGCAAAGAATTAGAAGAACAAACATGCACAATAAAAAACCTGCTACAGAGCAGTCAGCAAACTATTCCGCAGCAGGAGTTACTCAATTATAATTTTTGATCATTTTTTTATAACCAATTCACGATTCGGACGCAAATAATAAGTAAATGACCATGCGCCATTGCTTTGTTTTTGTCCATCCAACACATACCCTTGCGCTTCTATATGAACACCATTTACTTTCTTATCATCTCCTCTTTTGAATACTGCCACTCCGCTAAATTCAACGATCGTGAATGTGTCTCTTCCTAATTCAGTAAGATTGGAAGAACCGGCAGCAGAAGTCATGGTTAATGCTTCTCCGGATAAAGCAACAGTCACATCAGGTACTACACTGCCTTCAGGAAAAACATACCTGCCGACAAAATCAGATGGGGGTGGCTTAGGAGCAGGATCTGATTGGGCATAGGCACTTATAATAAATATCGAAGACAGAATGGATAAGGCAATTTTTTTCATAACTGGTTTTTTTAATTTCAAAAGGAAATTAGGTCTTATTTTTTAGATAAAAAAAAGGCCGCTTTTAAAACCGGCCCTTTAAAAACTCCTTCTTATGTCAGCATTTTCAAACGGATGTTTATTGATATGGTGAACTTATGTTTCTTTTAACCCTCACATAAAAAAAATTAATTCGAGACTAATACCCTAACAGGCTCTGCTACAATCACAGAACCATCATCTAATGTTAGCATAAAATAAAAACGGTTTGACAATTCAGTTCCTGTAGTTGTAGAAACCGAAGGTATTGCGCCACCTCCTTTTGCTGTGTATTCAGTTAACGTAGAATTGAAAGTATAAGTTATAGCATTAACAGGTATAGGCGAAGAATTCCACAATCCTGTAGTACCTTGTATTTTCGTATAAGTTGTGCTAATAGCTATCCTTGTAACTTCTTTAATTGTTCTTCCGGTACTAGCAGGAATCGCTAAATCTATTTTAATAATGCCTCCTCCACCTATTGAGGTACCGACAGTGGGCTCAGGCCTAAAATCTATTGCATTTGTTACTGTAACAGGAACAGGAGGTCTTACATCGCTTAATCCATTAAAGTCTTCCTTTTTACAACTTATCAATATCATTATTAAAAACAGAAATGATAAGAGTTTCATATTTTTTTTCATATTTTTTTTATTATTGATTGATAATAAATTATTTAGCAAACCAAAGTTTTACATCGGTTTTAGGCCTGGGATTAGGTGCATTGGGGTTTGATGAAAGTTCAGTTATTGTATAAGGCAATCTGGTTGGGATGACATTGGGGTTATCTCCTTGCGCATTATTTACTAATGTAAGAGGGGGGTATCCTGTTCTTCTGTAATCGTTATAGGCTTCTATGCCGTTCCCAATCCATGAAATATACTTTTGAGTGATTATTTGAGCCCGTTGTTGTTCAGTTGTACCACTCAGGGTTACAACAGTAGGGTTAGTTGTGAAATAATTACTGATCTCGGCAGCGGTCATCCCTACCTTTTGCATAGAAGCAGTAATTCCCTCCTGGTAAAGAGTATTGGCAACACCTGTTGTTCCCAATATTAAAGCAGATTCGGCAAGAATAAATTTCACCTGGGCGTAGGTTAATAATCTAATGGGAGCTTCTCCACTTGTACCAGTTAAATAAGTATTATATTTTGATCTGGTAGCTAAGGCTGGAGCAGCCCCAGTTGCTCCATTATCAAATGATGTAAATACACCGTTTGGTTTTGTAAAAAACTTAGCCAGCCTTACTGTATCATTAAGACTTTTTTCAAGATTCAATAATCTTGTGCTAAGCATTTGATCTCCTGTTCTGTTAAGATTATTAAATGTATAAAGTGCATTCTGATTTCCCACTGGAGCTGCAAATGGCACTTCAAAATCAAGTGCGTTTGAATTGATGTAATTATTTCCGGTAATTACACTTGCAATAGTAGAAGTTGCTAAAGCAGGATTTTTGTTTGATATCTGTATAGCGAATTTTAATAAAAGTGTATTTCCCATTCGTGCCCATTTGGTCCGGTCGCCTTTATAAACAATATCATCAGAACCGGGAACAAAAACATTCGAGGTTTTGGCAAGATCTGCTAACCCGCTTTTTACGAGATCAAACAGGCTTGTTATCCCCAAAACAGAATTACCCTGGTAGATATCTTCCTGTTTATCAAAACGGGGATTAGTAAATTTTAAACCCTGCGCTGCCTGGGAATAAGGCACTTCCCCCCAAATGTCTGTGGCTATCGAAAACAAATATGCCATTTCTAATTTTGCAATACCCGAATAAGCAGGACTGGTTTCGGAGTACTGGTCAATTAGGATTTGAAGATCGCTAAGATTAATACCATATATTTCACCATTCCATTGATTATCAAAATTACCATCAAGATTATATACATCGTAGGCCGCCGTTTGATTACCTACTCCTGCGATATGCTGAGCCAATGCAGAAGTAGCCCTGTCCAGATCATTTGAATTTGCAAACCCCATGCCTATGGTTGTAGTAGGCAAAATAGTATTAGGCGGAACAGCCGTGGGATTATTAGGGGTAGTATTTACATCAAGAAATTTTTTACAGGATGTAAATGATATAAATATTAAAAACAAAAAAGATAGTTTTTTCATGATAACTTTTTTAAAAAATTATATAGTTATTTTAATATTAAAGCCAATAGATCTTGCGTTTGGAACACCCTGAAGATCAAGTCCCCTTATGTTGCCAGCACCCTGAGTATTAAGCTGGGGATCTATAGGAGAATTAGGCGCTACATAAAATACATTGCGTGCAAATATTCCAAAATGTAGTCCGGCCAATTTCAAATCTTTAGTAAAACTAGCTGGAGCATTATAGCCCAATGTTAATTCTCTTAAATGAAGTACTGTAGCATCAAATACATTAAACTCACTTTGTAACCCCCCCATTCCATTAGACCAATTGGTTTGCCCTGAGATTTGAATGTTGTTTGGATAATATTTACCTGAAGCGGCATCAAGAATTACCCCCGGCAGTATATGCGGTTGTTCTCTGTCTACAGCAGTAATATCCAATGCGCCGCGGGCTTTATATGTTGCGGCAGTGAAAGAAAGCACCTGTCCTCCCTTTGTAAAATCAAAAGTAAAGCCCAGGTTAAACGCTTTATAGTTTATAATATTAGTTACGCCAAATTGATAATCAGGATTAGGATCAGCCAGTATACCACCTGCAACAGTAGGTTGATAAAGACCGGAAGCTGGATTAATAATGCGCTGTCCATCGGGACTTCTTGGTATAACATTGCCAATGATAACTCCATAGGGATAACCAGTTTTAAAAGATGCAACTGAACCTGTAAACCGACTGCCAGGGATAAAAGTATTATCCACACCTGGTGCAATTGAAACAACCAAATTTCTCTGCCGGGTAAAATTTGCATTTAAATCCCAGGTAAAATTCTTGCCTCTTATAACTGTTGCGCTTGCTGTAATTTCAAGCCCTTTATTGGTTAATTCACCGATATTAGTTGTAAATGTGCTAAAACCTGTAGAGGGTGGTACTGCCACATTTATAATCTGTGATTTGCTATCCTCACTATAATAAGTTACATCGAGAGCTACCCTATTTTTAAAGAACTGTAAGTTAACCCCTGCTTCATAAGAAGTTTTAAATTCTGGGGATAATACAATAGGAGCGATTCTTGAACTTGCGCCAAAACCTGCAGAAGTGCCAAAGGGAAAGGTAAAGCTGGCAACGTTATTTCCAAAGGCTTCGCTTACATATAAATTGTTTAATAAGTAGGGATCAGCATCTCTGCCGACTTTTGCATAGTTGGCTCTTACTTTCCCGTAACTGAATATATCAGATTTGATTTTTAAAGCATCTGTAAACACAAAGCTTATGTTGGCCGATGGGTAGAAATAAGTATTTTTATCTTTTGGTAATGTAGAAGATTGATCTGACCTGCCGGTTAATTCAAGAAAAAGATAATTGTTATAATTAAAAGAAGCCTGGCCATAATATCCTACCAACCTGCGCAATGTTGTTGATTCACCTGAACCAACTGTAAACACCGAACCATTACTTGCATTATAAAATCCGGGAATTGCCAATGCATCTCCCTGTACCGCAAGATCCTGAAATTTTCTTTGATTAATGTTTTGACCAACTAAGCCGGTTAAGGATAGACCATCAAGAAATAAATGATTTTTTGTAGCCCTGATTATCAGGTCCCCGTTTATCTCACTTCTAAAAAACATTTCTTCGCGAACATTACCCGTAGGTACTCTGCCAGAGCTTATTGCAAATATTTGTTTTCTCCTGTCCGTATATATATCTCCACCTAAACGGTAAGATATATTCAGCCATTTGAACATGTCATACCCAACGTTTGCATATCCGGTAAACCTGTTTAGATTACTGGTTAAGGGGTTTTCGTATTGATCAAAGTATGGATTATCAACACCAGGAAGAAGATAATTATTAGTTCCATTGGGATTTTTATAAGTGCCATTTACTCTATAAGACGTTAAGTCTATATTTCTTGCTAATCCTAATAAAGATGCTAAACCACTATTATTGCCGCCTATTGTGCCCTTTTGTGATGTATTGGTATATGTAATTGATCCACCTACTTTCATTTTTTCTCCTACAGGAGCATTTGCCCCAAACCTAAGATCAGTTCTTTTAAAATTTGTATTATATAAAATACCATTCTGCGTTACATTACCAAGAGAGAATGTTTGATTTCGCACTGCATCTCCCGTGTTTATGGTCACATTATTTTCAAAAGTGTTACCATCTCTAAAAAAATCGTTGATGTTATCAGGAAAGGCGTTGTAATTTGCTACAGGCGTCCCGCTAACTATTAGGCCATTAGCTATACTTGGGGTAGAGCCAAATTTTGGACCGAATGAATTATTGGTGGTTGAGTTAAATACACCACCGGCCCCCTGGCCATAAATATTTTGAACCTTGGGTAAACCAAATGCGCTTTGAATACTATAATTTGAATTGACTATAATCTCAGCCTTACCTTTTCCACTGCCGCCCTTTTTAGTAGTAACAATAATGGCACCGGCGGATGCTCTTGAACCATATAGAGCAGCAGCGGCAGGGCCTTTTAAAATATTAATTGATTCCACATTATTTATGTCAAGATCTATAGCCCTATTGGCTGGTTGATTGTCTCCTAATGTACCGTTTGGTCCGCTATTAGTTCTGTCCACATCATTACTTATAGGAATACCATCAATTACAAATAATGGCTGATTACTTCCTGTAAAAGAGGAAATACCCCTGATATTAATATTTGTAGAAGATCCAGCTCCACCACTTGCATTGGTAATATTTACGCCTGCGACCTTTCCTTGTAAGGCATTTACAATATTTACTTCCCCTTTATTGGCAAGTTCCTCACCTTTTATATTTTGTGATGCATATCCAAGGGATCTTTTATCCCTTGAAATCCCAAGCGCTGTAATAACCACTTCCTGAAGATTTTTTGCGCTTGTTTGCAAAGTCACATTTAGTACAGACTGATTGCCTATAACAATCTCCACATCTTGCATATTAATTGAAGAAACCACCAATGTCGTGGCTTTAGCGGGAACACTTATGGAAAAGACTCCATCTGCATTTGTTGTAGTTCCTGAATTCGTTCCTTTTACAATAACAGAAGCACCCGGTATTGGTGCACCTTTATCATCCGTTACCTTTCCCGTCATTGTTCTTTCTTGTGCCCATAAATGGCTAACGGAAAGGGTAATAGCCATAATCAGCATTACTAATTTTCTCATGTACGATAGTTTTAAGTTAAATAAGAAATAGCTACCAGGTTTATTGCATAGAGCAGGAAATGTAATTACCAAGGTGGAGATTCTAAAGTTTAATTTTGGACCTTAACCCTGTAATGGCAATATTAATTATACAATTGCTGCGTCTAATTAAATTTACTTTTCAGGGAAAATCGATAAAAATATCGACTTAGTTGCCCGATCATAGAGTGTTGTTTACCCAAACCTACAGGGTTTGTAGGGTTCTTTGTACGAACAAAGGCTTGGCTCCTTTTCATTAGTCTAACAAAATCTAGAATATGAAGTTCATCTTTGTTCCGGAAAAATTTGCGTGAAATGATGCTCTATATGTGCGACATAATCGCCAATGATCCATCCGAGGGTTTTCATTTCCTTGCTTTCATACTGTGGATCAACAGGATAATTTAATTTATCGTCTGGAATTACTTTTACCACAAAAACTATCTGCCGGTTCAATACTTGCCAGAGATCCAACAAATGTTGTAAAGGAAGATTTTGATAATCATTTACAATTACCAATTCATTTTGCTGGTAAGAAATAACTGTGTACGGCTGAGGCAAAAATTGAATTTCGGTAAACCGTTTTAAATTATTGATGGCCGAATCGATCAGGTGTCCAAGTATCTCTTGCTTTGACCATTTACCCGGAGCTGGTCTCATTAATAATTCTTCTGAAGAAAATTGTTTCAGTTTAATGGGAAATGTTTCAATATATATTTCTAATTGCTGCATCGCAGCATTTATATCAACTGCATCTTTTAGAAAACCATCTTTCTCCCACATAATTTTAATTTTACAAAGATTCATAAATAATTGCAGCACCCTGCCCTACTCCAACACACATAGTAGCTAATCCGTATTTTACATTTTGGTTTTTCATTTCATATAATAATGTGGTAGATATTCTTGCACCGCTGCAGCCAAGCGGATGACCTAAGGCTATTGCCCCGCCATTTACATTTACTTTTGAAACATCAAGGTTCAATTCTTTTATACATGCAATACTTTGTGAAGCAAAGGCCTCGTTCAATTCTACCAATCCAATGTCTTCAATTTTTAACCCGGCTCTTTGCAATGCTTTTTGTGTTGCGGGTACGGGGCCAATTCCCATAATTGCAGGATCAACTCCTGCTGATGCCATTGAAACAATTTTTGCAAATGGAGTTAAAGAATATTTTTCTACCGCCTTTTTGCTTGCAAGTAATAAACATGCAGCCCCATCATTTATACCAGATGAGTTTCCCGCTGTTACTGTTCCATCTTTTTTAAATGCGGGTTTTAATACAGCCAATTTTTCCAAAGAAGTTTTTCGTGGGTGTTCATCTACTATGACCCAATTTATTAATCCCTTATTATGTATTTCAACAGCAGCAATTTCATTATTGAATTTACCAGCATCTTTTGCTGCAAAATATTTTTCCTGTGATTGAAATGCAAACGCATCTTGTTCTTCTCTTGAAATATTCCATTGCTCCGCCACGTTCTCAGCAGTTTCACCCATTGTATATGGATAATACATAGCCGCAAGCTTTTCATTAATGAACCGCCACCCCATTGTTGTATCAAACATCTCACCTTTTCGGCTCCATGCTTCATTCGATTTACCAACAACAAACGGTGCTCTTGTCATACTCTCTACTCCACCTGCAAAATAAATTTCGCCATCACCGCACATAATTGCTCTCGTGGCATCCATTATACTTTGCATGCCAGATGCACAAAGTCGATTTACTGTAACACCACCAACGCTTACAGGCAACCCCGCTAGCAACGCAGCCATTCTCGCTACATTACGATTATCTTCCCCTGCCTGGTTAGCAGCTCCTGCGATCACTTCTTCCACTTCATTCATGTCGATAGAAGAATTTCTTTGCATCAATGCATGAATAACGATCGCCAGCAGGTCATCTGGTCTTACAGTTGATAATGCCCCGCCGTATTTTCCTATCGGTGTTCGGATCGCATCTATTATAAAAACATCTTTCATTATTTACCAGGCTTTTGAATTACTATTAAACTTTTCTTGCGTCGCACCCTTGTACTTTCTATTATATACTCAGCAATAAGTGCTTGCAAAGGAACATAAAACCATCTTATCAGCGAAATCCACTAATCCGCCATCCATAGTTATCTTTGCTGGATGTCGAAAACTGAGCTAAAAAATATCAGGCACCTTAGCTTACAAGAACTGGAAGATTATTTTGAAAGACTTGGTGAAAAAAAATTCCGCATTAAACAGGTATATGAATGGCTCTGGCAAAAACATGCACACAGTTTTGCAGACATGACAAACCTGAGCAAAGACCTTCGTCAAACACTCGGAGAAAATTTTACGTTGCCTGCACTAACAATAAATGCAACTCAATACTCTGCAGATGGTACCGTGAAGTCAGGTTTTAAAACCCATGATGGTCATTTGGTGGAAGGTGTGTTGATACCGACAGAAAAGAGAGCCACCGCTTGTGTATCTTCCCAGATCGGTTGTTCCCTCAGTTGTAAATTTTGCGCTACAGGTTATATTGATAAAAAACGCAACCTGACCTTTGATGAGATCTATGATGAAGTTGTACTTATCAACCAGCAATGTGAAAGGATCTATGGTCACAAACTCACTAATATTGTTTTCATGGGAATGGGTGAGCCATTGCTTAATTATAAAAATGTTTTAAGAGCGATAGAAAGAATCACTTCGCCAGACGGGTTGGCTATGAGCCCAAAGAGAATAACAGTTTCAACTGCAGGTGTTGCCAAACAAATAAAACAGTTAGGTGATAATAAAGTAAAATTCAAACTGGCTCTTTCACTGCATGCAGCTACGGATGCCAAGCGTCACCAGATAATGCCGATCAATGATAGTAACAATATCAAGACACTGATAGATGCTCTGAATTATTTTTACAGGGAAACAAAAAGCGAGATCACATTTGAATATATTCTTTTTAAGAATTTTAATGACTCACTCAAAGACGCAGATGACCTCATTAAACTATACCGCCAGGTGCCGGCTGATCTTATAAATATTATTGAATACAACCCCATTGATTTTGCCAAATTTGAAAAGCCAGATGAAAAAACGGTCGAGGCATTTATGAGTTACCTCGAAAAGCATAAAGTAAATGCAAGACTTCGGAAAAGCCGTGGCAAGGATATTGACGCAGCCTGCGGACAATTAGCCAATAAGAATTAGCCTTTGATCAGGGATTTTGGCCTTCTACGAAGAATTTCTTAGATTTGATTAAACTTCGCATTTTTGTTTTAGTCTGTATACAAACAAAAAAATAAAACCATGAAAAAAATAGTTGTATTGATGCTGGCAATGGTAACGATCGTTGCTGCCCACGCACAAAAAGAAAGGATCCCGGAACAGCAAAGAGATCACCGGGATAAAATGATGGCTGAAAAACTTCAGCTCTCTGATGAGCAAAAGCAAAAAGCAAAAGCATTGAATGAAGATTACAGGAAAAAAATGGATGAGCTTAGAAAAAAAGATGATATCCTCGTAAAAGATTGGAGAAATCAAATGATGGAGCTTAACAAAAAACATCAGGAAGACATGCAGAATCTCCTTAGCAAAGAGCAAAAAGCTCAAATGGAAAAAATGAAACAGGATAGGCAGAAGATCGCTCAAATTGATGCTAATGCAAGAATAGAAAAGATGAAGGTTCAACTTGATCTCAATAATGACCAGGTGGAAAGGATAAAAAAGCAGCAAAGTGAAATGCGTGAGAAAATGAAAGCAATTCATGAAAATAAATCTCAGGATATGATGAAAAAGAGAGAAGAGATGAAAATATTAATGCAAAAGAACAAAGAGAATATGAGATCAATTCTGAATGAAGAGCAGTATAAAAAAATGCAGGAAATGAGAAGATCTATGCCTCGCAAAAGACGAGTTCTTTCCTAAAAAATATTAGCTGATAAGAAGCCCTTCTTTTTCGGGAAGGGCTTTTTTATTTAAAACAACTGAAGCCCTCTTATTTCTTATCTTTGCGCCTCCTGTTGTAAAACAGTAAAATCTTCACATGAAAAAGAAAGCATCCCCCTTCGATAAGTTTTATAAGAAGAAAAGCAACGCTGCAATTAAAGAGCAATTTCGCCAGGAAAAGAAAAAAGTAAAAAAAGAAAGAGAAGAGTATTTTGACAAGAAAAGAGCGGAACTAAGAATTCAGAAAGCGGGTCCTATACAAAAACAATCGCAGCCTCCTATCTCGAGACCTCAGAGCACAGAACTGATGCCTCTAAATAAATATATTTCTCATGCAGGTGTCAGTGGTCGTCGCGAAGCTGCAGAGATCGTTAAAAAAGGTATCGTAAAAGTGAATGGGAAAATAGTTACCGAGCCCGGGCATAAAATCTCTCCAAAGGATGAAGTAGTTGTAAATGGCAAAAAAATATTCCTGTCAAAAAATCTTGTTTACATCTTACTTAATAAACCAAAAGATTTTATTACAACAACCGACGATCCGCAGGGAAGGAAGACAGTGCTTGATCTTATCCGCCGCGCCACAGATGAAAGAGTTTATCCTGTTGGAAGATTAGACAGGAATACTTCCGGGCTTTTATTGCTTACCAATGATGGCGAGCTTTCGCAAAAACTCACTCATCCAAGTAATGAAATAAAAAAGATATACGCCGTTACTCTTGACAAACCTCTTGAGAAAAAAGATTTTGATACTATATTAAAAGGTGTTGTATTAGAAGATGGCCCGGCATCAGTTGACAAGCTTGCGTACGCAGATACAAAAGACAAAACACAACTTGGTGTGGAAATACACAGTGGTCGTAACCGCATTGTACGTCGCATTTTTGAACATCTTGGTTATGATGTAAAAAATCTTGACCGTGTAATGTTTGCAGGTCTGACCAAAAAAAATATTGAAAGAGGCAAATGGCGTTTCCTGAATGAAAAAGAAGTTCGTGAACTTAAATATTTTGGAAAAGGAAAGTAGCTCACAGATTGCACGGATGAACACAGAAAAAGCTAACATAAAAATTTCAGATTACATCATCGCTGATACACCAGATTTTATTGCACTGAATAAACCTTCCGGTTTACTCTCCATTCCTGACCGTGAAGGAAAAGATATTTCCCTAAAAAAATTATTGATCGAAAAATATGGCAACATATTCACCGTTCATCGTCTTGACAAGGACACGAGCGGTCTAATTGTGTTTGCAAAGAATGAAACAACTCACAAACATCTTTCACAGCAATTTGAAGAAAGACAAACTGAAAAAATTTATCTCGGCCTGGTTTTAGGATCACTTACAGAAAAGAAAGGAAGCATTAATACTCTCATATCTGAGCATCCCGTGAAAAGAGGATTAATGACTGTGTATAAAAAAGGAAAAGAATCTTTAACTGATTATGAAGTACTAGAAGATTTTAAAATTTTCTCCTGGGTTCAATTTCAAATTCATACTGGCCGTACACACCAGATAAGAGTACATGCAAAACATATCGGCCACCCGGTAGTATGTGATGAACTTTATGGGGATGGAAAATTAATTTTACTTTCTACACTCAAACACAAATTCAAACTTTCAAAAAATGAGTTGGAAGAAAGGCCCATCCTCAATCGTCTTGCGTTGCATGCTTTGAGTTTACAGTTTACAAATACAAATGGTGAAAAGATTAAGTTAGATGCTCCTTTACCAAAAGACCTGAGAGCATTGCTTCAGCAACTAAGAAAAAGAAAACATTGAACAGATCAAAAAAATGATTTAAGCAATAACCCCGCAACTGCTGCGATCAAGATCAAATAAGGTTCCTTGAGTTTTTTAAAATAGATAAGTAAGCCAACCGCAGCAATAGCGATCAATGCAGAAGGTATATCAACTATCGATCGCGTGGCGATAACCACAACTGCACCTACCAGCGCACCAACTACCGCAGCAGTAATACCATCTACAAATGCTTTGACAGATCTATTCTTTACTATTTTTTTAAAATAAGGAGCCGGTAAAATGGTAAATAAATAGCAAGGAAGAAAAGTTGCCAATGCTGCTACACATGCACCAGGGAAACCCGCTACCAAATAACCGATAAATCCAACGGTAATTACTACAGGTCCTGGAGTAATCATTGCTACTGCAACTGCATCAATAAATTGCTGTTCGCTTAGCCATTTATATTCATCTACTACACCGCTATGTAAAAAAGGAACGATGGCAAGACCACTGCCAAATACAAAAGCTCCTGCCTTTGTAAAGAACAAAGCGATCTTTCCTAGTGTACCTGTATCGTATTCCCAAAATCCAACTCCAAGTAAGATAAAGTTTGTCGTCTTTGTTTTCACCCACGCCGGTGGCGCTTTTACGATCATATAAATAAAACCAGCTGCAATAAATAATAATACGTTTTCAGATTTTGTAATAACAGTTATTGCAACGGCTACAAGATATAATACCCATAACAACCAATTCTTTTTTATAGAATCGAAATTCAGTTTACTTACAGATTTTGTGGTAAGCTTATAAGCGCTGATCGTTATTATACCAATAACTGCAGCACCCACTCCATAAAATACTGCCTGCATCCATGATAGCCCCCCATATAATTTATAGGCCATGCCCAATAAAACAACCATTATGAATGATGGGATGATAAATGCAAGCCCGGCTAAAGTAGCGCCAACCACACCATAATGAATGTAACCAAGATAAATCCCTAATTGAGCAGCTAAGGGACCAGGTGCCAGTTGCGCCAATGCTAACCCTTCTTTATATTCATCTTCACTTATCCATTTTTTATTTTCAACAAGATCCCTGTGCATATAACCAACTAGAGCAACTGGTCCGCCGAAACCAGTCGTTCCTAATTTTAGAAAATAGAAGACTAACTCAGATAATTTATACCCTGATTTATTATTCATCAATGTCAATTGCTATTTTGATCCGGATCACAACTCACCTCTTGAAACAGCATACAATTCATACCAGTCTTGTCGGTCTAGATTAATTTTAAATGCTTCTGCTATATTTCTTATCCGAAGCTCATCAGTTGTGCCGATAAGCGGCAATGCACCAAGCTTAACCAGCCATGCAATAGCAACCGATTCAAAATGTGAATTATATTTCCCAGCAAATTCTTCGAGCTTTCCTCGCAAACGCAAAGGAATTTTTTCATTGCTGTTGGCGATCTTTCCTTCTGCTAATGGAGAAGTTGCCAATGGCCGCATATATTTTTGTTTGATATAATCCACCTGGCCATTGTCAAATGCAGATGTATTCAGTAAATTCAGTTCAATATGATTGGTAACGATCGGAATGCGCAAATAAGAACTTAATAATTGATGCTGGAAGACAGAAAAGTTTACAACTCCAACATTTTTTATTTTACCTGAATCTTTCAGTTTCTCTAATGTCAAAGCTGTTTCTTCCAAATTAGATAAAGGGTCAAGCTGGTTAAGCAAAAACACATCTATATAATCAGTTCGGAGATTACGTAAAGAGTTTTCTACACTATTAGTTATATGCTCCCTTGAAGTATCATAATGTTTTACACGATATTCGGGGCGGGCTGGATGCGGAATATTGATGCCGCATTTTGTAAAAAGAACAATACTTTCTCTTTTAATACCGCTTCTTTTAAGAACATTTCCAAATATTTCTTCGCAAGTATAATCTCCATAAGTATCACCATGATCAAATGTGTTGATATCAAGTTCAAGACAAAGGTTAATGATCTGCTCTATTTTATCTTCATTCACATAATTGCCTTTCCATCGGTAAAAACCGTATACAGCTGGTGATACTTTCGGCCCTGAATCACTTAGATAAATCTTTTCCATTATTAGTAATTAATAAATTAGAGATCATAATTCGATCTTCTCGATCATCACATCCCAATGAGCTATTAATAATTCAAACCGATGTTGCTCATCTTTCTTTAATTTTTCCAGATCGGGATATAGTTGTTTCTCATATTGCTTTGTAAGATTCGGATCAAAGGCAAGCTTTTCGGTTTTGAAAACAATAGTTACTTTAAAATCGAAACGTGTGTCTTCGCCGCTATGTAATTTCGGTTTTTCTGCTTCCACGCTGATGATATCTCCTTTATCAATTGCTTTTTTCAATAACGGGTAGTGATTTACTTTCCAGAGGTTGATGAACTCATCAGCGAAGCCCCATTTTACTTTATAATAATTCTCAATGGTGAAGTAACTGCTCTTATCCTGTGCCTTCGCATTTATGATCAGGAAGATCGGTATTATTAAAAGGATGATTTTTGCTCTCATATTCCTTGTTTTATGTTTTAATCAGGTTTTTTCCTCAAATCAAGATTATGAAAGTAAAAAACTCTTGCCGCATTAATGCTTTTGTATTTGTTACCTGCCGCTAGTTGCTGAAATACATTCATATACCCAAACTGCAAGTTATCATGTTTGTTTACATGATAAGCAAATCCAAGGAAAAAACGGTTCTGGTCAAAATAGTTGTATACGATCTCCTTCCCGAAATTGATATGCACTTCGTCGTTGACAACAAACGAAAGAGTTTTTGGCTCAAATCTTTTTTTACTTAATGGAGCCATAAAAAAGAAATTGTAACGAAACCTGAAATTAAAATTATAGCCCTCCGCCAGTTCGTCGTCGTTCTGAATTTTTCTTCTAAATCTCTCTTCCAGCCGGAACCACTGCATAAGCTTGAGTTTAGAATACTTGCTATGCCATTGTATTTGCTGCCAGGGCCGGTGTTCAGGCATTGTTACATTCTTGTGATTATCGGCGGGGTAATGACTTACATAAGCATACCCTGCAGTAAGCTTTGTATCATCGTTAAGATAATAAGTTAAACCAAAACGAAGGATGCTTTGTGAAAGATCTGAAACAAAGCCTTCTTTAGTTCTTAAATGTATATCAGTCCAGGTACCCCATTTATTACTGAAACGTGTTTGATTGAAATAAGCAACCCATATTTGTTGTACAGTTTCTGTTTGCTTAGTTTGGGAAAATAAATTTGGGTTTAGTGACAGTGATAAAAAAATAATTAATGAATACTTCCTGGTAATGCTGAATATTGATCTGAACGTACAAGAGTGCGACGCAACACACGATGATAGTAGTAATAAAGCCCGGCTCATAAAATACATTCTATAATTTTTAATTTAAAAAGGCATCCCGAGGAATCGGGACGCCATACTTTCAACGATTGCTTGCCATATGAAAAATCTTTCTCTTATGCTATTTCTTTTTTAGTAACCCGTCAATCGTGACCGCCACATAGTATAGTCCGCCAATTGTGGGACCTCCCGCATATTGCAGATAACGGTGATTAAGAATATTAGCCCCACCAACTTTTATCTGCGAATATAATTTTGGTACACGGAATGTGACTTGTGCATCAATAGTGCTATATGCAGCAATACTTCCTGTAACCAATGGGCTTTCCCATAAGAATGCATCCTGCCATCTCCAGGTAATATTGAATCCAATATTCTTTGTCACTTCACGATTGCCGAATGATACGTTCGAAGACCACTGCGGCGTATTGAAACCAGTAACGAAAATGTCATTGGTCTCATTTGTTTTCATTTTATTGAAATTGAGATTGCCGGAGACAGTATATTTTTTATAAATATTATACGTGATCCCCAATGCAGAACCGAAATTGTGATAAGAGTTCTTTGCGTTTGTATAAACACGGTAGCGTTCCTGTCCTTTGCTTGCCGCATTGCCACCGCTTGCAGTAGTTGCATCTCTGTTCCTGTCGAGCATAGCGATCACTGCTGCATCTGAACCCACCGTTTCACCAATCGGAACAAATACCTGAACCTGTCCAAGAAATCCATTATAAACATTGCTGTATGCATCGACGTCGATCACCAGCTTATTGTCAAGCAAAACAGATTTATATCCTATTTCCAATGAATTTATTTTTTCAGGACGAGCATCGGGGAGATTAGCCCAAACAAGTAAGTTTTTATTTGCCAATGCTGCCGCATCCGTATTTCCTTGTGAACTTACTGCAGCATTAAACGCAATAACTGATGCCTGTGTGTAACTATTTTCCAGGTAACCGAGACCTTCATTTATATAAGGTAAACTTCCTACACGTTTTACTCTGCCATTGTTTACGTAAGATAATGCTTCAAACAAAGCAGGGAAACGGTATCCTTGCTGATAAGTGAAACGGAAATTATGTTTTTCTTTAACTGTATAAACTGCCGCAAGACGGGGCGTAAACGCTGGCTTAAATTCAATGTTATCATCAAAACGTAACGAACCAAACAATTTTAATTTTTCATCAAAAAAAGTTTTGGTTACCTGTGCAAAGAATCCAACTTTATTATAATGAACATTGTTACCAAAGCTTCCATCTTTCAATGGTTTATTTCGTTCACTGATAGGACGGGAAAAGTCAACAAAATTATTTCCATCAGGAATGATCTCATATAAACGATAGTCGCCCCCGATAAGCAGGTTAAATACTTTAATGTATTTCGTAAGATCCCATTGTGCTTCGGTATGGTAGAGACGGCTGTTTTGTATCAAGGCAGATCCGCCGGTTACCGGCGCATCGGGAGTAGTGCTTGCCTTAATATCCCAGTTATTAATACTTGAAATAACATCTATCAATGAATCAAAACGAGCTGTGCCGGGTTCTGCACGACCGGCATCAGCTATTGATCGTGCATATTGAGTAGCAGCTGCAAGATTTGCGTTTGTCAGCGGCCCATTTGCAGCAGCATATGCATTCAATGCATTTTTGTATTTAGTTCCCCAAGCTGAATTTGAACCACCACTGTACAGATCTAGATTATCTGCTGTTGGTTTTACATTATATGAATTGCCAGTGTTTTCTATAGAAATATAACTGCGGACAACAAAATTGTCGCCTTTTAATTCGAGATGATGATTTTGCACAACCACATCATCCAATCTAATTTTATTTCCACGTTGAAAAACTCCATCCAGTTT
>Ga0105242_10001448_pt1 | contig 18668 bp, 16 predicted proteins | sample KBSM24metaG_FD_81521 | JGI IMG/M metagenome (GOLD analysis project Ga0105242, IMG submission 81521) | Miscanthus rhizosphere microbial communities from Kellogg Biological Station, Michigan, USA - KBS M2-4 metaG | ecosystem: Host-associated > Plants > Roots > Rhizosphere > Soil | place... | reverse complement strand
TCCTGCAGCCGCTGGCGCATCTCGCCGGCCGCCTTCTTGGTGAAGGTGATGGCCAGGATCTCGTGCGGCGCGCAGCCGTCCAGCAGCGCGCGCAGCATGCGCGAGACCAGCATCCAGGTCTTGCCCGCGCCCGCGCAGGCTTCCACGGCCACGCTGCGCTGCGGATCGCAGGCGATGGCATAGAAGGCCTCCCGCGACACGGGCCGGCCGTTGTGTTCATAGGCGGCTTGCACGCGTTGCTCCGTCATGTCCAGAAATCCTTGCGGCACAGGCCGCGTGCGGCGCACCAGTCGCACACCGCGCCCTCGCCCAGCGCGGGCATCGGCGCGCCTTCGGCGATGCGCGTGAAGTCGTGCAGGATGCCTTCGACCAGCTGGTCGCGCAGCGCCACCACGTCTTCCTGCTCGTGGGTGCGCGTCTCGCCGCGCTCGCCCACGTTGACGTAGGCGGCGCGCAGGGTGTCATCGCCCAGCAGCGCGGCATAGAAGGCCAGCTGCGTATCCTCGGTGCCGGCGTTCACGCGGCGGCGGGTGACGGCGTCGTTCTCGGTCTTGTAATCGATCACCAGCGTCGTCGGCTCGCCGCCCCCGGGCGGGTGCACCGCGTCGATGCGGTCCAGCAGGCCCACCAGCTCCAGGGAGCCCAGCGGCTGGGTGGCCTCGACCTCGGCCTGGCGGAAGCTCGCGCCATGGGCCTCATGCTCCGCCAGCCATTGCAGGTAGCCGTCGCGCAGCGCGGGCCAGCCGGAGGCGAAGGGCAGGAATTCGCCGGCCTCGGTCAGCCGCTGCTCGCGGGTGACCTGCTCGGCGGCCGCATCCATCAGCGCCCGGCGGGCCGCCGGCTCCGCCGTGGGCGCGTCGTGCAGCGCTTCGTGGAACTGCTGCAGCACGGCATGCAGCCAGGTGCCGAAGTCGCGCTTGTCCACCTCGGCGCCCAGCTCGTCGGCCTCCTGCAGCTGCAGCTGGCGCAGCGCGAAGAAGCGGTAGGGGCAGTGGCGCAGGTCGGAGTACGCGGTGGACGAGAGCTTGCGCACTGGCAGGCGCTCACCGCTGGGCAGGGGCCTGGGGGTGGGCGCGGCGGGCACGGTGCGCTCGGCGCGGCAGTCGCCGCCGGGCCGGGCGCGGTGGTCCAGCTCCAGCGCCAGCACCAGGGGGCTGGCCAGCAGCGGCTCGCCGCCCTCGTCGCCGGTGCGCCAGAGCACGTCGACGAAGGGCGTGCCCAGCGCGCCCTGCCAGGCGGCACGCTGCGCGGCCTCCAGCGCGGCGCGCCCGGGCAGGCCCAGGCCTTCGCGCTGGGCCTGGGTCCAGGCGCCGGGCGGCTCGGGCGCGGCCTGCAGGCGCTTTTCGTCGCAGCCGGGCAGCACCAGCGCACAGAACGGCCGGCCCAGCAACTGCGGCAGCGGCATCACCACCACGGGCGCCTGGGCCAGGTAATCGGGGCGGTAGCGGCCGGCTTCCAGCACTTCGTTGACCCAGCGGGTGAAGTCGGTGAGCGACATGCGCCGGCCGGCCCCGGCCAGCGCCTGCAGGTCGGCGTCCAGGCCCTCGTCCAGCCGCAGCCCGGCGATCAGGCCGGCGCCGGCCGGGTCGGCCACGAGGCCCGGCCACAGGCCGCAGGCCTGCAGCAGGCCGCGCAGCGCGGCGATCCAGGCGGCCAGCGGGCGGGCCGCGCGCATCGGCTCGCGCCAGGCCTGCACCTGGGCGACCAGATCGACAGCGCCGGCCAGGGCCGGGTCGCGGCTGGCGTCGATGGCGCCCGCGGCACTCCACTGGCGCGGGCCGGCGCGGCGCAGCCACTTCTCCAGCGCGCGCAGGGCCGGCGCCGGTGCGGCGGGCGACTGCTTGAGCCAGTCGAGCACGGCGTCGGCCGTGGCGTCCCAGGCGCAGGCGCGCAGCGCGGCCATGGCCTGGGCGGCGGCGCGGGTCGTGGAGAGGGTCCAGCCGTTCTCGTCGTGCACGGCCACGCCCGCACCGTCCAGCAGCGCGCTGATGCGCCGCGTGAGCGCCCGGTCGTTGGCCGCGAGGGCCACGGGCACGCGGCCGCTGTCCAGGTGGCGCAGCACGCAGGCGGCGGCGCGCTGGGCTTCGTCTTCGGCATCGATGGCGGCGTGCAGCGCGGCCGGATGGGCGGCGCTCTGGCCCAGCGCGCCGGGCAGGTCGATGCAGAGCGCGGCATCGCCCCACTGCGCCAGCAGCGCCTGGGCCAGCGCGTCGGGCTGGTAGCCCTGCAGCACGACGAGCGCCTCGGTGCCTTCGCGCACGGCGGGCTCGAACAGCACGTCGCAGGGCGGCTGCGAGGCCAGCACCCATTCCAGCGCGATGCGCGCCGCAGCGGCTTCGAGCCGCAGGGCGCCGCCGTCGCCGCCGGCGGGCAGCAGCGCGCGGGCGGACTGCGCCCAGTCCTCGCGCTGCGCAAGGGGCACGACGGCCATGGCGGCGAAGAGCTGCGCGGCCATCTCCAGCAGCGGGCCGGCCAGCACCTCGCGCTGGGCGGCCAGGCCCGCGCGTTCGAGCAAATCGCGCGCATTGACGGCATCGCGCGCCACGTCGCCCGTGAATTCGCTGCCCTCGATCTGCGGCTGGCCCAGCTGGCGGGCCCAGTTGCGGGTGGTCTCGAAGCGGGGCGAGAAGCCGTCGGGAAAATGCCGCGCCCAGAGCCGCCGTCCCTCGGCCATGAGCTGGGCGTAGGGCACGAGCACGACGGTGGCGGCCAGGTGGGCGCCGCGGGCCTCGGCATGGGCCCGGACACGGTCCAGCACGGCGGCCCAGGAGCGCTCCAGGCCATCGTTTTTCGCTATGACTGTCATAGCGGCCGAGCCGCTTGGCGTAACGGGGTGCGGGGAATCGGTTTCTGTCACAATGAACGGACTTTATCCGTACCCGCCCACCAATATCTGCATACACAAGGATTGCGCCATGGCAAGCGAACTCATCAAACACATCTCCGACACCAGTTTTGAAGCCGACGTGCTGAAGGCGTCCGGTCCGGTGCTGGTGGATTACTGGGCCGAATGGTGCGGTCCCTGCAAGATGATCGCTCCCGTGCTGGACGAGCTGGCCGCCACCTACCAAGGCAAGCTGACCATCGCCAAGATGAACGTGGACGAGAACCGCGAAATCCCCGCCAAGTTCGGCATCCGCGGCATCCCCACGCTGATGGTGTTCAAGAACGGCGAACTGGCCGCCACCAAGGTCGGCGCCATGAGCAAGGCCCAGCTGTCGGCCTTCATCGACCAGAGCCTGGCCTGATCCTCCCCCCTTTCGCCGCCCGGCACGCACGGGCGGCGAACCCCGGCGCCGTGGCTCATTCACGCCGCTGGCGCAGTCCACCGTCCTCACGGTCGCGATCCCGAAATTTTTCCTGTCATAATCCACAGCGATCACCAGCGCGCACCGCATAGGCGTCTGGTTTCAGATCCCAGGCTCGCCCGGCCCGCACGACGGCCTCTACGGCGCTCCCAGCCTCCTCCCCTCTGCTCTGACCCACATCCCACTCCGCCAGGGAGTCTCCCCATGCACTTAAACGAACTCAAGGCACTGCACGTGTCTGAAGTCCTCAAGCAGGCCGAAGAGCTTGAGATCGAAAACACCGGCCGCATGCGCAAGCAGGAGCTGATGTTCGCCATCATCAAGAAGCGCGCCAAGGCCGGCGAACAGGTGTTCGCCGACGGCGTGCTGGAGATCCTGCCCGACGGCTTCGGTTTCCTGCGCAGCCCCGACACCAGCTACACCGCCAGCACGGACGACATCTACATCTCGCCCAGCCAGGTGCGCCGCTTCAACCTGCACACCGGCGACATGATCGAAGGCGAAGTGCGCACGCCCAAGGATGGCGAGCGCTACTTCGCGCTGACCAAGCTCGACGCCGTCAACGGCGGCCCGCCCGAGCAGAACAAGCACAAGGTCATGTTCGAGAACCTGACCCCGCTGTTCCCCAAGGAGCAGATGAAGCTCGAGCGCGACATCAAGGGCGACGAGAACATCACCGGCCGCATCATCGACATCGTGGCCCCCATCGGCCGCGGCCAGCGCGCGCTGGTCGTCGCACCGCCCAAGAGCGGCAAGACGGTGATGATGCAGCACATCGCCCACGCCATCACGGCCAACAACCCCGACGTGCACCTGATGGTGCTGCTGGTGGACGAGCGCCCTGAAGAAGTGACCGAGATGCAGCGCTCGGTCAAGGGCGAAATCATCGCCTCCACCTTCGACGAGCCCGCCGCCCGCCACGTCCACGTGGCCGAGATGGTGATCGAACGCGCCAAACGCCTGGTCGAGCTCAAGAAGGACGTGGTGATCCTGCTGGACTCCATCACCCGCCTGGCCCGCGCCTACAACAACGTCGTGCCCTCTTCGGGCAAGGTGCTGTCGGGCGGCGTGGACGCCGCTGCGCTCCAGCGCCCCAAGCGCTTCTTCGGCGCGGCCCGCAAGGTCGAGGAAGGCGGCTCGCTGACCATCATCGCCACGGCGCTGGTGGACACCGGCAGCCGCATGGACGAAGTGATCTTCGAAGAGTTCAAGGGCACGGGCAACTGCGAAGTCCACCTGAGCCGCCGCCTCTACGAAAAGCGCGTGTTCCCGGCCATCGAGCTCAACAAGAGCGGCACGCGCCGCGAAGAGCTGCTGCTCGCGCCCGAGATCCTGCAGAAGACCCGCATCCTGCGCCAGTTCATGTACAACATGGACGAGATCGAGTCCATGGAACTCATGATCAAGAAGATGCGCGAGACCAAGACCAACACCGACTTCTTCGAGGCCATGCGCCGCGGCGGCTGACCACCCGCGCGCTCCCGTCTTGCCAACCGGGCCCACCGTGCGATAATGGCGGGCTTTTTCTTGCGGAAAGTACGCCGGACTGGCCGGCGCGGCTCCCGCACCTGATTCGAAAAGGAAGATCATGAAAGAAGGCATTCACCCCAACTACCGCGAAGTGCTGTTCGTGGACCTGTCCAACGGCTTCAAGTTCGTGACCCGTTCGTGCGTGAACACGAAGGAAAACGACACCTTCGAAGGCAAGGAATATCCCCTGTTCAAGCTGGATACCTCCTCCGAATCGCACCCCTTCTACACCGGCACGCAAAAGTCGGTGGACAACATGGGTGGCCGCGTGGAGCGCTTCCGCAACCGCTTCGGCAAGACCACGGCCGCTGCGAAGTAAGACCGCAAGCCCGGGAGCCTCTTCCCGCCGCTTCGAGAAGGCAGCCCGGTTCGCCGTGCTGCCTTTTTTACTTCCTGAAGGCTGTTTGCCGCCCCCGCGCCGCAGCTCTCGGCTCGACGCTTTCCCGCGGCGATCGCCAGGCCGGCCCATTCCGTCGATACCGCTCCGCCGATTTCCGCCCCCACCTTGCACCGGACAACTTTCGCGTGATCCAGCCCACCCCCGCCATCGTGCCCCACAGCGCCGCACGCACCCTGCCGCGCTGGGCGCTGCTGCTGCTGTGCCTTGCCTATGTGGTGCCGGGCTTCATCGGCCGCGATCCGTGGAAGAGCGCCGACGTGACGGCCTTCGGCTACATGCGCGAACTGGCGCTGGGCCACACCTCGTGGCTGGACCCGCTGATGGCAGGGCTGCCGCCCGACACCGACGGCCTGCTGCCCTACTGGCTCGGAGCCTGGGCCATCCAGTGGACATCGTCCTGGCTCTCGCCTGAGCTCGCGGCGCGGCTGCCCTTCGCCGCGCTGCTGGCGCTCACGCTGGCCGCCACCTGGTACAGCGTCTATTACCTCGCGCGCAGCCCGGGCGCGCAGCCGGTGGCCTTCGCCTTCGGCGGCGAAGCCAGCCCGGCCGCCTATGCACGCGCCATGGCCGACGCGGGCCTGCTGGCGCTCATCGCCTGCCTGGGGCTGGCCCAGCTGTCGCACGAAATCACCAGCTACCTCACGCAGCTGGCCTGCACCGCCCTGCTCTTCTATGCCGCGGCGGCCCTGCCGCTGCGCACGGTGCTGCCCATGGCCGCGGCCGTGGCCGGGCTGGGCGGCCTGGTGCTCAGCGGAGCGCCGGCCCTGGCGGTGCTGCTGGGCAGCGGCGGCGCGCTGCTGGTGCTGTTCAGCGCCTCCGATTCGCCCCGGCGCCGCTGGCCCTGGGCGGCTGCGCTGGCGGGCATCACGCTGGCGTCGGCGCTGCTGGGCTGGGAACTCGATCTCTGGCGCTGGCGCATCGTCGAAGCGAAGGAAGCCAAGGAGTGGAGCAGCCTCGCGCGCCTGCTGCTGTGGTTCTCCTGGCCCGCGTGGCCGCTCACGCTCTGGACGCTGTGGCGCTGGCGCCGGCAGATCGTGAGCCGCCAGCCCCACCGGCACCTGCTGCTGCCCCTCTGGTTCCTGGGCGTGGCCCTGGGTGCCACGCTCACCACGCGCCCCGCCGACCGGGCACTGCTGCTGGGTCTGCCCGCGCTCGCGGCGCTGGCGGCCTTCGCGCTGCCCACGTTGCGGCGCAGCATCGCGGCGCTCATCGACTGGTTCACCCTGCTCTTCTTCAGCGTATCGGCCATCGCCATCTGGGTGATCTGGCTGTCGGTGCAGACCGGCGTGCCCGCCAAGCCCGCACAGAACATCGCCCGGCTGGCGCCCGGCTTCGTGGCCTCGTTCTCGCCCGTGGCCTTCGCCACCGCCCTGGCCGCCACGCTGGCCTGGTGCGCGCTGGTGTGGTGGCGCGCAGCGCGCAACCGCACCGCCATCTGGAAGACCCTGGTGCTGCCCGCCAGCGGCGCGGCGCTGGGCTGGCTGCTGCTGATGACGCTCTGGCTGCCGCTGCTGGACCACGCGCGCAGCTACCGGCTGCAGATGGAGGCCGTGCGCGCCACCGTCGGCGACAAGCCCGGCTGCGTGGCCACCTACGGCATGGGCCGCGCCCAGCTGGCCGCCCTGATCTACCACGCCGGGCTCACCCCGGCCTCGGGCCAGCACAGCGCCGACTGCGAGTGGCTGGTGGCCGACGCAGGCGCGGTGCCGCACTTCTCCACGGTGCTGCCCGCACGCGAGTGGAAAGAGATCGCGACCATCATGCGGCCCACCGACAGGAACGACAGCCTCGTCGTGCTGCACCGCATCACGGGCCGGCGCTGAAGGCCGAGCCGATGCCTTCCGAACGCACCACGGTCTTGCGCCACGCCGGCACCGTGCTGGCCGGCCAGCTGGCGGTCATGGCCTTCGGCGTGACCGACACCATCGTCGCCGGCCGCCACTCCGAAGGCGCGCTCGCCGCGCTGTCCATCGGCTCGGCCGTGTTCATCAGCGTCTACGTGGCGCTCATGGGGGTGCTGCAGGCCCTGCTGCCGGTCTGGGCGGAGCAGCGCGGCGCGCACCTGTCGTCCGCCATCGGCGTGAGCGTGCGCCAGGCGCTCTACCTGTGGCTGATCGTGACCGCACTGGGCATGGCCGCACTGCTGGCGCCGGGCGCCCTGCTGCGCTGGACGCAGGTGCCCGAGGCGCTGCGCGGCCAGGTAGAGACCTATCTGCGCATCCTGGCCTTCGGGCTGCCGCCCGCGTTGCTGTTCCGCATCTACAGCACCTTGAACCAGGCCCTGGGCAAGCCCCAGCTGGTCACCTGGCTGCAGGTGGGCTCGCTGGCGCTGAAGGTGCCGCTCTCCATCGGCTTCGCATTCGGTGCCTTCGGACTGCCGGCGCAGGGCGCCGCGGGATGCGCCTGGGCGACGCTGGTGGTGAACTACGCGCTGCTGGCCGTGGGCGTCTGGATGCTGCGCACCCGCCCGATGTACGCCCCGCTGGCGCTGTGGCGGCCGATGGAAAGGCCCGATCCCGCCCAGCTGGCGCGGTTCGCGCGGCTGGGCGTTCCGGCGGGGCTGTCGATCCTGGTGGAGGTGACCTCGTTCTCGCTGGTGGCGCTCTTCGTCGCGCGCCAGGGCACGCTGTCGTCCGCAGCCCACCAGATCGCCTCCAACCTGGGCGCCGTGTTCTACATGGTGCCGCTGTCGCTCGCCATCGCCACCAGCGCGCGCGTGAGCTTTTGGCGCGGCGCGGGCGACGAAGCCCGGGCGCGCAGCATCGCCTGGATGGGTTTCAGGCTCGCAGCCCTGATGGGGATTGCGCTGGCAGCTACATTGTTCATAGCAAGAGAGGCCATTGCGGGCCTGTATTCGAACAACCTGCAGATCGTCGCGCTGGCCGCGGCGATCCTGCCGCTAGTGGCCGCCTACCACCTCGCGGATGCGCTGCAGACGCTCTGCATCTTCGTGCTGCGCAGCTATCACATCACGATCGCGCCGCTGGTGATCTACTGCCTGCTGCTCTGGGGCGGCGGGATGGCCTGCGGCTACCTGCTGGCCTACCACGGCCTCGCCGGATGGGGCCCGTATGGCGACACGCCTGCGCCGTTCTGGGCCGCCAGCGCGATGGCGCTGGGCGTCACGGCGCTGGCATTCGCCGGCATGCTGTGGAGAGCGTTGCGCCCGTCACGGCCGGCTTGACCGCGCTCTTCGCGCGAAGCCGAAGCCGGAAGGCCTGGCCAAACATCATGGCGGCAAACCTGGCGCAAAGCTTGGGCAGGGGCGGCAATCGGAGGGCCGCAGCCGCACTCGCAACCCAGCCACCATGCGTGGCGCCCCCCCAACCCTCAGGCCGCCATATCCATCGGCGGGGCCACCTGGGCGCGTGCGACGGGCTGCAGGCGGCTGGCGGGAAAGGTCACGGAAAAGACCGAGCCCTTGCCGACGACGCTGGAGATGTTCAACGCTGCGCCGTGGCGCTGCACCACGTGCTTGACGATGGCCAGCCCCAGCCCGGTGCCGCCGGTCTCGCGCGAGCGGCTGCGGTCCACGCGGTAGAAGCGTTCGGTGAGGCGGGGAATGTGCTTGGCCTCGATGCCCGGCCCCGTGTCGGTCACCGCGAAGCGGCCGCGCCCGTCGCCGAGCCGCTCCCAGGTCACGCGGATGCTGCCGCCCAGGGGCGTGTAGCGCACGGCGTTGTTGACCAGGTTCGACAGCGCGCTCTGCAGTTCCACGGCCGAGCCGGCGATCATCCCGGCCTCGCGCATCTGCTGCGCGTCGGGGAAGGTGATGGCGTGTTCGCGCGACTGGCCATTGCCCAGCACCGAAGACAGCGCCCGGCCCTCGTCCTCGCAGCGGCGCAGCAGCGCCTCCATGGGCATCCAGTCGTGCATGCCGGGCAAGGGGCTGCCCTCCAGGCGCGAGAGGGTCAGGAGGTCCTGCACCACGCTCTGCATGCGGGCGGCCTGCTGGGCCATCATGCCCAGATAGCGCTCGCGCTCGTCCTCCGAAAGGCGCAGCGTCTGCAGCGTCTCGACGAAGCCGGTCAGCACCGTGAGCGGCGTACGGATCTCGTGCGACACGTTCGCCACGAAGTCGCGCCGCATGGCTTCGGCCTGCTCCAGCGCCGTCACGTCGCGCGACAGCAGCAGCTTGCGCCCGTCGCCGTAGGGGTGCAGATGCACCGAGATGCGCACCGGCCGCGAGGCCGTGCTCTCGCGGCCCTGCAGGGCCACGCCGTGCGAAAAGTCGTGGCCCGAATAGTAGGCCGTGAAATCGGGGTCGCGCACCAGGTTGCCGATGGTCTGCAGCATGTCGCGGTCGACATCGAAGCCCAGGTGCGAGGCGGCGGTCTGGTTGCACCACTCGATGCGGCCCTGCGCATCCAGCAGCACGACGCCGTTGGGCGATGCCTGCAGCGCCTCCAGGATCTCGGCGGTGCGGCGCTCGCTGCTCTGGATCTGCTGGTCGCGCAGGCGCAGCACGCGGCGCGCCCGGTCGGCGACCTCGCCCCAGCTGCCGCGCAGCCGCGGGGCGCGATCGAGTTCGCCATTGCGCAGCCAGGCCAGTACCTGGATGCTGCGCCACCAGTCCCAGGCGAAACAGATCCAGGCCGCGACCGCGGCGCCGAACAGCGCCCCCAGTTCGCCCCCCTGCCACCAGCCCAGGCCCGCCCCCGAGAGTTGGCACAGCAGAAATAGGACGAATCTCGAAAGCATGGCGGGACTATGGGGCGAATGATGAAAAAGACGAAGCGTGCAGCCGGGACGGCTCAAGCGGCGCAGCCCCGCGAGGGGCTGCCGAAAGGCCGTTCATGCGCAGATGGAGTCCACGCTGCACCGCCGCAGCAGGGGCCCGGCGGAGCTGGCCAGCCTCAGGCGCGCATCAGCCGCTGGGGCTGCGCGGTCAGCCGGTAGCCCGCGCCGCGCACGGTCTCCACCATCGCGCCCGCGGCGCCCAGCGCTTCGCGCAGGCGTTTGACGTGCACGTCCACCGTTCGTTCCTCGATGAAGACATGGTCACCCCATACCTTGTCGAGCAGCTGCGCACGGCTGTGAACGCGCTCGGAATGCGTCATGAGGTAGTGCAGCAGCTTGAATTCGGTCGGCCCGACCTTGATCGGCTGGCCCTGGTAGCTCACGCGGTAGGTGGCGGCATCCAGCACCAGTTCGGCGATGGTCACGCTCTCTCCGGCCTGCTCCGGCGCACGGCGGCGCAGCACCGCGCGGATGCGGGCCAGCAGCTCCTGCGTGGAAAAGGGCTTGGTGATGTAGTCGTCCGCGCCAGCGTCCAGCCCGGCGACCTTGTCGGGCTCGTCGCCGCGCGCGGTCAGCATCAGGATGGGGATGGGCTTGGTGCGGCTGTCGGCGCGCCACTTGCGGGCCAGCTGCAGGCCGCTCTGGCCGGGCAGCATCCAGTCCAGCAGGATGACGTCGGGCAGCACGGCGTCGAGCTCGCGCTGGGCCGACTCGCCATCTTCCGCCCAGATGGGCGAGAAGCCGTTGTGGCGCAGGTTCACCGCGATGAGCTCGGCGATCGCCGACTCATCCTCCACGATCAACACCCGGGGTAGTTTCTTCATGCAGTGCCTCAGCTTTTCACAGCACGGTCGATTCGATCTCGTCGAGTGCCGTGTGGCGCACGTCCTTGCCCTTGACGAGGTAGATGATCAGTTCAGCCACGTTCTTGGAATGGTCGCCGATGCGCTCGATGGCCTTGGCCAGGAACAGCAGGTCCAGGCTGGCCGAAATGGTACGCGGGTCTTCCATCATGTAGGTGATGAGCTTGCGCACGAAGCCGTCGAACTCCTGGTCGATCAGGTCGTCTTCCTTGAGGATGGCGACGGCGGCCTTGGTGTCCAGCCGCGCGAAGGCGTCCAGCGCCTTGCGCAGCAGGCCCGAGGCCAGATCGGCGGCCACACGCAGGTCGGTCGTGGGCAGGGAGCGGGCGGCGCCGCTCTCGATGATGGACTTGACCATGCGCGCCATCTTGGTGGCTTCGTCGCCCATGCGCTCCAAGTTGGCCGTGGCCTTGGAGAAGGCGATCAGCAGGCGCAGGTCGCGTGCCGTGGGCTGGCGGCGGGCGATGATGGAGGAGAGCTCATGGTCGATCTCGACCTCCAGGGCGTTCACGCGGACCTCGATGGATTCGACCTGCGAGGCGGATTCCACGCTGAACTGCGACAGCGCATAGACGGCCTGGCGAATCTGGGATTCGACGAGGCCGCCCAGTTCCATCACGCGTGCGGAGATGTTGTTGAGTTCGCTGTCGAACTGGGAAGAGAGGTGTTTTTCTGTCATGGCATTGCCTCCAGCCAGGCCCTGGCGGGCCGGCACATGGAAAGGGGAGCGGCACGGCCGCGCACGGCCGGCCGCATGTTCTTCAGCCGAAACGGCCGGTGATGTAATCCTCGGTTTCCTTGCGCTGCGGCTTGAAGAACATCTGTTCCGTCTCGCCGAACTCCACCAGGTCGCCCAGGTACATGTAGGCGGTGTAGTCGCTGCAGCGTGCGGCCTGCTGCATGTTGTGGGTCACGATGACCACGGTGTAGTCGTTCTTCAGCTCGGCGATCAGCTCTTCGACCTTGGCGGTGGAGATCGGATCCAGCGCGGAGCACGGCTCGTCCAGCAGCAGCACTTCGGGCTTGATGGCGATGCCGCGCGCGATGCACAGACGCTGCTGCTGGCCGCCGGACAGGCCCGAGCCGCTCTGGCCCAGCTTGTCCTTGACTTCGTTCCAGAGCGCTGCCTTGCGCAGCGCCCATTCCACGCGGTCGTCCATGTCGGTCGCGTTCAGGCTCTCGAACAGCTTCACGCCGAAGGCGATGTTGTCGTAGATGGACATGGGGAACGGCGTGGGCTTCTGGAACACCATGCCGACCTTGGCACGGATCAGGGCCACGTCCTGCTTGCTGGTCAACAGGTTCTCGCCGTCCAGCACGATCTGGCCTTCGGCGCGCTGCTCGGGATAGAGCTCGAACATGCGGTTGAAGGTGCGCAGCAGCGTGGACTTGCCGCAGCCCGACGGGCCGATGAAGGCCGTGACCTTGTTCTCGGGGATGTCGGGGTTGATGCCCTTGAGGGCGTGGAACTTGCCGTAGTAGAAGTTCAGGTCGCGCACCGTGATCTTGGACGCGACGGGCGGAGCATTTTTTTGGAGGGGCATGATGTCTTTCCCTGAAAGTGGGCTGCTTTACTTTTGGCGCGTCAGCACACGGGCCAGGATGTTGAGGCCGAGGACCGCGACGGTGATCAGGAACACGCCGGCCCAGGCCAGGTGCTGCCAGTTCTCGTAGGGGCTCATGGCGAACTTGAAGATCGTCACGGGCAGGCTGGCCATGGGCTTGGACAGGTCGGCATTCCAGAACTGGTTGTTCAGCGCGGTGAAGAGCAGCGGCGCGGTTTCGCCGGCGATGCGGGCCACGGCCAGCAGCACGCCGGTGATGACCCCGGCGCGGGCGGCGCGCAGCGTCACCATGATGATGACCTTCCACTTGGGCGTGCCCAGGGCGTAGGCGGCCTCGCGCAGGCTGGAGGGCACGAGCGTCAGCATGTTCTCGGTGGTGCGGATCACCACGGGGATCACGATGAGCGCGAGCGCCAGGATGCCGGCGTAGGCCGAGAAGCTCTTGAACTGCGCCACGACCACCGTGTAGACGAACAGGCCGATCACGATGCTGGGCGCCGACAGCAGGATGTCGTTGACGAAGCGGGTGGCCGACGCCAGCCAGCCGTGCGTGTCGTATTCCGCCAGATAGACGCCCGCCATGATGCCGATGGGCGTCCCCACGAAGGTGGCCAGCATCACCATCACGAACGAGCCGAAGATGGCGTTGGAGATACCGCCGATCTCATTGGGCGGAGGCGTCATCTGCGTGAACAGGGCGACGCTCATGCCGCCCAGGCCCAGGCGCACGGTCTCCCAGAGGATCCAGACCAGCCAGAACACGCCGAACACCATCGCGATGAGCGACAGCGTGAGAGCGATCTGGTTCAGGCGCTTGCGGCTGTTGTACCGGCTCTGGCGCACCTTCTGCAGCTCGGCTGCGGAGATGAGTTGTTGCGAAGTGGTGCTCATGTTCACGACCGTGCTCCTTCACTCTTCTTCAGGCGCGACAGCAGCACCTTGGACAGGGCCAGCACCACGAAGGTGATGAAGAAAAGCACCAGGCCCAGATAGATCAGCGATGCCTGGTGCAGGCCTTCGCCGGCTTCGGCGAATTCGTTGGCCAGCGCCGACGTGATGCTGTTGGCCGCCTCGAAGATCGAGAGCGAGTTGAGCTGGTTCATGTTGCCGATCACAAAGGTGACGGCCATGGTCTCGCCCAGTGCACGGCCCAGACCGAGCATGACACCGCCCAGCACGCCGGTCTTGGTGTAGGGCAGCACGACCTTCCACACCACCTCCCAGGTGGTGGAGCCCAGGCCGTAGGCGGATTCCTTGAGCAGCGCGGGAGTGACCTCGAACACGTCACGCATCACCGCCGCGATGAACGGGATGATCATGATGGCCAGGATGATGCCGGCCGACAGGATGCCGATGCCGACCGGGGGACCCGACACGAAGGCGCCCAGGTAGGGCACGCCCGAGAAGAGCGACTGCAGCGGCTGCTGCACGTAAGTGGCCAGGATGGGGCCGAACACCATCAGGCCCCACATGCCGTAGACGATGGAAGGCACCGCCGCCAGCAGTTCGATGGCCGTGCCCAGCGGGCGCTTGAGCCAGGCCGGGGACAGCTCCGTCAGGAAGAGCGCGATGCCGAAGCTGACCGGCACGGCGATCAGCAAGGCGATGAAGGACGTGGCCAGCGTGCCATAGATCATGACCAGGCCGCCGTATTCCTCCCGCACCGGGTCCCAGACGCTGCTCGTCAGAAAGCCCAGGCCATACTTCGCTATGGCAGGCCAGGCACCCACGACCAGCGAGGCGAGGATGCCGAGCAGGAGGGCGAGCGTCAGCAGCGCAGCGCAGCGCGCCAGCAGACCGAAGATGCGGTCGGCCAACACGCCGGAGATCAGGGGGGAGCGGGATGGAGGAGTCGCTCGCGACATACCGGACACCCCCTCCCGGGACGTCGTCTGTTGGACAGGCAGCGTAGTGGACACGTCTGGGGCCTTGTTATGTGGGATAGGACAAAGAAGGCCCGCCGAAGCGGGCCCTTGCAGTCGGGATTTACTTCAGCGAGACCGGCTTGCCGGAAGTGTCCTTGATCTCACCCCAGGACTTCATGATCACGCTCTTGACGGCATCGGGCATGGGCACGTAGTCCAGGTCGCTCGCCGTCTTGTCGCCATGCTGGTAGGCCCACTCGAAGAACTTGAGCGAGGTGGTGGCCTGGGCAGGCTTGTCCTGCACCTTCTGCATCACGATGAAGGTGGCGCCGGTGATGGGCCACGAAGCCTTGCCGGGCTGGTTCGTCAGGATCTGGTAGAAGCTCTTGGCCCAGTCGGCGCCTGCGGCTGCGGCCTTGAAGGCGTCGTCGTCAGGAGAGACGAAGGCGCCATCGGCGTTCTGCAGCTGCACGTAGGTCAGCTTGTTCTGCTTGACGTAGGCGTACTCGACGTAGCCGATCGAGTTGGGCAGGCGGCCGACGAAGGCGGCGACGCCTTCATTGCCCTTGCCACCCGCACCCGTGGGCCAGTTCACGGCCGTGCCTTCGCCGACCTTGCTCTTCCACTCGGCGTTCACCTTGCTCAGGTAGTTCGTGAAGATGAAGCTGGTGCCCGAGCCGTCGGCGCGGCGCACGGGGGCGATGGCTGCGTCGGGCAGGTTCACGCCAGCGTTCAGTGCCTTGATGGCGGGATCGTTCCAGTGGGTGATCTTGCCCAGGTAGATGTCGCCCAGGACCTGGCCGGTCAGCTTGATCTGGCCGGGCTGGATGCCCTTGATGTTGACCACGGGCACCACGCCGCCGATCACGGTGGGGAACTGCACCAGGCCCTTCTTGACCAGGTCTTCGTCCTTGACGGGCGCGTCGGAAGCGCCGAAGTCCACCGTCTTCGCTTCGATCTGGCGCAGGCCAGCGCCGGAACCGACGGACTGGTAGTTGATCTTCACGCCCGTGGCCTTGTTGTAGTCAGCCGCCCACTTGGAATACAGGGGAGCCGGAAAGCTGGCACCAGCGCCGGTGGCTTCCTGTTGAGCGTAGGCGCCGGAGAAGGCACCCGCCGCCACGACACCAGCAACCAGGACACGAATCGCAGACAGTTTCATGAAGAGACCTCTTGGGTTGGAAAAATCAATGCCGCGACTCTATGGCTGGTTTGTGACACAAGGATGACAAACAGATCCCCCGTCACAGAGGGGAATGCCCCGAAAGACGACACAGAACCGTCATAAAGCTGTCGTGTTGACCGCTTAATCTTCAAGCATGGCAGTTGTGTGAAAGCCCCCTTTTCCGCAACCTGCGCCCCTTCCTCACGCCATGCCCGGCCCGAGGCCACCACACCATTCCACCGCAGCAAGGGTCAGCAACGATGAGCGTCGTCACCACCGGCAGGCCGCCCGCGCACAGGCAGGCGGACACCGCCCGGAACAGCCCGGAGCTGGTGCTATGCTGGCCCGACAAAAGAAACAGCGCTCTGCGCCTACCCATGCAAGACGGAACATTGCTCGCGGCTGTGGATTTGGGATCCAACAGCTTTCGCCTCGAAATCGGCCGCTTCGAGCACGGCCACATCCAACGGGTGGAATACCTGAAGGAAACGGTACGCCAAGGCAACGGACTGGACGAAAACCGCAATCTCTCTCCGGCGGCCATGCAGCGCGGCTGGGACTGCCTGGCGCGCTTCGCCGAGCGGCTTGCCAACTTCGCCCCGGCCCATGTGCGCGCGGTCGCCACGCAGACGCTGCGCGAGGCGCGCAACCGTGACGTCTTCATCCAGCGCGGCAACGAGATCCTGGGCCACGCCATCGATGTGATCTCCGGCCCGGAGGAAGCGCGCCTCATCTACCAGGGCGTGGCGCATCTGCTGCCGCAGTCGGACGAACGCCGTCTGGTGGTGGACATCGGCGGGCGCTCGACCGAGCTGATCCTGGGCCAGCAGTTCACGCCCTCCGCCGTTGCCTCCTTTCGCGTGGGCAGCGTGGCCTGGTCCACCCGCTACTTCCCGGAAGGGCAGTTCACCCCGCAGGCTTTCATGATGGCCGAGATCGCCGCCAAGGCCGTGCTCGACGAAGCGCTCGGCGTGTACCGCCGCGACGCCTGGGACGTGGCCTATGGCTCCTCGGGCACGGCCGGTGCCATCGGCGAGATCCTCGCCACGGTTCCCGGCAACACGCCCGGCCTCATCACCCGCCAGGGCCTGGACTGGCTGCTGGCCCAGCTGCTGCAGGCGCGCAGCGCCGACCGCGTCCGCATGGAAGGACTGAAGGAAGACCGGCGCGCCGTCATCGGCGGCGGCATCAGCGTGCTGCGCGCGGTGTTCGACCTGCTGGGCATCGAGCAGATGCATGTGGCGCAGGGCGCACTGCGCCAGGGTGCCCTCTACGACCTGCTCGACCGTGAGCAGCCCGCGACGGACCTGCGCTCCTCCACCGTGCGCGGGCTGATGCAGCGCTTCAGCGTGGACACCTCCCATGCGGAACGCGTCGCCCGCGTGGCCACCCGCCTCTTCAACGCCGCCGCCCCCGCGGGCAGCGACAAGGAAGTGCGCGAGCTCGACTGGGCCGCGCACCTGCACGAAGTGGGCTGCCGCATCTCGCACACGGACTACCACCGGCACGGCGCCTACATCCTCGAACACACCGACGCCGCCGGCTTCGCCATGTCGGAGCTCTACCGTCTCGGCCTGCTGGTGCTGGGCCATCGAGGCAAGGTGCGCAAGCTCGAAGCCGATCTGGGCGATGCCTCCTTCGCGCTGCAGCTGATGTGCTTCCGTGTGGCCGTGGGCCTGTGCCATGCGCGCCGCGATCCGGACATCGAAGGCCTGACCCTGCATCTGGAGGCCAACCGCTGCGTGGTGCGTTCGCGCCCCGGCTGGGCCGCCAGCTATCCGCAGTCGGCCCACCTGCTGCGCGACGAAGCCATCGCCTGGCAGAAGACGCCTTGGGAGTTCGTCGCCGAACTGGGCTGAGGACGGTGGCAGAACGGTGTAAACGGTATAAACTGTTTACATCGTTTTTTGCAAAACCGCTTCCATGACCACCATTTCGAACGACTCCGCCCCCACCCCTGCTGCCGCACCGGCTCCGGCCGCCGAAGTCACGGCCGCAGCATCCGCGCCCACAGCCGTCAAGACCAGCCCCGCCAAGCCCGCAGCGAAGCCGGCCAAGGCCGCCGTCAAGCCCGTGGCCGCTGCGGTGGCTGCAGCCGTCGCCGCCCCTGCCAAGAAGGCGGCGCCCGCCAAGCGCGGCAGTGCTACGAAGGCCAAGGCCGCCACCGCGCCTGCACCGGCACCCGTCGCTGAAAAAACGGCCAAGACGAAGAAGCCCAAGATGGTGCGCGACAGCTTCACGATCCCGAAGGACGAGTACGCCGTCATCGAAAGCCTGAAGCAGCGCAGCGGCAAGCTGTCGCAGACTGCCAAGAAGAGCGAGCTGCTGCGCGCCGGCCTCAAGCTGCTCTCCGGCCTCTCGGATGCCGCCCTGCTGCAAGCCCTGCAGGCCGTTCCCTCCATCAAGACCGGCCGCCCGAAGGCCGACGACAAGGCTGCAGCCGAAGCCACCCCGACCCCCAAACGCGCCAAGGCAGCACGCAAGTAATTGGAAACCCTGCAGGCCCGGCACCCGGGCCTGCACAGGGCATCCAGCCGGGTGCCCTACCTCTCCCTCCCAGCCCTTGGGAGGCACAGGCGCTCTGCGAGCGGCCTACAGAAACTCCGGCGACTGAACCGCCATTTGCACGGTTTCCTCCGTCTCCAGCCGCTGGCGATGGCGCAGCCACCACACCGCACCCTTGCGGATCGCGCAATCGCTGGCCTGCAGCGCCAGCAGATGGGCCACGACCTGCCCCAGCATGGGTTGGTGGCCCACCACCAGCACTGCCCCCCGCGATCGGGGCCACTGCACCAGTTCCAGCAACTCCGCGGGCGAACCGCCGGGCAGCAACTCGGCGCGCAGCTTGTATTTGCGGCCCAGTGCGCGGGCGGTCTGCTCGGTCCGCTTGGCCGGGCTGGCGAGCACGCGCAGGCCCTCCGGCAGTTGCCGGTCGAGCCAGCCCGCCATGCGGGCCGCCTGCTTCTCGCCCCGGCTCGTCAGGGCGCGCTCCAGGTCATCGCTCTCCTCCGCGGCCTCTTCGGCCTCCGCGTGGCGCCACAGGATGAGGTCCATCAAGGCGTTCCGTTCCGGCCGGCGGTGGCCACGACCTGCGGGCCGTAGCGCAGGGTGAGCGCCATTTGCGCGCCCCGCCCGTCCAGAGGACGCGGAGCGCGTTGGTACTGACCATCGGGCCGCAAGGTCCAGGCGTCGCGGTCGTCGTGCAGATAGGCCACCAGGCACTCGTCGATGA
>Ga0105242_10001447_pt1 | contig 18670 bp, 15 predicted proteins | sample KBSM24metaG_FD_81521 | JGI IMG/M metagenome (GOLD analysis project Ga0105242, IMG submission 81521) | Miscanthus rhizosphere microbial communities from Kellogg Biological Station, Michigan, USA - KBS M2-4 metaG | ecosystem: Host-associated > Plants > Roots > Rhizosphere > Soil | place... | reverse complement strand
CTGATACGCGCAGCGTTCGCCGGGATCGTCGTTGCCGCAGCGCGTGTCCCAGTCGGCGAAGCAGAACGGATCGCGGCCCGAACTCGCGCGGCGCGCGTAGTGCGATGAGAACGCCCAGTAATCGCCGAAGGCCTCGCTGAACGCGCGGGCCTGACTGGCGAACGTGCCGGCGAACGTCCCCGGATCGATCCATTCGAGAATCGCGTGACCGTATTCGTGCACGACCAGGTCTGCATCTTCCGCGTCGTCGGTTCCGCCTTCGCCGTAGAACAGCGCGCCGATGCCCGGCTGCGATGAAGACGGGAGGAAGAACGAGTTGTCGAGAACCGACGCGTGCGCGTCGATTGCGATCGCGTACGGCGCGATCGCGCGCGAGCCGGTGTAGCCGATCGACTGCAGGTAGCGGTTGCTCGCGTCAACGTGAACGTAGGCGCTGACGTCTTCGAACCCGCTGTCGCCGCGATTGAACAGCAGGGAGCCCGAGGCATCGGGCGGCGGAATCGTGGGCGCCATCGTGTCGATGAGCGAGACATACGGGCCGCGCAGCGGTCCGCTGTCCGCGATGTCGAGCAGATCGACGGATGTGTACGCGGCGTCCGGAACCGCGGCGGCGGAATCGTTCTGGTCCTGCAGCGACGGGTTGTTCAGCGCGGCGACGGGATTGGGATCGAACACGCGCGCGGGTTTCGCTTCGTAATAGAGCGGGATGCGGCGCAGAAGAGCGCCGGATTCGGCGTCGTAGTCGTAGGCGAAGGGCAGCTCGTTTTCCGTGACGATCAGTCTTCGGGCGAGGCGGTCTCCCACCCACCTTAGAGCGGGAGCTTTGCTCCCGCTGTGGAAAGCGGCAGCTTGGCTGCCGCAGTCCATAGTGACGTAGTGGTCGGTGGGGTAGCCGTTGACGTATTCGCGGTAGCGGCAGTGGGTTCCGGTGAGGGACTCGCGGGTGAGCTCGAGACGGAGGTCGAGAGCAGCGGCGAGGGCGATGGAGAGGAGCACCATGAGAGCAGATTACGTCTGAGCGACGGCGTGCGTCGTGGGGCGGCTGGTCGCGGCCGGCTGTTCGGTGGCAGGAAGCGCGAAGAAGAACGTCGTGCCCTGTCCTTCCTTGCTCTCCACCCAGATCGTTCCGCCATGCCGTTCGATGATCTGTTTGGTGATGTAGAGGCCGAGCCCGAGACCGCCGTAGTTCGTCGACGAAACCTGGCGCCCGCGATGGAAACGCTCGAACACCTGTCCCAGCTCGTCGGCGGGAATGCCGATGCCGCGGTCGCAGACGGCGGTCAGCAGCGTGTCGCCCTTATCGTCGACGGTCACGGTGATGTCGCTGCCGTCGGGTGAGTACTTGACCGCGTTCTCGAGCAGGTTGCCGAGGACTTGTTCGAGGCGGTCGCGATCGCCGGTGACGACCTTCTGGAGACTCGGAACGCTGACGTGGAAACGGCGATCGCTGACCGCGGTGTGATGACGATGGACGACGTCGCGCACGAACTGCGACCAGGCGATCTGCTCGCGGCGGATCTCGAGCCGTCCGGTCTCGATGCGCGACACGTCGAGCAGCTCGAGAATCAATCGAGACATGCGATCGATCTGATCGAGGGCGATGTCGAGATACTCTTCCGACGTCGTGAGATCGCCCTCCTTGATTAGCATCTTCGCGAGCTGCGTGTATCCCTTGATCGACGTCACCGGCGTGCGCAGCTCGTGCGACGCGATCGAAAGGAACTCGTCTTTCAGTCTGGAAAGGTCCTCGACTTTCCGCCGCGCCTCGACCTGTTCGGTATAGAGCTTCGCGTTTTCGATCGCCAGCGCGGCGCGCTCGGCGAGCACCTCCGCGAGCGGGAGCTTGTCGTCGGTCATGGCCCGATCGGGATCGTTCGCCGCGATCACCAGCGCTCCGATCATCTCGCGGCGCGTGCGCAGCGGAAGGATGAGCAGCGAGGCCAGCTTCATCGGCGCGGTGTGGTACATGCTGCCGGGATTCGTCGCGTCGAAGGACGGGCGCACGTTCGTGGTCAGCGACGGATAGTTGGTGGAGACGACCTGTCCGATGAGACCTTCGCCGACGACGAGGGGCTGTCGATAGATGTAGGACCAGGCCAGACCGAGCGAGGCGATGTCGCGGTGATAGATCGCGGCGACGCGCAGCTCCTTCGAGTCGCCCGATTTCAAGATGACCGCGGCCCAGTCGCCGAGGACTTCGGCCGTGCGCTCGGCGATGGCCTGCGTGACCCAGGCGGGGTCGATGTTGCTCGAGAAGAACGCGCCGGCGTCGGCGAGGATCTGCGCGCGCTCGGCCTGGGCCTGCATCTGTTCTTCGAGCGCGCGCCGCTCGGTGATGTCGCGGAACATGACGATGACGCCGCTCGTGTGTCCGTCTTCATGCAGCGGAGTCGCGCTCATCGACACCGCGACTTTGTTGTCGTCGCGCCCGATGATCACGGTCACGTCCTGCACCGCGCGTCCCGTCGACAGCGCCTGTGCCGCGGGCAGCTCGCCCGGATCGAGCAGACGTCCGTGCGCGTCGCGAAGGTTGTAGACCTCGGATTGGCGGAAGATCGGGACGCCGACGGTCGACTTGCCGAGGAGGCGTTGTCCGGCGGGATTGACGAATACGGTGCGGCCCTCGCCGTCGACGAGCATCACGCCGTCGGACATCCCGCCGATGACCGCCTCGGTGCGTTTCCCCTGGCGCGAGATCGACTCGCGCAGCGCCTGCTCCACGCGCAGCGTCGCCAGCGCGCTTACGGCGATGATGCCCAGTCCGAAGAAAACGACCGCCATCATCACCCACTGCCGGGTCGACCTGATGCGCTCGGCGGCATCGGCCTGTTCGCTGCGGATCCGATCGGTGATCACTCCGGCGTAGTCGGGCGCCGAGCGCCGGAGCGTCGCCGCCTCGGTCATCAATTTAAGCGCCGTCGCGCGGTCGCCGTCGCTCTGCTCATCGATCTGTTGATCGGTCAGTTTTTTGACCTGTCTGAAGTGACGCCGGAACTCACCGACCAGCTGCTGGTCGCGCGGATGCGTGGCCTGGCCCACCGCCTGCGTTTCCGCCTTGTTGAAATCGCGCACGGCGTCGTCGTACTGCTGCGTGTACGCGGTCTCATTGGTCAGGAGATATCCGCGCGCCGCCGACACCATCGTGTTCAACGCGTCGTCCATGTCCAGGACCGAGTCGATCAGCGGCCGCGATTGCTGGATGACGACGTACTCCTGGCGCTGCTCCATCCGCAGCACGGCGATCGTGAACGCGACGCCGGCCGCCGTCAGCAGAGCGAGCCCCGCAAACGCTCCCCAAAGCATTCGCCTGATTGATGGAGACATCCTCGTACCGGGCGCCTCCGTTGCAAATTCGGCGCCGTAAATAGTCTAACTCACACGAAGAAATGGACTTCTCCGTGGAACGCGCTATGCACGTTTTTCGGCCATGCCCGATCTTCTGAAGAAATACCGCCAGATGCGCGACTTCGGCGATACGCCGGAGCCGTCGGGCAAGGAAAAAAAGAAGCCCCGCGCCAAGCTGCCGATCTTCGTCATTCAGAAGCATCAGGCCTCGCGTCTCCACTACGACTTCCGCCTCGAGATGGAGGGCGTCCTGAAGTCGTGGGCCGTTCCGAAAGGACCGTCGTACGACCCGTCGGTCAAGCGGCTGGCGATGATGACCGAGGACCATCCTTACGACTACGCGTCGTTCGAAGGAGTGATCCCGGCGGGAAACTACGGCGCCGGGAACGTGATCATCTGGGACGAGGGGATGTGGGAGTTCATCGAGCCGGGCGATGATCCGGTGAAGGCGGTGAAGTCCGGAAAGCTGACGTTCCGGATGTACGGGAAGAAGATGTTCGGCGAGTGGGCGCTGGTGCGGATCAAAGGGCGCAGCGAGAAGGGCAACGAGTGGCTGCTGCTCAAACATCGCGACGAATACGCGAACGACAAAGTCGACGTCACGGAAGTCGCGCCGCGATCGGTGGTCTCGAACCGCACCGTGGAAGAAGCCGATCCGGAGAATGTCTGGATCAGCAACCGTGCGTCTACGAAGAAGGCTGTTTCGAAGAGGCCTCGTACAGCGCCATCTCCAAAAGCTTCCGCTCGGAGTCGAAGCTCGCCCGCTGCACCGCGGCGCTCAGCTCGACCCACTCCACGTCGTCGACTTCGCTGAGCTGCGGCTGAAGCTCGCCGGCGACGTAGTCCATCAAGTAGAAGTCGACGCGCTTCTGAATGAGCGTGTCGCCGGCGCGGAAGAAGTACTCGATCGTGTCGAGCGGCTTGACGATGCGCGCCTCGATCCCCGTCTCCTCCAGTACTTCGCGAAGCGCCGCCGCCTCGGAAGTCTCGCCCTCCGAGACCGCACCCTTGGGGAGACCCCAGCGCGTCCTTCCGCGGGTGGCGATGAGGGCGACGTGGGGAAGGCCATCGCGTACGGAGATCACGGCGCCGCCGGACGAATGCTCATTGCGGGTCTTCCGTCTCGGAGGAGCCATCGCCGCCATTCTACGATGACGCCTCCGCTCGCCGTGACGCTGGTCTGATTTCAACAAAAGGCGTACATTTCACGTGACGCGCGCGAGCACGACAACGAAAGAGGAGATGAGTGCATGCCGGATGCTGCGACCCTGACTCTCGTTGGAATCGTCGTCCTGGCCGTTCTGGTGGTGGTCTTCATCAAGGTTCGCCAGAAGGATCTGATCGGCGCCATGATGGCCAAGCGCCAGCCGAATGCGAAACTGGTGAGCCGCGCCGAGTACGTCGAAGGAATGGAGAAGATTCCAGTCGCTCTGTCGCTCACGACTGAAACGCTGTACTACGAGAATCCCGATCTCGAGGCGTCATTCGATTTGAATCGCATCGACGAGATCGAATACAGCGAGGAACTGGCGACGGGAAGAAATCACGACGAGAACTTGAGAGTGCTGCGCCTCCGCTCGCACGGCGCGACCTTCGAGTTCCTCCTGGAAAGACCGGAAGCGCAGAAGTGGGCGGCCGCTCTCCCGCCGAAAACGACGACGAACCAGAGCCCGACGGCGCACGCGGTCTAACGCCGGAATGGCATTCCGGAACGTCCTGTTGGAAATCAGCCGCAGTAATGTCGGGGTGTGGCGCAGCCTGGTAGCGCACCTGCTTTGGGAGCAGGGGGTCGGAGGTTCGAATCCTCTCGCCCCGACCATTTTGCGCGGCCCTCGGGCCGCGAATTGAGAATTGAGAATTGAGGATTGAGGAAGGGGCGAGCGGCACACGCGGCGCGTCATTCACGCTTTTCCTCAATTCTCAATCCTCAATTCTCAATTCGCGCCGCCAAGCGGCGCGGGCCCTCGTCCCCGTAGCTCAGACGGATAGAGCAACAGCCTTCTAAGCTGTGGGTCGCAGGTTCGAATCCTGCCGGGGACGCCATTCCTACCTTCCGTTTTTCCCCTACCGCACCCGCCGCGGGCTCTCACCGTGTCACACATCAACGGTGCCGGCTGTCACAGCCTGCGGACCCCCAAAAGAAAGATTTTGTATCAGGACTGCCTCAGAAGGAGGAATCGCAATGACTGGCATTCTTCGAGCGATCGTGATTCTGGCAACGGCCGGCACGATTTCGTTCCCTACCCAACCGCCAACGCAACTCAACTCGGCAAGCACCAATAGCAGTGCTCGAAGGAGAGCCGCATCACCCGTGACGCCGGCGGCGCCTCACACCTTCGCCGCCAATCAGGTCGAGTTTTATCTCGACGACGACGGTGTCTCCTATATCCGTCCGGGCCTGAAGATCAAAGTGAACTCCGTCACCCTCGGCAGTGACCGCAAGGCGGTCATCGATCTGACGTACACCGACGATCTCGATCAGCCGCTCGACCGCAACGGCAAGACCACGCCCGGCGCGATCTCCACGAGCCTGATCCTGGCCTGGTACAACCCGGCCACGCGCCAGTACGTCGCGTATACGACGCGCTCCGTCACGACACCGGCGAACAGCCCGCGCCCGGGCGCGAAGGCCGTGCAGGCTTCCACCGACTCCGGCGGAAAGTGGACGGACCTCAACACCGGCCGCGCGACGTACGCGTTCGCCACCGTGCTTCCGGAAGGTTTCGATACGACGAAAACCCACACGCTCGGCATTTACGCGACGCGCAATCTGACCGACATCCTCGGAAAGAATTACTACGCGAACGTCGAGTACGACTTCCGCCCCGACGGCGGGAAAGTCACCGACACATGGGCCAAGACCAATGACGCCACGAGCTGCGCGAACTGCCACGACACCGCCGGCTCCACCAGCGGCCTCGGACTGCACGGCGGCTCACGCCGCGACGTCAAGCTCTGCGCCCTCTGCCATCAGCCCCAGACCACGGATCCCGACACCGGCAACACCGTCGACTTGAAGGTCATGGTGCACAAGATCCACTCCGGTCCGAACCTGAAGAACGGCTACGTCATCTACGGCAACGGCCAGTCAGTCCACGATTACGCCGAAGTGACCTTCCCGCAGGACCGCCGCAACTGCGACAACTGCCACGAAGGTACGGTCGCAACAGCCAAGCCGGCGCAGTCGAGCGTGTGGTACACGAATCCGAGCCGCGCCGCGTGCGGTTCCTGCCACGACGACATCAACTGGGAGACTGGTGCGAACCACCCCGCCGGCCCGCAGGCCGACGACAAGGCGTGCGCCACCTGCCACGTTCCCGACAGCGGCGAAGAGTGGGATGCGTCGATCAAGGGCGCGCACACGATTCCCGAGAAGTCGAAGCAGCTCGCCGGTCTCAAAGTCGCGATCGTGAGCTTCAAGGACATGGTCCCGGGCTCGAAGCCGACCGTCACCTACAAGATCACCGACAACTCCGGCAAGGCCATCGACGGAACGAAGCTCAACTCGTTCAACCCGATCTGCGCCGGTCCGACCACCAGCTACACCACTTACTCCCGCGAGAGCGCGCTGACCAAAGGCGTGTTCAACGCGGCAACCGGCACGACCACCTACACGTTCGCGACCGCGATTCCGGCCGGCTCCACGGGCACCTGGGCGCTCAGCGCCGACACGTATCGCAACGTGAACGTCAAGCGGGCCGACGGCAAGGCCGACATCTCCGTGCGTGAGGCAGCGATCAACCCGATCACGTACGTCGCCGTCACCGGCACCACCGTGACCCCGCGCCGCACGATCGTCTCGATCGACAAGTGCAATGGATGCCACGACCGTCTCGCGCTGCACGGCGGACAGCGCCTCGTCATCGAAGAGTGCGTGATCTGCCATAACCCGACCAAGGACGACATCGCGCAACGCCCCGTTGAAGACGGCCTGCCGGAGTCGGTGTCGTTCCAGCGCCTGATTCACCGTCTCCACACCGGTCTCGAGCTGTCGCAGAACTTCACCGTGTTCGGCAACGGCAAGAGCCGCCACGAGTACAACGAAGTGACGTTCCCCGGCGACCGCAGGAACTGCCTGAAGTGCCACGTCAACGCCGCGTCGTACAACCTGCCACCGACCAGCGGAGACGCGGTCGCCACGCAGCGCGACTGGTTCTCGCCGCAGGGTCCGGGCACGGCCGCGTGCCTCGGTTGCCACGACAGCAAGGATGCCGCCGCGCACGCGTATCTCAACACCACGACCTTCAAAGGTCTCCCCGCCGAGGCGTGCGCAACGTGCCACAGCGCCACGCACGAGTGGGGCGTCGACAAGGTCCACGCCCGATAACCGAAACGGTGCGGGGGAGCGGTAACGCTCCCTCGCATCACGAAGGGGAACACCATGTCGACAAGACATCTGATGATCGCGGCAATGGCACTCCTGCTCATGTTCGGCGCGGCCTCCGCGCAGGCGCAGGCGGAAGAGCCGGCGGCTGCGACAGCGCGCTGCTCCGACTGTCACGATCAGGCGAAGGCGTTCCTCTCGAACCCTCACGCCCGCGGACAAGTCGTCAAGAACGACGTGGAAAACAGCGTCTGCGAAACGTGCCATGGCGACGCCACGGAACACATGCAGACCGGCGACAAGGAAAAGATCTCCGTTCCGCGCGGACGCAAGGGCTCCGACGAAACATGCGCCATGTGCCACGACCTGACGAGCAACAAGCGCTCGCATCGCATGGGCTTCCACGCGAACTCCGACGCCGTGAGCTGCCTGTCCTGTCACTCCGTGCACAAATCGAAGGAGGAGCCGCTGCTCGCGAAGAGCGGCACCGCGCTCTGCGCCAGCTGTCACACACAGGCCGCGTCATTCCGCAACAGGCCGTACACGCACCGCATGGGCGGCGGCGGCATGACCTGCACGACGTGCCATGAGCCGCACGGCCGTCCGGGCAAGGACAATCTGAAGGCCACATCGTCCGGCGAGTCGGTCTGCCTCGGATGCCACAACGACAAACGCGGCCCGTTCGTGTTCTCACATGGCGGCCAGGAAGCCGGCGGCTGCACGACATGCCACGAGCCGCACGGCTCCTCGAATCCGCGGCAGCTCAAGCGTGCCGCGGTGTCTCAGCTGTGCCTCGAATGCCACTCCCCGATCGCGTCGACGCACACGCTCGGCTCGCAGCCGCCTTCGTTCCACAACCTGACGCAGGCTCGTTATCAAAACTGCACCACCTGTCATACGGCGATCCACGGCTCGCACCGTTCGCCGCAGCTCTTGAAGTAGGACGGAAGGAGAACCGGCCATGAAACGATCGCTGTTCGCTGTCCTCCCGCTCCTGCTCATCGCCGCCACGGCCGGCGCGCAGACAATTCCGGTCGAAGTCGAGATCGGATATCGCTGGGCCGACGTCAGCGGAAACGAGAACCTCTATCGCACGCAGATCAACGAGCGCGAAGGCTTCGTCCTCCGTTCGTTGTCGTTCTTCACGTCGGCGAAGGCCGCCGATCACTTCCGCGTCGACGCCACCGATCTCGGCGCCACACCCGCCGGCGCGTTGCGCGTCGACGCCGGGCGCACCGGCGCCTATCGCCTCCGCCTCGGCTATCGCGCGTTCGACACGTTCAACTCCCTTCCCGCCTTCGCGAATCCGGTGCTCGCCCAGGGCATCACTCCGGGCCAGCACACGTGGGATCGCACGCGAACGATGTTCGACGCCGATCTCGAATTCCTCTCCTTCGGCAAGCTCACCCCGTTCGTCGGCTATTCGTGGTCGCGCAACGAGGGACCGGGCACGATGACGTACTTCCTCGGATCGGACGAGTTCAGCCTCGGCTCCGACCTCGAGGAAACCGGCCGCGAGATCCGCGCCGGCACCTCGTTCAGCCTCGGCAAGGTCTCGGGCTCGGTCACGCAGGGCTGGCGGAGTCTGAAGAGCACCGAGTCGCTCTCGCTCACACAGGGCGCCGGCGCCGGCAACAACCCGGGATCGATTCTCGGACAGCCGATCAGCGCGACGAAGATCACCCGCAACAGCAAGATTGACGTCGACGCGCCGTTCACGAACGCGTACGTGATGGCCGACCTCACCTCGCGCATCAAACTGATCGGCGACTACGTGCGTCTCTCCGCGGACGCGCAGGGCGACGAGACGGAAGACTCGAGCGGCTCGTTCGTTTCGTTCGAGATCAACCGCTTCTTCCTCGGCCTCAACGAAACGTCGTCGTCGCGCGCGAAGAACGACACGTGGCGCGGAAGCGCGCGTGCCGAAGTCGCGATCACCGATACGATCACGTTCCAGAGCGGCTATCGCTCGGAGCATCGCGAGCTGCAGGGCTCGGGGCTCGTCACCTCGCTGTATCGCGACACGCTCACGCTCGGCGGCCTCGATCCGCGCAACGTGCAGGAGATCCTCTTCTCCGAAAACACGCTCAATCGCGACGAGGACGTTCTCAGCGCGATCCTCTCCGCGCGCGTCATCGGACCGCTCTCCCTGCGCGTGGGCTACAGCATCTCCAATCAGGATTTCAATATCGCTCCCGATCTCGCGGAGATCGTCGTTCCGGGAAGCCAGGGCGGCGATTTCTCGCGAAGCGTGAACACGTTCGACATCTCGGCCACCTTCAGCCAGCCCCTGTTCTCGATCGGCGCCTCGCTGCGCGATGACGATGCCGACGAAGCGGTGTTGCGCACCGATTTCATCGATCGCAACCGGGTGAGGCTGCGCGCGAACTTCCACACGCCGGGCAACTTCCTGCGCGCGGGATTGACGGCCGACAACACGAACCAGTCGAGCGATCGCCTGGAGTCGGGATTCTCGGCGCACGCAAGGCAGTACATCGCCGACGTCGAAGTCGCGCCGATCGCGCCGCTGCGCCTGCGCGGCTCGTACTCGCAGTTCAAGGCCGACAGCATCGTGGTCACGCGCCGTCCGGAAACGTTCGCGCTCGACACGTCGACGTACGCCGAAGACGGCAACTCGATCGAAGGCGGCGTCGGACTGCTGTTCGCGAAGGCGTCGGTCGACGCCAGCGTGTCGCGCTTCGAGAACGACGGCTCGATCCCGTTCACGATGGACCGCTACCGCCTCCGCGCCGGATACGACTTCGTCGCGCACGCCGGCGTGGTTCTCGAGTGGTCGAAGGACAAGTACGAGGAGACCCCGGCGTTCGGACAGTACGACGCGAAGCGCGTCGGACTGTATCTGAGGCTGCGTCCGTAACTCTCTCTTTCAGGTGCCCGAATAGAGAACGAACGGGGCCCAATACATCGGCTTGCGGTAGACGCCGTTCGATCGCAACAGCGCGAGCTTGGCGTCGCGCAGCGCGGCCGCGGGCTCGCGTCCCGCCGCGAGTCCGCCGTACACCTGATCCATCAGCTGCGGCGTCGCGCTGTCGTTCACTTCCCACAGCGCGGCGATGACGTTCGACGCGCCGGCGCGCAGGAACGCCCACGCCAGACCGACCAGGCCTTCGCCGGCATACGCGCGCGTTCCCGCGCCGTGACAGCTCGAGATCGTCACGAGCCGCGCGTTCAGCGGCTGATTCACGACGTCGCGCGCGAGGAGCCGGTAGTTGCTGCTCGCGTCGCGTCCGAGGATCACCGCCGACTCGAGCGGCCGCGCACGCGTGGCAACGCCGTGCGCGACGAAGTGAACGAAGTCGAACGTCCCCGGCGCCGCGCCGCGATACGCTGCCGGCGTAGCCGCGGCGCCGCCGAGAGTCTTCAGACGCGGTGCGGGAAAGTGCCGCGCGACGCTGCGCATCTCGTCGGACGCGCGCGGAAGCGGCGGAAACGCCGGATCGGCGGAGGGCGGATTCCCGACGAGCAGCATCGTCGTCGCCTGCCGCCGCGGCTCGTCGCGCGCCGCGAGCAATTGAATCGAGCTCGCCTCCGAAACGATGACGTCCTCGATCCAGTAATGCGGTTGCGGGCCCGGCACGACCAGCGTCTCGAAATTCAGCGCGTGGAGATTTCCGTCGGGAACGATCACCACGCGAGAGCCGCGTGCGAGGCCCCGAACCGCCGGCTCGACGAGCATGGAGTACAGGCGCTGCCCGCGCGCGCCGCTGAACTGCATCGTTCCTCGCGTTCCGATGAGATCGCGACGGTACGAGTCCGCTTCCGCCGCAATCTTCGTGTCGGGCGGCAATGATTGAACCGTGACCGCGGATGGCGTGACCGTCCAGACGTACGACCGCTTCGGCTGCAGCCGGTAGCAGAGAATCGTCGCGTTGCGATCTCTTGCAATCGCCCGAACGTCGCGCGTGCGCTCCGACGGCGCGAGTCCGAGCCCTTCCTCGAGCGTCTGCGCACGCATGATCTCCGTCACCGCGAGCGCATCCTCGACACGGCCGCGATCGACGAGGAAGTCGACGTAGTCGCCGAAGATATCGTCGACCGTGTTGAAGAACCCGAAGCGCAGCTCCGGATCGGTGATGGTGAGCCTCGCCTCGCGCGTGGTATCGATCGCCAGCCGGAACTCCTTGTCGGCGAGAGCGTTCTGTTTCGCCGCCGCGAGCACAACGGCGAGCCGGCCCTGTGCTTCCCAGCGCGTCGTCGCCTGCTGCGCCTCGGCGGCGATGCGGCGCAACGTCGCCGTGGCGCCGTCGATTTGTCCCGTCGCGGCGGCGACGCGCGCATCGATGATGAGCGACCGCAGCTCGCCTTCCGCGTCCTTCGCCTGCCGCTTCAACGCCAGCGCCTCGGCATTGAAGCGGCGGGCGTCGTCGATCCGTCCCGACTCGATGGCGATGATCGCGAGGTTCGCCAGCGCCTTCGCCACATCCCTGCTGCCGATTGCTTTGCCGCGCGTAACGGCGTCGCGATAGAAACGATCGGCGGCCGGCCAATCTCGTTGCTGCACGCGCAGGTTGCCGAGCTGAATCAGCCACGCCACGCGATCGTTCTCCGCGCCGATGCGCGCCGCCGTGGCCTCGGCGCGCGTGAAGACCTCGGCCGCGCTCTCGTAGTCGCCGAGCTCGCGGTATGCCCAGCCGAGGTTCCCCTCGATCGAGCCGGTGAGCTTGATGAGCGCCAGCGACTCCGCGAGCGGGAACGCCTTCTGTCCCCACTGCACCGACTCGGCAAACTGCCCCGCCCGCGCGAGGCTGTACTGCAGCGACGCCATCGCCTTCGCCTCGTTGCGCCGGTCGCCGTGTTGCCTGGCTTCACGAAGCGCCTTGCGCGTGTACTCCTCGGCGCGTCCGCGCTCCGGCCCCGCGATGGCGAACCCCAGGTAGACCTCGGCCATCATGCGCGGTTGATGCGCCTGCGCGATCGTCCGCGCTTCATACAGTGATCGCGTCGCACGAGCCTGATCGGTGAGAAACCAGTCCGCGAACGCGAGCATCAACAGGCGACGCACGGCGGCCGTGCTCGTGCGCAGCGCCGCCGGCGGTTCTTCCGCCAGCGCATTCCGAGCCTCGGCGGCCTTGCCGCGCGAGACCAGCAGCTCGCCGCGCATCGCCCGCAACAACCAGACCGATTCGCTCGGTGATGAGCCGAAGCGCGACAGCGCCTCATCGATGATCTGCGCCGCCTGATCGTATTGCGCGCGGTCGATCGCCGACCGCGCCTCACGCGCGGCTCGTTCCGGTGACGTTGCCGCCGCCGGCGCCGCGAGGAGCAGCAGCGCCAGCAGCGGCACGATCATTCGATCACGGAATCGGCGGGCTCCCATTTCCCTCCACCGAGCCTACCGCAAGAAACCCGCCGCCACCCCTGGGACGGCGATCAGCCGCCTCAGTGCTCGGAGCCGCGTTCGCGGAAAACGCGAACTGGCGGTCGCTGTCGTTGATGTCGAGGCGAAGCAGGTTCACGCGCCTCCGCCCGGGCTTGAAGATGAACTCCGCCAGATGGGCAACGCCGACGTGGGGGACGATCAGCGCGGCGCCGCGGCGCTCGAGCTTGCCCACGGGCTGCTCACGGTAATCGCGCACCAGCGTTCCGGTGAGCGGATTGGGCGAGTTCGGCTCCGACAACACCTTGCGGAGTTTTTCCTCGCTGACGTTGGAGAGCTCCGCGAACGTGCTGATGTCGCCGCTGATTCGCTGCACCACTTCGCCGAACGTCTTCGCCTTGCACAGCTCGATGTCGAGGACCGGCTCCACGTCGACTCCGTCCACGTTCACTCCGTGGAACGTCGTACGCACCTCGAAGTGCGACTCTTCGAGGTTCAGATTGCGCGTCGACGTCACCTGCGCGCTCATCATCGCGATCCGCAGCCGCGGGATGCTGAAGCGGTCGAAGGCGGTGAAGTTGGTGATGAAGACTTCCGAGTAGGTCGTGAAGATTCCGCTGCCGACCTCGGCGCCGACGACACGGCTCTCGGCGTGGCTGAATGCGATTCCGTTCGCGTTGTAGTCGTCGGCCGTCGAGAAGCCTTCTCCCCCGGTGGGAGAGAGTGCGACCGAAGCCAGACTCGGGATGACTGTTCTCCCGTTGCCGGAGGTGAGCACGCCACCGGCACCGAGAGCACTCGCGTTGTAGACATAACTGGACATGGCTACCTCCTCTTTTTTTGACTATCGGACCTGGACCTGGTGAGTGGCGATCTCGGTGCGGTTGCCGTCTTCTCGGACACCTTCGATCGCCAGGACATAGCTGCCGGCCGGCAACGCGCGCAGCAGCAAACTGAGTGACTCTCTGGCCTGCTCCGCGCTCACCGGATGCTGCAGCACTGCTTTCCCGGCGGAGTTGCGGATCAGGATTTCGTATTTCGGGAACGGAGGATCGGGCGGGATGTCGACGTACAGCAGACCGCTCTCACCGGCGCGCAGCACGATGGCCGGCGCCGCCGCGGCGCGCGACTCGCCCGCGGTGATCATCCGCGGCTGGAGCAGCTCGAGCGACGGTTGGGAGCGGCGCGGCATCATGATGCCGGCGACGATGACGAGCATCGCCGCGGCCGCGAGCGGCATCCACGTCCACGACGCGCGGCTCGGGAACGGAACGACCACCGGCTTCTCATGAGCTTTCGCGCGGCCGCTGGCGACGAGCGTTTCCGTGTCCGACATGTCGTTGGCGCAGAGAGGGCACTCGAAGTAGTGTTCCTCGAAACCATCCCGCTCGGCGGCGCTCATTTCATTGAGCACATAGCGCTCGACGGCGTGGCTTCGCTCAGCTTCGACGTGGTCCATTCCGCTCCTCTCACCTTGGTAGTGACGATTCCCCCGGAAACGTTTCATCAATCTGCAGGCGGCCGCTCTTCCGCCGGAACTCGGAACGGAAACGTTCCTTTGCGCGATGCAGCAACACGCGCAGGTACGCGCGATCGACGCCGAAGCGGCGGCAGATCTCCTCCTTGTCGCCCTCGTCGAGAAAAATGGCCTGGAGGATGTTCGCTTCGCGCGCCGGCATTCGCCCGAGGATCCGCTGGACGCGGGCCTTGGTCTCGGCGGTGACCAGCTCTTCTTCGATGTTCGACTGCGACGCCACTTCGACCTCGGCGTTCTCGAAGGCGTCGGAGCGGGAGACCATGCGGTACCACTCCATCAGGACGTTGTTGCAGATCGAGTTCACGAACGAACCCAGCTTCCGCGCATCCTGCAGCTCGCCGAGTTTCGCGAAGACGCGCGTGAACACTTCCTGACGCACGTCATCGATCGCCTGCTTCGAGTCGAGCTTGCGACGAAGCTTGATCAGAAGGAGCTCGCGAAAGTACGACTCGAAATGCGCCGCTGTCTCGCGATCCCTCTCCCGCAGACGCCGCACATAGTCGTCGTCGAAGGCGAACAGTTCCATTTGGCCGTAGATCTACTTTACTGCAATTCCCTCGGGAGGGCGGTGCGGAAAGGTCCCTTATTTTGGGAAGCGAGCCAGGGTCTGCCGGACCGCGGCGTGGGCAATGGCGACGTCGACATCCTGTTGTAGAACGGGGACGTAGCGGCTCGCGAAATCGGCGTCCGCGGCCGTGCCGAAGAGGCGCGCCGCGCGGGCCGCAACGGCGTCGAAATCTTCCCGCGTGAAGTCGACGCGCGCCATCTCGTCGATGTCGACGATGAGCGAAGTCAGCGGCTTCAGCCAGGCGAAGAATCCGTCTTCGTTCAGCAGCTGGAGCAGATGTCCGGGACCCGTCACCGGCCCGATCATCGTCGAGTAATCGGCGCGTGCCGATTCGATCAGCGCGCGGTGGAGCGGCAGGAGATGGCGGGAGAGGTCGCGCAGCGTCTCCCGCTGCGCGGCGCGCGCGGGATCGTCAGGCGTGTGCATCGTGCGCGCGAAGAAGTCTTCTTTCCGCATGAGCAAATCACGCCTCCACGGTTGGCTGGGGAAGGGTGGGTCAGGCAGTAGCCAACCGTAGAGGCCGTGAAAGCGTGCTGCAGCTCCCAGGAGCAACAAGGATACAGGGGCAATTGACGTGCCGCAATGGGGCGATACAATGCGCCTCCGCTTGCTCGGAATGAACGATTCCGGGAGGCGGTTAAGTTTCCGTGCTCGCACCCATAGCTCAATTGGATAGAGCATCTGACTACGGATCAGAAGGTTAGAGGTTCGAGTCCTCTTGGGTGCACCAATCGCAACCAATCTCACGGCGGGCATTGCAGCCCGCCGTCGTACTCTTTGACAGATGAATCAGGCGCAGTGGATGGAAGCAGCCCTTGGCCTCGCCGAAGAGGCGGCGGCGGAAGGTGAGATTCCGGTCGGTGCGGTCGTCGTCGACCGCGACGGGAACATCATCGGCCGCGGACGCAACCGGCGCGAGTCGGGCGACCCGCTCGGACACGCGGAGCTCTATGCGATCTCCGAGGCCGCGCGGGCGATGGGGGACTGGCGGCTCGAAGGGACCACGATGGTGGTGACTCTCGAGCCGTGCGCGATGTGCGCGGGCGCGCTCGTGAACGCGCGCGTCGAGCGGCTCATCTTCGCAACCCACGATCCCAAGGCAGGCTTCTGCGGCTCCCTCGGCAACCTGGTGCAGGACCCGCGGCTCAACCACCGCCTCGTCGTCGAGACGGGACTGATGGAAGAGCGGGCCCGGCACCTGCTGCAGGAGTTCTTCCGCAAACTGCGCCAGCGCGACAAAACGGAGAGGTGGCAGAGTGGTTGAACGCGGCGGTCTCGAAAACCGTTATACCTTTACGGGTATCGGGGGTTCGAATCCCCCCCTCTCCGCCAGCGCGCCGCTGGCGCGGCGCAAATTGAAAATTGTGAAATTGAAAATTGAAAATGATTTTCGCAACACAATTGCGTATTACTTTCAATTTTCAATTTTTCATTTTCAATTTCCGTCGCGTCAGCGACGGAGAGATGGCCGAGTGGCTTAAGGCGCACGCTTGGAAAGCGTGTGTACGTTAATCGCGTACCGTGGGTTCGAATCCCACTCTCTCCGCCAGTCCACTGGGATGAGCCCGGGTCCTGTGCAGCAGGCGCACCGAACCTCGTCAGGTCCGGAAGGAAGCAGCGATAAGGTGCTTTCCCTGCGTGACACAGTACGGCCTGGGCTCTTCCGAGCGGACTGATACACTCACTTCCCCAATGTCCTACCAGGCGCTCGCGCGCAAATACCGGCCCCAAACCTTCCAAGACATCGTCGGCCAGGAGACCGTCGTCCGCACGCTGCAGAACTCGATCGAATCGGGCCGCATCCATCACGCCTATCTCTTCTCCGGCGTCCGCGGCGTCGGCAAGACGACCGTCGCGCGCATCCTGGCCAAAGCGCTCAATTGCGAGCACGGCCCGGCCTCGGAGCCGGACAACACCTGCACGATCTGCAGCGAGATCACCGAGGGCATCGACCTCGACGTCCGCGAGATCGACGCCGCGACCTACACCGGCGTCGACAACATCCGGGAGCTGCGCGACGTCACCCAGTTCCATCCCGCGCGCGACCGCTACCGCATCTTCATCGTCGACGAGGCGCACATGCTCAGCGCCCCGGCGTGGAACGCTCTTCTGAAACTGATCGAAGAGCCGCCGCCGCACGTGATTTTCATGTTCGCGACGACGGAGATGCAGAAGGTCCCGCAGACCATCATCTCGCGCGTGCAGAAGCATCAGCTGCGCAAGATCACGCTCGAAGATCTCATCGCGCGCCTGGCGCAGATCTGCAAATCCGAGGGCATCGACGCCGATCGCGCGGCGCTGGAGATCGTCGCCCGCCGCGGCGAGGGCAGCGTGCGCGACTCGCTCTCGCTGCTCGATCAGATCATCGCCTTCAGCGGCCACACCGTGCGCGCCGAGCACGTCGCCACGATCCTCGGCCTCTCCGACACGAACTTCTTCGCGCGCATCGTCACGCTCATCGGCGAAGGCGATCACGCCGCGATCCTCGAGGCGCTGCAGGAAGCTTCCGACACGGGACGCGATTTCAAGATGCTCTATCGCGACCTGCTGAACTTCGTGCGCAACCTGCTCCTCCTCGCCGGCGGCGCGAACGAGGCCATGCTCGCCGTCTCGCCCGAAGACCTCGCGACGATTCGTTCGGTGACGAAGAAGCTGTCGTACACGGAGCTGCTGCGCGTCGCAAACCTCCTCTTGCGCGACGACGAGACCGTGAACCGCGCCGAGCATCAGCGCCTCGCCGTGGAGATCGCGCTTCTGAAAGCAGCGACATTCCCTCGCTTAAAGGCCATGGAGGACGTCATCAGTGGAGCGGCGGGCTCTCAGCCCGCCGTTTCTCAGCCCGTCGTCACGCCTGCCCCAAAACGGCGCGCTGAGAGCGCGCCGCTCCACAAGGCGGAGAGTGCGGACGACTTTCTCGCGCGCCTTCAGAAAACGCGTCCTCTGCTCGCGGGGTACGCGGCGGCGGCGAAGTCGTTCGCGAAAGACGGCGATCGCATCGTCTGGACGTTCGCGGATCAGGATCTCGCGCAGCCGCTCATCGACGAGCGCGCGGCGCTCGAGAAACTTGCGGCCGAGGTGTATGGCTCGCGCGTGGAAATCGCCATCGAAGCAGAGAGTGACAAACCCTCGACGCGCCGCGCCGAGGACAAGCCATCCGCGCTGCGCGACGACCCTGTCGTCCGCGCGTTCCAGAAACATCTCGGCGGAGAGCTGGTGAAGGAGAAACGATGAACATCAAACAACTGATGAAACAAGCGCAGCAGATGCAGGAGCAGATGCAGCGCCAGATGGGCAGCATCCGCGTCGAAGGCACGGCCGGCGGCGGAATGGTGAAGGCGGAAATGTCGGGCAACAAAGAGCTGCTCGCGATCACCATCGACAAAGAAGCGGTCGACCCGAACGACGTCGAGATGCTGCAGGACCTCGTCAAAGCGGCCGTGAACGAGGCCGCGCGCAAAGTCGATGAGGAGATGAACTCGTCGCTCGGCGCGATGACCGGCGGGATGAAGATTCCGGGTTTCTGATGGTTGCTGGGTTGCTGGGTTACTGAGTTGCTGG